>Ga0335073_10008537_pt1 | contig 14378 bp, 10 predicted proteins | sample Lox_Sample_22_FD_207093 | JGI IMG/M metagenome (GOLD analysis project Ga0335073, IMG submission 207093) | Soil microbial communities from Loxahatchee National Wildlife Refuge, Florida, United States - Lox_Sample_2.2 | ecosystem: Environmental > Terrestrial > Soil > Wetlands | place: USA... | reverse complement strand
TCCTGCCGCCCGAGGGGCAGGCGCGCGGAGTCCAGATCGACATCTCCGGGCGGATGCTGAGCCTCCGCTATCCGATGGAGGTCAACCTGGTGGGCGACGCCGGCCCCACGCTGCGGGCGCTGCTCCCGCTCTTGCGCCGGAAGGAGGACCGGGGCTGGCAGGAGAAGCTCGCGCGGGAGATGGGCGACTGGTGGAAGCTGCTCGGGAAGCGGGCGATGATGGAAGCCAAGCCGGTCAATCCCCAGCGCGTCTTCTGGGAGCTCTCGCCGCGGCTGCCCGATCGCTGCATCATCGCCGCGGACTCCGGCTCGGTCGCCAACTGGTTCGCGCGCGACCTGCGGCTGCGCGAGGGCATGCTGGCCTCCCTGTCGGGCAACCTGGCCACGATGGGCTCCGCGGTTCCGTACGCGATCGCCGCGAAGTTCGCCCACCCGGATCGGGTGGTCCTGGCGCTCGCGGGCGACGGCGCGATGCAGATGAACGGCAACGCCGAGCTGATCACCATCGCCAAGTACTGGAGGCGCTGGAGCGATCCGCGGCTGCTGGTGCTCGTCCTCAACAACCAGGATCTCAACCAGGTCACCTGGGAGATGCGGGCGATGGAGGGGGATCCCAAGTACCTGGCGTCGCAGGACATCCCGGACTTTCCCTATGCCAGCTACGCCGAGTCGCTGGGCTTGCGCGGCTTTCGCGCGGACCGCGGCGACCGCTTGGCGGAGGTCTGGGATCGAGCGCTCCGGGCCGATCGGCCGGCTCTCGTCGAGGTGGCCTGTGACCCGGAGGTGCCACCGCTGCCGCCCCACATCACGCTGGCGCAGGCGAAGGCCTTCGCCGAGGCGGTGCTCAAGGGCGATCCCAGTGCCGGGCCGCTGGTGAGGCGGACGCTGGGGCAGACGCTCGGAAGCTTCGTCCGGGGGGAATGACGTGGCGGGGGGCAGGGACCGACCGACCGGAATCCGCGTCGCCCGGCTCGAGGCCATGGTCTACCGGGTGCCCACGGAGCGCCCGGAGTCCGACGGCACCTTCGCGTGGGAGGGCACGACGGTGGTGGTGGTCGAGGCGACCGCCGCGGACCGGCGCGGCGTGGGCTACGCCTGCACGGATGCTTCCGCGGCCCGGCTGATCCGGGAATGGCTGGCCCCCCGCGTGGTCGGCCGCGAAGCTTTCGACGTCCCCGCCATCTGGGAGGACCTCGTCGCCTCGGTGCGCAACGTCGGGCGCGCCGGGATCGCGTCGTCGGCCATCTCGGCGATCGACGTCGCGCTCTGGGATCTGAAGGCTCGCCTCCTCGGTCTGCCGCTCGTGCGCCTCCTCGGCGCCCGCCGGGAGCAGGTCGCCTGCTATGCCAGCGGCGGCTTCACCTCCGAGACCCCCGCGGAGCTCCACGCGGGCGCCGAGGCGTGGCTGCGGCGCGGCTTCCGGGCGGTGAAGATGAAGGTCGGCCGGGAGCCCGAGGGCGACCTGGCGCGCGTGCGCCTCGTCCGCCGGGCGCTCGGCAGCGGCCCGGCCCTCTACGTCGACGCGAACGGCGCCTACGACCGCAAGCAGGCGCTCCTGCTGGCCGACGGGTTCGCGGAGCTCGGCGTGACGTGGCTCGAGGAGCCCGTGTCCTCCGACGACCTCGCCGGCCTGCGCTTCGTGCGCGAACGGACCCGGCTCGCCGTGGCGGCCGGGGAGTACGGGACCGACGCGCGCTACCACCGCGGGCTCCTCGAGGCGCAGGCCGTCGACGTCCTGCAGGTCGACGCGACGCGCTGCCTGGGCCTGAGCGGCTTCCTGGCCGCCGCCGCCCTCGCCGACGTCTTCTCGATTCCGCTGTCGTCCCACACGGCGCCGGCGATTCACCTGCACGCCGCCTGCGCGGCGCCGCGCTTCCTCACGCTCGAGTACTTTCACGATCACGCGCGCCTCGAGCGGTTCCTCTTCGACGGCGCCGTGGAGCCCGTCGAGGGTTCGCTGCGCCCGGACCTCGAGCTGCCGGGGTTGGGGCTCGAGCTGAAGCGCCGCGAGGCGGAGCGCTACTCGATACGGGGGTGAGCCATGGACACGGTCGAACTGCGCACGCCAGCCTCGCGCCACCGGGCCCGGCCCCTGGATCCCCGCCGCCTGGCCCGCGATCTCCGCGCGGCCGTCCGCGGCGAGGTCCGCTTCGACGAGGGCAGCCGGGCCCTCTACGCGACCGACGGCTCGAACTACCGCCACCTGCCGATCGGCGTGGTGGTCCCGCGCGACGTCGCGGACCTCGTCCGTGCGGTCGAGGTCTGCCGGGAGCACCAGGCCCCGATCCTGCCCCGCGGCGGAGGCACCAGCCTCGCCGGTCAGGGCTGCAACGCCGCGGTCATCCTCGACACCAGCCAGTACCTGCGCCGGATCCTCGCCCTCGATCCGGATCGGCGGCTCGCGCGCGTGGAGCCGGGCGTGGTCCTGGACGACCTGCGGAAGCGCGCGGCGGCGCACGGCCTGACGTTCGCGCCGGATCCCTCGACCCACAACCACTGCGCGCTCGGCGGCATGATCGGCAACAACTCGTGCGGCATCCACTCGATGATGGCGGGGCGCACCGCCGACAACGTCGAATCGCTCGAGGTGCTCACCTACCGCGGCTTGCGGCTCAGGGTGGGACCCGCCTCGCCCGAGGAGCTGCGCCGGACGATCGAGGCCGGGGGCGCCGAGGGCCGCCTCTACGCGCAGCTCGCGGCGCTGCGCGATCGGTACGCGCCGCTCATCCGCGAGCGCTACCCGCGGATCCCGCGCCGGGTCTCCGGGTACAACCTCGACGAGCTGCTGCCGGAGAACGGTTTCCACGTGGCCCGCGCCCTCGCCGGCACCGAAGGCACGTGTGCCGTCGTCCTCGAGGCCACCCTGCGGCTCGTGCCCCTGCCCAGGGCCCACTCGCTGCTGGTCCTCGGTTACGGCGACGTCTACCGGGCGGGCGACGCGGTGCCCGAGGTGCTGCCGTTCCACCCGACCGGCCTCGAGGGCATCGACGAGACGCTGGTGACGGACATGCACAGGAAGGGGCTGCACCCGTCGGGCCTCGCCTTCCTGCCGCCGGGAAAGGGCTGGCTGCTCGTCGAGTTCGGGGGCGACTCCAAGGCGGAATCGGACGCGCGGGCCCGCGAGGCCATGGCGCGCCTCGCGCGTTCCAAGGCGCGGCCCTCGATGAAGCTCTTCGACCAGAAGCGCGAGGAGGCCGCGCTCTGGAAGGTCCGCGAGCTGGGGCTGGGCGCCACCGCCCGCGTGCCCGGCCAGCGGGACGCCTGGGAGGGCTGGGAGGACTCGGCGGTCCCTCCCGACCAGGTGGGCGCGTATCTCCGCGAGCTGCACGGCCTCTTCGACCGCTTCGGCTACCGGGGCGCGCTCTACGGCCATCTCGGCCAGGGCTGCATCCACACCCGCATCGACTTCGGCCTCAAGAGCGCCGAAGGAGTTCGCCGCTTCCGCTCCTTCGTCGAGAGCGCCGCCGATCTCGTCTCGAGCCACGGAGGCTCGCTGTCCGGGGAGCACGGGGACGGCCAGTCGCGGGCGGAGCTGCTGCCGCGGATGTTCGGCCGCGAGCTCGTGGGGGCCTTCGAGGCCTTCAAGGCCATCTGGGATCCGGACTGGCTGATGAACCCGGGCAAGGTCGTGCGGCCGCGGCGGCTCGACGAGGACCTCCGCCTCGGGCCGCGGTACGCGGCGCGCCAGCCGGCCACCCACTTCGCCTTCGCCGACGATCGGGGGAGCCTCGCGTACGCCACCGAGCGCTGCGTGGGCATCGGCGAGTGCCGGCGCCTCGAGGGCGCCACCATGTGCCCGAGCTACCGCGCGACGCTCGACGAGCGCCACTCCACGCGCGGGCGCGCCCACCTGCTCTTCGAGATGCTGCGCTCGGACTCGCGCCTCGACGGCTGGCGCGACCGGTCGGTGCGGGAGGCGCTGGACCTCTGCCTGTCCTGCAAGGGTTGCAAGAGCGACTGCCCGATGGGCGTGGACATGGCCACCTACAAGGCCGAGTTCCTGTCCCACCACTACCAGGGCCGGCTCCGGCCTCGCAGCGCCTACTCGATGGGCCTCGTGCCGTTCTGGGCGGCGGCCGCGGCGCGGGCGCCCCGCCTGGTCAACTGGCTCGGCCAGACGGAGCCCTGGTCCTCGCTCGCCAAGTGGCTGGGGGGCCTCGCGCCAGAGCGTTCGATACCCGCCTTCGCGCCGCAGACGCTGCAGCGCTGGTTCCGGCGCCGCGGCCCGGGCCGGACCACGGATCTGCGGGTGCTGCTCTGGCCCGACACCTTCAACAACCACTTCCACCCGGAGGTGGGCCGCGCGGCGGTGCAGGTCCTCGAGCACGCCGGATGCACGGTCGACGTTCCGCGAGGCTGGTTCTGCTGCGGGCGCCCGCTCTACGACTTCGGCATGCTGCCGCTCGCCAAGCATCTGCTCCGCCGGACGATGCGGCAGCTCGACGCCGAGCTCGAGGCCGGCACGCCCCTCGTGTTCCTGGAGCCGAGCTGCCTCTCGGTGTTCAGGGACGAGCTGCCGGGCCTGTTCCCGGAGGATCCCCGGGCCAAGCGGCTCGCCGGGCAGGCGCTGCTCCTCGGCGAGTTCCTCGACCGCCGGGTGCCGTGGTTCGCGCCGCCGCCGCTGCCGGTCAAGACCGTCGTGCACGGACACTGCCACCAGAAGGCCATCCTCGGAATGGACGCCGACCGGCGCCTCCTCGGCAAGCTGGGCGTCGACCTGGACGTCCTCGATTCCGGCTGCTGTGGCATGGCCGGCGCCTTCGGTTTCGAGCGCGGTGAGCGTCACGCGCTGTCGATGAAGATCGGGGAGCTGTCCCTGCTGCCCGCGGTCCGCGCGGCGCCCAAGGAAGCCGTCCTGGTGGCGAGCGGCTTCAGCTGCCGCACGCAGGTGGAGCAGGCGACCGACCGGCGGCCGCTTCACATGGCGGAAGTGCTCAAGCTCGCCCTGGACGGCGGCGGCTCGGCGAGGGCTCGCCCTTACCCCGAGCGGGCGCTGCCGGCGCCCTCGGCCCGCCCGTCTCCCCGTGGCCTCGTTCTCGCGGCCGCGCTGGCGCTGGGCGGCTACGCCTGGTGGAGGCTGCGAGCGTCACGCCGGGCTCGCCGCCCGTGATTCTTCGCGCCCCGGGGCCGCGCCGGCTCGCCGCGCGCGCGCCACCCGCAGGGCCTCGGCCGCGTGGATGAGGGCCACGTGGGTGTACGCCTGTGGAAAGTTGCCCAGCAGCTCGCGCCGGTCGGGGTCGTACTCCTCGGCGAACAGGCCGACGTCGTTCCCGAGGGCGAGCAGCCGCCGGAACCGCTCCTCCGCCTCCGCGAGCTCGCCCTGCAGCGCCAGCAGCTGCACCATCCAGAACGACGCCATCAGGAAGGCGCCTTCCCGGCCCGGCAGGCCGTCGCTCCCGGCCTCGGTGCGGTAGCGCCGGGTCAACCCGCCCCAGTCCAGCTCGCGGCGGATCCGCGCCACGGTCGCGAGCATGCGCGGATCCCGCACGCCGACGAAGCCGACGAGCGCCAGGCGCAGCAGGCTCGCGTCCACCTCGCGCGACCCGAACGCCTGCACGAAGCTGCCCGTGCGCGGATCGACGCCGTCGCGCTCGACCGCGGCGCGGATCTCGCGGCGCGCCGCGCGCCACCGGGCGAGCGGGGCGGGCAGCCCGGCCTCCTCGGCCGCCTGGATGCCCCGGTTCAGGGCGGCCCAGCACATGACCTTCGAGTGCACGAAGTGCCGCGGCGGCCCGCGGCTCTCCCAGATCCCCTGGTCCGGCTCGCGCCAGGCGCGCCGCGCAGCTTCCACCACGCTCGCGAGGAAGCGCCAGCCGTCGTCGGTCAGCGGGCTGCCGCGGGCACGCCAGAAGTGGGCGCCCTCGAGCAGCTCGCCGTACAGATCCAGCTGCCGCTGCTGCGCGGCCGCGTTGCCGGCGCGGACCGGCTTCGAGCGGCGGTAGCCCGCGAGGGGCAGCTCCTCCTCGGCCACGCGCCGCTCGCCGTAGCAGCCGTACAGGACCTGCAGATCTTCCGCCCGTCCCGCGGTCGACCGCTCGATGAAGCGCTTGAACCCCGCGGCCACCTCGGGGTGGCCGATCTGGCACAGCGCCGCGAGGGTGACCGCCGAATCGCGGACCCAGCAGTAGCGGTAGTCCCAGTTCCGCGACCCGCCCGCGGCCTCGGGCAGCGACGTCGTCGGCGCGGCCACGATGGCGCCGGTCGGGGCGCAGGTGAGGAGCTTGAGGGTCAGCGCCGAGCGCACGATCGCCGCGCGGTGCTCGGTGGGGAAGCTGCCCCCCGCCACCCAGCGCCGCCACCAGTCGATCGTCGCGCGCAGCCGGGCGTCCGCGGTGCGCGCCGGGATCGCCTCGAGCTTCATGTCGTAGGGTGGGCAGGAGACGATCGAGAAGCGCTTGCGCTGGCCCGCGGCCACCACGGCCTCGCCGCGCAGCGAGGCGTGGTCGGCGGAGACGCGGAGCGGGCACTCGGCCGACAGGACGAAGGCGTCGTCGCCCCCGACGGCCGTGTACACGCCCTCCGCGGCGCAGTGGTGCAGCCACGGCCGGAGCGTGCCGTAGTCGAAGCGCGGCTCCACCCGGACGTCGAAGGCGACCGTGCCCTCGAGCCCCTCGATCAGCCGCAGGAGCTGGCGGTGGGGGTGGCGCCGGCCCCCCCGGCGCATGGTGAAGCAGTCGAGCAGCCGGGCCCTGCCGCTGCGGGTCGTGAGCGTCGTCTCGAGGACGTTCGTGTCGGGGAGGTAGCGGCGCGCCCGGTGGATCTCCTGGCGGGCGCGGATCCAGAAGGTGCCGCCCCGGTCCGGGTCGAGGAGGCGCCCGAAGACGCTGCCCGCGTCGAAGCGCGCCAGGCAAGCCCAGTCGATGGCGCCGTCGATCGAGACCAGCGCCGCGGCGTGGCAGTCGCCGATGAGCGCGTAGTCGGCGATGGGCAAGTAGCGGCGATCCATCCCTCTCGCCTCGAAGCGTGGGCGGTGGCCCTTCGAGCATAGGGTGTGGACCCTCGGTCCGCTGGACAAGCGGCGCGCGCTGGCGGCGCGGCGGCCGATGGTTAGGGTTCAGCGAGATGGGGGACGCGCCAAAGGTGATCGCCGTGACGGGGGCCTCCAGCGGGGTGGGGCGCGCCATCGCGCGCGCCTTCGGCCGGCGCGGCTGGAAGGTGGCGCTGCTCGCGCGGGGGGTCGAGGGGCTCGCCGCCGCGCAGCGCGAGATCCGCGCCGAGGGCGGGGAGGCGGCGTGCTACCCGCTCGACGTCTCGCACGCCGGCGAGGTCTTCGACGCCGCCGCGGCCATCGTGGCCCGGTGGGGCCGGCTGGACTGCTGGGTGAACGACGCCATGGTCTCCGTGTTCTCGCCGGTGGCCGAGATGCAGCCGGAGGAATACCGGCGCGTGACCGAGGTCACCTACCTGGGCACCGTGCACGGCACGCTCGCCGCCCTGCGGCACATGCGGCCGCGGAACCGGGGCGTGATCCTGCAGATCGGCTCGGCGCTCGCGTACCGGTCGATTCCGTTGCAGAGCGCCTACTGCGCCAGCAAGGCGGCGATCCGTGCCTTCACCGATTCGTTGAGGTCCGAGCTGCGCCACGATCGCAGCGCCGTCCGGGTGGTCATGCTGCAGCTCCCCGCCGTCAACACGCCCCAGTTCGACGTGGTGCGCTCGCGCCTGCCGCGCCACCCCCAGCCCGTGCCGCCCATCTACCAGCCCGAGCTGATCGCGCGCGCCGCGCTGTACGCCGTCGAGCGGCCCACGCGCGAGCTCTGGATCGGCGGCAGCGTGTGGAAGGCCATCGTCGGCCAGCGCCTCTTCCCCGGGTTGCTCGACCGCTACCTGGCGCGGGTCGGCTACCGCGCCCAGCAGACCGGGGAGAAGGTGTCCGCGGTCCGCCCCGACAACCTGGACGCGCCCCTCCCCGGCGACCGCGGGGCCCACGGCGACTTCGATGCGCGCGCGCGCCGCGGCAGCCCGCTGCTCTGGGCGAGAACGCACCGGGGCTGGCTGCTCTCGATGGCGGCGGGGAGCGCGCTGGCGCTGACCGCGGCGACGGCGCGAAGCCGGACCTGATCTGGCTCCCCCTGGCTGGCCCACCGGGTGGCGAGCCCCGCGCGGTTCGGGCGTGTAACGGACGGCCGGCTTCCGAGACTAAGAAGGAAGGGCGCGACGAACGGAGATTCGACGATGGAAAAGGTAACCGCAGTGGTGGCGCTGGTCGCCGCCGGAGTCTTCGTGGCGCTCGCGCTACGGGATCCCCTCGCGGCCGCCGACCTCACCGCCGCGCAGCGCGCCGCCGGGTTGCGCTCGGTCGACATCGAGGTCAACGGCGAGGACTGCCGCTTCTGCCGCATCAACGTGGAACGCACGCTGAAGTCCCTGGCGGGGGTGAAGGTGGCCAAGGCCGACATGGCGCACCACCGTGCCCGCGTGGTCTACGATCCCGCGGTGATGCGGCCGGAAGACCTCACGGCGGCGATCCGCGGCGTCGGCGTGGGCGCGAGGCTGCCGGCGAGGCCGGTCGGGCGTCCGGCCCCGGTCGGTTGATCCCGGCTGCTGGAAAGGACATCCCGGAGGCGGGAATTCAATTCCAGCGAGCGGGAAAGCCGTTCCCGCGTGCTGGAAAGGACATCCCAGCAGCGGGAATCGAATTCCAGCGTGCGGGAAAGCTCTTCCCGCGTGCCGGAAAGGACATCCCGGGGGCGGGAATTGAATTCCAGCGTGCGGGAAAGCTCTTCCCGCCTGCTGGAAAGGACATCCCGGGGGCGGGAATTGAATTCCCGCGTGCTGGAAAGGACGTCCCGGGGGCGGGAATCGAATTCCAGCGTGCGGGAAAGGTCTTCCCGCGTGCCGGAAAGGACATCCCGGAGGCGGGAATCGAATTCCAGCGAGCGGGAAAGGTCTTCCCGCGTGCTGGAAAGGACATCCCGGGGGCGGGAATTGAATTCCAGCGAGCGGGAAAGGTGTTCCCGCGTGCTGGAAAGGACATCCCGGGGGCGGGAATTGAATTCCAGCGAGCGGGAAAGGTGTTTCGACCGCCTGGAGCGGACATCCTGGCGGTCGGAATCGAACTCCAGCGAGCGGGAAAGGTGTTTCGACCGCCTGGAACGGACATCCTGGCGGTTGGAATCGAATTCCAGCGTGCGGGAAAGGCGTTCCGACCGCCAGCAACGGACATCCTGGCGGTTGGAATCGAATTCCACCGTGCGGGAAAGGCTTTCCCCCCTGATGGAAAGGACATCCCGGGGGCTGGAATCGAATTCCCGTGAGCGGGAAAGGTCTTCCCGCACGCTGGAAAGGACATCCCGGGGGCTGGAATCGAATTCCCGCGAGCGGGAAGGGTCTTCCCGCAAGCTGGAAACGACATCCCGGGCGCGGGAATCGAGCTCTCGCGCGTGGGAGTCGCCGTGACGCCCGCGGGAAGGGCGCTCCGGGGCCGTGAAGCGTGAACCCTGCTCGTCGGTGGCTCCATCACCACCTGAGCGGCGAGCCGTCCTTTCGGGGTCACACGAGTGCGCCGGCCGCGCGCTTGCGCCGAGGCGGCAAGGCCGGTATGGATCGGAGCAATCGCGCCCCCGAGGCGCGCATTCCGTCCGAAAGGAGAAGCCGGAGACGAGCGGTCCGATCCGGCGGCCACCCATGCCCGATTCCGACAAGCCCGAGAGAGCGTCGCCCAGCCGCGCCTTGCTATCCGCGGCGCTCGGAGCGCTCCTGTGGCTCTCACCCCCCGCCTGCGCGGGAGGCAACCAGGCCGAGCCGCCCTCTGCGAGCTCCGGCGGCTCCTCCGGTCCGGCCACCTCGAGCGACGCGGGCACCGCCGATGCCGGCGCGCCCTTCGAGTGCGACGGCGGCGTCTCGCCCAACCCGTCCATCACGTCCACGATCCCCGGGGCCATGACCCAGGCCGGCTTCATGTCGCTGTGCGCGGAGCAGAACGGCGTCTTCGAGATCATCCCCCACTGCAGCGGCGGCAGCCACTGCCGCGGCTTCGCCTACGACCTCGACCTGCAGGAGCTCATGCAGCACAGCTGCCGCGGCGCGAACACCTGCGCGGGCTACAACTGCGTGGTCTGCGACGACTGATCGGCGGGGCGGCGCCTCACGCCGTCCCGATCCAGAAGCCGAGCTGAACGCTGCGCGCGAGCCAGCCGCGCGCCCTGGCCGGGAGCTCCTCGCGCTCGCCGGGGGCACATGCTTGCTCGAGCCGCGCCAGCGCCTCGCGCACGGGGGCCGTGCGGAGCAGCGCGAGCAGCTCCGCCTCGCGGTCCTCGAGCGGCAGCTGGCCGATCGCCTCGTCCGTGCGCACCAGCGCCCAGGAGCGGGCCCGCGGCAACGGGGGCGGCAGCGGGACGCGCCGCTCGGCGCGCTCGGCCATGACCTTCCTCCGCAGCTCGAGCAGCGGCCAGTGCTCCACGACCAGCTCGACCGCGGGCGACGGCAGCAGGCGCGCCTCGAGCAGCCGCGACGCGTCCGCCGCCGAGGGCCGGAAGGGGCGGGTCCCGGGCGCGCGAAACACCGCCCGCCACGCCGCGTCGAGGCGCGCGCTCTCGACGAGCGCCGCTCGGTCCGGCGCCGCGTCCCGCTCGAGCTCGGCCTCGAGGAACGCCTCGAACCCGTGCGGAACCCGGTCGAGGTCCCAGCCGCGCGGCGGGTGCGCGAGGACGAAGCGCGCCGCGTGGCCGTTGAACGTCCAGGCGCCGAGCAGGCGCATCGTGAGGGGGAACGCGTCCTGCAAGGCTTCGAAGAGCCTGAACCAGTACTGGCGGTTGTACACCGCGAGCCGGCCCGCGGCGCCGACGCCCCGGCCGCCTTGCAGGAGCTCGACCAGCCGCGGGTCGTAGGCCGCCTCGGTGGCGGCGAGCGTGCCGCTCGAGCGATCCAGCGGCGTGCGGATGGCGGCGCCGAAGCGCGCCTGCAGCTCGGCCAGCCACGCGGGGCCCTCGCGCGTCACGCGCGCACCTGCTTGGCCTTCTCGAGCTCGGCGAGGACGTCCGGCAGCGGCGGGATGTGCGCGTCCCACTCGAGCAGGGTGGGGAACGGGCCGCCCAGCTTCCACGCGCGCGCGTAGAGCGCCCAGACCTCGGCCGCGACCGGGTGATCGTGGGTGTCGATGCGCAGGCCATCCGGCTGGATCGTGTGGCCGGCGAGGTGCACCTGCAGCACGCGCGAGAAGTCGATCGCCGCGAGGTAGGCGTCGGGGTCGAAGCCGTGGTTCTGGCTGGAGACGTAGATGTTGTTCACGTCGAGCAGCGCCCAGCAGCCCGACCGCCGCAGCACCTCGGCGTAGAACTCCCACTCGGTGAACGTCGAGCTCCGGAACGCGACGTAGCTCGAGAGGTTCTCGATGCCGAAGGGGCGCCCGAGCCGGCGCTGCACGTGGGCCGCCCGCTCGGCCGTCCACTCGACGAGCTCGGGCAGGTAGGGGGTCGGCAGGAGGTCGTGGTGGCTGACGCCGTGCGCGCCGGTCCAGCACAGGTGGTCGGTGACGAAGGGCGCGTCGACGTCGTCGGCGAGGCGGCAGAGCGAGTCGAGGTACGCCTCGTCGAGCGGCGCGTGCCCGAGCAGGTTCAGCCCCACGCCGTGCAGCACGATGGGGTAGCGCGCCGCGAGCCGGGCCAGCTTCTGCCGCGGCGGGCGCGCGTCCCCCAGGAAGTTCTCGCTGATGATCTCGAGGTAGCCGATCTCGGGCCAGTGCTCGAGGAGGTACGGATGGTGCGGCAGCCGCAGCCCCACGCCGAGCGCGTCCCGCGGGAGGGCCGAGGAGGACATCGAGACGAGCGTAGCGTCTGGTGCGCGCCGCTGCAAATGCGGTAGAACCGGGCCCTTCGCGAGCCCATGATCCCGTCGATGCCTCCGCCGCCGGCGCCCTTCGCGCCCGAGGAGCTGCCCTGGCTGGTGACCCTGCGCTGGCTGGTCCGGCTGCGCTGGGTCACGATCGGCGGGCTGCTGCTGGTCGTCGCCTTCGCCCGGCTGGCGATCCCCGAGAGCGCGGCGCCCGGCTGGCCCCTCGCGCTCGTCGCCGTGGCGGGCGTCAGCAACGTCGCCCTCGATGCCTGGGCCCGCCGCTCGACCAGCGCGTCGGACCGGCTGCTCGCCTCCATCCTCCTGGCCGACGTCCTCCTCCTGACGGCGCTCCTCGCGATCGCCGGCGGTCCCGGCAACCCCTTCAGCGTCATCTACCTGGTCCAGGTCACCCTCGCGGCGGTGGTGCTGGGCGCGCGCTGGACCTGGGTCCTGGTCGGCGCCACGGTCGCCTGCTTCGGCGCCCTCTTCCTGATCGCCCCGTCGCACACCTTGCACGTCCACGGCTCGGCCTTCCCGCTCCACCTGCAGGGCATGTGGATGGCCTTCGGCGTGACGGCGTCGCTCATCGCCTACTTCGTGACGCAGATCGCGGCGGCGCTTCGCGTGCGCGAGGGGCAGGTGCGCGAGCTGCAGCGGCGCGCCGCCGTGAACGACAAGCTGGCCTCGCTGTCCACGCTCGCGGCCGGAGCGGCCCACGAGCTGGGCACGCCCCTCTCCACGATCGCGCTCGCCGCCAAGGAGCTCGAGCGCTCCCTCGCGGCGCTCCCCGCGGCCTCCTTGACCGAGGACGCGCACCTGATCCGCACCGAGGTGGACCGCTGCCGCGAGATCCTCAACCAGCTGAGCGCGAACGCCGGAGAGAGCGCGGGCGAGATGAGCGTCGCGCTCGAGCTGGCCGATCTGGCCCGCGGCCTCAGCGAGACGCTGACCCCTTCCGAGCGGTCCTCGCTGAAGGTGGAGCTCGAGGCCGGCGCGCGGGCGACGCTGCCGCCCCGCGCGGTGGTGCAGGCGCTGCGCACGCTGGTCCGCAACGGTCTGGACGCCGGCCCCGGCGACGTGCTCGTGCGCATGCGGCGAAGCGGCGACCGGCTGGAGATCTCCGTCGAGGATCGCGGCGCGGGCATGGCGCCCGAGGTCCTGGCGCGGGCGGGGGAGCCGTTCTTCACCACGAAGGCGCCGGGGCGCGGCCTCGGGCTGGGGCTGTTCCTCACGCGGGCCGTGGCGGAGCGGCTCGGGGGCGGGCTCTCGCTGCGCTCGGAACCGGGCCGCGGCACCGTGGCCACGCTCGACCTCCCCGGGACGGCCGCGTGACCTCGGCGCCGGAGGCCCGCACCGTCCTGATCGTCGACGACGACTCGACCTTCCGGGAGCGACTCTGCCGCGCCTTTCGCGATCGCGGCTTCGAGGCGTGCAGCGCGCCCGACGGCGCGGCCGCCCTGGCGCTGGCCCAGCGGGAGAGCCCGGAGTACGCCGTCGTCGACCTGCGGATGCCGGGCCTGGGCGGCATCGAGCTCGTGAAGGCGCTCAAGGCGATCGATTCGGCGACGAAGATCGTGGTGCTCACCGGCTACGGCAGCATCGCCACCGCGGTGGAAGCGGTGCGGCAGGGCGCGACGCACTACCTCACGAAGCCCGCGGACCTGGACGACATCCTGGCGGCGCTGGCGCGCGACGAGGCGGCGGTGGCGCCCCCCGCGGTCCCCGGCGAGGTGGCCTCGCTGGCCCGGGTGGAGTGGGAGCACATCAACCGCGTGCTCGTCGAGTGCGAGGGGAACATCTCCCAGGCGGCGCGGGTGCTGGGCCTGCACCGGCGCTCGCTGCAGCGGAAGCTGGCCAAGCACCCCGTCCGCCGCTGAGCCGCGCTCCCTCGAGGGCTGCGACAATTTGCCGCGCGCGCCGCGCGCTCGGGGGGGCGTATGGGGGGGCGTGATCCGTCCGGGCGCGGTCGTGGCGATGAAGGGCGTGGCCTGCGGCGCGCTCCTCGCGCTCGCGTGGGGGGAGCCGGCGTGCGCGAGGAAGGCGGTCCCCGCGCCGGCGCGGGAGGTCGCGGCCCTGGCGCCCGCGGCGCCGAGCGAGCGACTCGTGCCATTGATCGCCCCGTCGCCCGTGTGCCGTCCAGGGTGCGACAAGATGCCGCAACGTACGAGGTAAGGCTTCCTGGTACACCCGCTCGCACAAGGAGAGCCCATGCCCAGGTACGTTCCGTGGTGCGCGGCCGCCGCGCTGATGTTGGCCGGTCCGTCGTGCGAGAAGCAGCCCGCCGAAGCCCCCGCCGCGCCGCCGGTGGCCGCGAAGCCGCCGGCGCCGGCGCCCCAGGCGCCGCCGGGGCCCGCGCGCCAGCACGTCGCGGGCATCGGCTTCACGGTGCCGAAGGGGTGGTCTCTCGGAGCGCCGCGGCCCATGCGCTTCGCGACGTTCGAGGTCCCCAAGGCGGCGGGCGACCAGGAGCCGGCCGATTGCGGGGTGTACTACTTCGGGCCCGGCGAGGGCGGGAACGTCGAGGCGAACCTCGCGCGGTGGCTCGGGCAGTTCAAGGGGCCCCCGGCCAAGTTCGATCGGCTGGACAAGCGGACGATCGGCGGCATC
>Ga0335073_10008535_pt1 | contig 14380 bp, 10 predicted proteins | sample Lox_Sample_22_FD_207093 | JGI IMG/M metagenome (GOLD analysis project Ga0335073, IMG submission 207093) | Soil microbial communities from Loxahatchee National Wildlife Refuge, Florida, United States - Lox_Sample_2.2 | ecosystem: Environmental > Terrestrial > Soil > Wetlands | place: USA... | reverse complement strand
TCGGGGGACGGGACTCGGTCGCAGGCGGTGCGATCGTGAAGATTCGTCTGGGGATTCCGAAGGGCAGTTTGCAGGATGCAACGATGCAACTGTTTGCCCGTGCCGGCTTGCCGATCTTTATCAGCGCGCGTTCTTATTTCGCAACGACGGGTGATCCTGAGATCGAATGCATGCTGATCCGTGCGCAGGAGATGGCACGCTACGTGGAGCATGGCGTGCTGGATGCCGGCCTGACCGGCCGCGATTGGGTGATCGAGAGCGGGCTTGAAGTCGTGAGCGTTTCGGACCTCGTTTATGCGAAGCAAAGCCGGGGCAAGGTGCGTTGGGTGCTCGCCGTGCCGGAGGAATCAAGCTATCAGCATGCTGAGGATCTGAGCGGACGCATCATCGCGACTGAGCTGGTGCAAGTCACGAAGAAGTATTTTGAAGGCAAGAATGTGCCGGTGCAGGTGGAGTTTTCCTGGGGTGCGACGGAAGTCAAGCCTCCGATGCTGGCAGACGCGATTGTCGAGGTCACGGAGACGGGCAGTTCCTTGAAGGCGAACCGGTTGCGGATTATCGACACAGTGCTGGAGTCGAATACGCAGATTATTGCGAACAAGATGGCGTGGAGCGATCCCGAGAAACGGCGAAAGATCGAGCATCTGTCGCTGATGTTGCGGGGCGCGATGGATGCGCAGGACCGTGTCGGATTGATGCTGAATGTTCGCAAGAGCGATCTGGCTGCGGTGCTTGCGGTGTTGCCGGCGCTGAAGAAACCCACAATTTCAACTCTTAGCGATGAAGATTGGTTGGCCGTCAACACGGTGATAGAAGAGTCGCTGGCGTGGCAGATCATTCCCCGGCTGAAAGAGGCGAATGGGCAGGGGATTGTGGAGTATCCGCTGAACAAGGTGGTCATGTGATGCGCATCCTGTCTGGAAACGAGGCCGTGGAACGGGTGCGAAAAATCGCTGCCAGGAGTGCGCGCTATACGAGCGTCGAACTTGCCGTGCGGCGGATTATTGCTGACGTGCGCCGCAACGGCGATCGCGCAGTTCGGAAGTATGCGCAGAAATGGGACAACCTTCCAGCGAAAGGAGCGCTGCGGGTTTCGGCGAAGGAGATTCGCGCCGCGTGGATTGGGGCCAATGCGGATCTTAAGCGCTCGATACGTGTTGTGGCGGGGAACATCCGGCGTTTTTGCGAAATGCAGAAACCGGTGGAGTGGGTACGGAAGGCTGATGGGATTTCGCTCGGTCAGCTTGTGCGCCCGCTGGATTCAGTTGGTTGTTATGTGCCAGGCGGACGCTATCCGCTGGTCTCAACTTTGCTGATGACCGCGATTCCCGCGCAGGTCGCGGGCGTGGAAAAGATTGTAGTTGTGTCGCCGAATCCGCACGCTGATGTGCTGGCTGCAGCAGCGATGCTCGGGCTGCGGGAGGTCTATCGGGTGGGCGGCGCGCAGGCGGTTGCGGCACTCGCCTACGGGACCGAGACGTTTCACCGCGTCGACAAGATTGTGGGACCGGGAAATCTGTACGTTACCGCGGCGAAGAAAGAAGTGGCTTTCGACTGCTCGATTGATTTTTTGGCGGGACCGACGGAAGGCATGATTGTCAGCGACACGGGGAGGCCTGCGTTTATTGCCGCGGATCTGGTTGCGCAGGCTGAGCACGATCCGGAGGCGCTCGCGATCTTTATGACCACGCGCAAGAGGCTTGCATCGCAAGTTGCGGAATGTGTGACGGAGTTAAGCGCGGGAAATGCGATCGCCCGCCAGGCGCTGCGACGCAATGGTGTGATTCTGGTTGCGGCTTCGCGGAAGCAGAGCTTGGAATGGGCCAATGAAATCGCCTGCGAGCACCTGACGATTGAACGCGCGGATCTCGCACTGGTGAAGAATGCGGGATCGTTATTCATCGGCGATTATTCGGCTCAGGCCGCCGGCGACTATGCTTCCGGTCCGAATCACGTGCTGCCGACAGGAGGGACACCTCGTTTTCGGGGCGGCCTTAGTGTGCTCGATTTCGTGAAAGTGATCAGCGTGCAGGATCTGTCACGAGCGGGCTTGCAGCGACTTGCGCCAGCAATTGAAACCCTCGCGGGAGCGGAAGGGTTGCACGCGCATGCACAATCGATCCGCGTGAGGTGCGGAGATGCTTAGGGCGCGCGAAGCGGTGTGGAATCTGCCGACCTATCATCCGCCGCTGGGCGGGCGTAAAGGGCTGCGTCTCGATTTCAATGAGAATACGGTCGGGTGTTCGCCGCGTGTGCTGGCGCGTTTGCGCGAACTCACTGCGGAGGAAATTGCGTGCTATCCGGAGCGAACACCGATTGAGGGACCGGTCGCACTTTATCTTGGCATTCAGCCGGATGAACTGCTGTTGACGAATGGTGTGGACGAAGCGATCCATTTGTTGTGCGAGACGTTTTTGGAGCCGGGGGATGAAGCTCTGATCGTTGTCCCGACGTTCGCCATGTACGAGATTTCAGCGGCGGCAACCGGGGCGAAGGTGATCAAGGTTCCAGCAGGCGCCAACTTCCAATTCCCGACTTCCGAGTTGTTCGACTGCCTCACGCCGCGAACGCGGCTGATTGCGATTGCAAATCCGAATAACCCGACGGGAGCCGTAGCGAAGACTCAGGATCTCCTCGAAATCGCGCGGCACGCGCCGCAAGCGGCAATTTTGATCGATGAAGCGTATTTCGAGTTTTATGGCAAATCGGTTGCGCCAGAGTGGCGGGAGCTCCCCAACCTTTTTGTGGCGCGCACGTTTTCGAAAGCTTTCGGGATGGCCGGACTCCGCGTTGGGGCGCTGGCAGGAAACGCGGAGCACATTTCTCAGATCAAGCGGGTCAGTTCACCCTACAACGTCAATGGTGTTGCACTTGCGTGCTTGCCGGCGGCGATTGAGGACAAAAAGTATATCGATGAGTACGTTTGGCAAGTACGCAAGGGCAGAGAAAAGTTGCAGGGAGTTTTCTGCAAGTGGGGAATTCCGTACTGGACGAGTGAGGCCAATTTTGTGCTGGCGAGTTTCGGCGAACTGAAGGGCGAGTTCATTGACTCGATGAGAGCGTGCGGGATTCTGGTGCGGGACCGCTCTCGAGATCATGGTTGCCAAGGGTGTGTGCGCATTACTATCGGAACAGAAGAACACACAGCTCGATTGCTGGAGGTGCTCGAGGGAACGCTTGGGAACCTTGGTCTAAACGAGATTCGCGGCAAGCACCTTGGGACGAATGCGGGGGGGGCCGCAGCGGCCAAGGAAGAGGCTGCGCGATGAGAAAGGCTGCGATCCGCCGCACGACCAAGGAGACAGACATCGACGCCACGCTGGTGATCGACGGCAAGGGCCGCTACCAGATTTCGACCGGCGTTCGATTCTTCGATCACATGCTCGAGTTGTTCGCTCATCATGGCGGATTCGACATCAAGTTGCGCGCGGAAGGCGATCTCGATGTCGACCAGCACCACACGGTCGAAGATGTGGGCATTGTGCTCGGACAGCTCTTCGAGCAGGCGCTCGGAACGAAGCGCGGCATTCTACGCGCCGGGTATTTTCTGATGCCGATGGATGAGACGCTCGGCCTAGCGGCGGTTGATTTCTGCGGACGAGCGTCAGCGGTGGTGGATACGAAAGTTCGGGTGCGACTTGTCGGCGACCTGCAAGCCGAACTCGTGCACGATTTCTTCGAAGCTTTCGCGCGCGGCGCCCGCGCCAGTCTGCATGCGCGTGTGCTCTACGGCCGGTCGAACCATCACAAAATCGAAGCTCTGTTCAAGGCTTTTGCGCGTGCGTTGCGCGCAGCCTGCTGGCGCGACCGGCGGATGCAGCGTCTGCTGCCGAGCACGAAAGGTTTGCTCTGATGATCGCGGTCGTGGACTATCGCGCGGGCAATCTGACTTCGGTGAGGAAGGCGCTGGAGCATCTCGGGGTTGAGGCCGATGTCACTCGCGATCCCGACGTGGTCGCGAGAGCCGACAAGGTCATTCTCCCGGGCGTCGGACATTTCTCTTCCACGTCAATCCTCGACGAATGTGGGCTGCGGGCTGCCATTCTCGAGCAGCTAAGGCAGCGAGTGCCGTTTCTTGGCGTATGTGTCGGAATGCAGTGGATGTTTGCGTCGAGCGAAGAAGCACCGGCGATCATTGGTGCGGGGTTGCTCGCTGGCTGGTGCGAGCGCTTTCCAGCGAGTGTCAAGTCGCCGCACGTGGGCTGGAATTCGCTAATCTGCGAAGACCGCTCACGGCTTTTTCGCGGAGTTCCTTCCGGTTCTTTTGTCTATTTCACGCATTCCTATCGCGTGCCCGTGGTTGAAACGACAGTTGCGCGGTCGGAATACGGCGGCGAGTTTTCTGCGGCGGTTGAAAAGGATCACCTGTTCGGGGTGCAATTTCACCCGGAGAAATCCGGTCGAACCGGCATGCAGCTGCTAAAGAATTTCTGTGAACTTTAATGCTTACGAAGCGAATCATCGCGTGTTTGGACGTTATGGCAGGCCGCGTCGTGAAAGGCGTGCAGTTCCAGCAACTGCGCGATGCCGGCGATCCTGCGGAGCTGGCTGCTGCTCACAGTGAAGCGGGCGCGGACGAGGTCGTGCTGCTCGACGTGACTGCGACCCACGAAAAGCGCGCAACGCTCATCGAAACGGTGCGGCGAACGGCGCGCCAACTGTTCATTCCATTTACGGTTGGAGGTGGAATTCGTTCGCTCGATGAGGCAATGGCGGTTTTCGATGCGGGAGCGGACAAAATTAGCATCAATTCTGCCGCGATCGCCGATCCCGCTCTGATTACGTCTATCGCTGAGCGGTATGGTTCGCAAGCCGTCATTGTGGCGATTGATGCCAAGCGCGTGAAGGGCGGCCAGGCCTTCAGCGGTGCAGCTCGCGATGATATGAATGACAGCGACGGGGAAAATTCTGGTCTGAGCTTCGAGGCCTACGTGAGCGGTGGCCGAAAGCCAACCGGTCGCGATGCGATCGCGTGGGCGCGCGAAGCGGCAGAGCGTGGCGCGGGAGAGATTCTGCTGACCTCCATGGATCGTGACGGCACGGGCATCGGATTCGACTGCGAGCTGACGCGTGCCGTCTCTGGAGCAGTTTCAATCCCCGCGATCGCTTCGGGCGGCGGCGGTAACACGCAGACGTTCGTTGAAGTGTTCGAGCGCGGGCGTGCAGACGCGGCTCTGGCCGCATCCATCTTCCACTTCGGCTTGCGCAACCTCGCCGATCTTAAGCACGAGTTGCAAACAGCCGGCATCCCCATGAGGTGGCCATGCTGATTCCGTCGATCGATCTCATGGGAGGGAAGATCGTGCAGTTGGTTGGTGGCGAGCGAAAGGCGCTCGAATTTGGCGACTTCGAGGAGTGGATCGCGCGCTTCGAGCGGTTTCCGCTGGTGCAGTTGATCGACCTTGATGCCGCAATGAGCAATGGCGACAATCGCAAACTGATGGTCGAGTTTACGAAGCAGCTTCCATGTCAGGTTGGTGGCGGAATTCGCTCGATCGATACGGCGAAGGAGATTTTGGCGATCGGCGCTCGACGCGTGATTCTGGGTTCGGCATTGATTCGCGATGGAAAGCCCGATTGTGTGTTTGCCGAGAAGGCTGCGCAAAGTCTGGGCAGGGAAAAACTGGTGTTTGCCATTGATACTAAGCAGGGGCGCGTTGCGATTCGAGGTTGGCGCAAGCTTACGGAGACCACAGCAATCGAGATGATTCAGGCCTTAGAGCCGTGGTGCGATGCATTTCTGTATACGCATGTGGATACGGAAGGCTCGATGCAAGGAATTGCGATGGACGTTGTGCATCAATTGCGCAATTCCACCAGGAACCAGCTGATTGTGGCGGGCGGAATTGCGACGAACGAGGAAATCGATCAGCTTCACGCCATGAACGTCGATGCGGTTGTTGGCATGGCGATTTATACCGGGAAATTGAAGCTCGAGATTGTGGATCCGAGCCGAAGTTGAGGTTCCATAGGAGTGATTTGGATTTTCAATAGTGAAAGTTGGTCATCTCAAGAGATACTAGAAACTCTCAATGGACTTAGATCAGCTCACGACGTTTCTGGAAGTCGCAAAGCTCGGCAATTTTTCGCGCGCCGGCGAAAAGGTGTTTTTGTCGCAATCGGCGGTCAGCGCCCAGATACGGCAGCTCGAGCAGGAGTACGGAACTCGCCTGCTTGACCGCTCGGGGAAAAAGGTGCGGCTAACGCCTGCTGGCGAAGTTTTGTTCGAGTACGGAACTCGGCTGCTTGCGCTGCGCGACGAATCGATGCGCGCGGTCAGCGACCAGGGAAGTTCTCCGCGTGGATTGCTCGCCATCGGTGCCAATGAGGCGACCTGCCTCTATGTGTTGCCGCGCGCGTTCGAAGAATACCGGCGGCTTTATCCCGATGTGCAGATCAGCATCTACCGCAACTTCAGCCGAAAAATTCTTGAGCGCATTCAGGATGGCATGATCGACGTAGGCATTGTCACGCTACCGGTGAAGCTTCCGCGAGTGAAGGTAGAACGAATTTTTCGCGACCGTCTGATGCTGGCGGTGAGCCCCACGAATCCTCTGGCCAAGCTTAAAGCTGTGCCGGTCAGCGTAGCGGCCGAGCAGCCTTTGATTTTTCCCAAGGCGGGTTACACCCGTCAGATCATGGACAAGCTGTTCCGGCCATACCGGGCCGACCTAAAAATTGCGATGGAGCTACCGAGCATCGCAATGATCAAAACGTTTGTCGCCTCAGGGCTCGGGGTGTCGCTGATCAGTGAGACGTTCACCAAGCAGGAAAGCCGGTCGGGCGAAATTCGGCTGGTCCGCCTGGAACATGCCGAGCTGTGGCGGGAGCTTGGCATGATTCACGACCGCAATCGCACACTGCCACGAGCGGCAGTGGCCTTCATGGAGCTGGTGCGAAGTGGCGTGCTCAAGCAGGACTCGAGCGGTGGCGAAGAGTGAATTCCTCGGGAGTACCCTACCCCTCAGCCCTCACCAAATTGGTTCTCGGCGGCTAAAGCCGCAGAGAAGAGCATCGATGACCGCAGCGCTAAAGCGCTGTGCGCCACCCAAAACCGTCCGAGCATCGCGCCCGCCATGCTAAGAGGCGACGGCTTGCGGCTTGGCCACGGTCAGAGAGGCGGGGCGAGCGGGTTGAGCTTGCAGGTAGTCGTCGACTGCGGCGGCTGCTTTGCGTCCTTCGGCGATGGCCCAGACGACAAGAGACTGGCCGCGGCGCATGTCTCCGGCAGCAAAAATTCCCGGCACTGAGGTCATGTAGCTCGCATCGGTGGCAACGTTGCCGCGCGAGTCGAGCGCGACGCCGAGCTGCTCGATCATTCCATTGCGCACGGGACCCAAGAAGCCCATTGCTAACAGAATGAGATCGGCTTCCATGGTGAATTCGGTTCCAGGGAGGGGTTCGAATTTTGGCGGGGGGCCGACGCGCACGCCGTGGAGATACTTAACCTTGCCGTGGCCATCGCCGTTGCTGCTTGAATCGCCAATGAAACTGGTGGTGGCGATGTTCCAGTCGCGAATGCCGCCTTCTTCGTGCGCCGCTTCGGTGCGCAGCTGGAGCGGCCAGAGCGGCCACGGAGTTTGCGGAGAGCGCTCTTCGGGCGGCTTGGGCATGATCTCGAATTGGTGCACGGAAAGCGGCTTTTGGCGATGAACGGTGCCGAGACAATCGGCGCCAGTGTCGCCGCCTCCGATGATGACGACGCGTTTGCCGGTTGCGAGAATGTCGGCGGCCGGATCGAGCGTGTCGCCGAGGCAGCGGCGATTTTGCTGCGGGAGAAAATCCATGGCGAAATGGATGCCCTTGAGATCGCGGCCAGGGACGTTGAGATCGCGAGGATGTTCGGCTCCTCCGGCGAGGACGATGGCATCGAAATCGCGGCGCAATTTCTCGACGTCGACGTTTTTGCCAACGTGCGTGCTGGTGATAAAGCGAACGCCCTCGGCAGACATCTGGTCGATGCGGCGATCGATGATGTGCTTTTCGAGCTTGAAGTTGGGAATGCCATAACGGAGGAGGCCGCCGATTCGGTCGGCTTTTTCGTAGACAGTGACGGCATGACCCGCGCGGCGGAGTTGCTGCGCGGCGGCAAGTCCGGCCGGGCCGGAGCCGATGACGGCGGCGCTTTTTCCGGTGCGATGTTTGGGCGGCTCGGGATGGATGAAGCCTTCGTCGAATCCGCGCTCGACGATATTTTTTTCGATCTGGCGGATGGTGACGGGCGGATCGTTAATTCCTAAAACGCATGAAGCCTCACAAGGCGCGGGGCAGATGCGGCCGGTGAATTCGGGGAAATTGTTGGTGGCGTGGAGCTGGCGAAGGGCCTGCTTCCAGCGGCCGCGATAAACGAGATCGTTCCAGTCGGGAATGATGTTGTTGACGGGGCATCCGGTGTGGCAGAAGGGAACGCCACAATCCATGCAGCGAGCGCCCTGCTGGCGTAATTTTTCTTCGGGAAAATTCAAATAAATTTCGAACCAGTCGTTGACGCGCTGGGTGACGAGGCGGCGCTGGGCGTGCTCGCGCGCATAGTCCATGAAGCCGGTGGGCTTACCCATGTTGCACCTTACCCCGCTGAAGATTACCCATGCTGCACCTCGGCGAGTTCGAGAGATGGCGGCGCGGGCTGGCCGACGATGTAAGGGCGGCTGGCGCGGGTGAGGCCGAGGACACGTTTGTATTCGTGCGGAAAGACTTTGACGAAGCGGGGCAGCATCTCAGACCAGTTCTCGAGAAGCATGCGCGCGCGTTTGCTGGCGGTGAGTTCGGCGTGGCGGGCGATGAGGTCGCGAACCAGTTTTATATCCTCCGGCTCAATTAAAGGCTCGAGATCGACCGAGGAGAGATTGCAGCGCTTTTTGGTGAAGTCCATTCGCTCGTCGAAGACGTAGGCAACGCCTCCGCTCATGCCGGCGGCGAAGTTGCGGCCGCAGGGGCCGAGCACGAGCACAACTCCCTTGGTCATGTATTCGCAGCCGTGGTCGCCGACGCCTTCGACGACGGCGGTGGCTCCGGAATTGCGAACGGCGAAGCGCTCGCCAGCCATGCCGTTGAAGAAGGCCTCGCCGCTGGTGGCGCCGTAGAGAACGACATTGCCGATGAGGATGTTTTCTTCGGCGGCGAAACCGGATTCGCGCGGCGGGTAGACGATGAGGCGGCCGCCGGAAAGGCCTTTGCCGACGTAGTCGTTGGCGTCGCCTTCGAGCGTGAGCGTGACTCCTCTGGCGAGAAACGCGCCGAGGCTCTGGCCAGCGGAGCCGGTGAGATGAACGCGAATGGTGTCATCGGGCAAGCCGTCGGAGCCGAGGGAGCGCGCGATTTCTCCGCTGAGCATGGTGCCGACGGCGCGATGCACGTTGCGGATGGGCAGAGTGATCGCGACTGGAGTGAGCTGATCAAGCGCGGGACGAGCCTGCGCGAGGAGGGCGTGATCGAGCGCCTGATCGAGGCCGTGGTCTTGAGGCTGAATCGAGCGGCGGGCGACGCGTCCGGGGACGGGAGGGTTGTAGAGAATGGCGGAAAGATCGATGCCGCGCGCCTTCCAGTGATCGACGGCGGGCTGAACATCGAGCATGTCGACGCGACCGACCATCTCGTCGACGGTGCGGACGCCAAGTTCGGACATGTACTGGCGTACCTGCTCGGCGATGAAGAAAAAGAAATTGATGACGTGCTCGGGCTGGCCGGTGAATTTCTTGCGCAGCTCGGGATCTTGCGTGGCGATGCCGACTGAGCAGGTGTTGAGGTGACACTTGCGCAGCATGATGCAGCCCATGGTGATGAGCGGAGTGGTGGCGAAGCCGAATTCTTCTGCGCCCAGAAGCGCCGCGATGACCACATCGCGGCCGGTTTGAAGCTTGCCGTCGGTTTGCACGCGGATGCGTCCGCGAAGATCGTTGAGAAGGAGGACCTGTTGAGCTTCGGCGAGGCCGAGTTCCCATGGAGTGCCGGCGTGCTTGATGGAACTTAGAGGAGAAGCGCCAGTGCCACCGCTGTCTCCGCTGATGAGGACGACATCGGCGTGAGCTTTGGCGACGCCAGCGGCGACGGTGCCGACGCCAACCTCGGCGACGAGCTTCACGGAAATGCGGGCGCGCGGATTGACGTTTTTCAGATCGTAGATGAGCTGTGCGAGATCCTCGATCGAATAGATGTCGTGATGTGGCGGCGGAGAGATGAGGCCGACACCGGGCGTGGAGTGGCGGAGGCGAGCGATAACTTCGTCGACTTTATGACCGGGGAGCTGGCCTCCCTCGCCGGGTTTCGCGCCCTGGGCCATTTTGATTTGCAGTTCGTCGGCGTTGACGAGGTAGTTAGCGGTGACTCCGAAACGCGCGGAGGCGACTTGCTTGATGGCGGAGCGGCGGGAATCGCCGTTGGAGTCGGGAAGGAAACGCTGTTCGTCTTCGCCGCCCTCGCCGGTGTTGGATTTTCCTCCGATGCGATTCATGGCAATGGCGAGGGTTTCGTGCGCTTCTTTGCTGATAGAGCCGAATGACATGGCTCCGGTGGTGAAGCGCTTGACGATTTCTTTGGCGGGCTCGACTTCGTCGAGGGGGATCGGCGAGGCGGCCTTCTTGATCTTCATCAGGCTGCGCAGCGTGGCGAGATTGCTCGACTGGTTGTCGATGAGGTCGGTGTATTCCTGAAAAGTCTTGAAGCTGTTTTGCCGCACGGCGTGCTGCAGCTTGGAGATGGTCTGGGGATTGAGCAGATGATATTCGCCGTCGGTGCGGAAATGATAGGTGCCGCCCACGCTGAGTTCGGGATCGGATTCGGTGGCGGGACGGAAAGCATGCTCGTGCTTCATGAGCGCCTCGCGGGCGAGCACGTCGAGGCCGACACCTTCGAGTTGCGAGGTGGTGCCGAGGAAATACTTGTCAACCAATTCTTTGTTGAGGCCGATGGCTTCGAAGACCTGGGCTCCGCGATAGCTTTGCAGCGTAGAGATGCCCATCTTGGAAAAGGTTTTGAGAAGGCCTTTGTTGATGGCCTTGATGAAATTCTTGGCCGCGAGTTCGGGAGTGATGCCATCGGCCAAATAGCCGCGATGGGCGAGGTCTTCGCAAGCCTCGAGCGCGAGATACGGGTTGACGGCGCTGGCTCCATAGCCGATGAGGAGCGCGAAATGCATGACCTCGCGCGGCTCTCCGGACTCGACAATGAGGGCGACAGAGGTGCGCGTTTCTTCGCGCACGAGCAAATTGTGGACGGCGGCGAGAGCGAGCAAGCTGGGAATGGGAGCGTAATTTTTGTCGACGCCGCGATCGGAGAGGATCAGCAGCGTGTATCCGGAAGTGACGGCGAGCGAGGCGCGACGACAGAGTTCGTCGAGGGCGCGTTCGAGGCCGCCCTCTCCATCCTCGACGCGAAAGAGAGCGGGCAGCGTGCTGGCGAGGAGGTCGCCGCTTGAAACTCGGCGGAGTTTTTCGAGATCGCGATTGGTTAGGATGGGGTGCGGGAGCTTGAGCGTGTGACAGTTTTCGGGCGTCTCGACAAGGATGTTGCGCTCGGTCCCGATGTAGCTGATGAGCGACATGACCATCTCTTCGCGAATGGGATCGATGGGTGGGTTGGTGACCTGCGCGAAGAGCTGGCGGAAATAGTTGAAGAGCGGCTGCGGGCGATCGGAAAGACAAGCTAGCGGCGTATCGGTTCCCATCGAGCCCACGGGCTCCTCGCCTTTCGAAGCCATGGGCTCGAGGATCATCTTCAAATCTTCATCGGTATAGCCGAACGCCCGCTCGCGGCTGAGAACGGTTTCGTGATTGTGGCCGTGAACGCGCGTGGGTTCCGGCAGTTGATCGAGCGTGATCTGGTTCTGGCGCAGCCATTCTCCATAGGGCTGCTGGAACGAGAGGCGCTGCTTGATTTCGCGGTCGGAGACGATGCGGCCTTCGACGGTATCGACGAGAAACATTTTGCCGGGTTGAAGACGGCCTTTGAGCTTGATGTTGGCGGGGTCAAGTTCGAGCACCCCAGCCTCGGAGGCCATCACGACGAGATCGTCGTGCGTGACCACATAGCGGCCGGGGCGCAGGCCGTTGCGGTCGAGCGTGGCGCCGATCATGCGGCCATCGGTAAAGGCGATGACTGCGGGGCCATCCCAGGGCTCCATGAGCGAACAGTGATATTCGTAAAAAGCGCGCTTTTCGGGGCGCATGTGCGGATTGCCCGCCCAGGCTTCGGGAATGAGCATGGCGAGCACGTGAGGGAGCGAGCGTCCGGCCTGGAAAAGCAATTCAACGGCGTTGTCGAAGTTGGCGGAGTCGCTGCCGCCGGGGGCGATGATAGGGAAAAGCTTTTTGATGTCATCGCCGAAAAGCTTTGACTGGAGCAGCGATTGGCGAGCATGCATCCAGTTGACGTTGCCGCGCAACGTATTGATCTCGCCGTTGTGGCAAATGTATCGATAGGGATGGGCGAGCTTCCAGCTGGGAAACGTATTGGTTGAGAAGCGCTGGTGGACAAGGCAGAGCGCACTTTTCACGGCGGGATCGGAAAGCTCGCCGTAGAAGTTGGCGATCTGAGGCGCGAGCAGAAGTCCTTTGTAGACGATGGTGCGCGAAGAAAGCGAGGGAATGTAGAAGATCTCGCGGTCTTCAATATCGGATTCCGCAACTTCCGCCTCGGCGCGCTTGCGAACAATGTAGAGCTTGCGCTCGAAAGTATCTTCGTTCATACCTGCGGGGCGGCTAACGAAGATCTGCTGGATGTAAGGTTGCGAGCCGCGCGCGACGCGGCCGATGGCAGTTGCGTTGACCGGAGTGTCACGCCAGCCAAGAAGAGACAAGCCTTCTTCGCGCAGGATGCGTTCGAGGATTCCTTCACACTGGAGGCGCTGATGCTTTTCGACAGGCAGAAAGGTCATGCCCACGCCGTATGCACCGGGCCCAGGCAGGTTGAACCCGAGCCCGGCACATTCTCGCGCGAAAAAATCGTGGGGGATCTGGATTAAGACACCGGCGCCATCACCGGTCTCTGGATCGCATCCGCAGGCGCCGCGGTGGGTGAGGTTGATAAGAACCTCGATGCCTTTGCGAATGATGTCGTGGCTCTTGTGACCACGGACATTGGCAACGAATCCGATGCCGCAGGCGTCGTGCTCGTTGCGAGGATCGTAGAGACCCTGCGCTGGGGGAAGGCCGCTCGGCGTCGATTTTGGCTGCACAGATTCCATCGCGATCGTGTTCGGTTGCTCCGGCGGACATGGCTGGCATCGGACCGCGCGCAAAACAGTCGTGTGTTCTCATAACACGCAACTTCTTTAGATACCGTTTTTCGGGCGGGAAAGTACAACGCAGAATTTCGATGGGATGAATCAGGAAATTTGGATTGTATTTACTCTGCATTCACAACCGCATTCCAGAGGGGAAAACTCCGGCTTTGGGAGGCCGACAAGGAATGTGGAGTTTCGATGAGAAGTCGAATGGAGAGAGAAAACACAAGACGCATTGGACCGGCCGATTCTGACCGGTCCATATGCGTGAGATGAGGCGATGCGCTTCTTCTGCTCAGCTAGTCGCCGGGCCGATTCGTGTGCCGATCATGCGCCTGAGTGGAATACTTCGCCACCGCGGTCAGGAACGGCTCGCTTGAGTTTGGCGCGTGCACCTTCCCATCCAGGATGTCGGAGAACGGAACCATGCGCCCGTAGAGGATTCTGGTCTCGTCTTTATCCTGAGTGATAGCAGCACCGTTCAAGTCAATTCCGGCAAAGACGCCGCGGGCCCGCGAGTATGTAAGAACCTCAGCTTTCATCTTCCAATCCGTGTCGGCGCCAGCATCACGGCCCACGGGGCCCGCAGCTGCTGAGGCATCCGCGCCAATTTTGAATTTGCTCTGGAGCAGATGCTCCATGCCGTCGTTGTTCATTACAACCAGGACGAGATCGACTGCCTGACCGCCAAGCTGCAATCCCCAGCTGCCGCCGGTGATCGTGATTGGGGCGGGAGCGCTCCAACCATTCGCCGTACGACAGGTGGCGACACCTTTGCCGTGGCTGCCACCGAAGCCGAGCGCGATTTTTATCATCGATGGAATCACGGCAATGCATCGGGCGTCGCTCATGACCTTATCGGGGATCGATTTGTCGGGTGTTCCCATAATCTCATCGAGAACCCTTGCCGAGTTGTCGATGCGCTTATCGATATCGGACTGATCTTTCTTGTCATCTGCTGACCAGGCCGCTCCTGCCATAGCCAGCAGCACTACACCGAGCGCCAGTGGCGCGATGAGTTTTTGTTTGATTCCCTTCATAAGGCAAACTTCCTTTCTGAGCTCAAAGAGCACCGTTCTCACCAAGTGAGAAACTACTTGTTCGTGGAAAGGCGGTCTATCCGGTGCGGGCTGTAAAAGGCGTTCCAAGGTGCTGGAGATT
>Ga0335073_10008534_pt1 | contig 14383 bp, 15 predicted proteins | sample Lox_Sample_22_FD_207093 | JGI IMG/M metagenome (GOLD analysis project Ga0335073, IMG submission 207093) | Soil microbial communities from Loxahatchee National Wildlife Refuge, Florida, United States - Lox_Sample_2.2 | ecosystem: Environmental > Terrestrial > Soil > Wetlands | place: USA... | reverse complement strand
GTCGCCCAGCAGCCGGCCGAGCGATGCGGCACGCTCGCGCAGGCCGGCCTGCTGCCAGCCGTCAGCGGCAATGGATGCGAGTTCGAGGCTCGCTCGCGCGAGACGCCAACGGTTGCCCTGCCGCGCGGACTCGGAAATCCATTCAGCCTGTTGGGCCAAGCCCGGGTCCTGGCCTCCTTGCAGATTTGCGGCGCGCGCTTGCAGATTGTTCAGCAACGCGTCCGCATTGCCGATCACCAGCCGGTCGATCGACTCACGCAGGCGCGTCGATCTCGACCGCGGTCGCCCACTCAGGTTGGCCGCCATGAACAGTTCAAACTCAACGCGGCGCAGCAGTGCCAAATAATCGAGTAAGGCTATCGCATCGCCATAGTCACCGGTCTCCAGGCGATCCAGCCAAAGCCCTATCTCTGCCTCAACCGTCGCGTAGCGAGTATCCAGATCGGCTCGCATCCACCGAGGCGTCCAAGCAATCTGCCGCCGCAAACCTTGCAGGGTCCCGGTCTCGAGATGACGAATTCGCGCCATGACAAGATCGTGCAGCGTTTCCGGACACGCGCCGTTGCCCGTGTGACCAATCTCCATCGCCCAGGCAGCGAAGTGTTCGACGAAGAGCGGATTGCCCTGGGCCAACACCGTTGCTTGCGCCGCTACGCGGGGAGAATGGGAGAGACGCTGCGCCAGCAGGTCGAGATCGGCTTTGGGCAGTACGTTCAGTAGCAGCGTGACATGCGGTGAGAGCGTTTGCACCTCAGCTTCGGCTCCGGGCCGCGCCAGCAATACCACCAGGACACCGCAAGCCGGGATTCTCCGCAGGAACTGGCGCAGGAACGTCCATGCCTCCAGATCGGCCCAATGCAGGTCATCAAGCACCAGGATCTGGATGCCACTGGCTGTGATCTGTGTTGTGCTGCTATCGAGCAACTCTTCGGGTGTGGCGTCGCCTTCCGGCAATGTGGCGACCTGCCCGACGAAATCCGCCAAGTTGCCGCCGAAGATGCTGAAACAGGCGTACCGGGCGACTGCGTCCGGGTGCAATCGAACCCAGTGCCGGACCATACGTGTCTTTCCAGTCCCTGCCGGAGCGATGACAGCCAGAAGCTGACTCTCGGCCCGGCTTGCCTGCCAAGCTTCTTCAATGCGCGCGATCTCAGTAACGCGGCCGGTGAAAGCTGATTGGTTTATGACCTGGATATGATCGAAGGCCGACGGCCGCTTGTGCCCCAGCGGTGCGTATGCGAGCCGATCGGTTGCATCACGGCGCCGGGCGTGAATCCCAACGAATTCCTCCCACCGTTGATTTACCTGAAACACCGCGGGACTGACCAACCAGGCATTGTCCGGTTCAAATCCGAAGATCGCAGCCGCGGCTGTTGCGGCGATGCAGGGTGATTTGTTGCCTTCCGAACATGGTAGCAGGAGGAGATCCGCAACCAGACCCCACCGTAGCCTGCTTCCTTGCGCGAAAGCGCGTTCGATGTCGGGGAGACGATCGACGAGCGCATCGCGGACCCTGAGCGCGTCGAGAAAGGCCTGGCGCACACCGCCGGCATTCCACATGAGCCAGCCATAATGGGGCACGCCGACGATGTGTCCCAGGCGGCGGTAGGCCAGAATTTCAGCGATCAAAGCTTCTGCTCGCGATAGCTGGTCGTGGTTGGGACGTTGGCCCACAACCCTCAGTATCAACGCCGATGCGGCTATGGCCTCGTACAAGCTGGGCAGCAGCATCAGGTCTGGCACCGGGACCACTTGCCACTCGGTCCGTTCCAACGGCTGCTCTCCCAGCCAAAGCACGCACTCGGGGCAATTCGTATGCTTAGCTGGCCACTCGCGACGGCAGCGGTCACAGTAGCGGTAGCGATAAATGACCGGTTCCACTGCAAGCTGCACGGGCTCAGTCCTTGCCAAGGCACTCCATGTCGCATGACGTTGAGCTGATCGCCTCGAACAGTCCTGCGCGACTGTGGACCCCGTCATACGAATCAAGCGTGCGCCGGCCGGACTGGTCTGAGGATGTGTAATTCAGCCGGTGCATGTCCTTACGACCTGCCCGCAGGAACGAAACTGCGGTGCCTTGCCGAGCAGCACTCGCCAGATGGACCTGACACTCGGCTGCTCTGGTCAAGGACCAGGTTCGCAACCCTCACTCGGTCCGCAGCATAGTGATTTGGTAGTTTGTGACTATGTACGTCACTTAGCCGGTCAAGCAAGTCGATCGATTTCAACCAATACCAGTCATGCCGAGGGTACCCTGCCCTGCGTGCGTAATGCGCGATGAGCTTCGCAACCGCCCAGCCAAGCCGTTCCGCCGATGCAGCAGCGGTCGTCACGAGCCGACAGCTCAGGAGTGCCTCGGTTCTGCGGTCCGTCGCCCCGGCCTGATCTCCGAAATCCTCGAGAACCCGCGGCACGAGCTCCATCCGCCATGCATCTGCAAGCAGTTTCGCCCGCTCCCGGTCACGTCCGTCCCGCGTCCGAATGATACGTGGCGCGAACGGCTTCAAGCGCTGCCGCATGGCCATCGGCATTTCATCGTTGATCACCATGCCAAAGCTTCGGATGAGAGGGGAGGCAGTCAACGGACTATCATTGTGCGGCTCACCGGCAAGCAGCGCGACCAACGACATAAGGCAGAGCTGTCCGCGCCAGCGATCCCCCGCGCCGCGTACCAAATCCACCCGCTCGTACAACCGCTCCACGGCAGCGTCCATGTCCATGAGCCTACCTCCCGCTACTATTGGGTCGACGCCTGACTTCAACGAAGTAGGCTCCTTGCTTTGGCACTCGAGACTGCCTGCGACAGCGTCACGCTAGGATGCCGAAGGCCCGGGGCGGATTTCGCAGACCCTGCGGTGCGGTACCGTTCGAGCACGTCTAAGCAAGCCTGGCGTACAAAGGACACAATCAGATCTGGCCGTAATTCGTAGTTCAGTCCAGAGTCATTCTCCGCAAGAGCCTGCACATTGTCGGCGCCGACCTCTTCGCGTTGCGCCGCAGCGAGAGGTACCGCGCCCTCGTCGCTCCCACCCTGCGGCATCTGCCATGTCTTGCCGGGCGTTCTGATCACGCGACCCACGGAGACGTCGTTGTGCTGGTTTAGTGATATGGTACCGGACTCGAAACCGGATCCGCTCATCCGATCTGCTTTCAGGGCGAACGCTTCATCGCTCGGAACATTGCGAGCACTGGCGCGCAGAGGGCTTTCGCGGCCCTTATGGGGCGCACCAGGCCAGAGACTGTGCACGGCGCCCTGACCATGGACCGCGCCGTGATAGAAGGTCATTGCGTTGTGGACCTCGAGACAGCCCAGTGCGTTTGCAGCCGTGTCGGCTGTGCTCTCAACCAGAGCCTGCAACCACAGAGGGGGGCCGAAGGCTAAACCGCGCATGCGCGCTCTCCCTACCAGGTTGCACCTGACGTCCGCACCGCTGGTAGGGGTCATCAGCCATCGCTGGCATTCACGGGGAACCCCATCCCCGAACATCGCGAAATATAGGCCTGCTTGATCGGCAGTCAACGACCCGGTGGCGCAACACGGGCGCATGCACCGGCCACGATGGTGCATGTCCGAGCGACATGGCCGGAAAACGAAACGCGCCCCTTCTGCTCACCCCACGCGGAAACCAAGTGCGAATGGCGGCGCCACTGGGACACCGTGAGATGCTGTCGGCGTCCACGCCCGCAGCCGCCCACAGCGACAGCTTGACAACCATCAACCGGGTGCCAGACTAAGCGCGTGGGATGGAGTCCCCCCTAACCGCCTCCCGGCTGATGACTCCTGCACGTCGTGTCGTTCGACTGCGGAAGCGCTGCTTCCCAGCAGGAATTGGATGTCCGTCCGGCCGCTTGTTGCGTTGTGCCAGACGGGCTCGGGGGGTCATCATGGCACTACCAGACATAGCGTCCATCGCCGATGCGCTGCGCCAACGCCCGCAAGACTTCGTCATGCAGGACGCTCGCCTGCGTCAGAGGAACGGAACTCTGGCATTCGTTATCCACCCCGGCGGGTCGGTCGTCGCCGAAACCGGTTCAGATGGCGATTGCCACGAGCTGCCGCGACAGGATGCGGCACGATTGTCGACAGCGTTCGAAGAGTGGCAACGGGATTTCTGGGTAAGCGCCCGGGTAAACCAGATTTTCGCAGACCAACTGCGACGGCCGAGTATTTGGCGCCGAGTGTGGTACCATATCCAGCGTCACCTGCCTGAACGCCGGGGCGAGAGCGCACTGGCCATCTATGCCCGTGCATTTGCCGGACCTGAACCCAAAGGCCGGAGACCGAATGACGATCCACCGTTGCGCCACAGGCCACGTCCACAGCGCCCCACATCTGGCGCCGATCTCCCCAGGGCGCGCCTGTTGCTGCATTTGAACGAATAGCCGTGGAGGAAGCACCTTGCGTACAGAGCGCGGATGCAGAAGAAGGCTTCCGTCAATCCGCGGGCGCTTTGGTCCTCTCAAGTGACCGCGCCTGAGTCTCGAACCATTCCATAATGCGGTCCTTGGAACCGGACAGGTGGGTCGCCCAGACATGCGTTCGTAGCGGCTTGTGCCGCTCATCCCACCAGTGCTCGGTAACCACCACGACGCTCCATCGATTGCGAAGCTCTTCCAAGTCCAGCCGATGCACCTCCACAGTAAATGAGTGATCGGGCGTGGCATAGCTACAGCGATGACGGGACCAGCGAACGCCGGCAACGCGCCAGGCGGTTGCTTCGGGGGCAGGTTGGGTAGCAGCACGAATCGCCTGCCATGCGAAAAGGAAGCGTCGGTCGCCAATGCGATGATTCATGCTGGCCTCCCACACGACATGGCGAATACCGCAGTGCAGGAGTCATCAGCCGTCGCGGCGATTAGAGAGGGACTCCATCCCCACCCGGAATCGTAACTCCGGCTAAGGCCGCCGGCAAGGACAACGCCGACATAACAGCGGACCGAGAAGCAAACTCCGCATGATGGTCGATCCACAGCGCTGGTCCGCGACATTCCGCAGTCCATCGTAGATGGAACAAGAGCTCGAACGCTGATCAGTCTCGATCGCTCGTCGGTCTTTGATCGTGAGTATCAGTAGAACGGCGAGACTCTGCGGAGTCCCGCCGTTCCCGGGTGGACGCTGTCCGTCTTGATCAGTGATGGAAGACGCTGAGCAGGAATCCGCTCACGGTGGATCCGTTGGCGAGCAGAAAAATGCCCATCGTTAGCAGGGCGATCAAGATAAGGGTCAACGAGGCAAAGCCGGCGAGAGACAGAATCCCGAGGACGACTGCTGCCAGACCCACCATGCCTTGCGAGATGATGGATGTCGAGGCTGCCTCGGCAGCCAGTCGCCGGAACCGTTCGTCGGATGTGGAGCGCTCGCTTTTCAACATCGCCATCTGCGCCGTGGGCCCACTGCTGATCATGAGGCCGCCACCGAGGGCGATGACCGCAATAGCGACAAGCTGGACCGGCGATACGTCCAACAGCGCCAAGATGCCGAGCACGACACCGGCAGCGCCTGCCAGCAAGGCAAGCGACCAGGCGCTGCTGTTTCCGAGAGGCACGATCGCGTCATTGCGAACGGCCAGGACGCGCGCGTACTCAGCAGCGATCGTTGCTCCCTGGGCCAATAGCGCCACTCCAGCCACAATCGCCGCAATGGCGACGAGGAAAACCGGGACGACGTGGGCCAATCCCAGGATGGTTAGCACGATGACCGCGATTCCAGCGATTGCCTCGACCGCGGCGCTTCCGGCGGCTCCACTGCTGCCTTCGAATATGGCAGCTTGGCTAGCAGACATCAGGACTCTCCTTGCTGTTCAAGGCACAGCACGGCTCGCAGAGCGCAAAAGACGCATCCTTTATGGAAGGCCAGGTTGATGCGATCTCTGGCGAGTGCGGACCGGAACCATGCATGGTTTCACCCAGTGCTGGTTGACGATGGAAGGACCCTGTCGGCCTGGCACACCTCTGCATGCGAAACCCCGCGCCGCTGCCTGCGGGACTGCCGAATTCCGCCGGACAGTGGGGCCGCACGCAGCAACAAAAAAACCCGCCTTCCGGCGGGTGCAACCCTCCCACCGCGTCAGCATAACGCAGCAGGAGTCATTAGCCTTTCGGCGCTTTCGGGAGACTCCATTCCCCAAGAGCACGGTAGACCAATCTGAGCGGAACGCAAGCCATTGAATGTGAACTGCCGAACGTTGGCGACACGTCGGGCATCAACCTGTGGCATTTTTGACACTTCGTCCCCTCGGCGATTCTGCGGCGCAGCAAAATCGGAGTCGCGCCACACCAGATAACAACCACAGCCGCAGCGACGTTCCTAACTCACTTTTCTAGGGCGCGACCACAATTATACGGATCACTAGCGTCGGTTGTCGTTGTGGCTCGACCCATGCACGCCGACCGTCGCTGCGCAATCAGTCGGTCCGGACTGCCAGCGATGACGACACCACCATTGCATCGGCACCGGGTTGGATCGCAACGCAGACCACCTGCCAGGCGATTGAGGCCCATTGGCGTCGATCCAGCCCATGTCCGACCAAGCCAACGTGCTAGACCGCGACACCGCGGGCTACATCGCCACCCCGGCGTCAGGACCTTCCACCTGCTTCTGGGACAAGGACTCCATCCCGCGGGATGTCCCGCCTCCGAGGGCCATCATGCGGCAACGAATACGAGGAAGAGATACCTGCGATGGTAACGTGCGAGATTCAGCAGCCGCCGGCCCCCCGGCCGCACGTCTGTCACTCGGTAGGGGGCCCCGAACGCCGGAATCGTAGTTGTCAGTTGCACGAAGCGAGCAAACAGCTTACATCACTGTACAGCAGATGCCCACGGGCGATGGAGTCCGCCCGTCTCAAGTGCCGTCGGGGCTGATGACTCCTGCCAACGCGTTAATGCGAGCAGGAGTCGTCTCGTGGTTTCACGACCTTATCGCACGCGTGCTGCACGCACGAGCGTGTGGTCCGGCATCCGGCGATGCGGGCGTACGGCCAGAGCGGCTGCGGGCCTACCCCCTCGATTTCCAAACCAAGATCGCTATCGCGATGTGCGTCTTGCGGCTGGCCTCGGTCGGCCGAAGCTCGAAGAGACATTGCGCGACCCTGTTACCCATCGAGAAGCAACCTAGGATTGCGGCGGGACGGCAACTATGGACCTGCAACAGTATGACCGGCTGAAGTCAACGCTGGCCGAAATCCTTCGTGGCGCCACGATGAGAGCCATGCCGGCCGGCGGCGATGAAGTGGTACGCGATCTGTTCGCGCGTCTCGCTGAGGACCGATTCAACCTTGTTGTTGTCGGCCGCTTTAGCCGGGGCAAGACCTCTCTCATGAATGCCATGCTCGGTACCGATCGGTTGCCCACCGGGGTCGTGCCGGTCACTTCCGTCATCACGACCGTCAGCTATGGAACCGAGGAGAAAGCAGTTCTTTATTACCAACACACAAGCCTGTTCCTGGATATTCCGCTCCAACAACTTGCCGAGCATATTACCGAACAAGGCAATCCGGGAAACCGTCGTCGAATTCGTATGGCAGAGGTGCAACTTCCGGCTGAGCTCCTGCGGCGAGGCTTCTATTTCGTCGACACACCCGGCCTTGGATCCTCGATCGTTGAGAACACGCGAACAACCGAGGCTTTCCTGCCGGAGGCCGACGCCTTCATCCTTGTAACTAGCTACGATAGCCCGCTGTCGGAGGACGAGCAGCGAGTTCTGCAAACGATTCAACGCTCCAATCGGCGTGTCTTCGTTGTTCTTAATAAGCAAGATTGCGTGGATGCCGAGCAACGCATGCAAGCCCATGAGCATTTGCTGAGACAATTGGGCGGTGTATTCCGAGACACGATCCCTCCGGTTTTCTCCGTGTCGGCACGGCAGGGGCTGGAGGCGCGGCTTCAGGCCAATCAACCAGAATTTGTCGAGAGCGGCTTGCCGGCATTCGAGAGTGCGTTGCTCGGGTTCCTGGTCAACGAGAAGCGACGAGAATTCTTGCTTCGCATGTGCGATCGAATTGCAGTGATCCTGAATGCCCAGATCGCCGCCCGGGAGGACGAATCGCGTTTGGCCAGATTACGTGCCGAAGTCGCCGCAATGCAGTCGACGAATTTCACTCCGCCAACAGTGTCGATATCAGCCGGCACCATTTCGCCAACTCTGCCCGCGTGTGAGTTTTGCACAGGTGTTGCTGAGGCCGTATTCAACTTTCTTGCGACATATCAGCGTGAGCTGCACGGGGATCGCGCAACACTGGTAGATTTGGCGGAACGACGCGGGCTGTGTCCCGGACATACATCTTTTTTCGAGTCAATCGCTGCACCGATGGAGATTTGCACTGGCTTTGCAGGCGTCGCGGAACGGCAGGCGTCATATCTGCGCGCCGCAGCACAGCGGCAACCGACTGGTCCACTCGCGTGTCGGGCCGTCGACGACGCTCTACCCACGGCAGATAGCTGTCCGGCTTGCGGCGTCGCCCAGAATGTCGCGGACGGGATAGCCAGGCGCATCGTCGATCGGCTCGCGCGGGATCAGGCCGCCCTGGGGAACCTGTCGGCAGTATGCCTTCCTCATCTGCGACTGCTGCTAACGTCGATTGAGAACCCAGTGACGGTCGCGGCTGTTCTTCGGCGCGAAGCCGACCTGTTGGACCGGCTTGCGGAAGATATGCGCCACTTCGCGCTAAAGCGCGCGGGCATGCAACGTCATCTTGCCTCGAAAGAAGAGGAGGCTGCCGGAATACGCGCACTGCGCGTGCTGGCCGGGCATCCGAAAGCGCGGACCGAAGCTCCAACGGTGCAAACGCGTGGTACCGTGGTACCCCTTTCACGACAGGCAAGCTAAGCCAGGAGCAAGCCGGATTGGCGACTTCGGCCGGCCCAACCGCGCTTTGCGCACGTCCGGCATACGCACAAGGAGACAATCATGCCACAAAAGCTGGTCAGGCCGACCCGCTCAATCCCCACAGATTCCGTGAGAGCATCGATTGCCAAGGAGGAGGATTTGAGACGACAGGTCGAGGAAGTATGTCGGTCCTGGTCTGAGGTTGCCAGGACCACAATGCACGGCTCTGCCAGCGGCCTCGCGACTCAGTTGGTGGGATGCCGATCCGCGGAGGAGGCTCTTGCGGCATGTAACGGCTGGATGACCAGTCAATTGGCACACCTCATCGCGACGCAGCACCGACTTATTGAGCTATGGTGTAGCAATGTTGCCTTCGCCGACGGACAGCAAGCCTCTGACACTATAGTGCAGCGGGAGTCCTGAGCGCCGCACAGTGCACTAAGGACCTTCATGATCGGATTTGCCTGACTCGCATTGCTCCGGCTCGGGGATTTGACTGGCACGACGCCGACGCAGCGCCAAGCCCCGGTGCTTACGTGAGTGGGCAATCGCCGGACGCAACTTCTCGACCGCCTCGGCTTCATCGGTGATTTCCATGCCAAGCAGGGTCTCGAGCAGGTCTTCCAGTGTGACGATGCCAAGCGCGATGCCAGCCTCGTTCGTCACCAGGGCGATGGAGTCACGCTGTTGCAGCAGCTGCTCCAGCGCGCGCCCGACTGGAAGAGCTGAAGATAGCCTCGGTATGGGATGCAGAAACTGTTCCAGCCTGCCGGTCCGTTCTGGGTTACGTGCCAAAGCCTTCAGGACTTCTCTGTGACTGATATAGCCGACGATCTGTTGCCTACTCCCACGAAAGAGCGGAATGCGGCTGAACGCATCAGATTCCGGTGCTGCCAGGAGGTGCTCTTCAGTCTCGTCAGCGCTCAACATGAAAACCACCGGAAGGGGTGTTGTCACGTCCTGCAGCGTGACTTCCCGGCTGTAGATCAAGTTAGCGATGAGGGAAGCTTCCGCGAGAGACAGGGCTCCCTCGCGCGGAGCGGTACCCACCAGCAGGGCAAACTCCCGGCGGGTGAATCGCTCGCTTGGCCGGCGCGCCAAAAAGCGAACCAGTGTCCCGGTTATCAGAACGATCGGTCGCATAACCGGAACCAGGTACCACAGCACGTGTCCAGTGAAACCGGCTAGAGCTCCCGCATACCGAGCCGCCATTGTTTTTGGAATGATCTCGGAAAGGATCAGCAGGCAGATCATGAGGCCAGCCGATACCAATCCCACCTGGACCGACCCGAACAGTCTCGCCGCTTGAGCACCAGCTAACGTCGTGCCCAGTGTCTGCAGGACTGTATTGATGGTGAGGATTGAGCTGATCGCATCCTCAATGGCATTGCTTTTTATGTCCAGTAGCCTTGCCGCACCGCGATTGCCTGCTGCCTTGCGCTCGGACAGGGCGGACAGTCGGACTGAGAATAGCGTTGTTTCCAGGATCGAGCAGAGGGCTACCGATATGACCGCCAAGAAGGCCCAGAACACAAGCAAGCCCATAGCCGTTCATCTCCGACCGGCCCTGCCCCCACTGGGCGCCGATTACCGCTGCTAGGATCGGAGCACTCGACCATTCGGGCAAGATTCCAGCCCGTGTGACCGGGCCTGGCGTCAAGCCACCGGACTGGTGGGGAACGGACTGGCAAAGATCGCATTGGCGCCCAGTTCTCGCTCTATTTCCAATAGCCGATTGTATTTGGCAATTCGCTCGCTGCGACAAAGCGAACCGGTCTTGATTTGCCCTCCCCCCATCGCCACAGTGAAATCGGCGATGAATGGATCCTCCGTCTCTCCAGACCGATGCGAGATCACAAAATTCCACCCGGCGTCGCGACACATTTGTATAGCTCCGATTGTCTCTGTCACCGTTCCGATTTGGTTCAGCTTGATCAGCGCCGCATTTGCAGACTGTTCCTTGATGCCACGCCCGATGAACTGCGTGTTGGTAACGAAAATATCGTCTCCAACGATCTGTACGCGCTTCCCGAGCATTGCCGTGTGTTCCTGGAACCCGGCCCAGTCATCATCGCCGAGCCCGTCCTCCAGTGAGATGATCGGGTAGGCGGCGAGCCAGCGCGCGTACAGTGCCGTCATCTCGGCACTGGTTTTCAGTCCACCGCCGGTACGCCTCAATTCGTAGCCGTCGCTGGTGGCGAAGGCACTTGCTGCCGGGTCCAATGCGATCGCAACGTCGGGGCCAGGACGAAACCCGGCGGTGCGTATCGCTTCAACGATTAGGGCACACGCGGCCTCGTTGCTGTCGAGATCGGGGGCGAATCCTCCCTCATCGCCGACCGCGGTACGGAAGCCACGCGCCTTCAGCAACGCCTTCAGCGCCTGAAAAGTCTCTGCTCCATAACGCAAGGCTTCCGCAAAGCTTGCCGCGCCATGTGGTACGATCATGTACTCCTGGAAGTCCAGGGAGTTGTCAGCGTGTGTACCGCCATTGATAACATTCATCATTGGTACAGGCATCCGACGAGCGCCCGGTCCGCCGAGCGATTCGTAGAGCGGTCGACCAGTCGCGAGCGCTGCGGTTCTGGCGACGGCCATGGAAACCCCGACGATGGCATTTGCACCGAGGCGTGATTTGTTCGGCGTGCCATCCAGTTCGATCATGACCCTGTCGATGTCTGCCTGTTCCGAAACATTCATTCCATGCAGTTTGGGGCCAATCACGTCGATAACATTCTGTGCGGCGACCAACACGCCCTTCCCTCCGTACCGGGACTTGTCGCCGTCGCGCAGTTCGTGGGCCTCAAATCGTCCGGTTGACGCGCCGGATGGCACCGAGGCGGCACCCGTTATCCCGCTGCCGAGCGTAACCCAGATCCGTAATGTCGGGTTGCCCCGCGAATCAAGGATTTCCATCGCTGTGATGGAGTGGATCCGGTTGCTCATGACCAATAAACCTCCTTTGCAGCACAACTACCCAGAGACTGCGTCCCGGAGCACGCCCGTGGCTGATTCAATGACAGCGGTTCAGCGGGATCGTGCCACACGCCCAAGCTAGTCTCCTGGCATCATTGTCTCATCCGCGTACCACACCGGTTGGCACGCCTCCACGCGGGATATTACGTACAAGGCCCACTGGCAGATGCACAGGCATGTGGTGATCGCAAGTCAGCGACACATGGAGCCGGGATGGCTATTCGGTGGATCATCATGCTTGACGTCCGAGCACCTCCCGCGCCACTGTAGGGTGTCAGGGGATGGGGTCCCCCTTGAACCGCTCCCTCACGGGGGCTGATGACTCCTGTGGCGCATTCGTCCGACGGGAGTGCGAGGCCGAAACTCCCGTCGCAGAGCTGCAGGAGCATGGCCATCGGAGGCGAGACGTGACCCCAACCGCCCTATATGTTTGTCTTGCACTCAGCCCTCTTTTGCTGGTGGCCAGCTTAGGCCGTCGCATGGCCTTTGCCCGTACGAGACGGCGAAGAGGGCGATGAGCCACCCAACGAGTGCCTTCTGTCCTGGGCGGTGAACGGCTGTGAGCGGCTCGACCAGTGCAACGACGCGTGTCGTGCTGGTACGGCACGGGCACGTTGAAGGGATTGATCCACCCCGCTTCCGGGGACGTATAGATTTACCCCTGACGTTGCTCGGAATCCGCCAGGCCGAGAGGACCCGGGACCTGCTCGCGCCCGCATTTCGACCGGCCGCAGCATATGCGAGTCCGTTGTCGCGTTGTATCACCACTGCCGAAGTCATCGTCCAACCCGCCCCGATCCCGATCGTTCCGATGCCTGGTTTCGTGGACATGGATTACGGCGAATGGCAGGGCAAGACATACGAAGAAGTGCGGCAGTCAGATCCCAGGGGTTTCGAACAGTGGTTTCGGGCGCCACATCTTGCGGTGATCCCGGGCGGCGAGACATTTCTGGATGCAACGACGCGTGTCGCGGAAACGATGAGCAACGTTATTGCTGCGCATTGCAACGAGACAGTCCTGTTGGTCGGTCATGAGAGCGTGAACCGGCTGCTGCTCTTACTTGCCTTAGGCTTACCGCTATCCCGGTTCTGGGATTTGCGCCAGGCGCCAGGCGCCGTCAATCTCGTGACACACGACGGGGTTCATGGCTGGACCGTCGAGAGCATGAATGAAAGCACCCATCTGCGATCCTTGCGATGAACGCGGCAGAGCACGGGACGTCGCCACCTTCGGCGCCCACCAGACAGATTGCACTGCGGTTCGTTTTGATGGTCGGCATCCTCAGCTTCTTTGCCGACTTCACCTATGAGGGGTCGCGCAGCATCATTGGACCCTACCTCGCAACGCTGGCTGCGAGCGGCGCGATTGTGGGTATCGTCACGGGGTTCGGAGAGCTGCTTGGCTACGGCCTCCGCTTGGTGTCCGGCCGCTGGGCAGATGCGAGCGGCAGGTATTGGCCAATTACGATCCTTGGCTACCTGGTGCAAATGACCTCGGTCCCTGCGTTAGCGTTGACCAACACCTGGCCGACTGCCGCTGCGCTGATCATCCTGGAACGTGTAGGCAAGGCGATCCGTAACCCGCCACGCGATGTCATGCTGTCTCATGCTGGCAAGCAAGCGGGTGGATATGGTTGGGCGTTTGGTCTGCACGAGGCGCTCGATCAATGCGGCGCCATGTTTGGACCGCTGCTAATCGCCGCCATGTTGGCGCGTCATAGTGACTATCATCGGGCCTTTGCTACCTTGGGTATTCCGGCACTGATCAACCTGACCCTGGTTGTGTTAGCGCGGATGCTATATCCGAAACCCCAGGATCTGGAACCGCGACCGCCAACGACCGCTCACGCCGGCCTCCCTCACATGTATTGGATCTACCTCGTAGGTGCGGCGTTCGTGGCTGCTGGTTTCGCGGACTATCCGCTGATCGCCTACCACTTCCATCGAACCGCTGTCGTCCCGGGGGACTGGGTTGCCATTTTCTACGCGATCGCCATGGCGGTTAGCGGCTCAGGGTCTCTGTTGGTGGGCCGATTATTCGATCGCTGGGGTTTTGGTGCTCTGATCGTGCTTACGATCGTCACCGCAGCCTCTGCGCCACTCGTGTTTTTCGGCGGATTTTGGTTGGCGATGCTCGGGGCGGCCATTTGGGGCGTCGGCGTGGGCGTCCACGAATCGATCATCCCGGCAGCGGTCGCGCCCATGGTGCAGCCCACACGTCGGGCCTCGGCTTTCGGCTTATTCACCGCCGGCTACGGCATCGCTTGGTTTGCAGGTAGCGCAGCAATAGGCATCCTGTACGATATATCGCTCACGGCGACGGTCAGCTTTTGCGTGGTGACAACACTGGTTGCGGTGCCGATTTTCGCCGCAGTCAGTGGCCTCCAGAAGCGGGACATGTCGTGACCGCTGGGATCCGCATAAGGCTTGCCCCTTGGTGCCACACGGCGCTTGCAAGTTGGCACAACATGGCTTACTATACTGACCGGGAATGGAGTCTCCCGTTGACCGCCGGTGACCGGCTAATGACTCCTGCTGCGTGTGAGTCTAACCGCGGTGGGAGGTCGGGACAGCCCGCTA
>Ga0335073_10008533_pt1 | contig 14383 bp, 13 predicted proteins | sample Lox_Sample_22_FD_207093 | JGI IMG/M metagenome (GOLD analysis project Ga0335073, IMG submission 207093) | Soil microbial communities from Loxahatchee National Wildlife Refuge, Florida, United States - Lox_Sample_2.2 | ecosystem: Environmental > Terrestrial > Soil > Wetlands | place: USA... | reverse complement strand
TTGATTTTGACCTAACAGGACAGCCTTTTCTCTGCATTTGCTTTTGGGCCCGAATTTAACCTGTGTAGTGTTGCGTCGACAAATTGAGACCGCTGACTTTACCGGTTGTCAAGGCCTAGCGAGTCTAGTGTTCCTGGCAGACTTCCAACTCGTTTCCTTCCAAATCTCGGAACCGGCAAAATTGATTGCCACCGGAGTCGCTCTGAATGGGGTCCACATCAACTCCCCGGCTGGACAAGTGTTGGTGCGCGTCCGCGAGTTTTCTAGCAAACATAATCGGAGGTTTCCCTGGGCTCTTCTTGGAACATTCACTGCCAGATATTTCCACGAAGTAGACGACAATGGAGTGAGCCGAATATCCTAATTCCAAACTGGCTTCTTCCACATCGGGGGACGAATAGGGAAGCCCAAGTTTTTCCGAGTACCATCGTTGGGCGGCTGCGACATCGCGCACATCAACTACGACATCACCCGCAGAGGAAAACATCTTTTTCGTCCAATGACGAAAGAATGCTGATTATGATTCCGAAAGCTACAGCACCCACCGCGAGACCTGCGCGTGTCTGCCACCATTGGGTCGGATGTCTTTTGGAAGACGGATAGACTGAGGGGAACGCTTTCTCGAACAAGAGCACCAGACAAACTGCCGCAATCACAAATGCTATTCCTGTGATGCGGTCGCTTTGCGTGTGCAGGGCTGCACGTACAGCGAGACTAACGACCGCAGCTAGGAATAAGATGACAAACGCGAAGACCAGACACAATAAACTGCCGGACCAACGGTTCATATCACAATACTAACGTAACTGTGAGATAATCCACGCGCCTGGTTAGTCGCCTAACCGGACACGGTTACCCCGTTAATCAAGATTTGTCGCGCAGGATATCAGCAAAAGAGCGATCCACTTGATTTCATCTCCTGAAAGAATGAAAACGGTGAAATTTAGAAAGAAACAAACGGATGCGCGGACTGGGATGGTGCTGACAGTCAGTTCGAATTGATGGTGTACTGCACGACTACGCCATTGACATAAGTGACCTGAATGCGGCGGTCGCTGCTGGTGTATTCGTAGACTTGAGTTTTCAGGCCGCCATCGCCGACGGTTTCGGAAATTTGCTTGCCGGGACCCAAGAGCGCGGTCACGTCGTCTTGCTTCATACCGCGTTGGAGGCTGGATGCGGGGGAAGTATTGGGAGCGGCGCCTGGGGTAGTAGTGGCAGCTTGCGAATGATTGTCGGAGGACGCGGGGAAAGAAACGTAGTCAGCCAGGTACTTCATGAGTCCGGCGGGCGTCATGCCATCGGCTGGAATGGAGCCGGACCAGCGCAGATTGAAGCGGGAACCGCCCTGCGCGCGATTCTGGGCGACGGCCATGGCCTTCTGCTGGCTGGCGACCGCGGCCTGATGCGCGTTCCAGGAATCCTGGCGCTGACGTTTGGCCTGTTCGCGATCGAGTTGTTGCTGAAGAGAAGCTTTCTTGTCCGGATCGTCCGTTTGCGAAATTTGCTGTTCGAGCGATTTTTCATAATCGCTCTTCTCGAGAGGTTTGGATTCCACCTTGGTGGTCGTGTCGTCGCCCGCCACGCCAAAGCCGCCGCCATCCAGTTGGAATTCGATCATGTCGCGCTTGACCACCAGAGAGGTGACGCGAGCGGTTTCCCCTTTGGGGATGGCGACACCGAACTGCTTGACGCGCGAACCATATTCTTTCCAATCCATGGCTGAAGGCTTGTTGAAGCGAAGGTCGACGCCTTTCTGGCTGCCGGGCATGTCGATCTTGATCACGACTTCCTTGCCAACGAAGTAAGACTGAAGAGCGGCGGCATCTTGCGCGTGCGCGGGCGTGGCGGCGAGCAGAAGAGTTGCGATGACACCAATGCTCAAAACGGAATGGCGAGGCATAGCAGCACCTTGAGCAGGCAGGCGGAACCTGGAAATTTGAATCTTCGGTATAGGCGGAAGACCGGAGGTGAAAAATTATAGGTAAAGGCGCGTCAATAGCAAGCAATAATCCAGACTTTTGGCTATCTATGATTGGTGCAGCATTGACGCGGCCTCATCGTTTTCACGACGAGCCACTGGATTACTGTGAACCATCTTGTGGCTTGCTGCTCGACATAGCGAATAGCCCCCACGCGAGCAAAAGAAACGAGAGCCACCAGAGAAAGTAACCGATTTTCAGATCGTTTGGAGTAGGCCCGAAAGAAACAAAAAGATACCATTGCGCGTTGATCACGAAAGCGGCAACCGCGATCCATGCGGATACCAGGCGCACTCTTCGCGAGCCAAACCACACCAGCCAAACAGAACCAAAGATAAATAGTGGCGTGGTGACTGCACTTATGGTGCAGAGCACCGTGTTGTACCAATGTTCAAATTGGGCGTCCCTATAGGGCCAAACCGCGCAAAACGCAACGCGGAAGGCTTGCCAGCCGGGCAGGCCTTGCGGGAGCGTCGTCCCTTCCCCTATGACTGGAAGGAACCAAGCGACAGCGTGCGTCAACCACGCTGCCCAAATAAGAGGATGCAGCTTTTTCATCTTGGCACCGAAGGTTAGTGGAAAACGGCGTGACTCTCTCACACTTTAGTCGTGACATCAAGAGCAGGCACGCTCTCCGGTGGAAAGATGGCTTGTACGAACTGTTCGATCAGATGCGGTAACGAAGCGTCGAACGGAAAGCGCCGAGCGTCGGGCCGCGTTATTTCGCAAACACACTGGCATTGGCCGACTTGGCGCCGGCTTGGCCTGCCACTACATTAATCGTTGCTTCGACGTCCTTGGTGACCGGAGGCAAGCAAATCTCCTGGCTGCAAGCTTGATACTTCAACTTAATCGCTAAATGTTGAGCTCCCAGCGGCGCATCCGGCAGAACTGTCAGCGGCAATTTAACGGTTACGGCATCCGTATACACGTTCAGTTTCTTGTCCTTGGCAAACGCAAAGCTCTCCAGCGTTCCTTTGGGATAAATCACGCTGCCCGCTTTGAAGCCGGCCGGCACATCCGCGCGAATCTCGGTCGGAATCAAATATTCTTCGGTAACCGCATGCGCATTTACGTGGAATCCCGGGCGAATCTTCAGCACCACCGCTACCTGCAACGGCATGCCTCGGCCCACCGGGTCGTAAGAAGCGTACGCCGTGGGCGCCACCACGTCCTTCGCGGACACGTTTTGCCCCCGAACCGCGCCTACGCCAAGCAGCACAGCGAAAATCGCCAGAACAAACGTTACTCCCATCACTCGCTTCATACCGTCACCTGCGCTCCGAGCTGTTGCGAGATCACCCGGCTCATCACTGCGTTCAAGTCCTCTCCACTCTTTTCGTGGACAAACGCTCCGCGCTGCTCCGACCATCCCAATTTAAAACTTGTCGAGAGCGCCGAAATCCAGATCTCGCGGATCGGTGTATTCGGCGAAATCACAAATTTGGCGGGCTCCGGCTCCTCGAAGATCACTTCCAGCTTCCCGCTCTCGCCTTCCACGTCGAAACCGTGCTCATCGCCAAGCGTCAGCAATCTCCGCTTCAGGGTTTCAAACGCGCTATCCGCTTTTTTTTGGAAATCGTGTTCAGAGAGCATTCGTGTTGTCCAAGTTAATCCGAGGATTCCACAGCCTTCTCGATGATCGAAGTGTCCGGCGGACCCTGGAACTTCATAATCTGCTTGCCGCTGCGAGAAATCAGAAAGCTGGTCGGATACCCTAAAATCCCGCCAAATTTGTCCGCCGCGTCATCGGTTCCGATCACGATCGGATAATTAATGAGCAGCTTCTGCCCGTTTACATCGTACTTTTCTTTCGCGACAAACGGGGCCACCACGCTTTGCCCCTCGTCATCCATCGCTATGCCCAACACCGTAAATCCCTTCGACGCATATTTGTTCTGCATGTCGATTAAAGACGGGATTTCTTCCTGGCAGGGGCCGCACCAGGTCGCCCAGAAATTCACGAAGACGACTTTCCCCTTCAGGTCCGCCAGCGAAACTTCTTTTCCTTGCAGATCCTTCAGCTTCAAATCGGGTTCCGGCTTGCTTACCTCGGTCACCGGCTCAATCTGTTGTGTCGTCTCCACCGCCTGTTTGGCGGGCAAGCGCGTTGCCCGATCCACGTAAACGGTCAACCCAATCAGCACCAGCACCGTCGCCACAATAATCGCTACTTTTTTCATAACCCTTTCACCCGGTTCCCGGTCTTACATCGAAAAGCGATTCAGAAATGTCAGCTTGCCCGCCAGCCACGCCAGCTTATTAAAGAACACCAGTCCGCCCACGAACAGCAGCAAAGCTCCGCTGAACAGTTCCACGGTGTGCAAGTGTTTCCGGAAGTTTTGGTAGAAGCGCAAAAACTGATTCAGCAACAGCGCCGTCAGCAGAAACGGAACGGCCAAACCCGCCGCGTATACCGCCAGCAACAAGACGCCTCGTGCCAGCGTTCCGCTCGCCGCGGCCAGCACCAGCACCGCGGACAGAATCGGCCCGATGCAGGGTGTCCATCCAAACGCGAACGCAAAGCCCAGCAAAAATCCGCTGACCATACCCGGCTTGGTATCGGTGCTGCGCAACCGCACATCCTGATTCAACCAGCGCGCCAGGATCGGCCCGAAGAACCCGATGATCGACAGAGAGAAAAAGTGCGCCGCGCCCAGCCCGGCAAACAGTGGCCCACCGTGCACCAACGCCGCTATGCCCAGAGCCACAAGGATCACGCCCAGGATGATCCCGGCGCGCACGTTCATCTTGATCAGTCCGCCCAGCAGGTGCAGCCCAAACAGCAGAATCAGCGCACCCGCCACGGGCGCCAATAAATTCTTGTGCGATTGCAGGAATCCACCCACCGCGCTTGCCGACGCCCCGAAGGCTATGAACACCACGGAAAATCCCACGACGAACGAAAGCGCCGAAGCAAACAAGCCGGACTTGGGCTGCTGGCCTTGACGCAACTGCTCTACGCTGATGCCTGACAACATGGAGATATAGCCCGGCACGAGAGGCAACACGCACGGTGACAAGAACGAAATCAGTCCCGCAAGGAATGCGCCGGCTAGAGGAACGTCCTTCATTTCAGTGTGTCCTTATCCTTTCCATTCTCGCACAAAAAGCGCGCCGAGCTTTGCCGTCACCTCTCCACCAGGGAATAACGGCGCCTGTATTCAGATTGTGACGCCTTGCGCTAAGTTACAGATTCACCGGAGACAGAATCTCGGCGCTGGAAACGCGGAAGGTCCAGCCAACTGCTGCGTTTCTCTGGCGGTAGCGCCCTACCACGATTCAACGGTCACGCTGTATCTATCTGAAAAGAAGTACCTTGCGCTGCCTTCGCTTGGCACGACCCTTGCTCTCTTTCGCCGCGGGAGCCTGTGCCACCGCCATGATCTGGACACCGAACAAGGTTACTTTCCTGCGCGTCTGCACCGGGTTCGTCTCTGTCACTCTGTTCGGCCATAACCCCTGGCTTAATTTGCTCGCGGTCGCTCTTACCATTACCGCGATTGCGCTCGATGCTTTGGATGGCCACATCGCCCGCACCAAGCAAATGGCTACACCCGTAGGTGCGCAGGTCGATATTCTCGGCGATCGCATCATCGAGAACATGTACTTCACTTACTTTGCCGTTGTCGGCATGGTGTCCCTCTGGTTGCCCATGCTGTTTTTTGCTCGCGGTGCCGCCACGGATTTTCTCCGCGGACTCGCCTTGAAAGCCGGCCGTTCCGGTTGGGGCAGCGGTGCCATGCTCCAGAACAAATGGGCTTATGCGCTGGTGGCATCGCGTTGGAGCCGCGGCGCCTACGCCACGATGAAGTGTCTTTGTTTTTGTTATCTGGGCCTGGAGCTTGCTCTAACCCGCGGGCCCGTAGCTCTGCTAGGCGTTCTGACTACAGACGTGCACAGCGCGATTCGCCTCGGTGCGCAACTTCTTGCGTGGTCCACCGGTGCATTCTGCGTCATTCGCGGCTTTCCTGTGCTGGTTGAAGGCTGGAGATACTTCGCGGAAAAACTGCCGAACCCCGCAGCGAAACCGCATCCAGAAAGGCGCACGGCGTGAACGTCGCGCACACTACTGCGTTCTTCGATCTGGACGGCACCCTTGTTCCCGAGCCGTCTCTGGAACGCCGCTTGTTCGCTGAACTGCACCGCAACCACAAAATTCCATTGGCCAACTATTTCCGCTGGATCGCGGAATCTCTGCGGCTTCTGCCGCAAGGTCTTCTGGCGATACAGCATCGCAACAAGCGCTACCTGACGCACATTCCTGGCGACCTGGTTTTCCGATACATGGACTCCATCTCGTTCTTTGAAGAGGCGATTGTCCGCATGGCCTGGCACATCCATCAGGGTCACACCATCGTCGTTGTCACCGGCACTCTGGAACCACTCGCAATTCTTGCTGCCACAGCACTCGCCTGCGAGCTCGAAGCCCGCGGACTGGAGTGCCACCCGCTCATCTGTGCCACGCGGCTCAAGGAAGACCGCGGTCGATGGACCGGCGGCCTGGATGGCCCCGCGCTTTATGGTTCAGCCAAAGCCGGCGCAATTGAAGCGCTCGCTCAGCGTGAAAACCTGGACCTGCGACAATCCCACGCTTACGCCAATCATTTGCTCGATCGCTATTTCCTTTTCGCCGTGGGGCACGCTCACGCGGTGAACCCCGGCAGGGAACTCGCTTCTGTCGCGAACGAAAGAAACTGGCCCATCTGGCATTGGTGCCAGCCGCGAACGACGAATTCTCAACGCAGCACCTGTTTGTCATCTCGAATCGAATCTCTGGAGAAGCAAGCATGAATCATGCAGACATGCGACAGTGGAAAACATCGCCGTCGAATTCCGACTCCGTGGCGGCCCGGCAATTCCAAGGTGATGTCGCGGATTTGCCGCTTTCCGAAAGGAGTTCTTCGCGCTTGCTTCGTACCCTGAAGGGAACTATTGCCGACGCCTGGGCTGCTTGCGGCGCTTTTGAATGGCTCGCTCTCGGCTACCTCGGCCTCACCAGTGTGCTCGTCATTCTTTTTGCCGAGAATCTGGCTTACCCCTTCCGCTTGGTCGCGGTCAACGCCTTCGTGGCCGGCATCATTCTTACACTTTGCGTAGTGCAAGCGCGTTCCGCGCTCCGTAAGCAACTTTACGGCCCATCGTTTTCCGCCGATTGGTGGCACTTCTGGCGCTTCTGGTATCCGCATCTCTTCTTTCTTTTCTGCTTCGAGGAGCTCGCCTATCTCATGACTCTCTACACTCCTCACTGGCAAGACGCCAAACTCATTGCCTTCGACTACTGGCTCACGGGTGCGCATCCCTCGGTTTGGCTGGAGCAGTTCACCACACCCTTTCGCAACGACTTGATGCAACTGATCTACTTCACGTACTTCGCTTACCTGCTGATCGTCGGGCTCGTGCTGTACCTTCGCAAGGATTGGCGCGGCTATTGGTCCGCGATGACGTATTCGATGGTCGGCTACGCCATCGGCTACTACATCGCCATGTTTTTCCCCATCGAAAGCCCGTGGTTCTCGATGGCGGGCTGGTGGCATGGACCTTTGAACGGCGGCCCATTCACCGCTCTGATGGCGTTCATCGAGCACTACGGTCGCGTGCGTGGCGCTGCTTTTCCCTCGGCGCACGTGACCGGCGCCACGGCCGCGCTGTGGGCCGCTTGGAAATTCCGCCGCTGGCTTTTCTGGTGCTTGTTCCCGTTTTATTTGGGGATGTGCTTCTCGGTCGTTTGGGGCCGATACCATTATTGCGCCGACGTTTTCGCCGGCATTATTACCGGCACGCTCGGTTTTTTGATTGGCGGATGGATCATGCAGCATCGCGGCGCCATCGCTACCGGCCCCGGCACGGCTTCCGCCTGAGGTTCAATTCGCAAATCTTGGATCGGGACGAACTGCAAAGACCGACTCGCGCTCGAAGCGGGACGCGATCTCCAGCAAGAGCGATTCCTCGGTCCAGTCGCCAATCAACTGCAATCCCACCGGCAGTTTGTCTCTGGTCAAACCGCACGGCACAGAAATTGCCGGCGCTCCCACGAGATTCGCCGGCCGATTTAGTCGCAGCAGCAACGCTCGTACGGGATGGCTTTTGCCTCCGATCGATACCGTTTCTTCCCCGATGCGCGACGCGGCAATTGGCGTTGTTGGCGTCACGAGCGCGTCGAGTTCATTCGCCGCGAATGTTTCGTGGAATGCCGCCTTGAACTTCTCGCGAAACTCCCGCGCTCGCAAATAACTTACTGCGGTTACTTTGCTTCCCAGCTCCAAGCGCGTTCGTACATCCTCTCCGTACTCTTCGCTGCGCTCCGGATACCAACCCGCTTCCTGGTGATACACGGTCGCTTCTGCCCACGCAATCTGGTTCCCCGCATCTTCGGTTTCGGCCATCTGCGGGAAGGAAATCTCGATCAACCGCGCGCCTTGCTTTTCCAGAAGCCGCAACGCGTTAGCGAAGGTCTTCTGCACCTCGGCGTCAACCACGTCTCCAAAAAACTCTTTTGGAATACCCAAGTTCACCTTCCGCTGCCGCGGAATTACTTTCCCCAGCAAAAACCGGGGCTCTTTTCTGCCGCGAACAAAGATCGGATCCAACAAGTACGCGGCATCCTGCGCGCTTCGCGCCAGTGGCCCGACAAAATCCAAAGTCGGCGAAAGCGGAATGACGTCTTCCGGGTTCACACGCCCCAGGCCCGGCTTCAGGCCGACAACTCCACACAAGGACGCGGGTATGCGGATGGATCCGCCCGTGTCCGTTCCGATGCTTCCGTAGCACAGGCCCGCCGCCAGCGCTACCGCCGATCCTCCACTTGATCCACCGGGAATTCGCTGCAAATCCCACGGATTTCGCGCCGGTCCATAATGCGGATTCTCGGTGGTTACGCCATAGGCGAACTCGTGCATGTTGGTCTTGCCTAGAATCACCGCGCCCGCTTGTTTCAGAGCTGCCACTACCGGCGCATCGTGCAGCGGCACGAAATCCTTTAGGATTTTCGATCCGCCGGTGGTTCGCACGTCCTTCGTGTAAATGTTGTCCTTCAGTGATATCGGTATGCCGTGCAAAGGTCCGCGATCCCGCCGTTTCCTTTTCGCGCAAAGCTCCGCCTCGGCTTGCTTCGCCACTTGCAGCGCCTGATCTTCACAAACCGTGATGTAGGCGTTCAACCGCGGATTCCACTCGCGTATGCGTTCCAGCAGGTGTTGCGTCAACTCCACCGGGGAGAGTTTGCCGACCCGGAACAGTTTTCCGACTTCCCCAATCGACGCAAAGACGAGTTGCTTATTTACGATCAGAAAATTCTCTCCTGCCTTCTCAAGTTTCCAAAGGTCCCGATGTTTGCCAGGATCAATCCAACGCGAAACTGGTTTTCCGAACGCACCGTGGCGAGGTTGAACCGTCCATATTCCACGGACAGGCCGCAGCAGTTCCCGTTATAACTCACCTGCACGTAATCGTTCAGCAGGGTATTGCTTAGAATGTCGTAGCTAACCCCGGCCGCAACATTCCATCCTTTTCGCACCAGATTGCCGTAACCAATCGCGCCGCGAATTTGGTGAGAGTTTGGTTGCACCACCGGGTTGCCCTGCAAACGAAAATCCGCAATGGTGGCGTACCACTCACTGTACGGTTTCACCTTTAACAGCGTGCCGATCGTCGTCACCTTATCCAGCTGCGGGTCGTACTCGATGATCGATTCCGCGTCATATTTTCCTCCGGGCGTCAGAATCACATCGCTTACAATGGGCGACCAATTTCGCGGCGTGGCCGCGAACGCGAATGGTGTAATCGAATCCAAAGCTTGGAACACGTTGCGCTGCCCGGTTACTAGCGCCCCGCCGAACGTAGGATCGAAGTAATGATCCTGCACGACCTTCCAGGACAGGAAATCGACCGGCTGGTTCTCTCCCTCTTTCAGGTACAAGTGCTGAACAAAACCGTATTCCAACTGATTTGTGTCGGTCAGCGTTGCATCGCTATCAAAACGGATAAATCGCGCGAAATCGTTCACGCCGGTTACGTAGGAATAGGTAACCACCGGTGTGATCGTGTGTTTATAGCGGTGGCGCGTCAACGGCCGGTCGAAGAAACGCTCCAGGGTCGGCGGGCTCAGATCCACCTGGAATTCTCCGGTATTACGGCTGATCGATTGCCCGGACACGTTGCCGACGGTATTAAACGAGTCGCCATAAAAGGTAGTGCGGAACGTGGCCGATGTGGTCACCCCGAACCAATCGCCAAAATGCACGGGAACAGTGACCTTCGGCGCGAACTCCGCGCGCCCGACAAAATTTGGAGTTTGGATGAACTGATCCGCGCGGTTCACCGCACCGGCGAACGACGTGAAAGAGAAATAAACCGGGATGTTTTGCCAAGGGGCTTGTTCCACCGACGAGAAACTGGCCTCTGGCGCACTTCGTAAAACCACGCTCTCCTCGGGGCTCACCTGCAAGTAGCTCTTGTCGTTCAATCCGTCCACATTGAAGCTGAACCCATGGAAATTATTTGTGAGAAAGACCGCGCTTCGGATTTCGGAGTTGATGGCTTCGGTGTAGGTGCCCGCGAATGCCAATTGAAAGGTGAGCGAGGACAGTTGGTTCAGATCGGTGACAAAGCGCCACCCGTCTTTCCAAAGTGATTGGATTTCCAACTGCTGCGTGTAGCCGCCTTGCCCTTCCCGGTCGTCCACGCCGAAATATTTGTATTGGATCGAGGTGTTCTCAAATGGCTTTGCCCGTAAGGTTCCGTATTCCGCCGGTCCTCTTTTTCCGAAATACTCGAATCCGGCGGTAGCGTCCATCCAAGGCTCAGGCGCCCAATAGAACGCGTCGCCCACGGTGAAACCTTTGGTGTTGCTATTGCCCAAAATCGGCAACATGAATCCCGATTGCCGGATGTTCTGTCCGGCAGGTGCTGTGGCGTACGGCAGCCAAACGAGCGGGATCCGTAAAATCCGGAAATCGGAGTTCACCAGTGCGACCGATTTATCCAGCGTTACCGTCGCTTGCGGAGCGTAAAACTGCCAGAACGGCTTCTGCGGGTCGCAAACCGTGAACCAGCCATTGTGAACCACATAAACTTCTTCGGAGATCCGGTCGACCTGCTTGGCCTCAAAATACAGCGGATTCTCGGTGAGCAGGACGGTCGGGTTTGGCTTTCTCTCCACATGGATGGTTGCGCGAACGTTTTGGAATGTTCCTTTGTTCGTCGCCACGTTCAGTTGCGCATCGTCCGCTTCCAGATGCTCATTCTGGTAGTCGTAAATCACATGACCGCGAGCCACGGCCTGCGACGTGTCGGTGTTGTACTCCACGTGGTCTGCCTGCAGTCGCATTCCCTGGTAATGAACGTCCACGTCTTTGTCGGCGATATACAGATCGCCTACCTTCTGTTGCGGACCGCCAGCGGTAATCTCCGCGATGCCCCCGTGCTGGGGTGTCGGTGGTTGCTGCGCCGGTGCAGCCAGCGCAAAGTGCCATCCAATCACAAGGGGAATAATCAGGCGAAGCAGCCGGCCTCGCCCCACAATGGACCTATTGTTTTTCACGCGATCAGTGCGCTCGAAGAACGATGAGTTAGCCTAGCATGCACCAAGGAGCTTTTTACAGCCACACCCCTCCCCATCCTAGATGCATGCAGCGCTCCTCAGGCTAGCCTACTTGCTGATATTTTTCGTGTGATGCGTCTGGTACCACTCGAAGGTGCGCTGCAATCCTTCTTCAAACATCACGGTGGGTTCATAGCCGAGGGATTGCCGAGCCAGGGTAATATCTGCCTGGGAATCGCGAATGTCTCCCTCGCGCGGAGCGTCGTACTTGGCTTCCAGTTGTTTTCCGGAGATGCGCCGCAAAAGTTCCAAGGTCTGGTTCAAGGAGACACGCGCGCCGGTCCCGATATTAAACACTCTGCCCGATACTCCGGCGGCTTCGCACGCCAGCAAATTGGCCTGTACCGCGTTCTCGACAAAAGTGAAATCCCGGGTCTGCTTCCCATCGCCAAACACGGTGGGTTGCTGTCCCTCCAGAAACGCCGTGGTGAATCGCGATAGAACGCCCGAATACGGGGAATCGGGATCCTGTCGCGGGCCGAAAATGTTGAAATAGCGCACGCACACATTTTCCAGGCCATAACAGCGGCCAAAGGCGTGCGCGTACAACTCGCCTACATACTTGGATACTCCGTAAGGGGAAATCGGCTGCGGCTGCATCGATTCTTTCTTGGGCAGCGTGGGCGTTTCGCCGTAGGCCGAAGACGAGGCCGCGAATACCACGCGCTTCACGCGATTGTCGCGCGCGGCTACCAGCACGTTCAGGGTACCTTCCACATTGATGCGGTTGGTTTCCAGTGGGTCTTTCACCGAACGCGGAACCGAGGTGCGGGCCGCCAGGTGGATCACATACTCCGCCTGCTGCATGGCTTTTTGTACGGCCTCTAAGTCGTTAATCGAACCCTTCACGAAGGTGATCTTGCCACGCACCTCCGTCAGGTTTTCCTCTTTACCCGCTGACAAGTCATCCAATACCACGACGCTGTGCCCGCGCCGCACCAGTTCGTCCACCGTATTCGAGCCGATGAACCCGGCGCCCCCAGTTACCAGGTAGCGCATCTTCGCCGCCTCCTGTGCTTCAACGCATCTTATTGTACGATGGGACTGGTGCCGGGGACTGTACCATTCTTCCTCCACCGCAAAAAAAGCATGACCAAACGTTACATCTGGACTCTGATCATCTGCATCGTTCTGTTTCTGATCTGCTTCTTTTTGTTCCGAAGGATTGCGCGCACACCCCCTCCCAATACCAATGCGGTCACGCATTGGCCAGATGTCTCCCGGTCTGACCATCCCACCCCTCCGACAGCGCCACCTGCCGTCAAGGTTCCTTCGCCTGCGATGCCTGGCGAATCGGCCAAAAAAGAAAATCTTCCTGCTGCGCCGGAGTTTGCTCTGCGTCCCGGGGAAACCCTGGAATACGCCGCGAATATTCCAAAACTCAACAGCACGGTAGCCGAGTTGAAGATTGTGGCCGTCGAAAAGCGGAACGCCGGATCCAAAGATTCCTGGCATCTTCAGGCGTTCGCTCACACGAAAGACCCGTATCGCATGGTCTTTCAGATTGACGACCAGTTTGATTCCTACAGCGAAGCCGCGAACCTGACCAGTATTCAGTACGAAATGCATCTCAGCGAGCGCGGGGAAAAAGCCGAGTTCGTCGAGCGCATGTTGACCTCACCCAAAGATCCTCCGCCGATGGGCAGCAGCGGAGTTCGCGTTCCACCCGGAACTCGTGATCCTTTGGGCTTGCTGGAATATTTACGTAGCGTGGATTGGAGCCATACCAACGAAGTGCGCAGCCCCGTTTTCGACGGCCGTAAGCTCTACGATGTGCGCGCGGTTCTGGTTGGTAAATCTGTGCCGGTTAGCGTGGCAGCGGGCAGTTTCAACACCACAAAAGTGGAGTTGCATGTCCTGGATAACGGCACAGAAAGCAAGGATGCGCACTTCCTGCTTTATCTGAAGAATGATCCGACGCGCCTGCCCGTGCTTCTGGAGGCGGTGCTTCCGGTGGCCACGGCGCGGGTCGAACTTACCAAAGTGAAGTAACGCCAACGCGGTTCGGTTAGCAGGGGAAAATCTTGTCGCGGTTGCGAATGACTCGGCGCGTCGCGTTGCGCGTGTCGATCACGAGTTTCGCTGAGTCAACGATGGCCGCATAGTCGTAACTCGAATGGTCGGTGGCAATGAGCACGGCGTCATATTTCGCCAGGTTTTGTGGGTTCAGCGGCACGGATTTCATGTTGGAATAGTCGTAATGCCGCATCTTGTGCAGGTGCGGGAAGTACGGGTCGTTGTACTCGAACTCCACACCCTTCTTCTCCAAAATCTCCATGATCTTCAGCGTCGGTGATTCGCGCAGGTCGTCCACGTCTTTTTTGTAGGCCACGCCCAACACCAGCACCTTTGATCCTTTCAAACTTTTCTGATGCCGGTTTAATGCTTCACCCAGGGATTCCACTACGTGGTACGGCATGGCGGTGTTGACCTCACCGGCAAGCTCGATAAACCGCGTGGCAAAGTCATATTCGCGCGCCTTCCACGACAGGTAGAACGGATCTACGGGAATGCAGTGGCCGCCCAACCCCGGTCCCGGATAAAACGGCATAAAACCAAACGGCTTTGACGCGGCTGCTTCGATGACTTCCCATACGTCGACGCCCATCCTCATGCACAGCATCTTTAATTCGTTCACCAGGGCGATGTTCACGCAACGGAAGATATTCTCCAGCAGTTTGGCCATTTCTGCCGCGCGCGTGGAACTGACTGGAATCACGCGCGCTACTACTTGCGCATACAGCGCTTGTGCCGCGCGGCCGCTGGGCGGATTCACGCCTCCGACCACTTTGGGAATTTG
>Ga0335073_10008531_pt1 | contig 14389 bp, 13 predicted proteins | sample Lox_Sample_22_FD_207093 | JGI IMG/M metagenome (GOLD analysis project Ga0335073, IMG submission 207093) | Soil microbial communities from Loxahatchee National Wildlife Refuge, Florida, United States - Lox_Sample_2.2 | ecosystem: Environmental > Terrestrial > Soil > Wetlands | place: USA... | reverse complement strand
TCGAGCCTCGGCAAATTGCCTGCGTCGGGGTCGCCATTCGGGTTGCCGTTTGAGACGTCGAACAGGAAAACGAAGTCGTAGCGATGCGAAAGCGCGGTCATGGGTCTCACTCCTGCGCCGCCGCTGTCTCGTCGGCGCGCTGCTCTTCCTTGCGGCGATAAAAGTCGTTGCGTTGATGGTAGTACCCGACGGCAAACATGGCCTGCCGTTGGGCGCTGAGTGTCGGCACGAAGAGCGAATCCGGATCGGCGAGCTCGAAAATCTCGCCGATGCGCCGGTCAAGATTGACGGCGAGACCCGGCTTGTCTTTCCGCAGTGCGAGAGGTGGTGCGTCGCCTTCCGCTGAAGCAAGGGAAAGACCGACCGCGGCGTGGCCGACGCTGTGCCATAGTACTGGTCCCGGATGGTCGCGTTGACGCCAGGCCCGAGCGCCTGCGTTTGCGCGTATTCGTACGCAGCGAACAAGCGGCCGAGCAAATAGCCCGAGTCCTTGTTTTCGACATCGATTGACACGGGAACCTCCCAGGAAAAGTTGCGGATTAGGACAGCTTTCAGCGTGGCGACGCGCAGGCCGTTGACATCGCGGTCGGCGCGGAGCCGCATGAGAACGGTGGAAAGGAGCGTCAGTGGATAAGGGTTGCCGGTCAGGATCGCACGGAGCCAGTCGCCGGCAAGATTGGGCTGAATGTTCTCTGACTTGCGCTGCACCGCCGTCTCAATGAGCAGTCGCCAGATTGGGGGACGGTCCTCTCTCGGCGGAGGCTCGATGCGCATACGCTCGGCGTGCTCGAGAAAACGTGCGGCGATCGTCCCGAAGTCGTCCTCGACGTAGAAGCGCACCGAGAGGCGGGACGCGTTAGGCGCAAGCGCGAGAACGAAAAAGCGGACACCTTGAGGAAGGTCAGGCTTGAACTCTGCCGCCGGGCGGCCGTCGCGGACTGCCTTGAGGATCGCTCCGACCTTCTTGGCTTCGAGCGTTTCGTCCACCGCATTCGCGCCAAGCAACGCAGCAAATATGCCCTCGGCCTCTTTGGCGGCGGCATCAGAACCGTCCGCCCAGAAGACGGTGGAGGCGTCGCCAATCTGGATACGTTGGGCGCTGCCTCGCTCAAGAAAGTGGTTGAGCGCCGTCGTGTAGGCGAAGACCGCAGCCTCAGAGACAGGCGCGTTTTCACCCTGCTCATGACCGTAGGACGTGAAAGCGTCCAGGTTGAACGAGACGAGTGACGCTCCCGACATCTGTGCGTCCCAGACGCCTTTGATCGCGGGGTGCAGCCTTGCGATCGGGCCGCGCTCGCCTGTGACGAGACAGGTGGCTTCGCTCTTGTCGCCCTCGGCCGAGAGCCTCGCCCACAGCGCCCGCGCCGCGGGGCGGTCGTGGATGCAGTGGTTTGAGCCTCCTGGGCCACGACGCTCGCTTTCCAGCGCGAAGACGACATTCTGGTCTTTCATCTCCTCCGGCCATCCGAGACGGGCAAAATCGCTCGGAGACCAAGACCCAATGAAACAAAGCAGCGCCTTCAGCCCTGGATCATCCGTGTCGGCAAGTTCCCTTCGGTGCAGCTCTCGGAATGCTTCAAGGCGTTCAGGGCTCGCCTTCTTCTCGTCGGCCGAAACGCCCAGCACGAACGCCGTGTTATCCCAGAGAAAGAAGGAACGCGGCGTTATGCCCGGTCGTTTGAAAGACGCAGGAACCTGCATTAGCCGCGGCGTCTTTTTCTTACCCCCGCCTTCGCGCAAGTCGATCGGCGGCCCGGCCAAGCCGCCATCATCGTTGAGCGGGATCATGAACCCGATCTTCTCGACCGAATAGCCGAAAGCGGGCGCTTCGCCACGCTCGGAGAGACGATCGTAAGCGCGAACGAGAGATGCGAGAGCGCTCATCGCTGAATCTCAGGAGAACCCGGCGGCGGCACACGCATGATTCCGTTCTCCAACCTGGCTCGGAAGAAGAGCGACGAACGATCGCCCGCATGGTCGATGTCGTAGAACATGAAGCCGAGATCGCGCGTTTCGCCGATCGCCGGCGGCAGCGACTCGGCGGGCTCGATTAGGCGAAACTTGGCGGGAAACTCGCGCGTCCCGAGGCAGGGCTGATGGAAACACTGCCCCTTGCGGGCGCGGCGGTTGAACGAATCGAGATGCTTGCCCTCATCGTCGTCCGGGCCGGCCTTCGCTGTCGCCTCGAAACGGGCGCGGATGACGTAGGCGACATCCACGAGCACGGCCGCGGCGCGCTGCTGGCGGTCGTCCTCGACGACGATGGCGAGGTCGCTGATGTCGCCCGAGTTCATGGCCTTGCGGATCGAGGCGGTAGGCGCCTTGTGCCCGACTTCGTTGCGCCGGATGGATTGGAAGCGGATGGGCTTCAAGACGTCGATCGCCTCGACGATCCAGCGGATCGCCGGCTTCCAGTAAATGGCCTCCAGAATGCCGCGCGCGGCCGAGGGGGTCATCACGTCGTAGGAAACTCGCTCGACCTTCATCTCCGGCCGGGTGAAACAGGCGAAGTCGCCCGAAATCAGTAACCTGACCCCGTACGCCACCCCGCACCTCCTCTAGATAATCGTATCCTCCAACGCGATGTAGCCGGCGTTCTCCCACTCGAGTCCCACGTCATCTCGGTAGAGGCGTTCTGTCACGAGCTCCGCGAATTCGCCAAGCTCTCCATCCACAAAACGGACATGGCCGTTCGTCAAGAGCGAATCGCGCGCCTTCGGTGGAACCTGGACGATAAACGGCTGTAGCCGCCGGCCCACGGACCCCGCCGACGCGCCGGCGCGCAGCGCGACCAGCGCCTGGCGGGCCTCAGCCTCGCGCGCGACGATCACAGGCGCGAGGCCGCTCTCGATCATGCGGAAATCTTCCGCAACCCTCCGGTATTCGAAGCTCGGCTCGCTGGCGCTCATTGCAAAGGCTGTGAGAATGTTCTTGCGGTCCAGCGCCGCGCCTTTGCGCCAATAGACCTCGGCGAAATAGTCGTGCATGGCCGCTGGCGAAAGGATGTCGTCGTGACTGCGCACGGCCCGCGCCATGTCGCTAGCGAGCTGTGCGATCTCGCGGGGAGGCCTGCGCTCCGTCGATCGGAAGATGCCAACGAGGCTCTCTTCGGGAGGCCGCTCGCCCTCGCGATTGCATCGCCCCGCCGCCTGCGCGATTTGGTCGAGCCCGGCCTCGGCCCGCCAGACAGCGGGAAAATCGAGATCGACGCCGGCTTCGACCAAGGACGTCGCGACGACGCGGCAGGGCTTTCCCTCCTGGAGCCGGCGGCGCACGTCGGTGAGAATCCGCCGCCGGTGCGCCGCATATTGTCGAGTTGTGAGATGAACCATGCCATCGAGTCCTGCGGCGACCCCGCTGCGATAAAGCGAAAGCGCGTGGGCGCGGCTATTAACGATGACGAGCCCCTGCGGCGCGGCGGCCAGCGCTTCGACCAAATCGTCATCTTTCCTTTCGCCGATGTGCGCGACGCGAACGCGCTTCAGTTCGCGGTGGAGGCGCAGCGGGTCCCGCGCAAGCTCGCGCTCCGGCCCCAGCGCCAAGCCGCCCTCAAACTGCGGCTTGCCAACGGCGGGCTGGGTCGCCGTACAAAGGACGACCGACGCGCCGTAGTTGCGCGCCCGCTCGTCGATCGCCGCAAGGCACGGGCGCAGGAGCGGCAGCGGTATTGTCTGGGCCTCGTCGAGAATGATGACGGACCTTGCGAGACTGTGCAGCCGGCGGCAACGCGAGGGACGGTTCGAGTGGAGGCTCTCGAACAGCTGCACGTTCGTCGTGACCACAACAGGCGCGGCCCAGTCCTCCATCGCTAGACGCAGTTTATCGCGCGCCTCTCGGCCTTCGATGCGGGACTCGTCGATGGAAGCATGATGTTCAAGGACGTTCCCCTCGCCGAGAACCTCGCGGAAGATCGAGGCGGTCTGGTCGATGATCGACGTGAATGGGATTGCATAGACGATCCGGTCCAGGTTGTGTCGCTGGGCATGGTCGAGCGCGAATCCGAGCGACGCCAGTGTCTTGCCGCCGCCCGTCGGGACCGTCAGCGTAAAAAGCCCCTGCCGTTCGTCGGCGCGGGCGCGCACCTGGCGAAGAATCTCGGCGCGCAACGCATTGACCGGTGTCGCCTTGGCGGCGGATGCCTTTTCCATCATGAAACTGTCGAACCTCGAAATCAGCCCATCCACGAGGTCCGGCAGGCGCGGCCACTCGCGATCGAAAACGCGCCCCTCTGCCGCGCCGTAGAAGGCCTCAGTGTCGCGGAAGTCAGCGTCTACGAGGCAGGAGAAAATCATGCGTCCGAAGAAGGCGAGGCGATAGGCAAGCGACCTCCCGTCGCCCCAGTCGATCGCTGGCATGAGGGCAGCGACCACAGGTGAAATCTCGCTGAGCCAAGTCGGATCGAGCGCCTCAACTTCCCGCTTGAGCCGCGCGTCAAGGCTCGCCTCGTCGCTGATCGTGTCTGGTAGCCCCGCATGATGCCCGGCGATTGCGTGGGCGATCACTTTGGCGATGATCTTGGAATCGGGGTCCGCGGTAGATTGAACGACCTGTTGCGCGCCAGCTGTCGAGTGGTCGACCTTCTCACTTGCACCTTCAAGACGGCGCTGGAAGGCGAGAGAATATTTCCCAAGGTCATGCATCAGGCCGGCGAGCGCCGCAGCGCTCCTCGCCTCAAACTTCGCACCCCGCGCGCCGGCCGCGTCTGCGACCGCGTGCAAATGGTTAGCGAGTGGCTGCCAATCGCGCTTGTCTCGATCCTGTAGCGAATGTGCGTAGAACGTCCTCAATCTCCTGCGCCCTTCCGCCTCAGTCCCACTTCAACGAAAGGCCGAAGTCGCCGAACGGAAAGACATACTCCGTCCCTTCCCCATTGCGCACGCCTATTTTAGGGTTCGGGTTCACGGGGAAATTGGTTTTCGAGCTTAGCACCGTGAGAAATTGCTATGCTCCGAGCGGAAATTGCCAAAATGGCAACCTACGCTTCGATAAGCGTCTCGTCGTCGTGGACGATCCAAAGCTTTATTTGCTCACCCAAAGCCGCGCCGCCGTCCGGCCGCGCTGGCGCGCAGGTAAAGGCCAGCGGCCTTGATCCGCCGGCGCGCGTCAGGCGCCCGCATCGCCGCAATCACTGCCGCCTCGGCCTCGTCGAGCGCCCGCTCCGCGCTTTCCAGCGCCTGGTCGATCAACGCGGGAACCGCGTCGGTCAGAAGGCGCAAGTCACGCCTCGGCACGCCTAGCGCCCGAGCCGCCGCCTTCATATTGCCGCTCGTCTTAATCAGCTCGAGCCCGACCGCTTCGAGGTCAAGATGAGCGCAGCTCTCTGGGATCGGCCTAGCCATGGGGATCGAACCGCGTGAGCCGGCTGCGCTCGGCAATGAGCGCGCGACGCAACGCGAGCTCGGTCCGGCCGCGCCTGTCAATCGTCCGCCCCGGCCTCGGCTTCAACCGCACAGGGGCGCCGCCATAAAGTAGCTCCCTCAATCGCTCGATACGTCCCGCCTTGTCCTTCAGCTCGCACCGATAGAGCAAACGCCGCGGGGGGCCGCCAGCTCGCGTGCACCGCCAGCAGCCAATCCTCTCGTTGAGCTTGAGCACCCGCGCCCGCTTCCCGCACTCTGGGCAGACGAAAAAGCTCCACCCGCCGCCGTTGGGAAAATGGACATGGACGAGGCCGACGTCGCGGCGGACGCCGGCGATCTCGAGCGAGCAGCTTTTCATGGCCGGCGTCACCGCGCCCAGCGCACGCAACCGTGAGACCGAAATCGACGGGCAATCGTCCTGCGTCATGCTTGTGTCCCAAAAGGTTTTCCGGCTCGCTCAGCCATCCAAGCTAGCGCCGCGCCGCCCGCATTAATTCTCGCTGGACACGGCGTGTCCCTGCGCATCGAGGGCGGGGCGCTGACCATCCAAAATGGATTTACCCACTACCCGCAGCAGCGTGAAATAATCCGATATTTTCCAGGCGACCTGTCGCTGCCCGAGCGAACTATCCTGATCGACGGCAGCGGCAGCATTTCCTTTGATGTTTTATCGTGGCTCGCCGAGCAGAAGGTCAGCCTTATCCGAATTGATTGGAAAGGCGATATCGTCTGTGTCGCCGGCGCGTCGGGATATTCGGCCAATCCGTTTCGAGTGCGATGGCAACTGGAAACCCGCGAAAATCCCGAGCAAAGAAATGAATTTTGCCGCTCGCTAATTACGCGGAAAATCGAGGCGACAATTATCACACTCGAAAAATCAATCCGCCGCTCGGATAAATGGGAGCGGGCGATGAGATCGGCTTATGCCGGGTTGTCCCGCCTCGAAGAAAATCCGCCAGAAAACATTTCCGAATTGCGCGCACTGGAGGCGAACTGCGCCGCATCGTATTTTCGCAGCTGGGTCGGAATTCCAATAAAATGGCGAGGCACAAGCCGCAGGCCAATTCCCGCCAATTGGCATTCAATTGGCCCACGTTCGTCGCCCTATCATTTGGCCGGAAATCGCAATGCGGCTCACCCGGTCAATGCAATATTGAATTATGCCTACGCCGCGCTCGAAAGCGAAATTCGAATTAAGGCCATTTCAGAGGGATATGACCCGACAATTGGCATCATGCACGAAGGCAGCGACGGATCGTCGAAATTCATATTTGATTTGATGGAGCCTGAGCGGCCGAAGGTCGATCGAACCGTGCTGGATTTCGTCAAGGGGCATGTTTTCGATCCGGCCGACTTTGTCATTCGCAGCGACGGCGTGTGCCGGCTGAACCCGGAAATGGCGCGCATGGTGGTAGCGAGGATTTCAATATAGAAAATTTTCGATGCCGACCGGCCGGAGTCGACGTAAGGCGGCACGATTTGGCGACCCTGCGAGACGATCTGACTTGCCCCGACTTGCGACTAACGCCGCGGCGCAGCGTCGCTCGCCGAAACCGGCGCATCGAGGGCGCGTCCAGACTCATTTGAAGTCCGCTCCGTGTAAATGGCGTAGCCGATCACAAGATGGCGAGAACGCCGAGCCTAACGAATAGTGAGGCCCGCGGAATGGGCGCGCCTTGGCGGAGCGCATTGTGGGCAATTGCGTTGAAGCCGGCCGCCTGCGGCAATAGCGCAATTAAGCGAGCCGCGATCGCCTTGGGAGACCCTTTGGCAAGGACGAAATGAGCGAAGCCAATCGTTCAGTGGCCTGCAGCCTAGGCATGCCGGCCAGACTGACTGCTTCTTTCCAAGGATCGACATCGAGCCTCGCGAATGCTGACACAACGCTCAGCAAGGGGCCGTTCTGGCCGTCGTCGATCGATGCGAACAGAAAATCGTCGAACTCAGGGCCGATGAGAGGGGTCAGCGCAGAATGGGTCATGTCGTCAGCCAATAACGTCCTACCCTGTCTGCGGGGAAAGCTCCGCGCCCCGCCAAGTTCCCCGTGTCTGATCGCTTCGGCGTTGTCGAGGCCTCTCGAAAACTCAAACTTTGCAGACCTTGCTTACAGGGTTCACTCGATGCGGGCCCGCTGATTCGAATAATCGTACTAGCGCAATGGAGGGAACGGATCTCGCGCGACCGGTGGAAGAGCCGCATTACCTATTCACGCCCGAGCCGTTCGAAATCTTCGAGCACGGCGGCGATGAGTTTCTGTCTGCGGGGATCTTGCGCAGCCAGGGACCCGGCGAAAAGATTGAGTAGATATCTCGCCTTCTCGGCGGCTTCGCACCAATTCGTAGACGGCGCTGCAAGCAGGTGAGCTTCCAATTCGTCCTGTCGAAGGCGCAAGGCCTTCTCGTTAGCCTCCACGTCCGCCAGCAGCCGGCGCAGATCGGTAGCCTTCTGCGCGGCCATGCCGCGATGTTGATCCAGATCGATCGTCTTCTCTGTCATGAGCGCATGTCCCTCGCCTGATCCCTTTCGGATACCTGGACCCGCTCACCAAGCTCACGGCTTGGCTACTAAGCACAGGGGCACTCTCGCGTTGTCGCGATCCTGCGCCGCCTGCAAGTCGCGCGGATCGATGGTCAACATCTCGACCGAGGCGCCGTGAGGGGATTGCCCGGGCGCGAAGATCACGGTCGAGACGCGGCGATAGACCGGAAACGATAGCTCCTCGATCAACTGCTCGTCGGTCATCACCCGATACTCTCCTGCCGGCAATGTTCGATTGACGCCCCTCAGCTCGAATGGATGATGGAAGACAACGAGGGTGTTGCGGGTGCGTGTGGTCATTGGAATTAGGCCGCCGTTTGCGGGAGGAAGGGAAAATCGGCCCTATCGTAGAGACGGCGAATGTCCTCGCCGCAATATCTTTCACCATCGACTTCAAGAACCGCGCCGAGGAGCAGTTCGGGCGGGAGCTCTTCGATTGCGAACCGAACGGCGGCCGCCGCACGCGGGAAGCGTTTGTACCCAAATCGTGGGTGCGGTGATTTGCGAAGTCGCGGCGGGAACAGCTCCGCCTCGGCGTTGTAATCCAACGTGGTCATGGCGCGCTCCCATAAGATCTGATGGCCACGAATTTGCTCAACCTCAGCGGCAAACGCGGCTCGTTCCGCGCCGAAGTTCGTTTCCCAAGATACATTGGATGGTGAAATTGTTATCTACGTATCTCTCTCGTGACGGTGAAATTTCAAATCAAGAGATATATGTGGCTGTCCTGCGTGAAAACGAGTCATGGCGAGAGATTTATTTTCGAAGCACATCGGAATACCTTGATTGAATCTTGGCTGATTCGCGCCTCCGTGCGGACGAGGCACGGAGGAGTTGGCGACGTGCGGTACTCTATCCCCGACTTTTCGGCGCTGCAGCCAATTCGATTTCACTCGGCCGCTGTCGTCGCCCTGTAAAAACACTGGACAACGAAAGGCCCCGGGACGGCCAGGTGTCAGGGCTCAGTCGCGCGCCCGTGGGATAGGGGACAGCCATGAGCACGGCGCCCCGGGCACACATGCCAAAGTTGGGTTATGGTCGCTGATGCTCCCGCACGCCCCGCTACGCCGGGTCCTTTTCGTTACACTTAGTGGCGTCCTCCTTGTTGGGTTGCTCACTTATGTCGAACACGGAGTGTTCGTAGTCGGCGCTTTGGCCGGCGGTTTGATCGGCGCGACCCTCATATCGCTCGAAACCTTTGTCCTTCGCCGCAACGCGGGCGCTTTTTTACTCCGACTACCGTTTTTACCTTATCTCGTTCTGCGCATCTTGCTCTATGCAGGCGTTGTCCTACTAGTTACCGCCGGCATGAACTGGCTAACCACGCCTGACGGCCTGGTCATCAACATGAGCCGCGCCGACATCGTCTTTACGGTTGCCCTCTGCGTCTGCACCATCTTGCTCTTCGGCATCAACGACCTGCTCGGCCCGGGCGTGCTATTCGCCTTCGTCGCCGGTCGCTATTACCATCCCCGCCTCGAGGAGCGCGCTTTGCTCTTCATCGATATGCGTTCTTCAACCGCGATCGCAGAGAGCCTCGGCGAGGTGCGCTTCCTAGCCTTTCTCAATCGCTTCGTTACCGACCTCTCCCTCTTGGAGGGAGGCGGTGAAATCCACAAATATGTCGGTGATGAGGTGATCTCCAGCTGGAAGCTCGCCGCAGGTGCAAACGAAGCCGGCTGCGTCCGGGCCTGCTTTTCCGCTCTCGACCGCCTGAACGAGGGCGGCCCCGCCTACGAACGCGATTTTGGTTTTCGCCCCGATTTCCGCGCCGGCCTGCATTGCGGTCCGGTCGTGGTCGGCGAACTGGGCTTCGTCAAGAAGGAGATCGCGCTGATCGGCGACGCCATGAACACGACGCAGCGTATTCAGGACGCGTGCCGCGAAGCCGACTGCCGCGTGCTCGTTTCGGCGGCATTGCTGGATCGTATAGTCGCCCTCCCTGCCGGCGTGACGGCCCGGTCGCTGGGCCCGATGCCAATCCGGGGCAAAGGGCTGTCCGTCGCACTATAGGCGCTGGAGACCGCCGCCCACCGGACCCGGGCGAGTGATATCGATTTGTCCCTTCGCCCCGCCGTCCGCGAATGACCGGTATTTAGCGCGCCGCAGACGTCGTGAATCGACGAAGAGCAGCCATTTCAATCCTTGATTCCATCTGCGGAAGTGACACACAAATTGTCACGCTTCTCTTCCGTTATACTCAATTGGATATAAGTATTTTTTGAAATAATCGACCCTTTCTCAGTTTTCCCGATATTATCGGCAGTTGGCCTCGGCTGCGCATTCGATCGTTTTACATGAAATAATCTTTTGGCACTCTCTTGTAACGAGTGCTAACAGCGTCCATATGCCTCTCCAGGTCGAGCCGAACAGCAGAGTCACTGAGGCGAATTCGCCTCTGGCTGTTGACGCCCGCCGACCGGAAACGAGTCCCATGAAATTTCGTCCGTTGCACGACCGGGTCGTCATCCGCCGTATCGAGGCCGAGGACAAGACGAAAGGCGGCATCATCGTTCCCGATACCGTCAAGGAGAAGCCGCAAGAGGGCGAGGTCGTTGCCGTCGGGCCCGGGGCCCGCGACGAGAGTGGCAAGCTAACGCCCATCGAACTCAAACCGGGCGAACGCGTCTTGTTCGGCAAGTGGTCGGGCACGGAAGTCAAGATCGACGGCGAGGAGCTCCTGATCATGAAGGAGACCGACGTCATGGGCGTGATTGAAGGCGTGATCGCCTCCAAGAAGGCCGCCTAAAACAACAGCCCCTTTCGAGAATTGAAGGATCCAAACCGATGTCCGCCAAAGATGTACGCTTCTCTTCCGACGCCCGCGACCGAATGCTGCGCGGCGTCGATATTCTCAACAACGCGGTCAAGGTGACGCTGGGCCCCAAGGGCCGCAACGTCATTCTTGACAAATCGTTCGGCGTGCCTCGCATCACCAAGGACGGCGTGACCGTCGCCAAGGAGATCGAACTCGAAGACAAGTTCGAGAACATGGGCGCGCAGATGGTGCGCGAGGTCGCCTCGAAGACCAACGACATTGCCGGCGATGGCACCACCACGGCGACGGTGCTCGCCGCCTCGGTCATGAAAGAGGGCCTCAAGCTGGTCGCCGCCGGCATGAACCCGATGGATTTGAAGCGCGGGATCGACATCGCAGTGACGGCGGTCGTGAAAGATATCGACCGCCGTGCCAAGAAGGTGCAGTCCTCCGATGAGATCGCGCAGATCGGAACTATCGCATCGAACGGCGACAAGGCGATCGGCAAGATGATCGCCGATGCGATGAAAAAGGTGGGCAACGAGGGCGTGATAACGGTCGAGGAGGCGAAGACCGCCGAGACCGAACTCGATGTCGTCGAGGGCATGCAGTTCGATCGCGGCTATCTCTCGCCCTACTTCATCACCAACGCCGAGAAGATGGTGGCCGAGCTCGAGGAGCCATACATTCTCATCCACGAGAAGAAACTCTCCTCGCTGCAGCCGATGCTCCCCATCCTCGAGGCCGTGGTTCAGGCCGGCAAGCCTCTGCTCCTTATCGCTGAGGACATCGACGGCGAAGCCTTGGCGACGCTGGTCGTCAACAAGCTGCGCGGCGGCTTGAAGGTCGCGGCGGTCAAGGCTCCGGGCTTCGGCGATCGTCGCAAGGCGATGCTCGAGGACATCGCCGTCCTGACCGGCGGCACGATGATCGCTGAGGACCTCGGCATCAAGCTCGAGAACGTGACCCTTCAGATGCTCGGCAAGGCCAAGCGGGTGCGGATCGAGAAGGAGAACACCACGATCATCGACGGCGCCGGCAAGAAACAGGACATCCAGGGGCGGATCGCCCAGATCAAGGCGCAGATCGAGGAGACGACGTCCGACTACGACAAGGAGAAGTTGCAGGAGCGGCTGGCGAAGCTCGCGGGCGGAGTGGCTATTATCCGCGTCGGCGGCTCGACTGAGGTCGAGGTCAAGGAGAAGAAGGACCGTGTCGAGGACGCAATGAACGCGACCAGGGCCGCGGTTGAGGAAGGCATCGTTTCCGGCGGCGGCGTCGCGCTGTTGCGCGCCAAAGCGGCGATCGGCAAGCTCAGCGACGAAAATGAAGACGTCCAGTCCGGCATCAACATCGTGCTCAGAGCGCTCGAAGCGCCCATCCGGCAGATCGCGGAAAATTCGGGCATGGAGGGGTCGATCGTCGTCGGCAAGGTTCTTGAGAACAAGTCGCAGACCTTCGGCTTCGACGCCCAGACCGAGCAATATGTCGACATGCTGAACGCTGGTATCGTCGATCCGGCGAAAGTCGTGCGGGTCGCCCTCCAGGACGCCGCTTCAATCGCCGGCCTGATGATCACGACCGAGGCGATGGTCGCCGAGACGCCGAAGAAGAATGGTTCGCCCGCCATGCCCGGCGGCGGCATGGGCGGAATGGACTACTAATCGATCGCTGGAATAACCGGAGCGGTGCCGCTAATGCGCCGTTCCAATCGGTCGCGACTGCCTCGAGGGGAGGGAATCCTTCCTCCCCTAGACGGGAGGATCCATCATGCAGAATTCGGTGTGGTATCGAGGAGAATCGCTAACGCGGCTGCTGCAGGGCGTCGCCGTCGGCGCTGTCGCGACTGTCGTCATCGGCTTTGGCTGGGGCGGGTGGATGCTCGGCGGTTCGGCCAAGGAATTGGCCGATAATGCGGCCACGAGCGCGGTCGTCGCAGCGATCGCGCCGATATGCGCCGATCAGTTCCAGCGCAGCGCCAACGCTGCCGCGAACCTGACGGCGCTGAAGAAAGTCAGCACCTGGGATCAGGGAGCGTTCGTCGAGAAAGGCGGTTGGGCGGTGATGCCCGGCAGCAAAACGCCCGATTCCGGCGTGCCCCAGGCCTGCGCCGCTCTGCTCAGCAGCGTGAAGTAGGTTCGGTCGTCAAAGCCGAACACACGGTTGGCGCAACGCTCGCGCCGATCGTCCCCGTCGGCTGACCGAGGGGTTGTCATTCATCGCGTCTTGAAGCGCAGTTTAGGGGCTGGTGAGCGATGCTAATTCGCTACGGCTATGAAATCACCGTCACTTGCGCGCAGCCGACCGCGATGGTCTGCCTCATGTCTGTGAGTGAAGATCGGAAGACCGACATACGCCTCGCCGAAAAGGTGTTTACGACCCCGATCATCCCGACGACCACCTACATCGATACCTTTGGCAATCGTTGTCGCAGACTGGTGGCGCCTTCCGGCGACCTCACGATTTGGGGCGACGCCACGATCGAAGACGACGGCGAGATTGATCCAGCGGACTTTGCCGCGGTGGAAGTGCCCGTCGCAGAGCTGCCCGATTCATGCCTGCTCCATCTGATGGGGAGTCGATATTGCGAGACGGATAAACTGAGCCAGACGGCTTGGGATCTATTCGGCAAAGTCCCGCCCGGCTGGGGCCGCGTGCAGGCGGTTTGCGATTTTGTCCATCGGCATATCAAGTTTGACTATATGCAGGCGCGATCGACCCGAACCGCGTTCGAAGCCTTCGAGGAGCGGATTGGAGTGTGCCGCGATTTCGCCCATCTTGCGGTGACGCTTTGCCGATGCCTCAACATTCCGGCTCGTTACGTCAACGGCCATCTTGGCGACATTGGCGTGCCCGTGGTCGATCCGATGGATTTCAGCGCCTGGATCGAGGTGTTCCTGGACGGGTCGTGGTGGACTTTCGATCCGCGCAACAACGTGCCGCGGATAGGCAGGATCGTCGTCGCGCGCGGCCGGGACGCGGCGGATATCCCGCTCATCAATTCGTTCGGACCCCATGTCCTGAAATCCTTCCGGGTCTGGACCTACGAGGTCTCTGCACAGCCAACGAGCGCGCTCAACCTCGTTTAGCTTTTCTATGGCGGGGCATTCACCGCCGCTGGCCGGTTGTATTCGTTCTGAGAACACAGGGTTGTCGCCAAAGGACCGATCATCAAGACGGGAACCGTCAAATGGTTCAGCCTCCTGAAGGGCTATGGATTTATTCACCCAGACGACGGCGGCCCTAACATTTTCGTTGATATCTTCGCCGTCGAGTGCGCCGGCATGAAGGACTGAAGGAGGGCCAGAGACTCACGTTCGAGATTCGATCGGACAAGCGCGCAGGCATTGCATCCGCCGTGTCGTTGGCGCCGCTCGTGTATGAATCCTTTCGAGACGATCAGCGATCTCCGAAACTTCTCCCGACCGCGACGACACCGCCGCTCGATGGCCGTTTCGCGACAACGAATGGGTTCGATATCATTTCCGACATTATTTCGTCGGCGCTGCTGAATCGAGTGCAGCGCTGAGGTGCTTGCTGATGGCTGGCCGCCTGGGACTAGCGATGGGCGCGCACCCAATCGGAATTCTGAAACCAACTGCACGGCAAACGCGAGTTGTGTCTTACGGGCGCCGGACAGCGTTATGCTGGCCGCAGCATTTATGTGAAAAATTGCTTGCCTCAACATTAAATCGGTGACGGAAGGTGGTGCCCAAACTGCGGCTCATGCCTA
>Ga0335073_10008530_pt1 | contig 14390 bp, 11 predicted proteins | sample Lox_Sample_22_FD_207093 | JGI IMG/M metagenome (GOLD analysis project Ga0335073, IMG submission 207093) | Soil microbial communities from Loxahatchee National Wildlife Refuge, Florida, United States - Lox_Sample_2.2 | ecosystem: Environmental > Terrestrial > Soil > Wetlands | place: USA... | reverse complement strand
AACGTTAACACGATACGCGAAAACCGAACCGCTGCCGGAAGTGATTAACCGGGCTTTCTTGGCGCCTTTGCAGCTTAACGGGAAATTTGGTTTCCGCTGCCGACTGTAGCCCTGGGATATAACGCGGAGCCGTTCGGAAACCGCCCTTCATTCTGCTACCGTCAAACTTATGCCTTCAAAACACCGCCGCTACGTCCACGTACGCCGTGTCGACGAATGCTCTACCCTCGATGAGATTTTCACGCATTGTCTTCCGGCGTTCGGGGGCGCGTTTCTGCGACGCATTTATCGGATTCTGGACCACGCCATCGGCATGGGATGCCCGCTGACGCTGGCAGTTTCCGGCCCTGTGACGGTATCGGGACAGCATCAGACGTGGCTCATTCCGTTGCTGGAAACCGGATGGGTAGCGTATTTGAGCACTACCGACGCAGTCTGCTACCACGACGGGCATCGCAGCCTGGACGCCTACAAATCGGGACCGATTCACGAAGTGCCCATCTTCACCGACGACGGCGCGCTGCGCGACGAGGGCACCATCCGCGTCACCGATATGGCGTTCGACGAGGGTGTCCTGCTCGATCAGGACCGCTTTCTCACGGCGGTGCTGGCGCAGCCGGAATTCCAGCGAAAAATGACCGGGACCGAACTGCGCTATCTGCTCGGGCGCTATTACGACGCGCAGGAAAAGCAGAACGGCGTCGCACCCGGGCTGCTTTCCACCTGCCATGCGGCGGCCATTCCGATTTTTGTGGGCGCGCCGGGCGATGGCAGCGTATTCCTGAATTCCATGAAACTGTGGGCGATGCGGGAAGCGGGTTTGGTGCCCGAGTATGCCTTCGATCTCGACCTGCACGCGGAAGTGTTCGAAGCCTGTGCGTACCATCGCTGGGGCTTGTTCGATAATCCGGTGCGCGCGCTGGGGACGGTGATTCTGGGCGGCGGCGTGCCAAAGAATTTCAATCTCCAACCCGAGCCGGCGCTCGGGCAAGTGCTGGGGTTGCCGAACGTCCGCGGCTATCACTTCGACGTCCAGATCGTAACAGCGCCGGTGACCGATGGATCGCTTTCCTCCTGCCCGCCGGCGGAAGCGGTAACGTGGGGCAAGGTGGACAAGGACACCTATCTTCAGACCACCGAGAGCATGCAGTCCGACTACTCCATCGTGATGCCCTTCCTCATCAAAGCTCTGCTCGACAATCGCGCGCGGTACGAGCGGATGGTGGACCAGGAAGGCCAGGAGGCGGTGTTCGCGCGCGAGCCCAAAGCCCGCGGATATCTGCGGCCACGGGCCGGGTACCGCTTGTTCGACCAGCGCGAGCAGTTGTGCCGCCGGCTGACCGCGGATGTGCGCGAGAATCGCGAGTGGCTGCTCGAAACGGTAGCCTATCCGCTGGCGTCGAGGGCGTAAGCTATGGCGAGTCTGCTAGAATTTGCGAAATGTCCCAACTGTTCCAGCGGAAGCCCATTCACGCACTGATAGCAGAGACCGAAGGCGGCAGCGGCATGAAGCGCTGCCTGCGCGCGGGCGACCTTATCATGCTGGCCATCGGTGCCGTGATCGGCGCGGGTATCTTCGGCGCGATCGGCACAGCAGCGGCGGGGCAACTGGACGCCGAGGGGCATGTGATCCGGATGGGCGCGGGTCCGGCGCTGGTATTCTCCTTCCTGCTCTTGGGCGGCGCGTGCGCCCTCGCCGGACTTTGCTATGCCGAACTGGCGTCGATGATTCCACAAGCGGGCAGCGCCTACGCGTACTCGTACGCTACGCTGGGTGAACTGGTGGCATGGATCATCGGCTGGGATCTGATTCTGGAATATGCCGTCGGCAATGTCGCGGTGGCGATTTCTTGGGGCGATTATTTCAAAACGCTGATACACGGCATCGGCATCGATCTTCCGCCATGGTTATGCACAGGCTATCGCACAGCGCTCCTCAGTCCCGACCCGGCTCTGCACGGGTTGCTGCGATCGGCGCCGCATGTTTTTGCGATACCGATTCTGATCAATCTGCCGGCGTTCGGTATCGTGATGCTGATTACGTGGCTGCTGCTGCGCGGTGCGCGCGAGAGCGCCACTGCCAACAACATCATGGTCGCCATCAAGCTGCTGGCGCTGACACTGTTCGCCGTGGTTGGCATCACGCACCTGAACTCGGCCTACTACCATCCCTTCGCGCCCAATGGATTCACGGGAATTCATCAGGGCGCGGCAATCGTGTTCTTCGCATACATTGGATTCGATGCGATTTCCACGGCGGCCGAAGAGACGTTGAATCCCCAGCGGAATCTGCCCATTGGCATCTTGGGCGGCCTCGGAATCTGCACCGTCATTTACATCGTGATCGGCTTCGTGCTCACCGGCATGGTTCCCTACCAGGATCTCGGCAAGGCCGCCGACCCGCTATCTTATGCGCTGCAAAAAGCAGGCTTCCAGGCGGTGGGATGGATCGTGGCGCTGGGCGCGGCGGTATCGATGTCGGCGGTACTGCTGGTTTTTCAATACGGGCAGCCGCGCATTTTCTTCGCCATGGCGCGCGATGGCCTGTTGCCGCAGTGGGCGGCGAAGGTCCACCCAAAGACCCGCATCCCCTATACGACGACGCTGCTCACCGGCATTTTCGTTGCTCTGTGGTCGCTCGTCGGCGATGCCGGCGAAACCTACGATCTCACCAACATCGGCACGCTGTTCGCTTTTATTCTGGTGAGCATCGGAGTGCTGGTACTGCGCCACAAGGAGCCCGAGCGGCCGCGCCCGTTCCGCGTCCCGCTGGTGTGGCCGGTGAGTCTGCTTTCAGCGGCCGGTTGCCTGTTCATTATGAGAGGCCTGCCCGACCAGGCCTGGATCCGGTTCGGAGGTTGGCTGGTGATCGGGCTGGTATTGTATTTCCTTTACGGGTTCAAGCACAGCGTGCTGCGCAAGAGTTAACCGCCGACCGCGGGCTGGCCGGCCAACTCCATCGTGTCCGTGCCGATGCCCGGCGCCGGCAGCTGAATGGTGAAACGTGTTCCCCTGCCAGGAGTGCTGGCGACATCGATTTTGCCATGATGCGCTTTGACAATCCACGCCACGAAGCTGAGACCGAGTCCGAGCCCCTGATCGGGGCCGGGCGCGGTTCCCGAGCCGGGCACGCGATAGAAGCGGTCGAAAATATGTGGCAGATGCTCCGTTGCGATGCCGCGGCCGGTGTCTTCCACGACGATTTCCACGAATTCGGGCGAGGAACTCACCCGCAATCGAACCTCGCCGCCCTCCGGCGTGAACTTCAGCGCATTGGAAAGCAGATTGGTGATCATGCGCTCGATCTGCACGCGGTCGCCTTCGATAAAGCATTCGGGGCGGAGATCGGCGGTGAGCCGGATGCCCGCGGCTTCGGCGGGGATCTGGAACTGATCGACAAGGTCGGACCCGATTTCGCGTAGACTGATGCGCGATTTCTGCAGCAGCAACTGGCCGGATTCGGCCTGCGACAGCAGGAGCAGCGCGCGCACGATTTGCGAGAGCCGGTCGATATCCTGGAGCGCGTTGAACATGGCCTCGCGGTACTGATCGGTGGTCTGGGCGGTGAAGAGCGCGACTTCCAACTGGCCGCGAATCGCGGTAATCGGAGTGCGCAGCTCGTGGGAGACGTCGGCCGAAAATTGCTTCATCTGCTGGAACGAGGATTCCAGCCGATCGATCATCCGGTTGAAGGTCAGGATCAGGTAATCGAGTTCGTCACCCGTTTCACGGGTGGGAAGCCGCATGCTGAGGTTCGATCCGGAGATGCGCTGCGCCGCGCGCGCGATATCCATCACAGGCGTGAGGGCCCGGCCAGCCATCACCCAACCCAGGAACGAACCTAAGATGAGCCCGCCGGGGATGACGGCCACGTAAACCCAGGTGAATTGGCTCAGGGTTTTGTCGCTGTCGGCCAGGGAAATGCCGATCGAAACGTAATAGGGTATGTGGACGCTCGATTCGTAGCGGCCTTCGTCGAAATAAACTCCGGAGCGGACTAGGTAACGAACGCCGTCGGAATCGCGGCGCACTGACCAGAACGCCTTGCCGGGCGATCCGGGCTTCTGCGTTTTTTGAAATTCCAGCGCCTCCTGAACTCTTTCCCTCACCACGTCCGGTTTGTCGATGCCGATGCTCGCGTAAGTCGAGGAAACCTGCCGGTCGCCGCTTTCCACGTCCTGAATCACGTTCCCGTTGCGGTCAGTAATCAAAAAGACTTTTTGAATATCGAGGACTTCGGTTTTCTCGTCTGGATCGTCCTTATCGTAGATCCAGTTGGCGCCGTTTTGACCCTTGAGAGGTCCTTCCACCGAACCGGTGTCGATGCGGAGGTATCCACCCTTCAGGCTGGCCCACTCGTCGTTCAGCTTGTCCTGCTTCTGCGTATTGAGCGTGCTTTCCAGGCGTCCGCGGAAGACCGCCGCCAGACCGGTGAGGAAGATGGCGAAGAACAGCGCATAGGCGACCATCAGGCGCGTGCGCAATCCCCGGACCGCGACCAGTCGCCGGCGCAACTGGTGCAGAAACCGCCGGGCATCGCGCAGTCGGATCACGTTACGCCTGCGGCTGCTCGGCAGGCTTTTCGGGCACTTCGATCATGTAACCGATGCCGCGAACGGTCTGGATGAGCTTCTGTTGAAAACGGTCGTCGATTTTGCTGCGCAGGTGGCGGATGTAGACGTCCACGATGTTGGTGAGGCCGTCATAGTCCATGTCCCACACGTGTTCGACGATCATGGTGCGGCTTAGGGGGCGGCCGCGGTTGCGCATCATGTACTCGAGGATGCCGAACTCCTTCGGGGCGAGGTCGATTATTTCGGCGCCGCGCAGAACTTTGCGGCGAATGCAGTCGAGCGTCAGATCGGCCACCTGCAGCTTTTCGGGTGTGGGCTGGCCGCGGCGCAGCAGGGCGCGCACGCGGGCGAGCAGTTCCACGAACGCGAATGGCTTGACGAGATAATCGTCGGCGCCCTGTTCGAGGCCGCGAACGCGATCGTCCAGCGTGCCGCGGGCGCTGAGAATCAGGACAGGTGGGCCGATTTTTCGGTTTCGGACTTTCTCCAGGACTTGCAGGCCGTCCATGTCGGGCAGCATGAGGTCGAGGATCACGAGATCGTAATCGGTAGAGTGGACGTGTTCCAGCGCGGCCGCGCCGGTAGGAGCTGCGTCCACGGCATATCCGGCGCCTTGCAAACCACGGCACAGGAAGTCGGCGATGCGTTTTTCATCCTCGACGACCAGGATTCGCATGTGTCTCCAGCTTACCAAAGCGAGGTCACGGGCCGGCTGAACCAGCTCACTTCTTCACTCGATACTTGCCGCGGCGCGTCTTCTCAATTTCCGGGGTGGGGCTCACGACCGCTTCCGGCTCGGCACCCCAGGAAAATATCTGGGCGCGCAGTTCGACGTCGAGCCACGCCGCGAAAAACAGCGGAGCGGCATAAGGGGCAACATTTACATTCAGGTATTCGACCGCGTTCCAGACCGCCGTGGCAGTGGGGGATGTCTGCAGGCCGAGAGTGGCCTGGACCGAGTACCACGCGTAAAGCAGCAGCGACAACTGCGCTAATATCGCCAGAAGAGCGCTACCGGCGCCCAATACGCGCCACAATCGGCGCGAGCGTGGCCCGGCGATTACGAGCGTCCAAAACAGCGGAAACCCGAGCGTGAAGAACGTCGGAATGCGGTTGCCGATGATCAGCCGGAAAGAGCGGACATTTACCGGGGGCGCTCCGGGGACGCGGCCGTAGGCGCGCTGAACCCTCTCCTGCTTTGCCAGGAATTGCGGGAGCGGGACGCGCAGCGACCAGTCGCCGTCCGGCTCTACCGCGACGCCCGAGGCGGAACGTCCCCCCGGCAGCACCCACAATGCGGCGCGGGTGGTGATGCGGAGACCCGCAAGCATGGGCGATAACAGCAGCCACCACCACGCGGCCAGAAGGAGGATGAACAGCCCGGAGGCGCGCAGCAGGTACCGTAACTGCGGACTAACGCGCGCCGCCATCGGTTCTTTGCCCGGATTTTCGCACGAAATGGACCCACGTCCAGAAGATCACCAGGGTGTCGATCATCATGAGGCTCTCCCAGAGGTAGAGGTGCGCAAAGTCAAACCAGGCGCGATTGTACAGGCCCACGTAGAACAGACTGATGAAGCGGATCAGGTTCACCACGTGGATGGCCGCGGTCCCGGCGAGCAGTCCCACACCTTTCTGCTTCCAGGTGGCGGGGAATGCCAGCAGTGCCGCCCACAAGAGGATGGTCACATGAGCACCGTTGCAGCCGTAGGCCATCTGAATGCGGAAGCGGCTGGAGGGATCGAAAAGCAGGTCGCCGTCGGCCGTGGCGTGTCCACCGAAAAGACGAATGAGAAAGGCGGAAACGGTGACCAGGCCGCGGGTGAAGCGGTCCACCGCCGGTACGGTGGGCGGCGCCAGGAGGAGCCCGAAGAGGATCGCCAGACTGAGAGCGAAAATCAGCAGGAATCGCCCCATTGGCATTTGGGTGCTCATCAGCGCCGCTGATGAGGTGGGGTTCGCATCGGGCATGGCCTCTCGTTATTGTGCCATTTCCCTCAGGGGAATGTTATATTCTGGAGCCTGCTCCCCACTCGTGGAACACCCCAATTCATCGCGCACAAGCGCCGCCATCGCACTGATCGTTTCGGGAACCATCGCCTTTTTGGTTCGCGTACTGCCGGCGTACCGGCCGGTGTTCGGACACGGCATCGCCAACTTCCAGGAAACGGATGCCTGGTTTCACGTGCGGACGGTTCACAACCTGCTGGCGCATTTTCCGTGGCGGAGCGGGTTCGACCCCTACCTGCTTTTCCCTGGCGGGCAGAACGTGCTGACCGGGCCGGTCTGGGATTACCTGCTGGCAATACCGGCGTGGATCTTAGGATTTGGCAGCCCTTCGCCGGGGCTCATCGATGGAATCGCGGCATGGCTGCCGGCGGTACTCGGCGCGCTCTATGTCATTCCGGCTTACTTTCTGGCGCGGCGGCTTTTCGGCGCGGTCCCCGCGGCCTTCGCCGCATTGTGGATGGCCACCGGGTTCGGCGTTCTCTTGTGGATTACCCACCTGGGGCTTGCCGATCATCACGCCGCCGAGGGTCTGTTCGCGTTCCTCACGCTCATGTGGATGTGCGCGGCGGTCGATGGCGGAGGCATGCGCAATGCCTGGTTGAGTGGAATCGCCTTGGGGCTATTCATAGGGACGCGTCCGGCGGGAATTTTTGTTCCAGGCACGCTCGCCTGCCTGGTGGTCCTGGACCCGGCGGCAGCCCCGGCTGTGTTGCGGGCCACGTTCGCGGGGGCGGTAATCTTCGTGCCTATATCGGCCGTCCACTGGTCGTCATATTCCTGGCTGGCGCTGGCGGGGAGCGGTGTGCTCGCGGCGGCCATCGCAATTTTGGAATCTCTGGGCGCCCGGCGGGGTTGGCCCGCTCCGGTCCGTCGGCTCATGCCGTTCGCCGTTCTGGCCGCAGCGTTCGGATTAGCGCTGGCCACGATGTCTCACCTGCTGGGCTCGCTCTGGTACGAAATCCATCGCGTCGCGGGTGGCGAGAAGGCCAGCCGCATTGTTGCCACCGTTCAGGAGCTGCAGCCCATCTATCGCGCCGGCGTGCAGGCGGGGTGGCCTTCGATTTTCACCTCGCTGGGAGTGGCCTGGGTCCCCGCCTTCCCGGTTCTGGCGTGGTTATCGCTGAGGACTTCCGGGACGGCGGCCAGGCTGCTGGTCCTATGGACAAGCGTGATGGCGATCGGCACCATCATCGAAGTCCGGATGGCGCTCTATTTTCTGCCGGTTTCGTTCGTGCTGGCGGGAGCGGCTTGCGGCTGGCTGGCGGAGCGCTTCCCGCCGGCCGGGCGTCGAATCGCCGCGGCTGCGCTGGCGGCGCTGATTTTGGCGGTCAATCTGCCTTTCGACATTCTGCAGTTGCGGCGTGACGCGGGCATCAATGCGGACTGGCAGGCGGCCTTTCATTGGTTGCGCGATAACTCGCCGGAGCCCGTGCGCGATAGCGGCGCCTGGTCACGCTACTACCCTCAGTCGAATGGCGATAATCCGCCGGCCGCGGGTGAATGGGGCGTGGCCATCTGGTGGGATCACGCGTATGCCATGGAACTCCTGAGCCATCGCATTCCCATGTCGAACGGGACGCAATCGGGCGCGGATGAGATGGCGCGCCTGTACACCGAAACGATTCCCGAGGCCGCCGTGAGTTGGCTGCGCCATTCGGGCGCTCGCTATGTAGTGGTAGACCCCCTCGAACTGATGTTCGGCACCGAAAACCGGTCTCGCTTTCCAACTGAGGTCCGAATGCTCGGACGCCCGCTAGATGGCTACATGCAGGTACTGGCCGAAAACGACGGGAAGGGTGGGATGAAATCGTTGCCGGTGTATCTGCCCGCGTATTATCAGACCCTGGCGGCGCGCCTGTACCTCTCCGATGGAGAGCCGGTAACTGGCACCGGCCCGTGGGTTTTCGAGACCGAGCCGGCAACGAATCGCGGGGGACGAAAAGTGGAACTCGTGGTATCGAGCCGGCACTTCAAAAACGAATCGGAGGCGAACGCGTACTTGTCCGAGCGGCAGTCGGCTCACCTGACCGTGGGATGCCTGGACGTGGGCGTAAGCTGCGTGTCATTGCTGGCAGTGAAGGGATTGAAGCGAGTGTTTTCGTCCGACCCGCTGCCGGTGTCGCGCCTGCGTCCGGTGCGGGCGGTAAAAATCTTCCAGGTTACGGAAGAGTAGCTACCGGTAACCCGCCCACATGCTGCCGCGGCTTACGCGCACCGGTGTAGGGCTTCCTGGGGCCGCTCGGGACCGTCGGTCGGTGTTTATGGCCGGTGCGTGTTCACCACCCGCAACAGAGATTGGCAAAACGCTTCCACCGAGAAGATGCTGCTCTGTCCGGCCAAGGCGGCTCGCAGGCGCTCCTGAAGCGCGGAATCTGCGACTACCGCGGCGAGGACGGCAGCTCCTTCCGCGGCCTCGCGAAAACGCAACTCGGGGCGGCCGCCGACAATTTCCACGGGGCCGCCGGAATCGTGGACGAACGCGATGCATCCGGCGCGCACGACTTCCGCGACGGCGATGCCGAAATGCTCGTCCTCCATGGTGTGGATGCCATAGCGGTGCCGCGCCACTTCTTCCGCCAATTGTTCACGCGTCAGATCGGCAAGAATGCGGAGCCAGGGACGCGTCGCGGCCAGCGCGGCGATGCGGCGGCCGTAGTCGGGAACGTCCGGCTGGCTGATCAGCGTGAGGCCGATATCGAGCCCGCGGCTGCGCGTCATCTCTACGATCTCCACCGCCATTTCCCACCGCTTGCAGGGATGCATGCGGCCGATGGCGACGGCGGCCGAGCGTCTTTCCTGCCAGGGAACGTTGGGGAAGCTGCCCGGCACCGGCGGATAGAGCACCACGGCATCCGTACCATACAGCTCCTTGATCTTTCCCGCTACGAACGTGGAATTCGCCAAGGAGAGATTTGCGCCGCGGTTCCGCGAGGTTCCGCCGGCGACCATCTGGCAAGAGCCGCGGTAGGCCGCGAGAACCCCGGGGATGCGATGAAACCATCGCATCTCGATTTCCGGCCGCGGAAAGTAGGCCCATGGATAATGCACGTACTGAAGGCCGGGCCGGCCGAAATCCACCTCGTTGTGAGTGCTGAGCAGAACATCGGGTTGCTCGCGCGCGGCGAGCGTGCGCGCCCATCGTGTAGTAACGGCGATCTCCATGAGAGCGCCGTTGGTAGGCACCGTGTGCAGGAGAAGCCGATAGCGCGCAGGTGCGATGCGGAGATCGAAATCCCCCTGGCGCAGGGAGGTCCCGAAGTTCCGGTTCAATCCGGCGCAATCCACCGGGCCGAGAGTCGCCAGTATGACCTGGAATTCTTTGCGGAGAGCCTGGAGCGCCCACGCAGCCACGACATTTCCGCCGCCGACCACCCCTATGTAAGGGTGCGCCACGAGCACGCGCCGGCGCACTAGGACGGCCCCCCGAAAACCGGAGCCGCGACGCGGCGCCATTCCTCGCTCCAGGTGTCGCTCCAACACTCGCGGATCCGCTCCCTCATGGGAGCGAGGATATGCCTTTCCCGCACGATGCGCGCCAGCAGGGCGGCTAGTTCGGCAGCCGTACGGAAGAAAAATCCGGTCTCGCCGTCGCGCACCTGCTCGCGAACAGCCGCGCCGTAGTCGAAGGCGCAGACAGGCGTGCCGGCGGCGAACAGGTCGACCACTTTCATGGCCAGATCGAGGCCGGAACTGGAGCGGTGCAGGCTGATGCCGAAATGACAGCGGCAGAGCAGCGCGCGATAATCGCTTTCCTTGAGAAAACCGGCGTGCAGATTCCAGCCGGCCGCGCGGAGGGCGGCGATGCGTGGTTCGGCCTGCAAGCGGAACGGACCGTCGCCAGTCAGGTGAATCTCGATTTCGCGGGTAGTGAGAAGCTCCAGCGCTTCCAGCAGCATCGCCATGTCTTCGTCTGCGGTCCAGCCGGCCGGGCAGACCGCGATCAGGCGCGACTCATCGAGAGATTGCGCCAGGAACTCGACGGGTCGATCGTAGAGCACTTCCGCACGAATTCCGAACTCGCGGGCGAGGTCCGCCTGCATGGCTTGCGATACGCAAAAGTGGCTCACCGCGCGGCGCGCCATCCAGCGCTCGTGCCGCGCTCCCAGGCGGGTGATGGCGTGCCGCGTTCCGAGGCGCATGGCAAGCATGGAATGGCCGTAATTGTGCCAATCGACGACGAGCCGGGCGCGCAGCCACCGCGCGGCCGTCCAGGCGGCCAGCAGAGTTGGGAACGTAGGAGGGTTCTGCACCAGAACGACCGCCGGCGCTCGGCGAACCAGCACCGCCAGCAATTGCGCGCAGATGAGGCCCATGCGGATGGCGGCGCCGGCAATTCCGAAGGAGCCGATAGTTCTCCACGCGCGCAAGGGCGCGATCCATGCACCGGTGGGTGGGTCGAAAGGCCGCTCGCGCAATCCGACCAGATAAAGCGAACGCAAGCCAACCAATTCCCGAGCGTGATTCAACATGCGCGGACTGCGCGCGAGGTCGCCCACCACCACCACGGCCGCCGGGCGCTCGCTCAAGGACGATACTCCAGCGCTGTTTCCAACAGGCGCCCGCCGGCAACCCGCCAGGCGCGAGTGGCATGGCGGAGGACGCGCCACTCGTGCGAAATGACAATCACCGCCGGGCGGAATGGCGCGGTATCGAGACTGGCGATCAGGCTGGCGATGCCGGCATCGTCGAGGTGGTTGGTGGGCTCGTCCAGAATGAGGAGATCGGGTCGGCGCAGTAGGGCGCGAGCGATGACCAGGCGCTGGCGCTGTCCGCCGGAGAGACGCACACCATTGTCGCCAATGAGGGTGTCGAGCGCGTCCGGGAGTTGCGCTACGAAATCGTCGGCTCCCGCCCAGCGCAGCGCTTCCCAAATCCGTTCAGCCTCCGCGTTCGCGTTCCCATAGGCGACGTTTTCGCGCAGTGTGCCGGCGAAGAGAAAGGGATTCTGCGCCACGATCGCCATCCGGACGCGCAGGGAGCGCATGCGCAGGCGGTCGTACGGCACGCCATTCACGCTCAGAGTGCCGCACTGCGGCCGGTAGAATCCGGCAATCAGGTAGAGCAGCGTGCTCTTCCCGCTGCCGTTGGCTCCTATCAGTGCGATGCGCTCTCCGCGCTTTACTGCGAGTCCGGCATGCTCCACAATCGGGGCGGACACGTCATAGCCGAAGGACACATCATCGAGACGCAATTCCTCCAGCGACGCGATCTCTTCACTCCCGCCGTAGGGCTCGCGGTCGGGCACGGAGAGCAGTTCGGCGACGCGGCGGAAGGCGCGCATGCCCATGCGGACCGGCGGGATGGCTTCGACGATGCTGCGAGCCTGGGCCGCGAACAACGCGGCCACCACATAAAAGGCCATGATCTCGCCGCGGGTGATGCGCCCTCCGGCGGCGGCCCAGCCACCGGCCAGGAGCACCGCCAGGGTGGCTGCCAGGATCAGGGTATTTTGCAGAAGTTGCTGCCCGGCCTCATAGCGCGTGAGATCGAGCGAGACGCCGCGCAGGCGCGCCACGTTGGCGTCCTGGCGGGCGAGCTCGGACTCTTCAGCCGCTTGCGAGCGCGTCAATTCCAGTGCCGAAATGGCGAAGCGGACACCGCGGCTGAAGTCTTCCGCCGCCTCGCGCAGCCGTTCCTGCCGGAACCAGACGCGCCGGACCATGAGGCGATTCACCACAAACAGGGCGGGCGCGCAGACCGCGATGATGAGCGCATACACCGGCTCGGTCCAGAACAGGATCGCGAAGAGAACCGATGCCGAGAGCGCCCCCGGCAGCAGGTACGCGGTAAGGGCGTTGTTCATGCCCTCGATCCAGTTGATCTCGTGAACCAGTATGAAGTGCAGCAGTTCGGCATCGGCCGCCGTGTGGAAGCTGCGCGGCAATTGGTAAAGATGGCGCAGGCTCTCGCCGCGCAGGGAAGCGAGCATGTCCTGGTTGGCGCGCAAGCCGGTGACGCGAATCCACCAGCCGAGCAGCAGGCTGCCGATCTGGAGCGCCAGCAACTCCGCGACTGAAATCCATAGTCCGCGGAAATTCCGCGCGGGCAGGACGACGTCGAAGGTGCGGCGCAAGATGACCGCCAGCGGAAGGTAAGCGAACGACTGGACTACTCCAGCCAGCGTCACTCCCGCAAGGAGGGCGCGATGCGCGCGGAAATAGCCGGCGTATTCCCGCCAGAGGGTAGACTGTTTCCTGGGCACCGTGAAACGTTTAAACTAGAATACAACTTTCCATGGAGTTGGCGGCGAAGCGCATAATTGCCGTAGCGGGCGGCGGTACCGCCGGACATATCTTGCCGGCCATCGACGTTCTGCGCGCCTATCGCCGGGAATTCGGTGCGGCCGGATTTTTCATCGGCTGCGCCTCCGGACTGGAAACCCGCCTGGTGCCCGCGCATGGAGAACGCCTGGAGCTGGTTCCGGGTCTGCCGTGGGCCCGGCAGGGGCTGGCGGGAAAACTCCGCGCCATAGCCTCCGTGCCCGCCGGAATCCTGGCCGCGCGGCGTATTCTGCGGCGCGAAAAAATCCAACTGCTGGTCGGTGTCGGGGGATACGCCACGTTCGGCGCGTGCATGGCGGCTGTCAGCCTTGGTATCCCGGTGGTGATTCACGAAGCTAACGCCGAACCAGGTCTGGCCAACCGGCTGGCGGCCCGTTTCGCGTCGCTGGTGTGCGCCGGTTTCGCCGAAACCGCGGCGCGGTTTGCGGCCAAAGTGGAGATCACGGGCACACCCGCGGGATCCATCACCCGCGCTTCCCATAACGACGCGCCGCCCTGGCGATTTCTGGTCTTGGGCGGCTCGGAAGGGTCGCCGGTCTTGAATCGCCAGGCGCCGGTCTTGTTCGCCGAATTGCGGCGGCGCGGAATGGCGTTCACGGTTCGTCATATTTCCGGATTCGGCGAAGCCGCGGCGATCGCCCGCGCTTACGGGCAAGCAGGCGTGGACGTGCGGGTGGATTCGTTCGTCGACGACATGGCTTCGGTGTATAACGGCGCGACGCTGGCGATCGCCTCCGCGGGAGCGCGGTCGATGGCGGAGTTATCAGCCGCGGCGATTCCTTCTTTCCTGGTGCCGTTGCCCGGTGCGGCCAACGATCATCAGACAGCCAACGCGGTGGCTTATTCCGCGCGCACGGGAGCCGCGGTGATTCCCGAATCGCAGTGGGATACCGGCCAGGTCGCGGCGCGAATCGAAGCGATCGTGGCGAGTTCGCGGGAGTTGGGTCGGCTGCGCGAAGGGGCGGCGGCATGGAGCAATGCCGATGCCGCGCTCAAAGTGGTGCGGGCATGCGAGCACCTCTTGCGCGCGCGGCAAGCGGCGGACCAGAGATATCGCGCCACAGCGATCGCCGGCAGCGCCGATGTGCAGGATTAGCGGCGCGGTAGAATACAGGCCTATGCGCCCGACCGTCGTACTATTGCTGGCCTCATTGGGGTTCGCCGCCGGACCGGCGCTTCGGATCGAAGGGACCGTGGGACGGGACGGCGTCGCCAAGCCCGCTCTCGAACTCACGCTCGCCGATTTGGCGGCCATGCAACAATCCTCCGTCGGGGGCAGGACGCCCCACGGGGAGATGCACCAGTTTGAAGGTGTGTTGATGTCGGAAATCCTGCGCCGCGCCGGCCTGCCGCAGGGTGAAGACGTGCGCGGACCGATGCTGGCGCGGTACATCGTGGTGTCGGGGCGCGATGGGTACCGCGCGGTGTTCTCGCCGCCGGAGTTCGATCCGGCATTTACGAACAATCGCGCGATTCTGGCCAACAAGATGGATGGACAGCCGCTTTCGGACCACGATGGGCCGCT
>Ga0335073_10008526_pt1 | contig 14393 bp, 9 predicted proteins | sample Lox_Sample_22_FD_207093 | JGI IMG/M metagenome (GOLD analysis project Ga0335073, IMG submission 207093) | Soil microbial communities from Loxahatchee National Wildlife Refuge, Florida, United States - Lox_Sample_2.2 | ecosystem: Environmental > Terrestrial > Soil > Wetlands | place: USA: Florida... | reverse complement strand
GGTTGTCCTCGGCGAGCAGCACGCGCGCGCGCTCTGCGCCCCTCAACGAGCGCGCGTGGTGGCGCGTGACGAGCGGCTGCTCGCGCTGGCGCCACGAGTCTGCGCTGCTCGACATGACCAGGGAGAGACAGGCGGCGAGCTCACGCTCCGTGACGGGCTTGAGCAAGTAGCCGGCGAACCCGAGCTCCGCGAAGCGCCGCGCATCGCCGCGATAGCCGGCCGAGGTGAGGAGCACGAGGCGCGTGGCCGCGAGCGCTGCCCGGTCGCGGACCTGCCGTCCCAGCTGCGCGCCGTCGGTGCCGGGCATGTGGTAGTCGATGAGGGCCACCTCGAAGGGTCGTCCGGCGGCAGCCGCGGACTCGAGCGCATCCAGGCACTCCTGGGCGCTCGAGACCGTCACTGCCTGCACGCCCCACAGGGCGAGCTGCCCGCTCAGGACGCGGCGATTGGTCTCGTGGTCGTCCACGACCAGCGCGCGCAGACCCGGCAGCGGTGTGCGCGGTTTCGGCCGGGGCGGGGATCGCGCCGCGACGCCGAGCTTCGCAGTGAACCAGAACGTCGAGCCGGCCCCCGGCTCGCTCGTGACGCCGGCGTCCCCACCCATGAGTCCTGCCAGACGCTTGACGATCGAGAGCCCGAGCCCGGTGCCGCCGAAGCGGCGCGTCGTGGAAGCATCGACCTGCGTGAAGGGTCTGAAGAGCGCATCGAGCCGGTCGCTGGCAATACCCGGCCCGGTATCGCGCACCTCGCAACGGATGAGCACACCGTCAGGTCCCGACTCGAGGAGCCGCGCCTCGAGCGCCACTTCGCCGCGCTCGGTGAACTTCACCGCATTGCCGCCGAGGTTGGTGAGGATCTGCCGCAGCCGCGCAGGATCGCCGGCCACCAGCTCGGGCACGTTCGGATCGATGCTGACGGTGAGCTCCAGGCCCTTTGCGTGCGCCTGAATGGCCAGCAATCGCGCGACATCCTCGAGCGTGTCGCGCGGGTTCATGTCGATGCATTCGAGATCGAGCTTGCCGGCCTCGATCTTGGAGAAATCCAGAATGTCGTTGATCACCGTGAGCAGCGCCCGGGCGCTGTCGCGGATCGTCTCGGTGTAGTCGAGCTGCACGGTATCCAGCTGCGAGTCGAGCAGCAGCTCCGTCATGCCGATCACGCCGTTCATCGGCGTGCGGATCTCATGGCTCATGTTGGCGAGGAACTCGCTCTTGGCGCGGTTGGCGGCATCCGCCGCCTCGCGTGCCTCGATCAGGGCTCGCTGGTACTCGCGCCGCTCGCTGATGTCCTGCAGCGCACCGGAGATGCGGATGGGCTTGCCCTCGCCGTCGAATTCGCAGATGCCACGCGAGCGGAACCATCGGTACCGGCCGTCACTCTGGCGCACGCGAAACTCGCAGTCGTAAGGGCCGTGCCCTTGAAGGCATCGCAGGAAGGCGGTCTGCTGCGCCGCCACGTCCTCGGGATGAATGAGCGCCTTCATCGCCGCGCGTGTCGGCACGAGCTCGGGCCCATAGCCGCACACCTTCATGAAATGCGAGGCGAGCCAGTAGCTGTCGCTTGCGACCTCGTACTCCCACGGTCCGTCGTTGGTGCCTCGCAAGATGCGCTCGAGCCTTCCTTCGGCGAGCCGGCGGGCTGCTTCGGTCTCCTCGAGTCGGCTGATGTCGAGCGCGTGCTCGGCGCGCAGATGGCGCACGCGCGCGATGCGCCGCGCACGAGCGTACAGCTGGCGTCGCTGAGCAAGCCCGGCGCCGGCCGTCATCCAGATCAGCACCACTGGGATGGCATGATCTGCAAGGTGAGCGGCGACTCCGGAGGTGAGGGGCCAGAGCGCATCGGTCAGCGACAGCGCGGTTGCAATGCCGGCCGCCAGGTAGGTCCCGCGAGGCCGCGGAGCCCACAGGCTCAGCAGCACGGCGAGCAGGTAGCCTGCATGCCATGCCGAGTACGTCGGCCACAGCCGCTCGCACGCGAAGACCGCGACGGCGGCACTCGCCGACAGCGCGAGGCTGTGCTGTCGCAGCAGCGCGGTCCACAGCGGTTGATCGACACGCCACGGCGCACGCTGTCCGGCGGGGCGGCCAACGTGGGTTCGCATCATGTGACGTGCGTCTCGGTCCGGGCGAGTCTCATGCCGGGTACCCCCGGATTGGCTTATCGGACCGCGGAGCGGATTCTGTAGAAACGAACCTCGAGGACTAGAGGCTCGTCACGTGGCGAGAGGCTGCGGCGCGGGTGGGATGCGGCCGGGAGGCCGCCCCGGGCTCCTCAGTTCAGCAGCCCGAAGATCGCAACGACGCCCGAGCCTCCGACGAATACCTGGCCATCGGCGATGGTGGGGGTGATGAACTTATTCCCCGCTCCAAACTGGTCGCGCCCATTGGCGGCCTGGTTGCTGTTGTAGAGCTCGTCGGACAGATTGGTCGCATCGTAGGCGTGCAGCACGGCCGGATTGCTGTTCTCGTGCGCCCAGATGATCGCGTTCGCAGTGCCACTCGCCGAGATGGCTGGGGCCGTGCCCGGATATTCGAAGAATGTATTGGTATAGGTGACGTTGGTCGTCGAGAGCATGGCGCTGGTGATGGGGAAGGCCGTGAGCGGGCGCCCGACGGGTCCATAGTAAACGGTGCCATTGAAATAGGCGGGCGTCGAGAAGATCGCCCCGCGCAGCACCCCATCGACCTCCTGCCAGATGTTGTTGGTGCTCGAGTTGTACTCACCCATGGAGTCGCGATTCACGACGTAGACGTTGTTGTCCTTGCCGGCGCCCACGATCAAATGCCGGACCGTGCCCGTGGAGTCGGTGAGGTCCGGCAGCAGCATCTCGCCGCCCGATCCGAGGTCCTCATCGTTCGTGGACTCGGTGACCTCGTTCCACATCGTGAAGTAATCGGCGACGCTCAGAGTGCTTCCCGCGGTCGAGAGCTTGAGGAAGGAGTTTCCATAGTCGCCGCCGCTCGGGAACCCGCCGCTGTTGAGCGTGGTCTCGAATCGGCCGTTCGCCGTCAGCAGGTAGACATAGCCTGCCGAATCTGCGCCCGGCCCTCCTCCGCTCATCCAGATCGCCGGACCCTGATTCTCGTCTCCGGTGCCGGTCGCACCCGGTGCCACGTTGAGCACGGCGGTTTGCGTCAACGTGCTCTCACCGTAGGCAATGATCCAGCCGCCGTAGGGAGGAATGTCGCAATGGGACGTCCAGCTCGTGTAGATCGTGCCGTTCAGCAGCAGCAGCGCGGCGCGCTCCTCGTAATATTCGGGCACGAACGAGGTGCTGCCGAAAGTCGCAGTGATCTCCCTTGGGCCGCCGAACAGCTCCGCGCCCGTCGTCACATCGAGCGCATGCAACCTCTGGTGATAGTTCATGGAGGCATCTTCCGTCATCGCCACCACGTAAATTGCGCCGCTCGGGCCCGCGGTCCGATCGATCACCGGCGTGGAGGTCACGCCGATCTCCGGCACGACCTGAGTACATCCGTAGACCTCGCCGCTCGTGCTCTCTCCAGAGCCGAGCAGCGAGACCTTCCACAGCGTCGCGCCCGTTTGTGCATCGAAGGCGTACACCGAGTCGGCCTCGGTGGCGATCAAGAGCACGTTGTGAGCGACGCCCGCGATCTGCAGATGCGACAGATACAGGGGCTGCGCATCGACGTTGCCGTCCACCGACAGAAGGTGCAGGAGGCCGAAGCTCGTGGAGTTGACGTTGGCGGGAGTCAGAATCGTCTCGCTCAGATTCTGGCCCGTACGCGCCAGATCGTTCTTGTAGGTGGTCACATCCGTGCCGCTCGCGGTGCTGCTGCTGGAGCTGCTCGCACTTGAGCTGCTGGAGCTGCTCGTGCTGGAACTGCTGGAGCTGCCCGTACCTGCGTCGTCCGTGCTCGACCCGCAGCCCTCGAGTCCTGCGAGCACTCCTGCACACGACAGGGTGCACCAGAGAATCGCCAGGGCACTTCCAAAAGTTGAGATCCGATCAGGGCGCATTTGAAAGATGAGAATCGCAGAGCTCCAGCTGCAAGTACAGTCGTCTGCGAAATGCGACTTGACCGTCAGCGAAACCACGCTCGCATTCTGTTCAACGCGGCCGATGCTCGTGCTGTTCCCGCCTTTGGGGCTCGTCCGCGATCGATTGTTTGGTAGCGGAGGATTCAGCCGGGGGAGATTGCTCCGCGGGTGGGGGGTCCGGGGGCTCGCTGCCACGCGCGTACTCGCGCCGCGCGTGCCGCTCGGTGGTGATCCACACGACGACGTCCCAGGCGTTGTGGATCCCGATGAACAACAGCAGTAGCGTCGTTGCAGCGACGACATAAAGCGACGCTGGGGCATGCACCCGCAGCAGCAAAGCGCACGCCACCAGGGCTGCATACGAGAGGGCGGGGAGAATGACGCTCCAGATCCAGTCGGCGAGGAACAGGCTGTAATCGGAGGTGGCGCGAAACATCCACCGGATGACGGTTCCCCAGTAGGTAAGGCCACCGGCACCGCTCACGGCGAGGCAGACCGCGAGCGTGAAGGCGGTCTGCCCCGGAATGCTCATCAGTGCGGACACCGCCAGGGCCGAACCGAAATACACCGCGGTGGGCGTGATGAATGCCCGCAATCCTGCGAGGCGTACGGCTGCGTTACGAAAGCCGCTGGAATCGGCCGCAACCGTGATGACGATGAACGTGAGGCCGGTCAGGGCGCCGGCGGAGGACCCCAGGAGGACGTAGAAGTTCTGCCACTCGCCAAGCGGCAGAGCTCCACTGGTCGTGACGGACGACACGCTGCGATTCTATGGGCTCCGCGCCCGTGATGCACGTCGCAGAAGTACGCAGCTTGCTGGCCGACGATGTCCGGAACAACCAGGAGCACAGACATGAGGGCGGAGTCTTCTCCCGCACACCCTGCGCGGCTCATCGGGCGCGCCATGGCGGCTGCGATGCTCGCGTTTGGCCTCGCGCACCCGGTCGATGCGATGGCCGGCGACACGACCGCAACCGCGAGTGCCCCCTCCGCGGGCTTGAGCTCCACGGCGCCAGGATCCGCCGGCAGTGAGGCCCTGGAGACGGCGGCGGTGAGCGCCCTGCGATGGGCCTTCTACGCGCCGAACGGCTATCGCTGGGAGTACGGCGGCATTCTGGTCCTGCACGAGGGCGAGGTCATGTACAACGCCTTTCCGCGCACCCTGAAGAAGGTCGATGCGGTTCCGATGGACGCGTACAAGCAGCTCAATCCAGGCGACAAGCTCATCGGGCTCTACCACACGCACCCGTGCAAGTCGAAAGAGTACTTCTCGCAGTACTATTCCCCGCAGGACCTGGTGTCGGTGTATTACTACCACGTTCCCTCGTTCATCCTCGATGAGTGCACCGGGGAAGTCCACGAGTTCGACCCCGCCGTCGACCGCGTGAGAAGCAGCGGCGCAGTGGTCACCGTCGTGCAGCGCAACGGTGCCAGGCGGGTGGTGCACCTGCCCGCGGGTCGCATCGTTGGCAACATCGGGGATCGCGGTCCGGACCTCTCGGCGATCGAGGAGCTCGTGGGACGCACGCTCTACCAGACACTCTATCGATAGAGCCGCTGCGCGGGAGATGCGGTGCTCGAGGCTCACCCGAGCGCTTGCCGAAGGTCCTCCAGCAGATCCTCGGTCGCCTCGATCCCCACGGACATGCGGATGAGGTCGTCGCCAATGCCAAGGCGCAGACGCTCCTCGCGCGACAGCCCCGCGTGCGAGCTGGTTGCGGGGCGGGTGAGGAGCGTCTCGACGCCTCCGAGGCTCGGGGCAACGGCGGGCAGCGTCACGCGCGCGAGGAATCGTCCTGCCTGCTGCGACCCGTCCGCGAGCTCGAAGCTCAGCATGCCGCCGAACCCGTGGAAGAGCTCGCGCGCCCTTGCGTGCTGGGGATGGCTCTCGAGGCCGGGGTAGTTGACGCGCGCCACGGCCGGATGAGTCGCCAGAAACCGGGCGATCGCCAGCGCACTCTCGTTCTGGTAACGCACGCGCAATGCAAGCGTCTTCAGGCCTCGATGGAGAAGGAATGCCGCGTGTGGATCCATGGAGCCGCCCAGGAGGTTCAGCTTGCGCGTGATGCGCTCGATGAGCTGCGCCGATCCTGCGAGCGCACCGCCGACGATGTCCGAGTGACCGTTCAGGTACTTGGTCGCGCTGTGCACGCACAGATCGAAGCCCGCCTGGAGCGGCCGGAAATTGACGGGCGTCGCGAACGTGCTGTCGATGATCGAGACGAGCCGATGCTCGCGAGCGAGGCGCACCACCGCTTGCAGGTCGGCCACCTCGAGCAGCGGATTCGTCATCGCCTCGACGTAGATCACCCGGGTGCTCGGTCGCAGGGCCGCTTGCCACGAGGGCGGGTCCTGCGTGTCGATGAACGTGCAGGCGATCCCGAGCTTGTCGAGCTCCTTGGTGATCAGATCGTGCGTACCACCGTAGAGACAGTCCTGCGCGATGAGATGATCGCCGGGGGCAAGTAGCGCGAGGAGCGCAGCGGAGATCGCTGCCATGCCGCTGGCAGTCACCAGAGCGTCCGCCGCGCCCTCGAGCGCCGCGAGCTTGCGCGCGAGGATGCGGTGGTTCGGCGTGTTGTTCAGTCGGATGTACTTGAGGTCGTGGTAGCCCGTCTCGCCCGCGTACTCGAACATCGCGGTCTGAAAGATCGGCATCACCACCGACCCCTCGATTCGCGGGCGCGGCTCGCCGGCATGGATCAGCTGCGTCTCGATCCGTTCATATGTCTTTGGCATGGCTATCTCAGATACTTCTCGAACCACGCGAGCGTGCGCGCCGTGGCATCGGCCGAATGAGCGGGCTCGCGCAGACCGTGGCCCTCACCGGGGTAGATCATGATCGAGGTGGGCACGCCGAGCGCCTTGAGCGCGTGCCAGAACTCCTGCGTCTGGGGCGCGGGGCACTCGATATCACGCTCCCCGACGTACTCGAACGTCGGGGTGCGTACGTTGCGGATGAAATTGATGGGCGAGGAGCGCGCATAAACGGCGGGATCCTCGTATACCGTCGCGCCGAAGTAGGGCAGCATCCATTCATCGATGCCGTTCTCGCCGTAGTACGACTGCCAGTTGCTCACCCCCGCGGAGGCGACCGCGGCCTTGAAGCGGTGCGTCTGCGTCACCGCCCACATCGTCATGAAGCCGCCGTAGCTGCCTCCCGTCACGCCCAGCCGCGCATCGTCGATGGGCGCCTGGCGCTCGACCGCATCGATGCCCGCGAGCACATCGCGCAGATCGCCGTGTCCGAAGTCACGGACGTTGGCCGCAGTGAAGCGCTCTCCCTCGCCGAAGCTGCCGCGGGGATTCGGCAAGAACAGCGCCCACCCGCGCCGCAGCATCTGCGCTTGAGTGCCGGGGCCGAAGAAAGTGGGCAATGCCGCCGATGCCGGACCGCCGTGAATGCTCGTGATCAGCGGCACCTTGCCCGAGGCGCCGGCAGGCAGAAGCAGCCAGCCCTGCTCGCTGAATCCATCGTTCCTCCAGCGGATGCTCGTGACGCGAGCGGGCAGGGAGAGGCCGGCATTGAGCCGCGTGAGGTCGCGCCACTCCCCGAGCGGGCCGACCTCGATCTCCGGCGCCGCCGTGAAGGACTCGTGCGACAGGGCCGTGAGGCCCGAGGCGCACGCTCTGGAGACCCGCGGCTCCGCGCGGAAAGCCTCCTCGCCGCTCCAGAGCACCCGCGGGCTTTGAGCGCGCCGCCCGGTTCCGAGATCGACGATCTGTGTCTCGCCCTCGCGCAGCAGCTGTGCGGTGAGCTCGCCGCGGCAGCTCCAGTCGAGCGATGTGGCCGATGCCTGAATCGCGGGGGTCAGGTCGAGGAGCGTGTCCGTATCGAGGGACAGCGAGAAGATGTCCCCGCCCGTCGAGCCAAAGTCGCTCATGATGCCGGCGATGAATGCGACCGTGCGTCCATCGGGTGAGACGCTCGGATCGGCGATCTGCTGACGAAGGTTGGCCGGGGTGTAGATCGCACGGGCGGCGCCGGTTCCGGGCGCAAAGGCGTACAGCTTCGCCGTCCACCAGTTGTCATCGCCGTCGCCGGGGGCCGCGGTGCCGACGAAGCCGCGGCCCGCGGGGCGCCAATCGTACTGATAGACGAACAGGTCGGGCGGTGATGCCCACTCGAGAGAGCCGCCGGAGAGGACGGCGATCCGCTGCTCGGCGGGGGCGGCATCGAGGTCGCCGGCCACGGGCGCGCCCGCTTGAGTGGCACCGACTTCCTTGCGCGCATGCGCCACGGCGAGCATGGCCAGCGTGCCGTCCGGTGCGTATTTGAGACTCCCGAGCGTGCCGGTGAAATCGAGAAGCCTCTGCGCCCGGCTGCCGTCACGCTCGACGGTATAGATGGAGTACGCGTGACTGCCTGGCGTTCGCAGGGCAAAGCTCACGTGCTTGCCGTCGGGCGTCCAGGCGGGAGAGACCGGCCAGCACTGCGGCACACGACCGCACGGCAGCGCAACGCGGCGCTCCCACCCGCCCTTCACCGAGCGGATGACGAGATCTCGGATGTCCGGGTAGTACGCGCCAGCGGGCGAGTCGCCCTCGATGGAGGCAACGTACGAGCCGTCGGGGGAGATTTGCACCTCGAGATAGCGGTGCACGGGCCGATCGGCTGCAGAGCTCGCCGGCACCGCGCGATCGGAAGCAATGCAGGGCAGGCAACAGGCGATCGCGAGGCTCGCCAATGCGAGCGGGGCGTGCGCAGAGCGGCTCATGGCGCAAGTCTAGCGTCCAGGCGAGCATGGCGCACACCGGCGGCATGGGCCCGCGGCGCGCGCCTGTACGGGGGAGGCTCGGTGTTTGGATTAGCGCTATGATCGGCCGGCTCGACCGGGTTCGATGGGAGGGTTGGATGAGCTGGCTTGCGAGGACTGCAGTGGCCGCCGCGGTGGCCGGGATGCTGATGGGTGTTGCGAGCGCCGCGGTGACTCTCGATGCGGCGCGCATCGGAGCGCAGGACGTACCGGCGCTCGCGAAGTTCTACGAGTCCGCCTTCGGTTTGAAGGAGGTCAACCGCCTGCAGTTTCCCGGCATGCTCGAGATCATGCTGAACTTCGGCGACACGGTCGACGCCGCCAAGGCGAATCACGCCCCGCAGGTCGTGATCATGCACCGGCCGTCGGATGCAATCGACGATCCGGTGCCGCACATCATCTTCACCGTGACGGACATGGCGGCCACCACGGCGGCGATTCAGGCTGCGGGCGGGCGGCTCGACGGCCAACCGCGTCCGTTTGGAAAGAGCGGCATGGTGATCGCTCTGGCGCGCGATCCCGCGGGCAATCGCCTGGAGCTGATTCAGCCGCCGCAGCGCTGATCAAGAATCCGATGAGCTGGGCGCGAGTGGCGGCGCGCTCTGCGCGGCAGGCTGACGGGTTGCCCCCTCGGTGCGCTTGCGCTCGAAGATCTCCTCGCGATCGACAGCGACGCTGCGTGGCGCCTTGATCCCGATGCGAACCTGGTTCCCCTTGATGGCCAGGACGGTGACCATCACATCCTCTCCGATGTGAACGGTTTCGCCCGAGCGACGTGTCAGTATCAGCATGGATTACCCCGCATACGCTTCATCTATCGACCGGTGCGAGAGCCGCCGAGCGGGCCATCACTGCCCCATCCGACGCAGGCTCTTCGAGACTGAGGAACGACGCGCGTCCGTGTGCATGGGATGAGCTTCCGGTCGTTCCGTTCTGATTGTTCTTTCGGTTGTCCTGGGGCCGCCCCGCGCAGCCCGGGCCAGCTTGTTTCCCCTTGTTTGCGATACTTATAGGCGAACTGAGCAGTTCTCCGCAAGTTGCGTTGCAGCAGAACGGTGCATCAGCCCTCAACTATCCGGTCCAATGCACTCATTTGAGGCTCACTGAGGAACACTCGCTCGAGGTCGGCGGCCGAGAGGGGCCGCGACAGCAAGAACCCCTGGACCTCGTGACACCCTCGCTGGCGCAGCCATGCGAGCTGCCCGGGTCGCTCGATGCCCTCGGCCGTCACGATGAGACCCAGGCTCTCGCCCAGCGAGAGGATCGCATTGGCGACTGCCGCATCGCTCGTGGAGCGGTCCACGTTGTGCACGAAGGCCTTGTCGATCTTGATCCGATCCGGCGGGAATCGCGTGATGTACGCGAGCGAGGAATAGCCCGTGCCAAAGTCATCCAGCGCGATGCGGCATCCCAGCCTGCGGAGCTTCTCGAGCGCGCCGCGCATGACGCTCGAGTCCTTGACGAGGATCGACTCGGTGATCTCGATCTCGACCAGGGAGGGCAAGATGCCGGCCGCCGCCGCCTCGGCCTCGAGCACCTTGGCCGGGTCGCCGTGCAACAGCTCCTTGGCCGACACGTTGATCGCCACCGGGACGACCCACCCGCGATCCTGCCATTTGCGTATCTGCCGGCAGGCCGCCCGCACGACCCAGCTGCCCATGTCGAGGATCAATCCGCTGTCCTCGGCAATCTCGACGAAGCGGTTGGGCGAGATATCGCCGTGCTCGCTGTCGCACCAGCGCAGCAACGCCTCGACTCCGGCCAGACGGCCGTCCCGCAGGCTGAACTTGGGCTGGAACTGCAGGTGCACGCGGTCCTCTTGCACGGCGCGGCGTAGCCGCGCCTCCAGGTCGAGCCAGTCGCGCATGCGGCTGCTCATGGCGGGCGTGTACACCGCGATGGAGGCGGCGCCCTCGGATTTGGCCTGATACATCGCCGTGTCGGCGTGCTTCAGCACCGTTGCGACGTCTGCACCGTCGTCGGGGTAGACGGCAAGTCCAATGCTCGGCGCCGAGTAGAACTCAAGACCGTCATAGAGAATCGGCTCCTTGAACGCCATGCAGCACATGTCGGCGATTCCGAGCGCGAGAGCGCGCGCCCGGACGTGGCGCAGCAGAATGACGAACTCGTCGCCGCCGAAGCGCGCTACGGAGATGTGGCTCGGCTCGTGTTTGAATCTCTCGACCAGACCGACGAGCTTGCCGGCGACGATCTTGAGCACCGCATCCCCGACTGGATGGCCAAACGTGTCGTTGACGCGCTTGAAGCTGTTGAGGTCGAGGTACACGACCGCGACCGACTCGTTGTGCTCGGCGGCCTCCGCGAGCAATCGCTCGGCCGTCTCGAGGCAGCGCTGCCGATTGGGCAGCCCCGTGAGCGGGTCGCCGTACGCGAGCCGCTCGATGCGCTCGGCGGCCGCGGCGTTGCGCAGGATGTACTCGAGCCGACGCGGCAGCAGCGCCCAGTTGACCGGCTTGGAGATGAAGTCGGTCGCCCCCGCATCGAAGGCGAGTCCGATCGCCGTGGAATCCTCGTGACCGGTGACCATCACGATGGGAACGGTCGCAAAGCGCGGGTCGCTGCGCAGCTGGCGGCACACCCGATAGCCGTCCAGGCCCGGCATGTCCACATCGAGCAGCACGATCGCCGTGTCGCGCGCGAGCGCCGCATCGAGCGCGGAGGAGCCGTTGTCGAAGGTGAGCGGCTCGAGCCCGATCTGGGCCGCCGCTCCGGCCAGCAGCTCGCGCCCCAGGTCCTCATCGTCGGCAATGATCGCGAGGGGGCGGGTCATGCGATGGCCCTCAGACGCAGGCTCGTCAGCTCCTCCAGCAGCGCCGGGTGCGCCTCGCGCAACGCCTGGTACAGAAGCCGGGCACGCTCCAGATCGCCCATCCGGCAGAGCTGCTCCAGCTCGCGAACATTCTGAGCAAAGATGCTCGCGCCGACGTTCGAGGCGCTCGACTTGAGCTTGTGACAGATCGCGGCAGCCCCGGGGAGCCGCGCGTCCTGAAGCTCGATCCCGAGTTGCGCGATCGCATCCGTCGAGCCCGAGCGAAACAGCTCGACGAGCCTCGAATAGAGATCTGCCTGACCGGTGCCGCGCAGCTTTCGCAGCACGGCCACCGCCTCGGCATCCACGCACGAAAGTGGCGCCGCACGCGCGGGCGCCCTGTCGGCCCGCGCAACGGGCGCGGGGGCTGGCGCGGCCGGTAGGTCGGCTGGCGCGTCCGTCGCGCTCGCGCTGCGAGGGACCCAGCGCCGCAGCAGCCCCACGCAATCCTCGAGGGTGTAGGGCTTGCTCAGCATGTCATCCATTCCGGCATCGAGGCAGGCCTGCCGGCGGTCCACGCCGTCGTTCGCCGTGAGCGCGACAATCGGCACGCGCGCACCGCCGCCTCGCTCGCGCATCAGGCGCGTGGTCGCAAAGCCGTCCAGCTCCGGCATGTTCAGGTCCATCAGGATGAGGTCGAAGCGCTCGATCGCGAAACGCGCCAGCGCCTCGGCGCCATTGTTGACCCACACGCATGTGCAGCCGAGCGTCGCCAGATATCCCTGGGCCACTTCCGCGTTGACTGGCTCGTCCTCCACCAGGAGCACATGTGCGCCGATGGCGGGCGCTGTGCTCGACCGCAGCGAGCCTGCCGGCCTCACGCTCGCGAGAGCCACCCCGAGCGCGCTTGCGAGCGCCTCGAGAAGCGCATCGCGCTGGATGGGTTTCGGGACGATCGAGCCAGCCCGCGCACACGAGCGCAGATCCTCGCGCTGCAGCTCCGCGGCGCTCGCGACGATCACGACCGGGGGCTGACAGAGTGCATCGGTCTCGCTGACCAGTGCGGCCGGCGCCCCGCTGCCGGCATCGAGAAGGATCAGATCCGCGCGGCTCGCCGCCGCGCCGGCCTCGGTCTCCTCGAGAACGCGCAGACCGAATGTGCGCGCGTAGCGGCGCAGCGACTCGGCCAGCGCCGTTCGCCGCGACACGATGCGAACGCGGCGCGACGGCAGCGGCGGCACGGTGGCGCTCGCCAGCGCGCCCGCTGGCTCGAGCGGTATGGCCACGCGGAATGTCGAGCCGGCTTGCGGTCGGCTCTCCACCTTGATGCTGCCGCCCATGAGCTCGGCGAGCTCGCGACAGATCGCAAGCCCGAGTCCGCTGCCGCCGAAGCGGCGGGTCGTGGACTCGTCCGCCTGGGTGAAAGGCTCGAAGATCTTCTCGATCGTGGCGGCGTCCATGCCGATGCCCGTATCAGCGACGCTGAGCTGAGCGATCGCCCGGTGCGGCTCGAGCTCGAGATCGGCCCTCACGACCACCTCGCCCTGGCTGGTGAACTTCACGGCGTTGGCGATGAGATTCATGAGAATCTGGCGCAAGCGCAACGGATCCCCGAGCAGCACCTGCGAGCTCGTGGCCGGTGGGCACACGATGAGCTCGATTCCCTTCGCCGCGGCCGTGCCTGCGAAGAGCTCCGTGCATTCCTCGAGAATCTGCGCAAGATCGAGCGGCAGCTTCTCCAGCTCGACCTTGCCGGCGCGGATTCGTGACAGGTCGAGCAGGTCGTTCACGATGCGCAGCATCACCTGAGCGGAAGTGCGGATCGTGCGCGTGAGCCGCGTCTGGGCGGGAGACAGCGTGGTGAGGGTGAGCAGCTCGGTCATGCCCACCACGCCGTTCATCGGCGTGCGCAGCTCGTGGCTGATGCGATCGAGAAAGCTGCTCCTGGCCCGCGCCGCCTCGGCGAGCTGCCGGTTGCTTTCGGTGAGCTCGCGCGTTCGCGCCTTGACCTCCTCCTCCAGGCGTTGCTGCTGCTCGACGATGCGGCGGAACTTGAGCCGCTGCATGCGCAGGCGGTACGCGATGAGCCCAAGGGCAACGAGAAGGTATACCAGATAGGCCCACGGGGAGCGCCAGGGTGCCGGATCGCGGTGGATCGTGAGGCGCAAGGGCGCGGGGCTCCAGACCGAATCGGAATTCGCGCCGCGGACCTCGAGCACGTGATCTCCCGCGTCGAGATTGGTGAGCGTGATGCGATGCTGAGTGCCGAGGTCGATCCAGCGGTCCGTGAGGCCCGCCATGCGATATGCCAGGCGATTGTGCTTCGGCGAGGTGAAATCGAGCACCCCGATATCGAGCGATACGATGCTGGCGCGATAATCGAGCGCGATGCGATTGCGCAGCCAGTACGGAACCGGACCCGCGGCCGGTACGCCGAGCACCTCCACCCGGGTGAGCGCCAGCCGCGGTGGTGGCCGATCATCGACCAGCCGAGCCGGATCGAAGACGTTGAATCCGCCCGGACCGCCGAAGCACAGCCGTCCGTCGCGCAGCCGGTACGAGGCCCCCTGGTCGAACTCCTCACCCTGCAGGCCATCCACTCGATGGAAGGTCTTGAGGGTGCCCGTGGCCGGATCCAGGCGCATGAGGCCCGAATCGCTGCTCAACCAGATGCGACCGCTCGCATCCGGGAGCACGCCGTAGATGGTGTCGTTGGAGAGTCCTTGCTCGCGCGAGCGAATGCTGAAGTGGATCGACTGCGGAGCATCGGGCGAGCCGACGACTCGTGCGAGGCCCCCTCCGTCGGTTCCGACCCAGACCGTATCGTGCTCGTCCACTGCGAGCGCCCAGATCGTGTTCGCCGG
>Ga0335073_10008525_pt1 | contig 14394 bp, 17 predicted proteins | sample Lox_Sample_22_FD_207093 | JGI IMG/M metagenome (GOLD analysis project Ga0335073, IMG submission 207093) | Soil microbial communities from Loxahatchee National Wildlife Refuge, Florida, United States - Lox_Sample_2.2 | ecosystem: Environmental > Terrestrial > Soil > Wetlands | place: USA... | reverse complement strand
TGAAGCTCTCGCCCAACATCAAGCGCAATCCCATCTTCGGTCTGGGCTGCGTCGCGGGAGCCGCCGGTATTGCCCGTGCCGCCGACTACGTGCGCGCTTACCCTGACCAGGTTGCCGTGCTTCTCTCCGTGGAATTGTGCAGTCTCACCTGGCAGCGCGGTGATATGTCCGCCGCCAACCTGATCTCTTCCGGACTCTTCGGCGACGGTGCCGCGGCCGTCCTGATCGCCGGGGACAAGGTCCCCCTGCCCGGTCCGCGTATTTTGGCCAGTCATCAGGTCTTTTATCCCGATACCGCCTACGTCATGGGCTGGGATATCTCCGAGAAGGGCTTCGGCATTGTGCTTTCTCCCGATGTCCCCAAAGTGGTCCGCGAAAATCTGGGCCGCGACGTCGACGACTTTCTCGCCCGCCATGGCCTCACTCGCCTCGATATCGGCACGTGGATCATGCACACCGGTGGCCCCAAGGTCCTCGATGCCTCAGCCGAGGCGCTCGGGGTGGAGAAGGATGCACTTGCAGTCTCATGGGAGGCGTTGCGCCGCGTTGGAAATCTTTCTTCCGCATCTGTGCTCGTCGTTCTCGACGAAATCATGAAGCACCAGCGGCCCAAGCCCGGCACCCGCAGCATCCTCGCCGCCATGGGCCCCGGCTTTTGCGCGGAGATGGTTCTGCTCGAGTGGTAGAGCGTCATATCGGTAGGAACGATGTTGCTGTCAGAAATTTGCTTGGACAGGCATGGCTTAAGCGTGGATTAAACACCCGCAATGAATGGGGCTTTATCCCGTAGGAATGCTTTTGGCAACGTCCAATCAGGAGAATGATGGCACTCGTATCTGATGTAGTGATCGTAGGCGGCGGACCCGCTGGCCTCGCCGCCGCGATCGCGCTTCGCCGGCGCGGCATGGACGTTCTTCTCGCCGATGCCCTTGTTCCTCCCATCGACAAAGCGTGCGGCGAGGGCATCATGCCCGATTCCCGCCGCGAGCTGGCCCACCTGGGCATCGACCTCAACTGTGCTCACGGAGCCGCGCTCCGCGGCATCCGCTTCTGCGATCATCGCTCCACGGTGACCGCCGACTTCTCCTCGTCCAGCCTGTCGGCTAAGGAAGGAATCGGTCTTCGCCGAGTCGTGCTCCATAGTCTCCTCGTGGACCACGCGCGCGACATCGGCGTCCGCCTCCGTTGGGGAACGGCTGTCACCCTGAAGGCCGGCCAGCCGCTCACCCTCGCCGGCGAGCGCGTCACGTATCGATATCTCGTCGGAGCCGACGGCCAGTCGTCTCGTGTGCGTGCCTGGGCCGGACTCAACCGCGGCACGCTGCACACTCGCCGCTTCGGCTTCCGCCTGCACTATCGCATCGCACCCTGGAGCGACTATGTCGAGGTCCACTGGGGATCCTTTGGCCAGGCTTACGTCACCCCCGTTGGCGCGGACGAAATCTGTGTCGCCGTCGTTACTCGCTTTCCCGGTCTGGTGCGCACCGAGCAGGTGATCGACAGCATTCCGGCTCTGCGGGAAAAGCTCCGTCTCGCGAAAATCACCTCACGGGAACGCGGCTCCGTAACCACCACCCGCACCTTGCATCGCGTCGTCCGCGACAACGTCGCCCTCCTCGGCGACGCCTCCGGCTCAGCCGATGCCATCACCGGAGAAGGTCTCGCCATGGCCTTCCGGCAGGCCCTCCTGCTCGCCGATTCCATCGAGAGCGGATCCCTCGCCCCCTACGCCGCCGCCCACCCCGGGACTCTGCGCATCCCACAGTCCATGGCACGCAGTTTGCTGCTCATGGATCGTTGGCCCGCTCTCCGCGGCAAAGTTCTGCGCGTCTTCGCCCGTGAGCCCTTCTTGTTTGAGAAGTTGCTTCGCGTCCACATGGGAGAAGATTCCATGCATCGATTCCTCCTCGAACACGCCCCCCGGCTCGGTTGCCGCATGCTCCTGCCCTCGCCGGCATAAACCAACCCTGGAGAAACCCACGTGAACTGTCTTCTGCCCAGGCATTCCGCTCTCTACGCCGCTCTGCTGCTCACGCTCATTCCGCCGCTTTATGCGCAACAGGTGTCGCAGAGCGTCACCATTCATCTGGACCCATCGCAAACCGAAATCCACTGGATCCTCAACGGCAACATGCACACCGTCCACGGAACCTTCAAGCTCAAGGGCGGTCTCATCACATTCAATCCCGCCACCGGTGCGGCGCAGGGCGAAATCGCTGTCGATCTTCCCACCGGCGAAAGCGGAAACCACTCGCGCGATAGCCGTATGCAGAAAGAGATCCTTGAGAGTGACAAATATCCGCAGGCGATCTTTCATCCCCTCAAGGTGACAGGAACCGTCGTGCCCGGCTCCGGCCAGAATGTAACCATCGACGGCACATTTACCATCCATGGAAAAGACCACCCGCTCCGCATGGAGGCAAAAGTCGACGTCAACGGACACGACGCTGCCGCCACCACCCATTTTTCTATTCCCTATGTGGACTGGGGCATCAAAGACCCGAGCAACTTCATCTTTCGCGTCGACAAGACGGTCGACCTGGACATCATTGCGAAAGGTACGATTGAGGGTGTTCGCTGAAAGTCTGTGGAGACGCAAAACCGGAGCGCTTCCCGCACTCCGGTCTGGCTGGGAAGAAACTTCAACTTACATCATGATATGGCGAACCGCGTCCCACACATAGATGCCAAGAATGCAGGCGGAAAGGACACACGTTGCGCCGGTCGCAATGCGCACGTACGGTTGAATCCTGTTGCACTTGGAAACGATCTCGGTCTGCTCCTCTTTTTGGTGATTACCGGCATCATCAAGGAATAGTTGATCTTCCTCGTAACGGGTGAGCGTACCGCGATAAGCAAGAAGTATAAGAAGGATCGACAGAACTGCGGCCCAGACGATCCACAGAATAACCATGGGGCTCATTGAGCACCTCGGGACTCGAATTTGAGCCGGCTCCAGATACCGAGCGGGTCCGGTTTCCCGGCCTCGGGGGGTAGGCGGCGCCGCTGCCGAGCATAATAGCCCTGTCTTTGGTGGACTGAACAGGCGACTTTTCGCATTGCGAAACTTATTTGGCAACCCCCCGCCCCCGGAGTGATTCCATCTGAATGCAGAGGAAAGAAACGCGACGAGGCCGAGTTGAAAGGCCGCGCCGAACGGAGACGCAAATGACTCGTACTGTTGAACTTCGGAAGACAGCCGGTTGGAAGCTGTGGACCAACGGCCTCACCGCGCTCGCCATCACCATCGGAGTCGCCTGGCTGGCCGGCTGCAACACTAACGGAACACCCCAGACCGACCAGCAGCTCAAGGACAATGCCGCCAAGACCACCGAGCAGGTCAAGGCCGGAGCCCAGCAGGCCGCCGCCGACGCAAAGGTCGCCGCCGCCAATGCTGAGCGCAAGGTCGACGATATCGCCTCCGGCGTAAAAGAAGGGATGCACAACGGGAAGCCGTCAGCCGCGGTCATAGACATTAACTCCGCCAGCGCCACCCAGCTCGAGGCCCTGCCCGGCATCTCCAGTGCCCGCGCCCAGCGCATCGTCGACAACCGCCCCTACACCTCGCCGCACGACCTGGTTTCTAAAGGAGTTGTTTCCGAGGCCGAATATAGCCGCGTCTCCGGAAAAATCGTCGCTGATTAGCCTTTGCTGAGTCCGAACCCGCCGAGCTTCATCTAAACAAATGATGTGTGTTGTATCCCGCCCCGGTGGGAGATACACTGGAGTTACCAGTTTCCTCAGGATTCAGGAGATCATTCATGGCCACTACCGTTGCCACGCCGGACACAGTCCAGACCCCACAGATTAAGACCGCGCCTCTTACACTCTCTGCCACTGCCGCCGAGAAGGTCCGCGAAATCATGGCGACGCAGGACCCACTTCCTGCCGGTCTCCGCATTGGCGTAGTCGGCGGAGGCTGCTCTGGCTTCCAGTACTCGATGTCCTTTGAAAATCAGGCCGGCATGATGGACAAGGTATTTACTTTCGATGGACTTAAGGTCTTCGTCGACGCCACATCGCTGATGTACCTCAACGGCTGCACGGTCGACTATGTCGAGACGCTCGAAGCCGCGGGTTTCAAGTTTGACAACCCGAATACGAAGAGCACCTGCGGGTGCGGCTCTTCCTTCAGCGTTTAAGGTTTTTCATCGTCTAACCAACAGACTCATGTTCCGCAACTCGGGCCCTGCCGCGGCAGGGCCTATTTTATTGTTGCGGCTGCTGTGAGCTATTGCTGCGGAGTAGGAGTTGGCGTGGGAGTCGTCCCTGTTCCCGACGTCGGAGAGCCGAATCCCGTGCCGCCGAAGCCGCTCGTCGGGCTCGTGGAATTGGTCGTCCCGTTTCCAACCCCGTTCAAATTCGCGCCAGCCCCGCCAAACAGCGCCCCGCCGCCCTGCAGCTGATCCTCAAGCGGATCGTAGACGAACTCCCACTCGTTGTAATGCTTTTGCTGCTTGTATTCCTTGATCGATGCCTTGGTATCTGGAATCGCCACCCCTACAATCGGGCCGCCGCCAAACGTGGGATTCGTATTCCCGCCGGTGCCTCCGCCCAACCCGCTCGACCCGAACCCTGACGTCCCCGTCGTGGAGGTTCCCGACGTGCTTCCGAGGCCGCTCTGGCCGAACGCGCTTCCGTCTGTACTCCCCGACCCGGTTGTTGAGCCGGTCGATGACCCGGTTGTAGATACGCCTGGGGTTGTGGTCGCCGAGCCCGTTGCGCCCAGCAGGCCGCTGCTCGGGGCGGTCGTTCCGGTTCCCGTTGCCGCTGCTGCCGCGCCTCCAAGCACGCTCGATCCCGCCGTGGCCGAATTGCCCGCGCCCGAGAGCGGCTGCCCGAAGAGCCCCAGCACTTTCACATGGGCCTGGCCAAAGTGGATCAGCTTCCAGTCGTCCTTGCCGGTCATCGGGTCGGTGTAGCGCTTGCGAAGAAAGCGTATCTGATTGGTATTCACCAGCTGATCGATCGACGAAGGATAGGCCCCGAACTTCCGGTAATACAACTTAATCGCGCGCTTGTACTGCTCGCCACGATGCACAAGCTCCAGCTCTCTGTCCCGCTTAATCGACTGCGCAATTCGCGGAGCCGCCACTGCCAGCGTGATCAGGATCAGCGCCACCAGAAATAGCACCGCCAGCAGGACGAATCCCCCTTCAGAATCCGCGCCGCAAGTTGACTTTCCGGATCGTCCGTCTTGTCGAGAAGAAAACATCGAAGCCCGTCTCAATTCTGAATCAGCGGCAGAGTCTGCGTATTGTTATATGGGATGTCTTCCACCTGCACCGAGAGCGGCGCAATCTTCACCACCCTGTAGTGGTGATCGACCACATCCCCCTCCGACGCGATAAACACATCGTCTCCATGCAGCAGAAACACCTTCTTCTTCTGGTCCTGCGATTCGTATCCGAAGAACTTCAGGTCAATCGGCGGCGGAGGCGGCGGCCCGGTGTAAACCGGAACAACCTGCTTGGGACGAATCGGAGCCTTTGCTTCTTCGATCACCGGAGCCGAGAACATCGAGAAAATATTCCGGCCCTTGCCTGAATACACCAGCGATTCCGCCTGCGCCATCACCTCGGGATGAAGCGTCGGATCGAGGCTTGCCATCGACCCGGAAATCTTCGTCGCTTCGTGCTCGCCGTTTCCTGCGAATACCCTCGGCCTGGATGCCGTTGACGTGCCCGATGTCGCCGTCTGGGGCGCGGGAGCCGTGGCTACCGTGGGCGCGGCCACCGGAACCGGCGTCGAGCCGCCGCTGAACATGGAGATGACGTTATAGATCACCAGTCCGAGCACCGCCACGCCCAATCCGGCAGCAATCGCAACCTTCTTTTTGTCTTCCGCTCCAATCTTCAATGCCATCAGCGCGCCCCCTCCTCGCTGACGTTTTCCGCCGTTGTGGCCGGCTCGCCGCCTTCATTCGCTGGAGGCAGTTCGCCCGGGTTGGTTCGCAGATACGTCGTCAAACGCAGCCGCAGGTTCACCAGTCCACCCTGCTGCCCGGTAAACGTAAGCCCGTCGATGATGAAGAAGACGTGATTCTTATCCCGCTCGAGATCATTGATAAAGTGCATCAGTGCCGTGTAATCGCCGCTCAGGTTGGCGTCGATGCGCAGCTCGGTCAACCCGTCGATCGCCGGCTTGGGGGTGTACTGAGCGCGCGTCAGCCGCACCTGGTTCTTCACATATGTTGTGCCCAGTTCCTCGGCAATCGTCGAGTAATTCGGCGCAATGCGCTTCTCGAAAAACTTATCGGCATCCTCGCGAGCCTGGTCCACCTTGTGCGGCAGTCCCTCCAGGTGCGACATCTGCGACTGCAATTGCGCAGACCTGATCTGTTCCTGCTGGTAAGTGTCCGACTCAAGCGCCCCGGCCGCGTGGAACGCAAGGATCACCTTGACCCCAAGAAACAGAACCAGCCCTGCCAGCAGCACCGCGCCCGCGATATGCAGATTCAGTACGGTAAGAAAGCGGCGGATGTTGTTCATTGTCCACTCCGCTTTTTCGGCGCAGCCACATGCCGTGGTGCGCCCGTAGTTTTCTTCGCGGCAGGCTCCTGTGTATCGGTCTTTTTCTCCGCGCCCGAGTCCGTCGCCGACTTCTCTGAAGTCCCTTCCATCTCGCTCAGCGGACGGTAGTCAGCCAGGATCTCGAAATTCACGTCGATCGCGTCAGTGATCGGCTGCATGGCCGCATTCGGACCATTCGCGGTGGCCGAAGCCAGCGCCTCGCCCGCCAGCCGCGGAGAGGCAAAGTGCCGCGACTTCTCGAGATTCCGTACCAGATCGACCGCCTTGTCGCGCGCGCCGCTCACCCGCAGCCGGATCGTCACCTCGCCGTTCTTCGCCACCTCCGGCTCGAGACTCAACACCTGCACCCCCGCCGGCAGCACCGTTTCCAGATCCGTCATCGTCGCCGTCCACGAGAATGCCTTTCGCTGGAACAGCGAGTTGAGAAAATCCGACTGCGTCAATATTGCCGCGTTCTGCGGCTGCCGCATCAGCGCCTGGTAACTCTGCTGCTGGTGCTCCAGCCTCTGCACCTTGTGCTCGACGGCATCCACCCGCGCTGTTGCGTCCTGCGCTTTATGCCGCTCACCGCGCAGCAGTAGCCACAGCGGTATTGCCAGCAGCACCAGAACCCCCATCAGAATCCTCAGCTGCTTCAACACCTGCCGCAGATCGACATACGGCTGGCTGGCGAGATTGATCGTAATCTTCATCAGCTTGCCAGCGCTCCTGTCACGCCTGCCGCCAGTCCGCGCGGCATCGTCCCGCCGGCTCCCATGGCCGGACCAGCCGCCAGGTCACGCACTCTCAGTCCGTCCTCGGCTTCATCTCTGGCGCCGTCTTCCAGAACCCGCGCAAAGTCCTGCGCTCCGCCCGGCCCCACGTAGTACACCACGTCCGGTGTCGCCTTCAGCGTGTCTTCAAAATAAGCCCTTGCCACCGACACGCTCTGCACCAGCTCCTCCTGATGCTGCCCCTCATTGACCGGAAGTTCCTGCGTCCGGTGCAGCAGCAACTCATCGCCGGCGGCAATCGCCGTCGTCAGTGATAGCCCGTTGCGATTTACCACCAGTGCCGGATCGCTGGTCGTCAATGCTGCCACCGCCGCCAGAGTCGAGGGCAGCACAACCCCCGGCTCAAACCCTGCGGCCCGCATCGCACCCTCATATTCGGCGCGCACCGGCGCCGGCATCACCGTCACCAGCACATGCGTCTGACCCTGTTCCGGTCCCTGGCCTCGCCGCATCACCTGGTAGCTCACCGCCGCATCGTCCACCTCAAAGGGCATCAGTTTGCGCAGCCTGAAGCGCACAATCGGCAACGCCTCCTGCGCCTTGGCCGGGAGCGTATCGAAGTCCAGCATCAGCACCCGAACCGCTGCGTCCGGAACCACCAGCGTCAGCTGCTTCTCCCGCGGCGAAGTCTCGCCCAGCGCCTTCTGCAAGGCTGCTACTACCAGCGCGCGATCGGTGAAGTTCGCCTCGCTCAGCCCCGGCTTCACTACCCCCGCCGCCAACGGCGCAAAGCTCATCACCGCCTGCTCTGTGGTCTGCTGCCGCGCCGCGATCACGCCTTCGGTCGTAATCTCGCAGGCCAGCTTGGGCCGCGTGTTCGTGTTGGGCGAGAGAATGCGAAAGGGAACTGGCACTTTAGCGCGACGCCTCGATAAATGTAACCTTGTTGATCTCTTTCAGCGTCGTCAGCCCGCGCCGTACCCTGTCAATCGCTGACTCGCGCAGGAACTTCATGCCTTCCTGCTGCGCCAGCCGCCGCACTTCCGACGTTGGCTTCTTGTCGAGAATCATCTCGCGTATCGGATCGGTCAGATCCAGCAGCTCGTGGATCGCCGTGCGTCCGCGATACCCCGTTCCGCCGCACTCGATACAGCCCGCGCCCTCGCGAAACTCAAAGTCCCGCCACTCCGCCGGATCGAAACCGCTCAGCGCCAGCGCTTCATCGTCATGGTGGACCGGCCGCGCGCAATATTCGCAGATAGTTCGAACCAGCCGCTGCGCCAGAATGCAGTTCAGCGCCGACACGAAGTTGTACGCCTCCACGCCCATATTCAGGAAGCGTCCCAGCACGTCGACTACGTTGTTCGCGTGCACCGTCGTGAACACCAGGTGGCCGGTCAGGGCCGCGTTGATTGCGATCTGCGCCGTCTCCTGGTCGCGGATTTCGCCCACCAGGATCTTGTCGGGATCATGGCGCAGAATCGACCTCAGTCCGCGCGCGAAGGTCAGGCCCTTTTTCTCGTTCACCGGAATCTGCGTGATCCCGCGAATCTGGTACTCAACCGGGTCTTCAATGGTGATGATCTTGTCTTCGTCGCTCTTGATCTCGTTCAGCGCCGCATACAGCGTCGTCGTCTTACCTGAACCCGTCGGCCCCGTCACCAGCACCATACCGTACGGCTCGCAGATGTACCGCCGGAATCTCCGCAGGTCGTCCTCATGAAAACCGACCACATCCAGCGTCAGCTTGCGGAACTTCTCGCTCATCGACTCCTTGTCGAGAACACGGAGCACAGCATTCTCGCCATGTACCGTGGGCATAATCGACACGCGGAAATCGATCAGCCGGCCTTTATACCTGACCCTGAATCGTCCATCCTGCGGAACGCGCCGCTCGGCGATATCGAGCTCGCTCATGACCTTGATGCGCGACAGGATCGTCGAGTGGTGCTCGCGGGCAATCGCCGCCATCGCCAGTTGCAGAACGCCGTCGATGCGGTACTTCACCACCAGCGAATCGTCATTCGTCTCGATATGAATATCCGACGCGCGCCTCTCCAGAGCCGTAAAGATCGTCGTATCCACCAGCCGAATGATCGGGCTGATGTCCTCTTCCGACGTCAGCTTCTCGATCGAGATCGTCTCATCGGCATCGTCGTGCGCCGAGACCACGTCGAAGGTCATGCCCTCTGACGCCTCGTCCAGCACGCGCTGCGACTGCTCTGTCTTCTTCAGCAGATCAGTGATCTGGGTCAGGGTGGCCACGCGCGTCGTGATCCGCTGGCCAAGCAGCCCCGATATCTCGTCCAGCACCATCAGCCGGCTCGGATCGCTCACCGCGATCACCAGCCGGTCGTCGACCTGCTCCAGCGGCACAAAGTTGTAGCGGAACATCATGTCCACCGGCACCCGCTTCATCAGCTCATGCTGAATGCGGAAATGCTTCAGGTCGACGAACTCGCAGCGATAGCGTTGCGCGAGCTTCTGCGCCCGTTCCGACTCATTCAGTTCAATCGGTTGTGCCAGTACCGGTGCCTGTGCCATAACAACAATCCCTCGAAAAGCTTCCGTTTAACTTCTTTACCGCTGGAAATTATTCGCATTCCCCAGCGAGAAGATAGGCAGATACAGCGCAATCAAAATCGTAACCACCGCCACGCCCATCACAATCAGAATCGCCGGCTCAATCAGTGCCAGCGCCGCCGTCAGTGCCGTCTGCACGTCTTCCTCAAAAAACTCCGCGACCGAGTTCAGCATCCCCGGCAGCGCGCCCGTCGATTCGCCGACTTCAATCATCTCCACCGACAACGCCGGAAAGACCTTCGTTCCCTCCAGGCTCTGCGCCAGGCCCCTGCCTTCGCGCACGCTGCTCACAGAGGAATAGACAGCCTTTGCGATCCGCTTGCTCGAAATCGACCGCGCCGCCGTCTCCAGCGACGGCACCAGCGGCAAGCCGCCCGAAAGCAGCGTCGAAAGGGTCCGCGAGAAAAGCGCCACCTGGTACTTCAGCCAGATCATGCCAAATATCGGCAGCTTGATGCGGATGCCGTCGATCCTGTCCGCGCCCTTTTCCGTCTTGCTCCAGCGATAAAGGAGGTAAATAATCAGCGCCAATACCGGCAACACGTAGAGCACATATTTCTGCGCCGCCTGCCCCAGCGCCAGCAGCGCCAGTGTCAGGCTGGGCAGGCTCGTCCCTAGCTGGTCGTAAAGCGTGGCAAAACGCGGCACGACAAACGTAATGAGAAAGATGAACAGTCCGAAAACCAGCGTAATCAGCAGACACGGATAAATCAGCGACGCCTTCAGCTTCTTCGTAAAGGTTAGCGAGACCCGTTGGAAATCCAGAAACCGCTTCAGAACCTCCTCGAGATTGCCGCTTCGCTCGCCGGCCAGCAGCGTCGTCGTATAAATCACCGGAAAGCCGCCCTGCGCCTCAAACGCCGACGATATCGATTCGCCCGTCCTGACTCGCGCCGCCACATTCTGCAGCTGCCCCGCAAATGCAGGATTCTTCTGACTTTTGGCCAGCATCTCCAGCGACCCCAGGATCGGCAACCCCGCTCGGATCAGCGTCAGAAACTGCTGGTTGAAGATGATGAAGGTCTCAAGCTTGGCCTTCTTCCGGCTGCCCGTCATCCCCCGTGGCTTGACCGAATAGACGTAATATCCCGCCTGCGAGAAGCGGTGGCGCAGCTCCTCGGCGGTTGCAGCCGAATGCACCTGCTGCTGCACACGGCCGCGCTCGTCGGCCAGTTTGATAACAAATTCCGCCATCGGACGCTACTTCAGGGTACCAGTTTCCTGCAGCCGATAGACGCAGAGGCCCGCCAAACCGTTCACGCATCTTCCCAAATCGAGACGGTGCCCTAGGGTTTGATCAGCCTGGCCAGATTCCGTGCTCCATGGAGGATTCTGATCACCGACAAAGGCTGGAGGCTGGGTCGTAGACAATCGAATAGTTGGGAAATCTCGGTAGGGTCCAGACGAGTACGGGGAGTTCTGTCAGATCATGTCTGGAGTGTCCCGCCAGCGGATTCAAAGCCAGGAAGCCGAAGGCCTCGAACAGAGCAGTCTCGACCCGGTCTGCCGCCTGTACACTATCCGCCGCGATGTAGCTCCAGATTGCTTGCAGGTCGTTTTTGGCTTTGGTTGTGAGCTCATATCGGCTCATGCTGTGCGCTGTTTTTCAATCCAGGCCTTCTTCATTGCCTGCATTTCCTCGCGTACCTGCTCAGGGGTCAAGAGTTCGCCCCGTTGCGCTGAAGCCCATCCCTCTTCGATTTGAGCCGCAATTTCTTCCCGGTGATCGGCAAGCCAGTCCTCGTGCTCATGGAGCATCGTCACCGCTCGCTCGAGATATTCGTCCACACTGTTGTAGGGACCCCGCTGCACATCCTTGCGAACGATCTCTTCTAACTCGGGTCTTAGCTGAATAGCCATATGCTGATTCTAATTCTGATCGAACTGAGACATCGTCTCCAAAATCGTGACTCGTCCGTCTCAGCGATTACTTTTGGTTAGCGTTCTTTCTCGCCTGCAATGCTCCCAGCTTCGCAATCCTTCCATCGGGACCCACCACCCACGGCAGGCTCAGCGCGTTCCACTTCCCGTCGTCCAGCGGAGACCAAGTCTTCCCGTCGTTGTAGCTCACATCCGAACCATTTGTCCCCGCGGCGATCCACGCCTTTGCATCCGCATCCCACGCCACCGCCGACCGGTATCCATGCGGAGGTTTCTCCGCCGCCGTCCAGTGCGCCCCGCCATCAGCAGTCCACGCCGCCGTCCCGGCAGACTCATCCGGCTTCTTGTAGTCGCCGCCAACGGCCATGCCGTGTTTCAAGTCGCGAAATGCAAGAGAAAACACCCCCGCTGCATTTCCTGTATTGGCAATCGGGATGGAAAGGTGCGCAACCGCCCCTGATATCACCGAGGGAGTATTCGCTGGCGCGTCAAGAACTGCGCCTTCTAGCTCAATTCCGCGGTAAATGACTCCCCCTCCGGTTCCAAAGAGGAATCGGTGGTTCGACAGTATCGTCAGCGACGAGTTGCTAGCCGCAAATACACCCTTGGCTTCTGCTGTGGATTCCAACCCCGGAATCCTTGCCCGCCGCCATTGCCCGCCGCCATCGCCAGTGTTCATCATTACGAATTGCCCGCCGACCGGGTCACCAAGCAGAAATCCCGAGTTTCGGTTCTGAAACACCACCGCATCCCAGAACCCATCCTTATCCGGATTCGTATACAGCAGTTTCCAGTGCGAACATCCATCCGTCGTCTTGTAGAGCCGCGACAGGTCTCCCGTCCCACTCGACATCACAATCGCCGTGTCCGCATCCGACGCCCAGATCCCCCGAAAATCCAGCTTGCCTGCATCCGGGGGGAGCGCGCAGCTCTGCCACATGTACCCGCTATCTTCTGTCCGCAGAACCGTCCCGTCTGTGCCGCTTGCCCATGCGACTCCACCACCTACCGCATGAATCCCGCGCAGGCCCGCCTTCGTCCCGCTCGACTGCATCACCCACGGCCCGGAAGTAACATCCTGAGCACAGACGCCAGCCGGAAGCACATATGCAAAAAGAAAAAATAAGGGAAGGGAAGAACGAAGCCTCAAACTCAACATGCCGAAATCATATCGGGCTTCAAAGAGATCAGGCCGCCCACTCCTACACCGGCGGCAACCCCTCGACCACCTTCACCCCCGGTGGCGCGGCAAACACAAACTCCGCATCGGGAGCAGCCGCATCCGGCTTCTCATCCGCGAACACAAACGCATTTGTAATCCCGTCCGTCTCCTCGACCTTCATCGACCGGATCACCCCATCCGCCGTCGCCGTCACGCTGAAGCTGGCCACCCGCTTCTCCAGACCCTTGGGAATCCCCGTCAGCACATACATTCCATCGGCCTGCGGAGCAATCGCCAGGCCCGCCAACTCCTGCTCGAGCTTCGCGTGCCCCAGCAGCAGCCGCAGCGGAGACCGCATATCATCCAGCTTCTTCACCGGAACGCGCTGCACCTCGGTATCTCCCGGCGAGTAGAAATATCCGTACTTGCCGTCCAGAACGAACAGCTTTCCCTGGGGCTGGGAATACGTCCAGCGCATCTTGCCCGGCTTCTTCAGCAGCAGCACGCCCGCTTCCTTGCGGTTCATGCCCATGCCTTCGTATTTCTGGGTAAATTGCACTTCGAGCGAGTGCAGAGAGTTGTAGTGTCTGTCGATCCGCTGAGCCAGCTCAACCGCCGTCACCGAAGGAGACTGCGCGAAAAGAAAGCCCTGCCCCAGACAGAGACTCAACGCAACAAGACCGATGGCCCGCAGAGCGCGAGCCTTTATTTGCCGGAACCTCACTGCAGCGCGGTCGTGCAGTTCGTGCCGCCCGAGGCATCGGACTTCACCTCGCCCTGCTGATCGATGCAGAAGCCGCGATGCCCGGTCTTGCCCACCGCCTGCGGAACCGCCGTCGCCTCATATCCGGTGTACATGTCCTGATTGTTCACCGTCACTTTCGTGCAGTTCACAATGTTGAACGTGTATCCGCTCTTCTGCCCGCTCGCCAGGTCGCCCTGCAGCAGCTGCGCCGACTGCGGAGAAGGCGCCCCGGACTTCGGATCGCCGCCCAGCGTTGCCAGCCCGCATGCAAACCCGTTCGCGGGATAATTCGTCTGGTACTGGATCTGCGCCTCATAGATCGCGCGCAACGACTGGACCGCCGACGTCTCATTCGCCTGCATCTTCATGCCCGCGAAATTCGGAATTGCAATCAGCATGAGGATCAGCATGATCGAGATCACGATCAGCAGCTCCATCAGCGTAAAGCCCGCCTCACGCCGCCTGCGCGCACGCTGTCTCCGAACTCGCTCCTCGAAAACCTGTCTTTGCACCATCGAATGCTTCATAGCCTGACTTCCATCCTGCCCGCGGAAACACACCGCTGCCAAACGCAATCCTAAAGGATGAAGACGCGCGATGTCAGCACAACGCTCGGGAAAGCAGGGTGGAAGGGCAGGGTGTAGGAAGCAGGGATTAGGGTGTAGCAAGGAATTTTGAGGATGGACGCGGTTGCGTAGAACCGGAATGTCTACACCCTAGACCCTATCCCCTACACCCTGCTCTTAGCACACCAGCCGGTTGCGGGTCAACTTTAGC
>Ga0335073_10008524_pt1 | contig 14394 bp, 13 predicted proteins | sample Lox_Sample_22_FD_207093 | JGI IMG/M metagenome (GOLD analysis project Ga0335073, IMG submission 207093) | Soil microbial communities from Loxahatchee National Wildlife Refuge, Florida, United States - Lox_Sample_2.2 | ecosystem: Environmental > Terrestrial > Soil > Wetlands | place: USA... | reverse complement strand
CCGCCTCGCCGGTCGCGATGGGACGCAGCCAGCGTTCTTTCTGCGCCTCGCTGCCCCAGTCGAGCAGCCAGCGCTGGCCCTGCGCGGCGATCTGCCCGGAGACCAGGCCGTGCCGGCCGACCTCCTCGCTGATCGTCACGTACTCGGCCACGCCGCCGCCGAGGCCGCCGCTGGCCTCGGGGACCAGCGGGCCGAGGTAGCCGAGCTTGCCGAGCCCGCGGTACAAGTCGCGCGGGAACCGCTTGTCCCGGTTGGCCGCGTCGAGTTCGGCGCGGTGCTCGTCGCCGAATCTGGCCAGGTCCGTGGCGGTGGTCTGGATCCAGGCCGCTTTGGCCGGGTCGGCCTGCAGGAGCGGGTACATCGGCTTCTCCCTTGTCGCTTTAGAAGACCAGGCCGAGCTGCTGCCCGGCGCGGGCCGCGTGCGCGAAGCGGTCCGGGCGCAGCGGGGTGGCGTCCAGGCTGGTGATGGCGCCCGCGACGACCTGCTCGGCGACCAGGCGCCCGATCTCCGGCGCCTGCATCAGGCCGTGCCCGGAGAACCCGCAGGCGTTGACCCAGGTGGGGGCGGCCGGGTCGGGGCCGAGGATGCCGTGGTGATCGGGGCTGTTCTCATAGGTGCCGGCCCAGCAGCCGGTCCGGTCCAGCGGCAGGCCGGCCAGCCATGGGAACCGGGGGACCGCGAGCTGGAGCACCGACTCCATCCACGGCCAGTCGACGCTCACGTCGTAGCCGTCCGGCTGGTCGGGCCGGGCCGCGCCGAACAGCAGCCGCGGGCCCTCGCTGCGCACGTACACGCCGGTGCCGAGATCGATGGTCATCGGCAGCGGCCCGATGTTGATCGCGTCCAAGGCGCCGGGTGCCGTGGCGTAGATGTTGCGCCGTGAATGGGCGACCGGCACATCGAGCCCGGCCAGGGCGGCCACCTCGCCCGCCCAGCCTCCGGCCGCGTTGACCACGTACCGAGTCCGGATCATCCGCCCGCCCGCGGTCAGCGACCAGCCGCCGTCGCCCGTTTCCCTGGCGATCGCGCTGACCCGGTGGCTGAACCGAACCTGGACGCCCGCGTTCCTGGCCAGGGTCAGGTAGGCGGTCGTGGCCAGGTGCGGGTCGACCACGCCGTCCGCGGGGCCCCAGGTCGCGCCCGCGATGCCGTCGGGCCGCAGCGGCGTGATCCGCCCGGCCGCGGCGACGTCGAGCACGTCGACCGGCACCCCGTGCGCGCGCTGCAGCTCGACCGCGGCCAGCTGCGCCGGCCACTGCGCGTCCGGAACCAGCAGCAGGTAGCCGGTGGGCCGGTAGCCGACGTCGATGCCGTGCTCGAACGGGAACGAGCGGTACGCACGGGCGCTGCGCCAGGAGATCTCGATGTTGAGCGGGTCCGCCCACTGGGACCGGATCGAGGCGAACGACCGTCCGGTGCTGCCCTCGGCCGGGCCGCCGAACGTCTCGAGGGCAACGACCGCCAGGCCCGCCCGGGCCAGGTGGTAGGCGCAGCTCGCGCCGATCGCGCCGGCCCCGATCACGATGACGTCGGTGCTGACCTGCTCGTCCATCGGGGCTCCCTGACCGTGCCTGTGCCGCCGTGACCACGACGCTAGGCGCGGTGATGCGAGGGCGCTTCGGCCCCGGCGCGGAAGAAACGCCCCGCCCTTCCTACAGATGTCGCAAGCTCGTCCCCTCGCGACCGCCAAACAGCGTCCAGCGCGCGTGTGAAAGTGAATCTGCTGTAGTCGGGTGTGATGCAACTCCACTTTCATAAGCGCCGACGATCAGGGAGAAGCGCGGCGGAAGGCCTCGAGGCGCAGGGCCATGTGCAGGTCGTCGCGCTCCGGGCCGGACTTGAGGCTGACGCCGGTGAGCGCCTCGATGCGCTCCAGCCGGTAGTACAGCGTGGTGCGGTGGATGTGCAGCTGCGCCGCGGCCTTGGCGATGTCCCCGCCGTGGTCGAGCACGGTCCGTGCGGTGATCATGAGGTCCGGGCGGCGCTGGCGGGCCAGCACCTGCGCGCCGGGATGGATGTCGGCCACGGCCAGGTCGGCCGGGGCCGACGCGATCAGGTGCCACGAGCCGAGCGCGTCCCACGACGGCCGGGCCAGCACGGCTCCGGCCCGGACGACCTGCCGGGTCAGCGACGCCCGGCGCACGGCCAGGTGCAGCTGGGCCAGGGGCAGCGGGGGGCCGCTGGTCGCGGTGTCCCTGGGCGACGGGCTGGCGTGCACGCTCATGTCGCCGCGCAGCGGCCAGCCGGCCGCGATCCGGGGCGCGTTCACGACCACGGTCGCGAGCGGGTCGAGCTCCTCGAGCGCGATCAGGTCCCGGGCGGCGTTCTCGTCGGCGCCCGCCGCCAGCCGGGCCAGCAGCGTTGCCCGTCGGCGGACCCGCCCGGCGCTGGTCATCGGGGACTGGGCCAGGAACGCGGCGGCCAGGTCCGCGCACGCGACGATCTGCGGCAGGTGCCGCTCGGTCACGGTCTCGTCGCCGTCCAGCACCCACAGGTAGCCGAGCAGCTCCCGGCCCGCGCGCAGCGGCACGCACCACCGCGGCAGCATGTCGGCCTCGGGTGCCGCCGGCGTGCGGACCGGGCCCCGGGCCCGGGCCAGGCCCAGCCGGGCCACGACCGCCCGGGCCGCGGGCTCGACCTCGTGCTCCAGGATCGTGCGCAGCCGGGTGCCGTCCACCTGGCCCTGGGCGCTCCACCAGATCGGCCGGTGCCGGGCGTCCTCGACCAGGACCGGGTGGGCCAGCGAGGCGCCGAGCTGGTCGACCGCCGACTGCACGTCCTTCACGCTCGTCACCCATCCCTGTGACCTGGTCCTCCATCGATTTTGCGGCAGATTTTGCGACAACCGTAGGAAACGGGGGAGGGAAGTTCCGCCGCCGCGCCGAAGTGCGCGCCGGGCCGCCCTGCCTACAGTTCGGATGTCGGCCCAGATCGGGCGGCTGCTGAGCGTTCGGGAGACTCTGTTATGTCTGTTCCCGCCGGCCGGACCGGCCTGTTCCCGATCGGCCCCACGGCACCGCTGATGTTCGCCGCCGGTTCGCCCGAGCGGGCCAGCGTCGCGGCCGCACTCAAGGAGGTCCGCCAGGCCGACTACGACGTGGCCAACGTGATCGCCGGGAGCGAGGTGCGGACCGGCCGGCGCGCGCCGATCGTCACCCCGCACGAGCATGCCCGGCGGCTCGGGCACGTGCACTACGCCGGCCCGGCCGAGACCACCGCGGCGATCGAGGCCGCCCTGGCCGCCTCGTCCTGGTGGGGCCGGCTGGCGTGGGAGGAGCGCACCGCGCCGTTCCTGCGCGCGGCGGACATGCTGCAGCACGGGCCGTGGCGGGACCGGCTGAACGCGGCGACCATGCTGGAGCTGTCCAAGACCACCTATCAGGCCGACATCGACGCCGCGTGCGAGACCGTCGACTTCATCCGGGCCAACGTCAAGAACATGGTCGATATGTACGACGTGCAGCCGGGGTCGCTGCCCGGGATGTGGAACCAGGCCGAGTACCGGCCGCTCGAGGGGTTCGTGTTCGCGATCTCGCCGTTCAACTTCACCTGCATGAACAACCTGGCCTTCGGCCCGGCCGTGCTGGGCAACACCGTGGTGTGGAAGCCGGCCGAGAGCGCCTCGCTGGTCATGCACCTGTCGCTGCAGTTGCTGCGCGAGGCCGGGCTGCCGGACGGCGTCATCAACGTCGTGTACGGCGACGGCCCGGAGATCGGGGCGGTGGCGCTGGCCCACCGCGACCTGGCCGCGGTGCACTTCACCGGCTCGACCGCGACCTTCCAGCACATCTGGCAGACGGTGGGCGCCAACATCGGCGGGTACCGCAACTACCCGCGCCTGGTCGGCGAGACCGGCGGCAAGGACTTCATCCTGGCCCACCCCACGGCGGACGTCTCGGCGCTAGCCGCCGCGTGCGTCCGCGCCGCGTACGAGTACCAGGGCCAGAAGTGCTCGGCCGCGTCCCGCCTGTACGCGCCGCGCAGCATGTGGCGCGAGCTCAGGGACCGCCTGGTCGCGCTGACCGAGTCGGTCGTGGTCGGCGACCCGACCGAGCCGCGGACCTACGTCGGCGCCGTGATCAACGCCAAGCAGTTCGCCAGGCACGCCGACGCGCTGGCCCGCGCCCGGGCCGAGAACCTGGTCGTCGTGGGCGGCAACACCGACGACTCGGTCGGCTGGTTCGTGGACCCGACCGTGCTCGAGGTGACCGACCCGGCTTCGCCGTTCCTGACCCAGGAGCTGTTCGCCCCGGTGCTGACCGCCTACGTGTACGAGGACTCGGACTGGGACCAGACGCTGCGCCTGGTCGACGAGTCCACCCCGTACGGGCTGACCGGCGCGGTGTGGGCCGCGGACCCCGCGGCGATCCGGCAGGCCGACGACGCGCTGCGGTACGCGGCGGGGAACCTCTACATCAACGACAAGCCGACCGCGTCGGTGGTCGGCCAGCAGCCGTTCGGCGGCGCGCGGGCGTCCGGCACCAACGACAAGGCCGGGACGGTCTGGAACGTGATCCGGTTCGCCAGCCCGCGGTCGGTCAAGCGCAACCATCTTCCGGTGTACGACTACCGGTACCCGCACCTGGAGCCCTGACCGCGCGGCCGGGCGCCCGTCGTCAGGCGGTCTGATCGGCGACGATGCCGTGGACCACGTCGCGGACCAGGGCGCCGAGTTCGGTGCCGGGGACGTTCTCGAACGCGTCCCCGAGCATGAACAGCCCGCCGAACGCCGCGCCAAATGAGCATGCCATCCGGACCCGGTCACGCAGTGGCAGCGACGGATCGGCGAGGGCCTGCCGGAGCCGCTGCTGGATGTCCTCGTGGTCTTCGTCGTGATCTCTCAGACGATGCAGTTTCTCCATCGCCGCCTGGTTGCGGTCGTGCATCAGGAAGAGCTTGCGCTGGGCCACCATCCGGTCCACCAGCTCATCGAGCAGCGAATCCCACGCCTGGAGCGTCAGGGCCTGGCCATTCAGGCGCGCGAACGCCGGCCGCACGAACTCGTGCAGGCGCAGGTGCAGCGCCATCAGGATGTCTTCCTTCGACGCGAAGTGGTGGTAGATCGATGGCTTGGTAATGTGCAGCCGCTCCGCGATCTCGCGCATCGACGTGCCGTCGAAGCCCTGCTCGGTGAACAGGTCCAGGGCGACGTCCAGGATCCTTTCGCGCGTTGAAGCGCCGCCCTGGTCGCGGCCGCCCTGGTCGCGGCCGGGCTGATCATCCTCGGCCCGCGCGCTCGCCGGCGCGGCGTCTGCCTGTGTCACGGTCCCACTTTAGCGCCGGAACGCAGGCCTACCTAACGGTCGGTAGGCAGATGTCGTATGCTGGCCTGGTACCTACCGACCGTTAGGTAGGCACCGCCAGAGGAGGTCAGGTGACGGCCGAGTTGATGATCGAAGCCGAGGGCTTGGTCAAGACGTACGGCGAGACGCGCGCGCTGGCCGGGGTCGGTTTCTGCGTGCCGGCCGGGAGCGTGCTGGGGCTGCTCGGCCCCAACGGAGCCGGGAAGACCACCGCCGTACGGATCCTGACCACGCTGGCGTTGCCCGACGCGGGCCGGGCCCGGGTGGCTGGCATCGACGTCCTGGCCCGCCCCGCCGCCGTGCGCAGGCAGATCGGCGTGGCCGCTCAGGACGCCACGCTGGACGGGCTGCTGACCGGTCGGCAGAACCTTGCGCTGGTCGGCGAGCTGAGCGGCATGCGAGGGGCCCAGGCCCGGACCAGGGCCGCCGAGCTGCTCGAGCTCTTCGATCTCGCGGGCGCCGCCGACCGGGTGGTCAAGGGGTACTCCGGCGGCATGCGGCGCCGGCTGGACCTGGCGGCCAGCCTGCTGACCCGGCCGCCGGTGCTGTTCCTGGATGAGCCGACCACGGGCCTGGACCCGGTGAGCAGGCAGCGGGTGTGGGAGGTGATCAGGGAACTCATCGGCTCCGGTGTCACGCTGCTGCTGACCACCCAGTACCTGGACGAGGCGGACGCGCTGGCCGACCGCATCGTGGTGGTCAATCACGGCCAGGTGATCGCCGAGGGCACGCCGCGCGAGCTGAAGGAACGCAGCCGCAGCGCGCACGTCGAGGTGACGCTGGCCGAGCCCGGCCCGGAAGCCGCCGAGGTGATCGCGCCCCTGGTGGGAGGCCTGGTATCGGTCAGCGCCGACGGGTCGCGCCTGGGCGCCGCCGTGGACAGCGCGCCCGGCCTGGCGACCCTGCTGGTCCGGGCGCTGGACCAGGCGGGGATGCTCGTCGACAACATCGAGGTCCGCCAGCCCTCCCTGGACGATGTCTTCTTCGCGCTCACCGGCGCGCCGGAGCGCGAGAGCGAAGGGGCGAGCGCATGACCGTGCCGGCCACCACGCTGCGGCCGCGCGACGCGGCCGGGACCCGGCTGATGATCCAGGACCTGGGCGAGCGAGCCAGGAACGTGCTGTCGATGACGCGCCGGAACCTGGTGCACATCGCCCGGCAGCCGGCGGAGCTAGCCGACGTCACGATCCAGCCGCTGCTGCTGACGGTGCTCTTCGTTTACCTGTTCGGCGGCGCGATCCCGATCCCGCGCGGCAGCTACACCGACTTCGCCGTGCCCGGGATGCTCGCGCTGAACCTGGTCACGTCGACCATGGGCACGGCGGTCGGCCTGGCCACCGACCTGCACGAGGGGATCATCGAGCGGTTCCGGGTGCTGCCGATGTGGCCGCCCGCGGTGCTGGTCGGCCGGTCCCTGGCGGACCTGCTGACGGATTGCCTGTGCGCCCTCGTGGTCGCGGTCACGGGCCTGGCGGTCGGGTGGCGAACCGGCGCGGGACCGCTGGCGATCATGGCGGGATTCGCCCTCGTGCTGTTCTTCACGTACGCGCTGTCGTGGGTTACGGCCTGCGTCGGGCTCACGAGCAAGAGCCCGGAGTCGGCCGCCTCGTTCGGGCTCATCGTGCTGTTCCCGCTCGCGTTCGTGTCCAACGTGATGGTGCCGACCCAGCACATGCCCGGCTGGCTGCGGGCCGTCGCGGACTGGAACCCGGTCAGCGCGGCGGCCGCCGGAGCCCGCCAGCTCTGGGGCAACCCGAACCCCTCGGCGTCGATCGGCGCCTGGCCGATGCAGCACCCCGTCGAGGCATCGCTGGCCTGGTCGGTGCTGATCCTCGCCGTGGCGGCGCCGCTGGCGTCCCGGTTCTTCCGGCGCCGGACGACCGGGTAGCGCCGGTTAGTGCGGGAGGGCGGTGCCGACGGCCACGCCGGTCGCCGCGGTCAGGCGGGCGGCAAATGCCGGGCCGGACGCCAGCCAAGGATGATCGCCATGCGAGCCTTCCTGTCCGGCGTGTGTCCAGCCCGACATTTCCACGAGCGCGCGCAGGCTGAGCACCGCTTGATGCCAGGCCAGTTCCGCCTGGTCAATCGCGACCCCGGAACTGCGTTGATAGCTGCGGAGGAACCGGCCGGCTATCCGGCGTCCGATCCAGCGCACGGGCGGGCGCAGCCAGCGCGGCACGTCAAGCGCCGCTTCGGACAGCGCCAGGAAGGTGCACGCGACGTCGTACGAGCGCGGCGCGAGCACCGCGGTACTCCAGTCCAGCAGCGTGATGCGGGAGCCGTCCCGCAGTAAGTTGAACGGGTGCAGGTCGCCGTGACAGATCACGTCCGGGCCCGGGGGCGCCGGGCGATCGGCCAGCGATTGCGCCGCCCGCACCAGGTCGGACCGCCCGAACTCGGCCGCACGCTGGCGCAGCACCGCCAGCAGTGAACCGACCGACACGATCTTGGCACCGGAGGCGTCGAGCTGGACGCGGACCGGCTCGGGATCGAGCGCGTGCAGCCGCGCCATGGTGGCGGCCAGCAGCCTCGGGATCTCGGCGAACAGAGCGCGGCCGCGACCGAGCGCCCCGGTGGCGCTCAGCCCGGACAGCAGCGGCGTGCCGGGTGCGCGGTCCATGATCATGTAGGCATTACCGAGGCCGTCGTCGGGACCGCCCGCGGCCCTGACGACGGGGGTGGGAAAGCCGGAGGCGGCGACAGATCTCTGAATCGCCGTCTCCTTGCGAGCCGTGTCGGCCTGTGGCATGACGCGCACGACTAGGTCACGCGGCCAGCCCTCGGGTGGTTGCGCCAGCGAGAAGGCGAACAGCTCGGCCCAGAAACCTCCGGTGAGCCGCACCGGCGCGCGGGAGTACGTCAGGGTGGGCGCTCCGGTAACGGAGCGCAGCACCGTCAGCAGGTGCTCACCAAGTACGTCGTAATTAACCGTCACGGTGATTACCGTAACGATTCTTAGTGTTACTGTCCAGAACATGGAACTGACCATCGACGAGCTCGCGAGCCGGGCCGAGCTGCCGGTGCGGACCCTGCGGGAGTACCACAGCATGCGTCTGCTGCCCCCGCCTGAGCGGCGCGGGCGCATCGGCGTGTACGGCGCTCAGCATGTCGAGCGGCTTGCGCTCATCGGCAGGCTGCAGCGCCGCGGCTACTCGCTAGCCGGGATCAAGGACCTGCTTTCCGCCTGGGAGGCGGGAGGCGACCTGACGACGCTGCTCGGCGTCGATTCGGGTCCCGCGGTAACGGACGAGACGCCGCTGCGAATCACGGGGGCCGAGCTGCGCGACCGGGTACCCGCGTTGACCGCCGCCGCCGTCGAGGAGGCGGTCGCCGCCGGGCTTCTCGTTCCCTACGGGGATGAGTACTTCCTGGTCCGCAGCGCCGCACTGCTCGCCCTTGTCGCAGACGGCACGCAGGCAGGCGTCCCGCTGGCGGGGATGCTTGACGTGATAGCAACGCTGACCGCTGGGCTAGGCGCACTCGCCGACCAGCTCGCCGGGCGCCTTCTGGAGCAGGTCGCGCCGGCGCTGGCCGCGACCGCCGACGCCGCCCAGCTGCAGAGCCTGCTGCAGCGGTGGCGGGCGCTGCTGCCGCAGGGCGTGGCCAGTGTCCTGGCCGACCGGCTGGGCGCGGCCCTGCTGGCGAAGGCGGACGGCGATCCGGGCGGCGAGCAACTGCACGCCGCCATCGACCGCATCCGCGTCGGCGCCACCGTCGACACCGCCGGGACCATCCGCCGTTACCGCATCTAGCTCGCAACCGCCTGGCAGGTCAACCCGGTCAACGACGTGTCGCGGGAGTATCAGGCCGGGGTCTTGGCGGTCAGGTCTTTCAGCTCCGTGCTGGCCGAGCGGCGGGCGCGCAGCACGAAGGTGGAGGCGAAGCCGACCACGAGCAGGGCGAGTGCGAGCCAGGGTGCCAGGATCGTCGGGCTGGTGACCTTATAGAACGACCCGAAGACGGCGCCGCCGGTGATCACGATTCCGACCACGGCCGACACCACGATCGAGGCCCGGCGCTCCCCGGACGCGAACGTGCGCAGCGACCCGACCGACATCAGCAGGTACACCACGACCAGGGCGAACCCGCCGAACGTGGAGCCCCAGGCGAACAGCGCGAAGTAATGCGGGGTGGCGGGCAGCGCGAACAGGCCGGTCCAGAACAGGTCGACCAGCAGGGTGACGATCGACGCCGCGATGATGAAGACCGTCGCGCCCAGCGGCGAGCGGTGCCGCTTGGACACCACGGCCAGCACGCCCGGGATCCGGCGGTCGCGTGCCATGGCGAAGATGCCCCGGGTCGCGGAGACCGCGCAGCCGATCGCCACCGCCAGCATGTCGAACAGCACCACCAGTTCCAGCGCCCGATCAATCCACGTGCCGCCGTAGCCGCCGGCGCTGGCCGGCGCGCCCAGCGCGAACAGCGGCGCCGCGGCCGCGGCGGTCAGCGTCTTCAGGCTGTAGTGGAACCCGGCCACCTCGACGTAGGTGGCCAGGACGAAGAACACCGTGGCGATCCCGGCCGTGGTCATGACCGCGATCGGGATCTCGCGCCGCGGGTTGGGCGTTTCTTCGGCCAGGTTGGCCGCCGTCTCGAACCCCACGAACAGCAGCACGCCGTACAGCACGCCGAAGAAGATGCCTGACCAGCCGTCCGCCGCGGAACTGGGGTTAAACGGCTTGAGGCTGTTCGCCGAGCCCAGCTTGGCGATGACGGTGATGAAGAAGACCAGCACCACGAGGATCGAGACCAGCGCCAGCACCAGCTGGCTGCGGGTGGACAGCCGCACGCCGTAGTACAGGATCCCGGCGATCAGCGCGATCACGATCAGGGTCCAGGCCCAGGCGGGCAGCGGGTTCACCTTGAACTCGGACGCGATCGTGCTCTGCAGATAGCCGCCGATCAGCAGCAGCAGCCCGGTGAGCAGAACCGTGACCCCGCCGTAGTACAGCCAGCCCGCCGCCGTGCCGATCCGCTCGCCGAGCCCGCGGGTTACGTAGTCGTAGAGCGAGCCCGCCGCGTGGATCTCCTTGACGTAGCTGGACACGATCCAGCCGAGCGCGAACACGCCCACCGCGGCGATCAGCACCGACAGCGGCGAGGCCACGCCGCCGCCCTTGCCCGAGGCGCTGATCACCCCGACCACCAGCGGGATGACGAAGGCCGACGAGAACACCGGGCCCATGAACCCGACGGACTGGGCGATCACGTCGGGCAGCGAGAGGATCTTCGCCCCGAGGCGTTCGTAGGCCGGCTCGGAACGTGCCATGGTTTCCTCCTTGAGAACACCCCTCAGGGCAGCTTGAGCACCGTCCTCGCGTTGCCGGCGAAGATCGCCGCGGTGTCGGCGTCCGGCAGGCCGAGCGCCTCGATGTCGGCGATCGCGTCCCGCACCACGGTGGGCCCGCCGAGCGGCATGTCGGTGCCGAACAGCACGTGACCGGCTCCGAAGAACTCCACCGCGCACCGGACGGCGTGCGCGTTGCCGAACAGGGCCGTGTCGGCGAAGAAGCGGCGGAAGTAGTTCATGGGCTCGTCGCGCAGGCCGGACATGATGGCCGCGCGATCGGGGTCCTCCAGTGGCGAGGCCAGGCGCGCCGCGAAGTGCGGCACCATCGCGCCGGCGTGATGGGTGATCACGCGCAGGTCCGGGTGCCGGTCAAAGCAGCCCGAGTACACCAGCCGGGTCATGCAGACCGACGTCTCGTACGGCCAGCCGAGCGACCACCAGATCCCGTACCGGGACCGGTCCTCGGCCGGGTAGTCGGGCCAGACCTCGCTGCGCGTCGGGTGGATCCACAGCGCCCCGCCCAGGCGGGTCACGGTCTCGAAGAGCGGCTCGAACCGCGGCTCGTCGAGCGGCACCCCGCCGACGTTGGTGTGCAGCTGCGCGCCGAGCGCGCCGAGTTCGCCCATGGCCCGGATCAGCTCGGCGCAGGCCGCGTCGACGTCGTTCATCGGCAGCGCGGCGGCGAAGCCGGCGAACCGGTCGGGGTAGCTGGCGACCAGGCCGGCCAGCTCGTCATTGGCCGCCCGGGCCAGGTCGCGAGCCATATCCGGAGGCCCCAGCTGATCGATCGGCGGCACGGCCAGCGTGAGCACCTGGGCGTAGTCGTCGAACGGATCGATCGCCCGCCAGCGGGCGTCCAGGTCGGCAAGCGCGGGATCCTCGTGGATCCACGGCCGGAAGCCGACGATCCGGTCGCTGACGCCGGGGCCTGCGGTGATCGACTCCAGGCGCTGTGCGTACGACGGCGGGAGGATGTGAGCGAAGGCATCGATCTTCCGCACGTTCCTCCCCTTGGCTTCTCGGGAAAGGCGAGGCGGCGCCGGGCCGTCATTTGGGGGGATCGTATGGAAGCAAACGATCGGTGTCAAGGCCCCTGGGACGCGGCCGGCCCGGTACGGTCTCGGCGGCGAGCAGGCCTTATCCGACCCGCCCGGCCGGGCCCCGATCTAGGGCAGGCCTAAGCACCCCGGCCGGGAAACTAGGTATCCGCGGGCCCCAATATGGGGGCGACCGCCCGATCCGCGCCCCGCCCCCTTAGCCGCAGGCTCGGTTGTAGCCCAGTCAGGCACGACCGAGGAGACCGCGATGCACGCCAGCATTCAGTTCGAGTTCGCCAAGAGCCGGGCCGCCGACATGCGGCGGCGGGCCGAGCGAGACCGTCTGGCCCGGGCCGCCGGAGCCGGCCGCCCGTCGCGGCAGAGGTCGCGTTCCGCGCGCGGCCTGACCGCTCCGCGCGCCCTGGCCCTGCGCCTGCTGCGACTGTCCTGACTGCCGACTGATCGCTCAGGCCAGGCGGATTCGGACCGGCAGCTCCCGCAGCCCGTTGGTGAAGTTGGACCTGATCCGGCGGGGCGGGCCGGCCAGCTCGAAGCCGGCCACACGCCGGGCCAGCGCGGCCAGCACCACGCGCACCTCGAGCCGGGCCAGGTGCGCGCCCAGGCACAGGTGCGGACCGCCGCGGCCGAAGCTGAGGTGCCGGTTGGGGGAGCGGCCGACGTCGAAGACGTCCGGGTCGGCGAACTCGGCCTCGTCCCGGTTACCGGACACGTACCAGAGCACGACCTTGTCCCCGGCCCGGATCTTCGCCCCGCCCAGTTCGGTGTCCGCGGCCGCGGTCCGGCGCATGAAATGCGTCGGACAGGTCCACCGGAGCACCTCGTCCGCGGCGGCGGGCAGCAGGCCCGGATCGGCGCGCAGCCGCCGCCATTGCTCGGGGTGCTCGCAGAAGGCCAGCACACCCTGGGCGATCGCGATGCGGGTGGTCTCGTTGCCGGCCACCACCAGGATCGAGAAGAAGTTGTCCAGGTCGGTCTCGCTGAGCCGGTCTCCGTCCACCTCGGCCCGCAGCAGCGTGGACAGCAGGTCGTCGCCGGGCGCGCGCAGCCGGCCGGCGACGACCTCGCGGCCGAGGTCCCACAGTTGCTTGCCGTACGGGCTCCGGAACGGGAACTTCCGGTAGGCGTCGGTGTCGTCCCGGCCCCAGACCACGTCGGTGACCTCCGGGTCGGTGTTGGCGATCAGCCGGTCGCCGAGGTCGATGAACCGGTCCAGGTCGGCCTCGGGCAGGCCCATGATCCGGGCCAGCACCCGGATCGGCACCTCCTTGGCCACCGCGCCGACGAACTCGAGCTCACCCTCGCGCAGGCTGGTGTCCAGGACGTGCTCGGTGAGCTGCTCGACAAAGTGCTGGTACACCGCGACCGCGCGCTGCGAGAAGCTGCCGGTCACGATCTTGCGGAGCTTGGTGTGCTCGGGCGGATCGGTGTCGATGATCGTGCGGCGGGCGGCCATGTCGTCGTCGGTCGGCTCCTCGAACGAGATGCCGCGGGCCGAGGAGAACGTGGCCACGTCGCGGCTGGCGGTCACGATGTCCTGATAGCGCAGGACGGACCAGAAGCCGGAGTTCGGCGGGTCTTCGTCGTGCCAGGCGACCGGGGTGGCACGCCGCCACCGGGCAAACTCCGCATAGGGAACGCCCTGCGCCCACATGTCGAGATCGGTCAGGTCGACGGTCCCGGTCATGACAGATAGTTTGGCACCAAACGACTAGCCCGGCAACGGAGAGAACAGGCAGGATAGGCGCATGCGTGTCGTCGTCATCAGCCATCACGACGTGGATTCGGCCGGTTTCATCGGCGAGGCGTTCCGCGCCCGAGGGGCCGAGCTGAGCGTCCACTTGTTCCCCAAGGAGGGAGCGCTGCCCGACCTCGACGGCGTCGATCACGTGGTCGTGCTCGGCGCGGTCTGGGCGGTCTATGACGACAGCCCGGACCGGGCCTGGATCGCGGAGGAGCTGGCCTGGCTGCGCCGGGCCGACGAGGCCGGGGTCCCCGTGCTCGGGATCTGCTTCGGCGCCCAAGCGCTCACGGCCGCGTTCGGCGGCCGGGTCGAGGCGGCCCGGCGTAAAGAGGTCGGCTGGAGGACGATCGAGACGTTCGATCCGGCGCTGATCCCGCCCGGTCCGTGGCTGGAATTCCACGGCGACGTGTGCTTCCCGCCGCCGCAGGCGGAGGTGATCGCGCGCAACGAGGTGGGCGTGCAGGCGTTCGTGATCGGCCGGCACCTGGCCGTCCAGTTCCACCCCGAGCCCGACGGCGAGCAGCTCCGGCTGTGGCTGAACGACGGCGGCCGCAAGGAAGCGGAGCGCGCCGGGACCGACCCGGACGCGTTCCTGGCCCAGACCCTGGCCGAGGAGCCCGCCGCGCGGGAGCGGGCCGACACCCTGGTCGCCTCGGCGTTGCTGCTGGCCACCGGCCCGTTGCGGCTGTAACCCGGCCGTGGGGGTGCCGGGGCGTAAAAGACAGTTATTCAGCCGTCTTCGACGGAGCGGATGATCTTGCGCAGCAACGAGGCGAGCTGGTTCTTCTCGCGTTCGGTGAGGCTGGCGCTGACGAACGCCTCGCCCATGTTGAACGCCGGGAACAGCCGCTCGATCACGCCCAGACCCTTGGGCTCGAGGCCGACCAGGACCAGCCGGCCGTCCGCGTCGTGCGCCCGGCGCCGGGCCAGCCCGCGCTTTTCCAGGGTCTTCAGGACGCCGGTGAGCGTTCCCTTGGTGACGCCCGCCTCCTCGGCCAGGT
>Ga0335073_10008523_pt1 | contig 14395 bp, 9 predicted proteins | sample Lox_Sample_22_FD_207093 | JGI IMG/M metagenome (GOLD analysis project Ga0335073, IMG submission 207093) | Soil microbial communities from Loxahatchee National Wildlife Refuge, Florida, United States - Lox_Sample_2.2 | ecosystem: Environmental > Terrestrial > Soil > Wetlands | place: USA: Florida... | reverse complement strand
ACCCGCTTGCTCACCGGGTCGGCGCCGTACTTGGTGGTGAAGTCCTTGGCCCGGTTCAGGTACTCGTACTGGATGTCCAGGGCGGACAGCTCGCGCCCGTTGGCCAGCCGGACCCGGCTGCGGCCGGTCATGTCGTGGCTGACCTCGCGGATGGCCCGGATCGCGTTGTCCAGGGTCAGGTCCCGCATGATCGCGCCGGCCTCGATCATCCGCAGCACCAGGTCGGTCGAGCCGACCTTGAGCAGCGTGGTGGTCTCGCTCATGTTGGAGTCGCCGACGATCACGTGCAGCCGCCGGAAGCGCTCGGCGTCGGCGTGCGGCTCGTCCCTGGTGTTGATGATCGGCCGGGACCTGGTCGTGGCCGAGGAGACGCTCTCCCAGATGTGCTCGGCGCGCTGGCTGACGCAGTACACCGCGCCCCGCGGCGTCTGCAGCACCTTGCCCGCGCCGCAGATGATCTGCCGGGTGACCAGGAACGGGATCAAGATGTCGGCCAGCCGGCCGAACTCGCCGTGCCGGCCGACCAGGTAGTTCTCGTGGCAGCCGTAGGAGTTGCCTGCGGAGTCGGTGTTGTTCTTGAACAGGTAGATGTCGCCGGCGATGCCTTCCTCGCGCAGCCGCCGGTCGGCGTCGACGAGCAGGCCCTCCAGGATCCGCTCCCCCGCCTTGTCGTGGGCCACCAGGTCGAGCACGTTGTCGCATTCGGGCGTGGCGTACTCCGGGTGGCTGCCCACGTCCAGGTACAGCCGGGCCCCGTTCCGCAGGAAGACGTTGCTGCTGCGGCCCCATGACACCACGCGCCGGAAGAGATAACGCGCCACCTCGTCGGGCGAGAGCCGTCGCTGCCCGCGGAAGGTGCAGGTAACGCCGTACTCGTTCTCGACCCCGTATATTCGCCGGTCCACACGCCAAGGCTACGTCCCGTCGCCCCCTGGCAACAGCATCCCCCTCGTGTCGGCGGCCGGGGAGATCACCCGTGCGGCAGCTCGGCGAGCAGGTTCTTGCCGTAGACGTACACCGTGTAGGGGCCGACGCGGTAGGTGCGGGCGGGCGGGCCGAGGGCCGCCAGCGCGGCCGGGTTGGGCTGCCAGTGGTTGAAGAAACCGGGCGTGCTGCTGGTGACCAGGAAGTTCGCCCGATGGGACCGCGGGTCGTACCAGGAGGCTTTGGCCTCCCACAGGTCCGGCTGCAGCGTGCCGGGCAGCACGGCCCGGATGGTGACCGCGCCGTCGCTGCCCACCGTGACCACGCTCGACTCCCAGTAGCCGCCGATGCCGCTGGTCAGATGATGGGCCTCGAGGAACGTCGCCAGCCGCGCGTTCATCGGGGGGACCGACGGCTGGGCGGCGGCCCAGCCGAGGCTAGCCGCATAGCCGGCCAGCAGCACGCCGGCCACGCTGGCCAGCAGGACCGGGCGCTTGCGGCCCAGCAGGCCGGCCGCCAGCGTCCGGCCCGCCAGGACGGCCCCGTACGGGAGCACGATCGCGAACTCCCGCGCGTTCAGGTCGGTCGCGTTGGCCAGCGTGCTCGGCACGTACGCGACCACGTTGACGACCATCGCGACGAGCAGGATCTGGCTGATCATGTCGGGCCAGGACAGGAAGTGCCGCGCCACCCGCACCATGGCCCAGGCCACCAGCGCCACCCCGGCCAGGTGCAGCACGGCGAAGGCCATGGCCGCGGCCGGCCCCTCCGGCTTCGCCCCGAACAGGGCGAGCAGCCCCTGGCCGGTCACCCAGGCGTGCTTGGCCCAGGTGTGCACCGGGGCCAGCTGGTACGTCACCGGGTGCAGGAAGAAGGCCCCGCTGGCCTGGAGCAGCCGGCTGACCGCCGCAGCCAGGCCCTGGGCGGCGATGGCCGCCGCCGCGAGGGACAGCTCGTACCAGCGGGCGCGCAGGACGGCCCGGACCGGGTCGTCGCCTCGCCGGGCGAGCGCCCGCGCGACCCGCAGCGCGCACACCGCCACCAGCGGGGCCACGCCCACCAGGAGGACCAGCGGATCGGCGACCAGCACCCAGACCAGCAGCAGCCCGACGATGACCGGGACGTACCAGCGGGCCGGGCACCGGTCGATGACCAGCCAGATCAGCAGGAGCGGCACGGCCGTGCCGATGTGGCCGAGGGACAGCAGCAGGACGAAGACGCCGACGCCGAGCTGAGGGGCGAACATCAGGAAGGCGGTCAGCAGCATCCGGGGGCCCGCCTCGCGGCGGGAGACCGTGCCCCGGGCCAGCAGCACGGCCAGGACCACCACGAGGGTGTACGTCATCGCCGCCGCGAGGTGGGCGGTATCGGCGTGCAGCCCGAACAGGAGCACCAGCAAGGCGTACTGCGGCAGCTCGGTGGTGATGAACGAGACGTCCGACAGGGACCAGCCGTGCAGCAGCACGTTGCCGTGCAGCATGTCCCACGCCATCAGCAGGTCGTTCGACTCGTCGGAGTTCTCCGGGTAGGTCCGGGACACGTGCAGGTAGGCGACGAAGAGCAGCGCCACGGCCAGCACCGCCGCCACGGCGGCGAGCAGGCGCCGCGCGGGCACCCGCGCTCCCCCGCCCGCGTGCGCCCCGCGGGCGGGCGGCGCGGCGACGGGAGGCGGTGCGGGGGACTTCTCCGGCGTCCCGCTCTTCTGCACGGTGGCCACCACGCCCTTCCTGTCCGGGATCTGCTGTTAGTTGCCGCCGGTCACAGCGTATGGCGTCACTCTGGTAAGCTGCGGCGCCTGACCAAAGATTTTGCCCTTCCCGCTGAGAGCCCGTGGTGGAGGCTTGCGGTTGCAGCTCACGTCGACGTCGGAAGAGGATAGGTCCCTCCGGCGACCCCCGCCCTCGCTATGGTCGAGACTGAACCGGCCGCTGGTACCGGGGATCATCGCCTTCCTCGGCTGGCTCGGTTTTGCCCTGGCCCGCTGGCAGATCTGGGCCAAGGGGCATCTCAGCCTGTTCATCATGGCCGGCCACACCTATACGCACCGGTCGGAGCTCCCGCGCGGGCTGCTCCTGGTGCCGTCCGCGGGCTACGACGGGCAGTTCTACTACCGGCTCGCGCTGGACCCGTTCAACTGGCACGCCACCGCGTTCGGCATCACGATGGACCAGTCCTACCGGTACACCCGCATCGGGTACCCCATCGTGGCCTGGATCTTCTCCCTGGGCCAGCACCAGCTCGTGCCGGTGGTGCTGGTCGCGGTCAACCTGCTCGCGGTGGCGGCCATCGCGATACTCGGCGGCATGTTCGCCCGCGAGTCCGGCCGCCACGCCCTGTGGGGCCTGGCCTTCGCCGCCTACTTCGGCTTGGTCATCAGCGTGGGCCGGGACACGGCCGAACCCCTGGCGGAGGCCTGCATGCTGGGCGGGCTGCTCGCCTACCGGCGAGGCACGTCCCGGATGTACCTGCTCGCCACCGCGCTGTTCGCGTGGGGCGCGATCACCAGGGAAACCGTCCTGCTCGCGCCGGCCGCCATCGCCGTCACCCGGCTGATCGCGATCGGCCGCCGCCGGGCGGCCCCGGGCCTGGCCGACCTGACCTGGGTCGTTCCCGCCGTGGCGTACGGGCTGGTCGAGGTCGCGGTGCACTTCGTGGTCAAGGGCGAGTTCCCGCTGCTGGCGAACAGCAGCCGGAACCTCACCGTGCCGTTCACGGCGATGATCGACGCGCTGAAGTACAACGCCGCGCACCTCAACACCGCGCACCTGAGCCCGATCGACATCGCCATGCTCGAGTACGCCACGGTGGCGATCTTCATCCTGGCCGGGCTGGCGGTGCTCTTCGTCACCACCGCGCCGGCCCACGAGCGCCTGGCGTTCGTCTTCTTCGTGCTCCAGCTCGGCCTGCTGTCCAGCCAGATCTGGACCAGCACGTTCGGTGACGGGCGCTCGCTCATCGAGCCTTACCTGATGGCGCTGGTCCTGCTGGTCGCCACGCCGCGGCGGTATCTGTCCGGGCCTTATCTGGGCATGATCGCCGCCTGCGTCCTGCCCGCGCTGCTCGTGGTGGCCAGGCGCCGCGCCCTGTACATGTAGGCGCTGTACATGCAGGCGCTGTACATGCAGGCGCTGTACATGTAGCGCCCGGGCCGGTCAGCGCCGGCCGGATCCGGCCAGCTCGGCCAGCAGGTTCGTGTTCCAGACCATGATGGTGTAACCGTCGGCCTGGTAGACCCGCGCCGGGCGGCCGAACGTGAGCTCCGCGGACAGCTGGAGGCCGGGCAGTGAGGTGGGGCCGCCGGCCACCACGAAGTTGGCGTAGTGCCGCGCCGGATCGTAGTTCGCGTCGTCGGTCTCCCACTGGTACGGCACCAGCCGGTCCTGCGGGTCCTGCGCGACCGCGCTGACCTGGACGCGGCCCCGGCTGTCCACCGTGGTGCTGTTGGCCTGCCAGTAGCTGGCCAGGCCGTCCCGGAGCCCGTGCGCGGCCAGCCAGGTGGCCAGGGACTCGCTGACGGGGGGGACCGCGGCCTGCGCGGCGCCGAGCCCAAGCGCGGCGAGGTAGCCGGCCGTGAGCACGGCGAGCACCGGGACGAGCCAGCCTTTCGCGGCCCGGGTCCAGGCCGGTATCCGGTCGCCCAGGACGCGTCCGGCCAGCACCGCGCCGAGCGGCAGCACCGCGGCCATCTCGCGCGCGCCGAGCAGGTCCTGGGCGTGCGTGCTGATCATGTAGGCGACCAGGTTGAGCACGATGGCCACCGCGAAGGTGGGCACGAGCAGGTCGCCGAACCGGAAGATCCGGGCCAGCCCCACGCCGAGGGCCCAGGCCACCACGATCGCCCCGGCCAGGTGCAGCGCCACCAGGACGATCTCGAGCACGGGCCGGGTGCCCCAGTAGCTCGTGCCGAAGACGTTCGCGCCGAACAGCTCGAGGAAGGCCTGGAAGGTCACCCATGCTCCGTGCTGCAGCTGGCCCAGGTCCGTGTCGGCCCCGACGGGTGATTGCTGGTAGCCGCCCAGGGCGGCTATCGCCCGCGGCGCGAAAGTCCCGGCCACGCCGGCCGCCGCGGCCGCCCCGGCCAGGGCCAGCTCGTACCGCCGGGAGGCCGGCCGCTCGCCGCGCCGGACCAGCCCGGGGCAGGCGCGCAGCGCGCAGACCAGCACCAGCGGGACGATGCCGGTGAGCAGCACGATGGAGTCGCCCGCCATCACCCACGCGAACGCCAGGCCGGTCAGCACGGGCACGTACCAGCGCGGCGGGGACCGGTCGATCAGCAGCCAGATCGCCAGCAGCGGCACCGCGGTCCCGATGTGGTCCGGCGAGAGCAGCAGGATCGAGGTGGCGCTGAGCTGGGGCGATAGCATCAGCCCCGCGGCGAGCAGCGCGCGGGCTAGCCCTTCCGGGCCCCGGGCCCGGCCCCGGGCCAGCGCCGCGGCCAGCAGCACCAGCAGCGTGTAGGTCATGGCCGCGGCCAGGTGCACCACCCACGGGCCCAGCCCGGTCAGCGCCGCGATCAGCATGTACTGCGGCAGTTCTGTGGTGTAGAAGGAGACGTCCGACACCCACCAGTGCGTCAGCAGCAGGTTGCCGTGCAGCATGTCCCAGGCCTGCAGCACGTTCCCCGAGCCGTCCGAGGACAGCGGGGCCGACTGGGACTGGCGCCAGTAGCAGAAGAACAGGACGGCCGCCGCCAGCACGGCCAGGCCCGCCCGCCGCGCGCGCGTGGCCGGCGCGGTCCCGGCGGGCGGGGCGGTCATCCAAGCCCGGCCGGAGGCCTCCTGCGCGGGCCCGGCCCGGGTCATGGCGACGCGGACGCGACCGCGATGCCGCTGAAGCGCAGGATGACCGGCGTGTGCGGGGGCAGGCCGTGCGGCGTGTAGAACCAGTAGCCCCGGCCGCTCGCGGCCTGCGCGGGCGTGCAGATGAACTGGCGGGTCATCAGGAACGTGAACGACGGGTCGTCCAGGCAGGCCCGGACCCCGGTGCGCTCCGCCTGGACCAGGAACCCGGTCGTCTCCACCCAGGCCGGGTGGTCGATGTGCAGCACGATCATCTGGCCCGGGGCCCGCGCGGCCAGCGCGGCCACCACGTGCGGGAGGGCCTCGTCGATGTCGTTGGTGCTGCTGAGCGTGCCCGGGATCACCGCGAGCCCGGCCAAGGCGCCCACCGCGGCCAGCACCGCCGCGCCGGCGGCGAGGTGCGGGGCGAGCCGCGGGCCGAGTCCTTCGAGGACGGCCAGCACGATGACCAGCACCGTGACCAGGGGCGCCGACCAGTAGAAGTAGCCGATGTAGTACTCGGTCAGGTCGTCGATCCCGACCGCGGCATAGAACAGGAAGGCCAGCGACGACACCACGTTGACGGCGAGCAGCGCGAGCAGGAACCGGCGCATCAGGCCCTGGGTGAGCCACCAGGCGGCGGCCAGCGCGGCCGGGTAGCCGAGCAGCGGCGCGAGCCAGGCGTGATGGTGCGGCCACCAGAACCACAGCGCGTACTCCACCACCTGCCGCACGGGGTGACCGCCGGCCCGGCCCGAGCCGCCGTAAGAGAGGTACTTGCCGAAATCCCCCGGCCAGTGCAGCACCAGGTTGATCACGATCGGCAGCGCGAACACCGCGCTGATGACCGCGACGGGAATCCAGGTCCCGCGCTGCTCGCGGAAGAACTGGCCCATGGACGCCCGCAGCGCGTGCCGCCGGGGCCATAGCACCGCGGCGAGCACGGCCAGCGTGATCACCGGCACGAAGAGCAGGAAGCAGGCGTGCCCGTGGATGAGGAACCAGCCGGTCAGCGCGAAGATCCAGGCGTCTTGCCCCCGGCCGGCCGCGACCGAGCCCGCCGCGATGATGAACGCCATGTACGCCAGCACGTACATGTACGGCATCCAGTCGGAGTTCACGATCGGCGGGTAGGCGATCGCGAAGGCGATGAAGACGGCGAAGCAGGCCGCGGCGCCCCGGACCGAGCGCGTCCACCCGTAGGCGACGCCGACCCCCAGCGCCACGAACACGCTGTTCAGGGCGTACACCGAGAGCATGTGCGCGTTCCACGCGGTCGGCACCACGTGCAGCGCGTTCTGGAACAGGTACTCCCCGAAGGCCTGCACGTACATGTAGGCGGGCCCGGGGTGGTTGAAGTGCTCGCGCGAGTAGTTACCGACGAGCAGGGTGAAGTGCTTGGCCTGCTCGATCAGGATCGAGTTGGCGCCGCCGTCACCCTGCTCGTACAGGCGGGTGGTGAACAGGAACCGGTTGCGCACGCAGAGCAGGACGAACAGCAGGACGGCGGGAACCGCCCACACCCACCAGGGGCGCCGTCCCGGCAGCGGGCCAGCGGCGGCACCGGCTCTGATCCCGGTGACGGCGGCCTGGCGGGCCGACTCGGTGGTCCCGGCCGCCTTCACCTGCTCCCCGCCGGCCGCCATCCTCAGATGGTCCCCGCCTTGACGGCCGCGTCGATCCAGGGGATCACCTCGTCGAGCATCTCCTCGAGCGTGGTGGCGGCCTCGAAGCCGAGGATCTTCTTGGCCTTCTCCGTGTCGGGCACCCGTCGCTGCACGTCGTACTCGAACGGGTCGTCGTGGACGAGCCGCAGCGGGACGCCCTCGCCATTGACCTTGCGCCAGATGAGCTCGGCCAGCTGCCGCACGGTGGTGCCCTCCGCCGTCGACAGGTTGAAGTCCTCGTTGACGGCGTCCTCGTGCTCCATCGCCGTCACCACGCCCACCGCGAGATCGCCGCCGTAGGTGTAGTGCCGCACCTGCTCCCCCGAGCCCAGGATGTGCAGCGGGTCCTGGCCCTTGAGCACCTTCTGCACCAGGTCGGGCACCACGTGGCTCATGGCGAGCTGGACGTTCCCCGACAGGATCTCCTGATCGCCCAGGGCCCGGGTCTCGCCGATGCCCACGCAGTTGAACGGCCGCACGAGCGTATAGGGAAGCTGGTACTGGTCCCAGGCGGCCCGGGCGAAATACTCCACGGCCAGCTTCTGGAATCCGTAGGACGACAGCGGCGGCGGTATCTCCCGCTGCTGCCCCTCATACGAGGGCCACTCGTCGGCGCTCTCGAAGACCATCGAGGAGGACAGGTAGGTGACCTTGCGCAGCCGGCCGTCCCGGTGCGCGGCGATCGCCGCGTCGCACGACGCGGCGATGATCCGCTCGTTGGTCGCCAGCAGGTCGTAGGCGTAGGTGTGGAAGTAGGAGATCCCGCCGATCATCGCGGCGCCGGCGATGAAGTGGTCGCAGTCGGCCAGCAGTTCGGTCATCAGGCCGACATCCCTGGCGTCGCCCTGGACCAGCCGGTAGCGCGGGTTGTCGTCGTAGGACTTCCTGACCCTCCCGTACTTGGAGAAGTTGTCGAGTCCGACCACCGCGTAGCCGCGTTTCAGCAGTTCCTCTACCACGTACCCGCCGATGAAGCCAGCGGATCCGCTGACTAGCACCTGCTCCATCAATCCTCCTGCCTTCTCGGTTGGTCCTGCCGGTCGCCGGCCACGCGGGCCCGCACCTGATCGGGAGTCAGCGGCGGCCCGAACGCGAACCGGTACCAGCGGACGTAGCTGGGCACCCACTTGGCGACCTTGAAGTTCGACAGCCCGGCCTGCCGGTCCAGCCAGATGGTCGGTATCTCGGCCACCGGCAGGCGGAGCCGCTTGGCCTTCGCCGTCAGCTCGATGCCGATCTCGAAGCCGTCCCTGGAGTCGATCCCGACCTGCCGGACGAATTCCGTCGAGTATGCCTTGAACGAGTTGGTCGCGTCCCTGGTTCCCACGTGGGCGAACGTCCGCAGCGAGCGGCCCGCCAGGCGGGACAGCGTGCCCTTGAGCACAGGCCCGCCGACCTGCTGGCCGCCGGGCATGTAGCGGGACGCCGCGGCCACCGCGACCCCCCGCTCCACCAGCCGGACCAGATCGTCGATCTGCCTGGCGTCGTCACAGCCGTCCGCCATGGTCACCACGACCACGGGCGCGGTCGCCGCGTCGATGCCGAACCTGATGGCGTTGGCCGGTCCCCGGCCGTAGGTATTGACCAGGCAGCGCAGCCGGGGTTCCTTCTGCGCGTACTCCTCGGTCACCGGGACGGTGGTGTCGTCGGGCGAATCCACCACCACCAGCACTTCCGACGGCAACCGGACCGACTCGAACAGCCGGTCGAGTACGCTGACGACCTGCTCGCCCTCGTTGTAGGCGGGTACGACCACCGAGACCCGAGGGCGCTCGGTCATACCCGGACTCCGTTCCCGAGCACGTCCCAGATGTCGGCGGCCGGCTTGTCCACCGTCAGGCCCCGGTACTCCGCATGCGGCGCCCCCACCACGAGCAGGTCCGACCGGGCGAGCACGTCCTGCAGCGGCAGCAGGTCAGGATCGACGGTCACGTACGGGTCGGTGCACAGGACCTCGGCGGCCTTGAACGCCAGGATCCGCTTGAGCTTGTAGGAAAGGCTCGACCTGATGTCGTCCGAGCCCGCCTTGAACGCCATGCCCAAGATCCCGACGGTCATCGACGACAGGTCGAACTGCCCCTCCAGCCGGTGCACCACGTACAGCGGCAGGCCCTCGTTGACGGCCATCGCCGCGTGGCCGAGCGGGAAGTTGTTGTGGTTGAAGGCCGCGAGCTGCATGGTGTCCTTGAACAGGCAAGGCCCGGCGGCAAAGCCCGCGGCGGGCATGTCCGCGGCCCGCGGGTAGTCCTCGGCCAGCCCTCGCCGGATCCGGTCGAAGTCCAGGCCCTGCTCGTTCGCCATCATGTAGAGCTGGTTGGCGGTGGCGAACTTGATGTAGCGCCACACGTTGGTGAACAGCTTGGCCAGCTCCGCCTCTTCCGGCGTCATCACCACCAGCTTGCTGGTCAGCCTGCCGAACAGCGCGGACGCCCGCTTCGTCCCGGCCGGCGTGCGGGACGAGACGATCTGCGGCAGCTCGAACAGCTCGGTCATCGCCTTGCCCTCGGCGATCCGCTCCGGGCAGAAGGCCACCTCTATCTGCCGTCCCAGCCCGGCCATCATCTTTTCCACCAGCGCGGTCACCCCGGGAAACACGGTGCTGCGCAGGATGAGGAGCTGGCCGTCCCGCAGGAAGTCGGAGCAGCCGCGCAGCGCCCGGGTGATCGCCATCTGATTGGGGTTCAGGTGCTCGTCCACCGGCGTGCCGATGACCACCACCACGTTTTCCGCCGTGGCCACGATGGCGGGGTCGGCCGAGGCCTCCAGGCGGCCGGCGGCGAGCACGCGGTGCAGCACCTCATCGGCGCCGTCCTCGGCGAACGGCATCTGGCCCGAGTTCACCCGGGCGACGGCGGCCTCGCTCACGTCATAGATGGCCACGTTGGCGCCGCGGTCGGCGAACGCGAGGGCGAGCGGCAGGCCGACATGCCCGCACCCCCCGATGACCACTACGTCTTTGTCGACCTGGTGGGGCATATTAGTCACCGCGTATCCTCCGGCTCATACGGCAGGCCTCCGGGGGCCTTGGAGGCGCCATGCAACGCCCCCCTCACGTGTCTGGCGCTTTACCTTACCGCCATGCCCGGCTGGTTATGGGCCTTGTTATCCGCCTGTCGCCGTCGGCCCTGGGCTGCGTACGGTAAGCTCACGCCGCGATTGAAGCACGGCGGTGATGCTGGTCTCGGTGATTCCGGTCGCTGTGATCTGGTCTGGGGCCGCCCGTCACGAGGATTGCACCATGCCTGGTCACGACTACCCGCCGGCCCGCGCCCGGGCCGCGGAGCCGGCGACGCCGCAAAACGGTGCACCCGACGCGCCGCCGTCCCGCCCGCCCGGCTCGCTGGCGTCAAGGACCGACCGGCCCGCCGTGGCCGCGCTGATCGCCTTGCTGGCCGCGCTGGCCTTCACCCTGGCCCGCTGGCAGACCTGGGCGCACGGCCATATCAGCCGGTTCATCCTGGTCGGCCGGCACTTCGCCGCGCCGTCCCAGCTGCCGCCCGGCATGCCGGTGGCGAAGACCTACGGCTACGACGGGCAGTTCTTCTACCGGCTGGCGGTCAACCCGCTGAACTTCGCCCACACGGCGTACGGCATCACCATGGACCGGCCCTACCGGTACATGCGGATCGGCTACCCGGCGCTCACCTGGCTGGTCTCGCTGGGCCAGCACTCCCTGGTCCCGGTCATGCTGGTCGCCGTCAACGTCGCCGCCATCGGCGCGCTGGGCTATCTGGGCGGGGTGTTCGCGGTCCGCGGCGGCCGGCACGCGCTGGCCGGCCTGCTGGTGCCCGGGTACTTCGGCCTCATCACCAGCGTGTCCCGGGACACCGCCGAGCCGCTCGCCGCCGTCCTGCTGCTGGCCGGGCTGCTCGCGGTCCGGGACCGCCGTCCCGTCCTGGCCGGCGTGCTCCTGGCCTACGGCGCGCTGACCCGGGAGACGGTCATGGTCGCGGTGGCCGCCATCGCCATCATCCGGGTCACCGGCATCGCGCGCGGCCGGGTCACGGGGTCGCGGCCGGGGCGCGACGACCTGGCCTGGGTCGTGCCGAGCGTGGCCTTCGCGGCCTGGCAGGTGGTCGTGAAGGCCGCGATCGGGAGTTTCCCGCTGCTCGCCGACGGCGGCCGGAACGCGGGCGCGCCGTTCATCGCCCCGCTCATGGCGTTCGAGCACAACCTCGGCCACATCCACCTGCACCAGTTCGAGCAGTACGACCTGTGGTTCCTGGAGCTGGCCATCCTGGTCCTGTTCTCGGTGGCGGCGCTGGTCTGCCTGGTGTCCACCAGCGCGCCGGTACACGAGCGGCTGGCCTTCGTCTTGTACCTGGTCGAGATCTGCGTGGTCACGCCGAGCACCTGGAACAGCCTGGACGCCGACATGCGGTCCTTCATCGAGGTGTACCTGCTGGCGGTGATCATCCTGCTGGGGACGCCCCGGCGGAGGTTCCCGGCCTGGCTGCTCCCCTCGCTGGCCGCGCTGACCCTGCCCGCCCTGATCGTCATCACGCAGCGCAGGCTCACCGGTTCGTGACGACCGCCCGCTGAGGTCCTCTTAACGATCTCCCAGTTTGCGTTCAGCCACTTCACGGCGGCGTTGAAGTCAATTCCCTTACGCTTTCGCCCCGACAAGCCCGAAAGCGCGGCGGTGTGTCCGGGTCTGGCCCGCCTTTTTTGGTGAGGACGGACCATGGCGGTGCACGAGCGCGGGGCCGCGGCCGATCCCGGCCCGGGGCTGGAAGCCGATCCTGGCCTGGAGTCCGGGCCGGGCGGCAGCCGTATCCGCTCGGCCCTCTCGCGGGCGAACCGGCCCGCCGTCACCGGGCTGATCGCGCTGCTGGCCGCGACCGGATTCGCGCTGGCGCGCTGGGACCTGTGGTCCAGGCGCATCATCAGCCGGTTCATCCTCATCGGTCAGCACTTCGCGCATCCCGCGCAGCTGCCGCCGGGGATGCCGCTGCGGGCGGCGTACGGGTACGACGGGCAGTTCTATTACCGGCTGGCGGTCAGCCCGCTGAACTTCGCCCGCACGGCGGACGGCATCACCGTCGACCAGGCCTACCGGTTCATGCGCATCGGCTACCCGGCGCTCACCTGGCTGGCCTCGCTCGGCCAGCGCCCGCTGGTCCCCTACATGCTGGTCGCGGTCAACGTCGCCGCCCTGGCCGCCCTGGCCTGGCTCGGCGCCGTCATCGCCCGGCAGGGCGGCCGGGCCGCCGCCTGGGGGCTGCTGCTGCCCGGCTACTTCGGCCTGGTCACCAGCCTGAGCCGGGACACCGCCGAGCCGGTCGCCGCCGCCTTCCTGGTCGCCGGGCTGCTCGCGGTCCGCGCCCGCCGCCCCGCGCTGGCCGCCGGCCTGCTCGCCTTCGCCGCGCTGACCAGGGAAACCGCGATGGTCGCGGTGGCCGCCATCGCCATCGTCCGGGTCACCGGCCTGGTGCGCCGGCGGAGCAGGCCGGGGCGCGAGGACCTGGCCTGGACCGTGCCCGCCGCGGTCTTCGCGGCCTGGCAGGCGGTCGTCTACGCCGTCGTCGGGACGCTCCCGCTGGCCGCGGACGGCGGGCGGAACGCGGGCGCGCCCTTCATCGCCCCGTTCGAGGCGGTGCGGTACAACCTGGGCCACATCGACTGGGGCGGCTACAACGCGGTCGACATCTGGCTGGCGGAACTGGCCGTGCTGCTGGTCTTCGCGGTCGCCGCGCTGTGCTCGCTGCGGGCCTCGCGGGCGCCGGCCCACGAGAAGCTGGCCCTGGTGCTGTTCCTGGTCGAGATCTGCGTGATCACGCCGAGCACCTGGAGCAGCCGCAGCGCCGACCTGCGCTCCTTCGTCGAGGTCTACCTGATGGCCGTGATCGTCCTGCTCGGCCGGCCCCGCCAGCCGTGGCGCAGCCGCGGAGCCTGGCTGCTGCCCGCGGCCACCCTGGCCCTGCTGCCGGTGCTCGACGGCATTGTCCGGCTACGACTGCACTGGTCGTAGCCGGTAGTGGCCCAGCTGGGCGGCGCTCAGCTGGCCCGGGGATAGCGTCGGCATCACCCGCCCCGGGATGTACTTCAGCAGGTTCTTGTTCCAGACCATGATGGTGTACGGGCCGGTGTGGTAGACCCGGGCCGGGACGCCGAAGTACGTCCTGATCAGCTGGACCGGCTCCCAGTGCGAGAAGTAGCCCGGCTGGCTGTCCAGCACGACGAAGTTGGCGTAGTGATGCCTGGGGTTGTACCAGTCGACGTTGGACATCCACAGGTCCCGCTGCAGGGTGTACTGCATCAGGGCCCGGACCTGGACGTGGTTGCCGCCGCTCACGGTGACGCTGCTGCTCGTCCAGTAGCCGCTGAGCCCGTAGGTGAGATCGTGCCTGGCCAGCCAGGACGCCAGGCCCGTGTTGGCCGGGGCGGCGGCGGGCCGGGTGAGCTCGTAGCCGAACCCCGCGGCGTAGCCGGCCAGCACCACGATCCCGGCGGCGAACGCGGCCACCCTGACCCGGCGGGACCTGCCGTCCCTGGCCGCCCGGCGCTGCCTGGCCGTCCGGACCAGCACCCGCGCCGCCAGCGCCGCGCCGAAGGGCGCGATGACGGCCACCTCGTGCGCGGCCTCGTCCGAGGCGTTGGTGAGCATGTAGAGCACCACGTTGAGCACGATCGCGGCGGCGAGCACCTGGTCGACCAGGCTGGCGGCGTAGAACCGCCGGAACACCCGGACCAGGGCCCAGCCGACCAGGAAGACGCTGACCATGTGCAGGAACGCCAGGGCGAGCCAGATGCCGTGCAGCCCGGCGTAGTCCGCGCCGAAAATCTGCAGCACCTTCCACGCGGCAGGCGCGTTGTTCTGCAGGTCGTGCCAGGGCGTGAGGTAGAACGGCGGCCGGTTCACCCGGTAGCCGCCCACGGCGCTGATCAGGTTATTGGCCACCCAGGCGAGCGCGGTCGCCGCCACCGTGGACGCGCCGAGCGCCAGGTCGTACCACTGCCGGGCGAGCCGGTCGGTCCAGTGGCCGCTGGCCCGCGCGAAGCCCCGGATGACCCGCGCCGCGCAGA
>Ga0335073_10008522_pt1 | contig 14395 bp, 20 predicted proteins | sample Lox_Sample_22_FD_207093 | JGI IMG/M metagenome (GOLD analysis project Ga0335073, IMG submission 207093) | Soil microbial communities from Loxahatchee National Wildlife Refuge, Florida, United States - Lox_Sample_2.2 | ecosystem: Environmental > Terrestrial > Soil > Wetlands | place: USA... | reverse complement strand
TAATCCAGATATAATTTCCGGTGGTAGCATTGTATCTGTAATATCAGGTACCGGACGCTTGAGTGCCTTGAGATGTTCTTGAACGACTGCCACAGCAAGAGACGCATTGCTCTGCTGGACATCACCTGCAATGCCCAGCCGCACTTTCCTAACGACTGGGTGAATCGGAACTACCCGAAACGGTGCCTCTTGTAAGCATTAATCGACAGACAAGTGTACCTCTCGTTCCAGGGCTCGTTGTCGCAGAACTTCGAGCGCACCAGCAGGTTGTTCAACAGTCAATGCAGGCACACCTTTCTTATATATTCCTCCTTTATGCCAAGCGATACTCTCTAGCGTATTCCCCAAGACAGTAACATGGTCAATGCCCAAACTCGTAATACCCGTACAAGTCGGGTTTTCAACCACATTTGTTGAATCGTATTCCCCGCCAACACCTACTTCCACGACCGCAGTGTCTACCTTCATATCCAAAAATGCATGAAACGCCATCAACGTCAAAAATCTAAAATAAACTGGTTTCTTAGCTTTATCCAATCCTTCCTTCTCTGCAGACTTCTCCAACAAGTCCCACACTTCCCAGAAATACCGCGCAAAGACTTCCTCTGAAATAGGTTGTGAGTTAATTTGTATCCGTTCATTCACAGCTTTTAAATGTGGAGATGTGAACAATCCGATTTTTTGGTCTGGAAACAAGGTTTGTAGAAGACTTGAGATAAAGGCACAGGTCGAGCCTTTTCCTTTGGTTCCGGTTATATGGATCATGTTGAGTGAATTTAGGTCTGTGGGGGTGTAGTTTATGCGACGTAGCCATTCCCGCATTTCGGGGAGCGATGTTTGGTTCATGCGTCCACCTGATTTACGGAGTTGTTCGAGGATTGAAGAGTTTGTTTGAAGAGAATTGAGAGCTGTTATTGCATCCTACGTAATTCAGTTCGATGACTCACGGGGAGGGTAAGTACTCCGTAGTTACGATGAGACATTTTCAAGGGTGAAGAGAATAAGTTTAGACTGTTTCTGGAGACGGAAGATATTATGGGAGGAGAAAACATTCCCAACAAATATTCATGGTACCTTGACCGCGGATAAATTACTGCAATTCTTTCGGTGATCGGAACAAAAAATGACGATCTTTCGGAAATCAGGCGCAGGATTTCATCTCATTGCCACAGGATGCAATGGACTAGTTTCTATATCTACACTACCACAATCATGGATACAAGGGAAATATTCAGGGTATATGATCTAATGTCGACTTGGGTCATATCAATGCAAACATCTTTACCGTATACAGTCCTTCGGGAAGTCCTTGATATCAGCAACGTACCAACCGTAGAAAGACATACCGTGTTGCTCAGCAACATGTATCACCTTAAGTCCAGCCTTATTAAATAACGCACGCAAGGTCTTCTCAGTCCTCGTAAAACTACTATCCAACGCATCATAATTATCCTCTCCGGACGCCAGATTCTCTTTAACAACGATTATCCCGCCGTCAGGAACAATCCCATCTTTACACCGTCTGAAATAATCCACCAAGTCGGCATCTGTCAAATGCCCAAGACACCATTGATTCCAAATCACAGAATACTTGCCACTTTCCGGTACAAATTGCTGTAATCCCATGGTCAAGACCTGTCCAATTTTGCCAGCTTCCCTTTCCTCTTTTAAATATTCTCCCTCCATGACGTCCTTGTTGAACGATTCGATGGGCTCCACAAGATCTGTCTTGTCAAATATCTTGCTCAGAAGGTTCTTTGTGATCCGCCCTATTCCTGCACCGCAGTCCACGGCATGAGCATACGAAGAGGTTGCAAGCCGTTTTTTTATCGTTGCGTGACCCAGGAAACTTCGGGACCCCGTAATATCAACTCTAGGGAGACGCGTGTTATTGAAACCACCAAGCATTGTATCTAGTGTGGGAGGTAATGAGGTCCAATAACTATTTGTTATTTCTTGACATATTGGTGGAGATACTCTTGAGCCTTTGTGTAAAATTTAGAGTTTGTTGGAGCGTCTGTTACTCTTCTTACTCGGTCCTCATAGTTTTCGCTTTCTGTGTTTTCTACTGGCTCCTCTGCCTCTTTCGTCCCCTCGTCCGTTGAAAGGATGGTGAAGTCATGTCGTTCTCTCTTTCGCTTCGCAGGCATTGTTGACAAAGTATACAAGCCTTCTCTGGTTGGTGTGAAATTTCAGGCCCAATATTTCACGCGAATCGGGACGTAAATAATTTGGGATTTGCATGATTTCCACGCAGAAATTTAATCTGCGACTACTGCAATCATCTCTCCACGAACTTCTTTCGACCGGTGAGTATGTCATTGAAGAGGAAGAGGGAGACCAGAGGGAAACAGGGTAGTCTTGCAGCTCCTCCACCGCCTCCAGAACCAAAATCTCCAAGTCCTCCTCCCTGGAATCTCCCGTTCCCAAGATTACCTACAGTCGACGATTCACCTCCTCTTCCCGAGTCCGAACTCAAAAGCGTCGTAGACAGGTAAAGACTATTGACAGTCAGTCTCTTATTCATAGTGGCGTGTTGGCGACAGCTTTACTACAGTCGAGAGAGCTGTGGGTTCAAGGCTACCATTTCCCGAAAGTATGGAAGCCAACTCGTCGGGGAAGAAAAGATCCGCCTCCGAGCTCGCAGTACATTACAACCAGATTGGGCGTCTGTCCTGTCGTCATTGGGCCTCATATCTTTCCTGAAGCACGGTTCCTATCGGTTCGAAAAGTCGATGAAGAAGCAGAGAAAGCTGTTAAAGCAGCAAAAGCTCCAGCCCCCAAACCCAAAGCTCCACCTGCACCTCGAATGACACCAGCTGCTCAATCGAATGCACTTACAGTACAGGCTCTGACGGAGATTGCCTCGAAAAGCCCAGAGTTTAGTGCTATATTGACGGCTGTCGCAAATAAGACGGCTACTCCTGAACAACATGCCGCATTGGCGCAGTACATGAGAGCTGCCAGTCTTTTTGGAACATCTAGAGCAGCTTCTAGTAGTACTCCTGCAACTCCGGCAGCACAATCTAGTACGACGCCTTCAACGACGCCAGCGCAGGCTACAACATCTGTCTCAACTCCTGTTGTACCAGCAACCCCCAAACCGCTGACTACACCTGTAACCACAATTCCACAACCTTTGAATCCAAAGCCGCCCAATACGTCAGGAGTAACTCTAACTGGAGCGACGCCGAAACCAGTCCCTTCAGTAGCGCAAACAGCTCCAATACCACCTGTTCCAAAAGCTTCTACATTTGCCCCTATTCCACCTCCACGACTTATAGCTACCCCTGTGACTCGAATTCCTCCACCGAGGAGTTTAATCAGTCCTGTATCACTTACAAACCCTGTCAAGCCGATTGCTACTCCAGTTACTCGCATTCCCACTCCTTCAAGTGCAGTCGCACAGTCTACGCCGACTCCATCCGCTCCAACAATCTCCAATTCACTCGCTAGATCGACATCCACCTCCACACCTACTCTCTCAACAACCCCAGTAGCCAAACCGCTGCCAACTACATCTGACCCACCCAGTGCAGTTCCTACACAATCACCTTCCTTGTCTCAACCAGAAGTTCCAGTCGATACAACTCCTCCGATCGATCCCATGAACTTTGTTGAAATTGGATTCGAACTAACCGAACCAGGCGAACGTCTCCTAATCCCCCGGCACACAATCCTCGAAAAATTCCTAAGTCCACAAGGCGGTAACAATGTTCTCGCCTCCTTCATAATCACCATCTCCGACAATAAAGTATATATTCCTATCACGTTGAAATTGAGCGACTGTCCCTCTAGAATATGGGAAACTTTGCACAAGTATGTGTATCCTCCACCTATTGTTGTGAAGGAAATGGAGAGGATCATGAAGGAGTGTAAGAGGTTCGAAAAGAGTGTGTTGCAGTTGAGGATTCCAGTTGATGAAGAGAGCTTTCAATGGAATGGAATTAGAAAAGAACCTGAGCGGAAAAAGTATCAACGGAAAAAGAAGGAAGAGGTCAAAGAAGGGGCAGGCGAGAAGAAAGAAGATGGAACTGAGAGTTTAACAACTCCAGGCAAGAAACGAAAGAGTCTAGTGGTAGGATTAAAACTTCCCGCTATGAAGAAAGAGTCTGCCGAGTAGATATGACCATAGCATGGTTTGAATATAGAGAAAGAAAGGACAGATAGGGATTACAGTTGGAATGCAGTAGTCTCAATTCACCATTTCTATACATTGTATTATTCAACATAATTCCTCTGCAGGTACGAATCTGATGTTCTATTCAATCTACATCATTTGAATCTGCGTCCGCACTAGGATCCAAATATGGAACCTCGCCAATACTGGTGACACGAATTCCAAGTCTCTCGTATTTATTGTCGACATCTGGAGTGGCAGCATGATACACCTGAAATTAACACAACCCAAGAGGAGCCTACCGAACGATTATCCCAGATCGCACAGGACTTTGGTTCCCAGCGGAAACGAACTTGCATATCGTGGTTGGAGGTGATAGTGTCCAAGAACATTTTCATGAGATGATCGGATTCGGCTTTGGTAACATCGTCCACTTTTTTGACATGCAATCCCACACCGTAAATCGAATTGCGACCGGTCACAGGATTTGTGCGGACGACAGGATGGGTTGCGTAAAACTTCTTTCCGGAATTCAGGGGATGTCCACGGGGATCAGTCCATAAGTCGAATCCGCCAGTTTCTTCGGCACGAAGATATTTGTCTTGGGAGCTGGTGGAGATCGTCAGAGTCTTGAGATAGTTTTGCAACTTGGTGGGCAATCGATCGTACATTTCTGTCGAGCTCGCCCACAGAGTGTCGCCCCCAGTCGGCGGATGTTTAAGCATTCGTAGGAAGGAATAGTCCGCAGGGACAGTTTCAAACATCAAACTAACGTCAGATCATAATACAGATCATTGGAAATGTCGTGGGACATACTCGCTGTGCCATTCAGAGGCACCACTTCGATTCTTCTTTGCCTGTACTGGATCCGTCTTTTGCTTTCCGAAATACGTATCCCACAATCGATTTGAGACGAGAAACGCTTGCGGGTCTTTCTGAGCTTCTTCGTCGACGATATGAGGTGCTTTTGCTCGCACCGACGGATGCACATGCAATCCCGCTTCTTTTGGTTTACCGCTCAACAGCCCGAGTTTCTGAGTAAAGATTTTCTGCTCTTCCAGGGTCAATTCCTGATCTCTCAAAAACACGACGCCTCTGTGCGAAACAATGATTGCGAACTCGCGAATCAATTCATCTGACTTTAAGAGATCTCTCAGCTGCAAATCTGTATACTGACGACCGACGCAGGGAGTCACTTCGAAGTAGTTGTAATGGTCAAGACAACCAGTTGGCTTGAGAGGCTCTCGAATCATCCTACAGTACGTACTAGGGGTGCAGTCTCAGAGGAGTTTCGGTCAAGGATGCAGTCTTGCAGCAGAGGAATGTTTCCTCCTTTTATTTATGCGGGGGATCGACGTTCGGAGAGTTTGATCCGATTGCAGCGCGGAAGTTCGGCATGCCCTGATAGCCGCTGCAGCCTCAACCGGCGGCCTTTGACTGTTGATTCGGCTTGGACACCCACGTGATGACTCAACATTTCGAGCGTCAGATTAGATAAATTGCCAATTGCCGTACCCCGCAATTCTTCCAAGCGATTGATCCTGATTCGAATGGTTGTCGACGACTTTGCCAGGCTCCCCAGCGGAGGCATCATCAGCTACCGCGACACTGGCGCAGTCGATGGTGCGTATCGCACCTTCATTTTCGTTCATGGCGTTGGATCGCACAAAAGAGCTTGGGACCCCCTGTTGGATTACGTCCCTCCTGCCTCGCGAGTCATAACAATTTCCGTCCGGGGATACGGCGATTCAAAACCATTGTCCGCGGAGCAATTGGCTTTGAAGAGCCCTCCAAGTGAATTGCATCAACAGCACACCACCGACTTTCTCGAGTTCTTGGAGTATGTTACCACGGATCTCGGAGTGCCGACAGCAAATGGGGGCGGAATAACCGTACTATTTTGGTCGAAAGGATGCTCCCTAGCTCTGGGCTTGTACTACTTTCCGAGGAAGACCGACATTCTCAACTCGGTTCAATCAATCATCTTTTATGAACCTCCTGCTCCAGCGGTATTCGGACAAGCAAATGATCCAACTGCGATTGCATGTTTGTACACTCCGTCAGATGAAGATCCTGGGTTGCGCTTCTCCAAATACGCTGCTGGGTTTTTTCGTAATCCCCGCGAGTACCTCGCTAGCAAAGGCAAAACACCGCCCGTTCTCGAATTCTATCACTCCGGAGTTGATGATCCTGCATTCCGAGCTCGTTCGAAAATTGCTGCTGAGCGCGAGAATATGCCCGCCAAACAAAACTGGTATTTGGTGGATGCACCAGAGGAAAGAGAAGCTGCGGCAAAGAAAGCGGTGGAAAATATTGCTAAAAGCGACTTGAAGAGCGTCGGTATCATGTGGGGAAGTGAAGGACCTCCAGCTAGTTTGCTGGGAAGTTGGCTGCTTGAAGATTGGTTGTTAAAGGCAGGCAGAGTGGCCAAGACGAGGCAAGTTGAAGGAGGAAATCACTTTATTCATTGGTATCGCCCAAAGGAGTTTTGGACGGTGGTCTTGGAATTATCATGACAATATTTATTAGACCGGAAACTAGAGATCTAGATTCTAAACCGCAAATGAACCTGATACTCCCCAAAGAACTACTCCAATTGCCAGGCAGAAAGACCCCATCACAAAAGAAATACACATAAATGAACGATCGTACGGATAGTGTCAAAGGGATCACGAAACACTTGAAGTTTCGGGATATTAAGCGAATGGATGCCTTTTAGTTCGTCGTTGCATAAAATTCTACCTGCGCCGTTTTGTGGCTCGACGAATCGGTCTATCCAAGAGTAGAGAACGTGGATAAAAATAGTTAACTCAATTTGCTTGACTCAAACAAAAGCGGCATATTCAGTTGCGCTCTACAAAGTACGAGCAGTCCTAAAATGCTTCCCAGCATAAATCGCCTTGTCCCCCAACTCTGCTTCAATCCTCAAAAGCTGATTATACTTGGCGAGACGTTCACTTGCATTAGTTCCCATCAAGATTTGACGAACCTGCGACACGGAGCACCAGTCTTGATCTCTCCAGCACGGATACCGACAACAAGATCAGCGATGAAAGTATCCTCGGTTTCACCAGAACGGTGAGAAACCATTACGCCCCATCCAGCATCATAGGAATCCTGGGCGGCCTGAAGGGCTTCAGTGATAGTACCGATCTGATTGATTTTGAGAAGGAGAGCATTGCAAGATTTAGTTTCGATAGCTTTCTTGATACGGATGGGATTTGTCACAGTGAGATCGTCACCAACGATTTGACCATTGAATTTGGTGGAAAAGTGTTGCCAGGCTTCCCAATCATCTTGGTCGAAGCCATCTTCGATACTACACTCTCAGGAAAAAGTAGATAGTGGAGGATACCTGACGATGGGATATTCTTTAGCTAATCCAAGGTAAATCTCTGCCAACTCTTCAGATGAGATCCACTTGCTCTTATCACTATCCGGATTCTTGAAATCCAAATCATACTTTCCATCTTTATAGAATTCAGAACTGGCAGGATCCATAGTAATCTTAATCTTTCCGGTATATCCAGCTTTGTCAATAGCAGCAGTAATCAAATCCAAGGCTTCCTTTGCAGTTTGAATATCAGGTGCTACACCACCCTCGTCGCCGACGTTGCCGGCTGAAGTACCATACTTTTTCTTGGCAAGAGATTTCAATTGTTGATAGACCTCGGCACCTTGTTGGAAGGCTTCCGTGAAACTAGATGCTTCGCTGGGGAAAATCATGAATTCTTGGAAGGCGAGACGGCCACCAGCATGAGAGCCTCCGTTTAGAACGTTGAAGGAGGGAACCGGAAGAACGTAGGGTTTTTTTGAACCAGAGAGATCGGAAATGTGCTCATAAAGAGGGACTCCCTGATGTTAAAGATAGTAGAACAAACAGAGATACCTTTGCGGCAGCTCCAGCACGAGTTGCGGCCATTGAGACACCAAGAATGGCATTAGCTCCGAGTTTGGCTGGTCGTCAGTTGGAGTGTTTCAATTGAGTAGGCTTACATTTGTTGGGAGTGCCATCAAGGTCAATTAGGAATTTGTCAATTGCCTTTTGGTCTGTAACGTCAATACCGCTTTTAATCAATGCGGGAGCAATGATTTCGTTGACATTTGCAACAGCCTTGGTGACACCTGATAATGAGCTATGCTCTTCAGATGATAGATGTAGATACCTTTGCCACCCCATGCGGAGCCCTTGTCACGAAGTTCAAGAGCTTCATGAATACCGGTTGATGCACCTGAAGGAACAGCAGCTCGATGCAATCCGGTTTCTGAGAGATTAGCGCATCGGGTGGATGGAATTCGGCGTTACCCGTGATAAGGTCAACTTCAATAGTTGGATTGCCGCGAGAGTCGTAGATGTAACGGGCGAGGATCTTTTTAATGGTCATGATAAAGTTGAGTCAATTGAGTACGGAAGAATTGAATTGCTGAATGGATTGAGGATCAGGCTCAAGATGACGTTGGGGACGGTCAACGTTTAATTTCAAGAGGTAGATTTCTGGTGAGCACATGCAACAGTTTTGAGAACTGGTGCCCATAAGACGGGACTCTGTCCGGACTCAGAGGCGAAACGATGATTTCCCTGAAATTCAACTCCGTCAAAACTTCTTTCCCTGAAAGTTCTTCTTGCTCGTGGAAATGAGTACGATTGGCATTCCAATTAAACTGCTACACGAAGCACAGGGACACGTCGTCACTGTCGAGCTCACAAATGGTCAAGTCTACAGAGGCAAATTAGTAGAAGGTAAACCCTCCCTAGCGCAGTCCTTTTCCTTTTCGCGAAATTTGCTAACTGGTGTAGCTGAGGATAACTGCAATGTACAACTTCGCGATGTCACTGGAACAGCACGAGATGGTCGAGTAAGTCATCTAGAACAGATTTTCATACGGGGTTCGCATGTGCGGTTTTTCGTGATTCCAGATATGTTGCGAAATGCACCGATGTTTAGAAACAAGGCCATGAGGGCTAGAGGAGCGGTTAGAGGAAGGGGAGTTCCGAGAGGTGTTCGATAGGTCTCTTATTGACTGTGTGGATGCATGAATGGATGTATTATATCTGTCTGGCTTTCAGCCTGAGCGATTAGGAAGCTAGGGACTCAAAAGTTGGGGTTACAATCCAGTTGTCAATTGGAAAAGCTTCTCGTTCTAGCTTTCAACTGCCTGGCGACCTTTCAGAGCTGTATATGTAGTGTCACTGTGTTTTCAGAGCAATAGAATCCATTGTCTCAATCATATGCAGGGATATAGTAAGTCAACACCGGTCCTTCCTCACCGAAATCATCCGAAATAAAAACATACACCACCAAAGCCCGCTCCTCGCAAATACAAAGTAACATATTCTTTGCAACTTGTGAAACTCGCAACAAATTCGACCAGTCCTTCGCATCGACCTTAACACTCGAAAACTTATTTCGCGGACGACGGGTACTGGGATGTCCATCGACCGTCACAACACGAGGATCTCACACGTAAGCGTGTTTTCAGGGTGAAGTATACCTAAAGGTGGATTTAGTAAACCTTGCCAACATGTTTCCACTTTGACTTCATCTGCTTCGACGCGAAGTTTGAGTTCTCCTGCCATATTTGCCATCACATATAACTTGTCGCTAAGTGACTTGCATCGTTCACTCACTGCTCGCAGGGTATCTTGAGAAGGTAGGAGGATATGAACGTCTTCTGGGGGTAATGTGGGTTCCTTCTGAGTAAGGATTGATTCAGCAACTAATACTCGTGCGGGAACTAGATGCGTAATTACGTTCGATTCAACTTTGCCCTACAGTTAGATTCTACTTCAAAATTGAAGATACGGTGACGGAAGATGCAAGAGCTAAATAAGCAGTGTTATTCTTCTTTGTAAGACGCATCGTGGTATCAGCCGAAGACGAACATGACTTTAATGCCCGATGCAGTGTGTCCAAGGGTATCTCCAAATTAATCACATTCTCCGAATTCGAATTGCAGACATAATCGTTTTCAAACAATGTCTCAATTTTCAAGTTCCTAGATGTTAACAGGTCTCTTTCTACTGATGATGTACGACCAAACTTGCGTTCCTTGGGATTCAGGAAGGATGTTGAAGTGAATTGATGATCGAGTTAAACAGACCCATGCGCTCCTTCCAAGACGCTCTAATGAGTTTACTAGACCTTATATTAGCCACAGACGGAATGGAGGTACGAGTGAATGTTCCAAGATCCGATATCGTAGCTCTGAACTTCATGCACCAAGTCGATGTTGTCAAAGTTGAAGGTAAGATGCGCAGGAAGATTTCGAACGACAACAGGTGTGGGATTGGACGATTCAAGAGTCCGAGAAATGGGATTTAACGATTCAGGCAAAACAGTGGAATCGAAAAAGTGCGAAGTTACTGAGTGAACCACGCATGGGCAAAGCAATGGGCATAGAGCGACCATGCTACATGAGATTTGGCAAAGAAAAATGTATTTAGTGACTCATAGAATACTGTACTTTACGTCCTCCCAGAATAACAATACGATCCCTCAACAAACACGGGAAAGACCCAACACATAAATGAAACCCAGTCTCCTACTATAATTTATGAGCGTTCTCCACGGAGACGTCTAGCAAGTTGCATATCCTTAGGTTGAATAGTAACTCTCTTCCCATGAATAGCACACAAATTCGTATCCTCAAACAAACTGACAAGATATGCCTCGACAGCCTCCTGAAGGGCCCCAATAGCACTGCTCTGGAATCTCAAATCGGTCTTGAAATCCTGTGCAATTTCCCTGACGAGTCGTTGGAAGGGAAGCTTGCGAATGAGAAGTTCGGTGGATTTTTGGTAACGACGGATTTCTCGAAGTGCGACAGTACCGGGTCTGTAACGATGGGGTTTTTTGACGCCGCCTGTTGCAGGTGCAGATTTACGTGCTGCTTTTGAGGCGAGTTGTTTGCGAGGGGCTTTGCCTCCAGTGGATTTACGTGCTGTTTGCTACAACGGTGTTAGCATCATCATCCTCAACAATAATAATAAGACAAAGGAATGCCGTAGCAATAATACGACAATGTAAGGTGATGAAAGGAGGAATAGGACGATAGAGGGACTTACTTTAGTACGAGCCATGTCGGAATATAGATTTGAAAGTGAAAAGCTAAGGTTTGTTGATGGATGGAATGGTTAACGTGGTGAAATTTGATGGATGGATGTGCAACAGGTGTGTGCGAGATGGTGATGTTGGGAAAGTGGGCAGTGGCAAGTTATGTGGGAATGGCCGTATATATACTAAAGTATAACAAAACAGACCAGATTAAGCCCTCACTCAGCTTTGTCTCTGACAATAAATATATAAGGCGAAGAATGGGTGGCTAAAACGGGTAATCAGGCATTTCTGTTGGCGGTGATTACGTGATCTAAGAAACGACAGTCTCCATCGGAATTCTCAATCGCAAAACGGCGCATTCAGGGCGACAGAAAGGAGACACCGGAGAAAAGAAAAGAATGAGATGCGGAATTCGAGTCGAGAGATCAAAATGCTGTCAAACTAAATGGCGATCGGCATGCAATCAATCAACCCGGAAAAATGTCACTCCTCCATGATTGGATGAAACCTTATTCCTGTAAATTTGCATGTCTATCACCACGTCGGTATAACAGTTTCGTTTCTTCTGCTTTGCTCTTCTTCCCTTCTAACACCGGTATCAATGACTCAGAAAGCGGCGTTTGTAATACTTCAATCGTGAAGTATCGAAGTATAGAGAGCTGATATCGTCTTATGGCTCGGAAAAGTTGGACATATGCGTGACCAACCTCCGAAGGGAGTGTCCGAGATTGCATTTGTAGTCTGTGATGGAAACACAAGGGAGAGCTGGAAATGGTAGAAATGAGACCACACGTTCGTCGGTTATGCGACGGGGTTCAATTTGTACAACGCCGGAATTCCAATATCGTGATTCACTCTAATCAACATGGTATAGGCCTCCACTGACTTTCAACGAGGATGGGTGGCTTGTCGATGACGCCAGTATCAACAGACTGATAGATACTGTCATGATGGTACTCGTATAGGGCTTCATGGACAGAGTTGGGTATGTATGTAATAACGTACTGGGATATTCCGCATCCAACTCTATTCGTTCCAAAAATCTACCTTCTTAAATGCCTCATAAGCAGGGCGCTTCAATGACTCCCGTGCAACTCTAATATCGGTCATGATATCCTCAATCAACGCTTCTTTGGAAACATAATCATACTCAGGCCGTATATATCCCAACACAATGACCTTCATCACCTTGCCATAAAAATCCGCTTCATATTCACACATAATATGCACCTCAGCACTCCGTACAGCATTGTTGTAAAATGGATTATATCCCACACTCATCACCATTTCAACAATCCTCTCGTCTTCATGGCCGCATACTTTTGCATAGCCGTAGTATATACCAGTCTCTTTTAGGTACTCTTGCACATGTTGATCTGAAAGATTGGCTGCATTGTTAGCGTTGAGGATGGCATGGAAAGTACCTGTCGGGATTCCGAGATCCTTGGATCCTCGACCGAAGCCTTTGATAACAGGGCCTTTCAGATAGATAGGGAATGGAGGAGCTGGAGAGTCCGGGCCGGTTATCAACGGTCGGTCTTTATGTTCAGACATCCTGATTGTATTCAAACAGGACTTGGGCTGAAGACGACTTCAGGATTTCGGAAGGTGGTTTGGATCACATCAACAAAAATTCCGGAGCGATCGGCGCTCTCCTTGCAGTATGTTCACAGGGTTAGGGTATAGATGTAGAGAAATTTCATTTCGATTGGCCGCATATAGCCTCGGACCAGTCGCAGTGCGGCTCTTACACAAGCAGGGCTTGCAGCTCGCAGAGCACCTGGACCAGGATCTCTCCGGTCGATATACAACTCCGTCAGTTCATTGATTGTTAAAGAACCTTGTGCATAGTTTCAAAGGGTTCGTAATGGAGATCTCAAATCCTGGGTTTGAAGAGAAACGGCCTAGGGGTTGTGAATTTATTGAGCATTTTGGCGATTTCGCCACACAAAATCTGACTGACTTCTGCATTAGCACTGAATCACGAAGCCAAACGAAGTCCAATCGGGTTCCTGGTGCTTTCTCCTGATAGAGTACTTCATTGCCTTCAAAATAAGACCCTTCCTTCCGAGATTCAATTGCATTAAATGACCCTAATTTTGTTTCGTGGATTTCTCTGTGGAAAGCTGTCTGATTCAGGAAATTTCAATTTGGACCAACATACTTCAACATCACCAACTCTCAAAAAGCCTCAAAAACGCAAAAAAAGGCACTTTTTCAGCAACGGACAAAGAAGGCCCCCTAAAAATCTCATGAATGTATCTCTTTCCCCTCGTTTACTCCTTAATCTTACTCTTTAATCTTAGATTAAGGCTGGAGGTTTCCCCCAGACGTAAACATTTACTCCTTAATCTTACTCCTTAATCTTAGATTAAGGCTAGAGGTTCCCTCCAGACGTAAACGAGGGGAAAGGGATACATTCATAAGATTTTTAAGGGGTCTTCTTTGTCCATTGCTGAAAAAGCTCGCGCAATTTCAATAATTAATCTCAATCGGGACCGTTTTAATTATGTAGGCGACTTCCTGTTTGGGCTGGGGAAAGTTGTTCCAAAAACTCCAGAAATGAGGTCAGATTGGAGAGTTGCTGGAGGAGGTCTCCGACCTCCTCCAGCATCCCTCCAGCAGCCCGCAATGGGACACAATTGAGACAGGACGGCTACATGCCTGTAGGGGTCATTACTCCTTCAAAATATTACTCTCTCAGTTCTGTTTCAGAGTCATCTGCAGAACTGCGGTTAGATTGAGATGCCCCATTTCCGTCAGATGGATAGTGAAGACACGCTCCGTCGCCATTGCCTGAAGGCATTCCACCCCTGACGCTAGTATGTCAAGGCCACGGTTAGCTCAAGGATCGTTTCGGGCAGGCTTCATCAGCCTATGCAAAAAGTGACTAGGCGGCCCCATATAAAAAACTAGGTGGCAACTTGGTGACACCTTTTCATCCATATCTTCCTCAATATTGGTCCGTTTGACTTGCCGTTGAAATATGTTGTCCTCAAAAAGGTGCCTGAACTTTGTACTAGGTATATGCTTATGTCAGCATCCTTATTCAGGATTTGGTTTTGGCATTTTGCGTAGTATGCCTGGAGTCCCGGCCCAAACTAGGCGGCTAGTTGCCACTTAGTTGCTACAAAGTTCCTATGTAGCTCTCGCGTAGTATGCCTCTACAGCCTTCAATTTAAGTGCTACCACTTGGCTGCCATATAATAAAATGTTC
>Ga0335073_10008521_pt1 | contig 14396 bp, 27 predicted proteins | sample Lox_Sample_22_FD_207093 | JGI IMG/M metagenome (GOLD analysis project Ga0335073, IMG submission 207093) | Soil microbial communities from Loxahatchee National Wildlife Refuge, Florida, United States - Lox_Sample_2.2 | ecosystem: Environmental > Terrestrial > Soil > Wetlands | place: USA... | reverse complement strand
TTGACAGATGGAATGAGTCGGAAGAAACTATAGGTGGTCTGTGGATCTTGATGATCTTCGAATTCTGGGGCTGAGTTCAAAGTGGCTGTTGGCATAGATCAGATCGCAGCCAGAAGAGCAAATGGCACCAGATTTTTGAGACGATAGAGGAAGGAGTCGTATTCTGTGCAGATGTTATTACTAGTGTCGTCGCTGCTACTGCTGTTACCATGCTGTTATCTATTAAAATCGCGTCACGGTCGCAACGCAAAGGAGGATCTTGCAATCCCGGCGAACTGCTGTTCTCACATATTGCACAACACATATTGACGAAGCACGAAGGTGGAGATACACTGTTGATATCTTTCATTATCGAATGTACAACTGATGTAAATTGCTACTCGATCCTCAAAGTAAAACGAATGGCTTGCCCATGGTACTCTTTATCACCAAACTTCCGACATTCTGCCATCCCTTCTTCAATAAACTGACCAAGAAGTTGACAGCCAACATGATGTTGGCGACCAATTCATCATCCGTCATAGTAACATTTCCAATGGCAACACCCAGACACAGAACCTTCTTCAACTGAAGCTTGATCGTTGCACGGACTTCATCCAACTTGGCGCCGAGGTCATCCTATCATTACACCAAGTCCTTATATTTAGGAACACATACGCCATGTCCCACCGGAGTAGGAAACTTTCCGGCCTTACTCAAACCAGGACCCAACAATCTCGGAATTTGCTTGATCAAAACTTCAGAAGCAATGAAAGCGTCATATTTCTTCGCCAATTTCTTGACCAACTTCTTATTCTTGTTCATCTTCTTCAAATCATCCACACTCATAACATCCACTCCAAGCTGCTTCGCACGATCAATATCGTGAGCATCTCCAAGCACACAAATTGTCATTTGAGGACGAGGGATGTTGGGTAACTTGACTTGACCGGAGAAACGTTTGTCACGTTGAGGATCATAGTTTTTCAACCCGATCTGGAGTTCGATGGTTTCTGTGAAGTTTCTTTTCTTCTCCTCCGATGAGTATTGAAGGAGGTCTTTCACGTTTTGGCGGACGTTGGCAACTGAGATCTTACTCATTTTGCTTTGTCCTCCCAGCGAACTCTCGTTGACTATGTCTTTAAGGCCGATGGAGATCTCTAAATCAGTCACAGCAGTCACAACTCTTGCCCTAAATAATCAGACTGTTAGGGCTGTAAATTTACATTTATTTTAACGGCACATTTACTTTATTTACGTTTAAGCTTGAGCCTGTGATACCAATCAATACCAGCCATCTTTTCACCAACACTTCCCACTCTACCTTCCTAAGCTTGGCCTTTCCTCGCCATGGCTTACAGAATTGGTATCTCCGCTCGCTCTTTAAACTCATTGTATAGAATATGCTCCTACTGGCCGAGCAGCATGTGCCGGACCAGCATGTAAGCAGGAAAAGAACAAAATCGGCAAAGGGGAACTCAAACTCGGAACTTTCCTTGACACCGGTCAATTCGCAAGTTTCAAATGGCGTCACTGGTACACACTCTCTTCAAAAAGAGTCAAATGCATGCTAATTCCAGGCGTGATGGATGTACGACTGAAAAGGTCCTTGCAAATATCAAGCTCAAGTTGGATGATGTCACCGAGTTGGATGGGTTGGAGGAATTAAAGTACATCATCTTCTCTCCAAGAAGAAACTAAGGTTTAGGGCAGAGGACCGGCGGGAAGTGATTGAAGTTATTGAGAGAGGATCTTGTACTTGTCATTCTGGAGTCAATTGACTGATTTTAGTTGACGAGGATGGTCCTAAGCCTAAACCGGAGACGCCTAAGAAGAAGACTCCGAAGAAAAAGGCCAAGAAGGAAGATGACGATGATGGTGACGATGTAGAGGTTGAAGACGAAGTACCGAAGAAGGCGGCTGCTACTGAAGCAGAATCTTCTGAAGCAAAGACTCCTGCAAAGAAAAGAGGCAAAGCAGCAGAAACTGAAGAAAAAGAAAAGCCGGAAAAACCGGTCAAAGCCTCTAAGAAAATCACGGAGGAAGACGCAGAGAAACCGGAGAAACCAAAGAAAACCAAAGCCAAGGCGAGTGAAGCAAAAGCTCCTAAGAAAACAAAGGAATCACAAAATGAACAGCCTGCGCCAGCCAGCTCGGAAAATCCTGAATCTTCCTCCGTCCCTCTTGCAAAGTCTAAGAAACGAAAACCAGATGAGGGTGAAGAGGGTACCGAGCAGCCAGTAAAGAAGGCTGCATCAAAACCAAAAGCTGACAAAGCTGTAAAAGCTACGGAGGAAAAGGCTCCTCCTAAAGAAAAGCCTGCTCCTAAAGAGAAGCCTGTGAAGGAGAAACCGGCGAAGGAGAAGGCAGCTAAGAAGGATACTACGGCAGAAAAGAGTGAAGAGACAGGTGAAGTTAAGAGAGGGAGAGGCAGACCAAAGAAAGCGGCTGCTTAATCCGAAGGTTATTGGCTTGTCGGTGTTCAGGTGTTCTGGAGGTTTACTTTGCTGCTAGGGAATAGGGATTTGGGATTTGTGACGTTAGCTTTGATTAGAAATACTATGTCTCATTGAAATACATCAAAGTATATGATTTTCGGAAGGAACACAAGGCTCCAAGTGAAAACCTTTTGAGACAAGGGGACGGCTGACGCGGATGGGGTCTGGTCCGAGGCGACCAACGTGGATATCCACGTCGCATTTCGCGGCCTGTACACTATAAAAGCACCTCCACGCCACCTTACCTTGGAGATACCAACATGAGCCGACTTCCTCCCACAAACGAGCGTGGTTACCAGCCAATTCCTCCGCAACAAGGGTCCTCCGGATTATTCGATCGTCGAACCGATCGCAGTCCTCGACCATCTCAAGGATATCCGCAATCCTCCGGACCTCCATCCTACAATGACAGACAATCGACAAGCTCGTCTAACCCAGGACTGCTGTCTCGGCTCACGGGCGGAAGTCGTGATGCACCTAAAGTTCAAGGAGGAGTATTTCGAGTTTTGAAGGTATTTGTTATTATAGAAGCCTTCTAATCTTTCAGGCGCCAAGGCCCGAGGCTGCTTTCTTGAACTTGATCTACGTTTCTCCAGATGATTTCTCTCGAAACATTGGCTACGTCATCATGGATGATATGTATGTCTTTTCTGTCCAGTAAGTTTCGGTCGTAGAAACTGCTGACCCAGTAGACAAGACCCAGAGATCCCACGGGGCTGTGTTGGAACTTCTCTCTATCAAAGAGAATGGGGACGTTGGGGTTTGAAGTACTCCAGATGTACCATACATATCTAACCATCTAGTCAAGAAGTGACAGTGGCTCCATACGACCACTTTTCTCACGGCGGACCCGTCTATCTTGGGACCATGGACGTTGAAGTCTCTTTTGTCAAGCCAAACTACCGAACGAATCAAGAATTCGACTCAGATGAGCTTGCAAAATTCTTTGTCAAAGTACTCCTATTCACGCACTACCTCTAACTCTTCTAGTCCTATCAAGGCCAAATCTTTGCCCCTGGTCAGATGGTTGCTATTGACTATCGCTCCTTCCAACTCAAAATCCTCGTGAAGAGTGTTCAGTGTGTCGACCTCACGGTTGCCGAAAAAGGTGGAAGTGCAAAACAAAAGCCAGATTCATCTTCACATACCCGCGGAATCCTTACCCCAGAAACATCAATGGCATTTTTCAAAGCCACGGATTCTCAGATTAAAATTAAGGCTTCCGCCCATCGACCTCCTCCCAATGCCATTATTCAACCGGATTTCAAGTTTGAGGATATGGGAATTGGAGGCTTAGATAGTGAATTTGCCACTATTTTTCGACGTGCCTTTGCGAGTCGTATCATGCCTCCCGGCTTAATTGAGAAATTGGGGATTCAGCACGTTCGAGGTTAGATCTACACTTGTTACAAAAGTTGATTATTAGGTATTTTATTATATGGACCACCTGGAACGGGGAAGACTTTGATGGCTCGACAAATCGGAAAGATGCTTAGGGCCAAGGAGCCAAAGATTGTGAATGGTCCTGAGATTTTGAACAAATTTGTCGGTCAGAGCGAGGAAAACATTCGGAAACTGTTTGCAGATGCAGAAAAAGAAGTATGTGTATCCTGCATCAATTTGTCCTGACGACTAGTACAAAGACAAAGGAGACCAGAGCGACCTGCATATAATCATTTTCGATGAACTCGACGCCATCACCAAGCAACGCGGTACCACGGGTGGTGGAACAGGTGTCGGTGACACCGTCGTCAATCAGCTTCTATCGAAAATGGATGGTGTAGATCAACTCAATAATATCCTCATTATTGGAATGACCAACCGACGTGATATGATTGATGAGGCTCTTCTTCGTCCTGGACGCTTAGAAGTACAATTGGAAATCAGTCTGCCAGATGAGAAAGGCCGTCTTCAGATCCTCAAAATTCATACACGCAACATCAGATCGAATGGTCTGATGGACACTGATGTCAATCTCGACGAGTTGGCGGAGCTCACGAAGAATTTCTCTGGTGCAGAGATTGCTGGATTAATTAAGAGTGCAACAAGTTTTGCTTTCAATCGACATGTTAAAGTTGGAAGTATGGCCCAGTATAAAGATGATCTATCGAAAATGAAGATCAATCGAGATGATTTCATGATGGCGTTTACTGAGGTTCAACCGGCATATGGAGTGCATAAAGAGGATCTGGCTAGTTGTATTGAAGCTGGCATTATCATGTATTCAGGCATGGAGGTATGAGATCCCAAGAGACCTTGCTAATAACAGCACCTTATGCGCCAAGCGCAACGTTATGTTGAGCAAGCGAGAACAACTGAACATATGCGTGTTATTACTGTCCTCATGCATGGCCCATCTGAAAGTGGAAAGACAGCGCTTGCTGCATCAATTGGAATTAATGCAGATTATCCTTACGTCCGTCTCGTTTCCCCCCGGAGTCTTGCTGGAATGAGTGAGCTCGGTAAAGTGCAGTACATCAAAGACGCATTTGATGATGCCTATAAAAGTCCATTAAGTCTCGTCATCGTCGATGACATTGAGCGAATTATAGGTATGTGTCCTGTCCATCTTTGACTCAAGTGTAGAATGGAATGCTTTTGGGGGAAGGTTCTCCAACAATCTATACCAGCTACTAGCTATTCTTTTTCGAAAACCACCTCCAAAGAATCGCCGGTTGCTTATAATCGGTACCACGTCCGAGAGGCATGTGTTGCGACAGATGGGCATCCGGAATTGTGTTGATTTCGAAATCGGTGTTCCCAATGTGTCGACTCTGATGGAGTTGGGTCAGATTCTGAATGATCTCAAGCCCTTCGACGATCAGACTTGTCGGTCGATCATAAGAGACATAGAGGAAAAGACGGGTAGCAACAGTTTGAACGTTGGGATCAAGACCATCGTGACAAATTTGTATGCTAGTCAGAAGGATGAGGATCCTGCTGGCACTTTTGCCGATGCGATGATCGAGGCGATTAGCTACAACAATCCAGCAGAATTATAGGGTGGGATGTAGCTGATTTTGAGGTTTCTTTTTAGTTGTTATTGCGCCTGATAGAGCGACCGGCTCTTTGCTTCGATGGGTTCTGGTACGGGAGAAGCATTGGTAAAAAGGTAGAAGCTATGGCTTTTCATTAATTTCGATCTCAGTGCATTGTGATTTTTCCAAACGTTGCAAAAGTGCCTGTCCCTGAGATAATCATTGCGAAAGCTGGCGATGAACTCATCTTAGAAATGTTAACATGAGTAATTGCGGAGTGAAAGGTGCCCTTGGATTTGGCGATGCTCGGAGACTTGTCGAATTCTATTATTTCATCCTCGAAGCTGGGAATCGAGAGATGGATCCACGTTGCTATTAAAGCGTCTAGGCCAATGATAGTATTGCTCGGACAGGGTCTGGGCACGTGGTCTCGTTTATTTCTTTCTCGAAAATCAGTGGCCACACATCTCACCTCACTTTCCATTCTCAGCTCCATCAAATCCAATCCATCAACTCTTCAATCAACTCAATCCATCGAAGCAATGCCTGTACTTTATCCTCTGACTATTGCAAACTAACAGACTAGAGAAATCGTGGTGGCGGAGGACGCGCTCCATCTCGTCCTGCTCCAGCTCCCTCCCGACCTCAACAGCAAACCCGTCAAGCATCCAGCGTCCCAGCAAGAACTACTCAACCACCTCCTGCACAAGCATCCGGTCCCTCTACTGCTGGTCCTCCCGCAGTCCCTCAAAGCGGCGGCGGCGGATTCATGAGCAACGTCCTTTCGACTGCGGCTGGAGTCGGCATCGGACATGCCATTGGTCATGGGTTAACGGGAATGTTTGGTGGTTCTCCGGCCCCACCTGCTGAACAACAAGCTCCTGCTGCTGCTCAACCTGGAACAACTATGGAGAATACAAAGATGGGACTTTGCGATAATGATGCAAAGGCTTTCACTAGGTGTATGGATGATTATAAGGGAGATATGACTGTTTGCAGTTGGTATCTTGAACAACTTAAGGTATGTCGATTCCTAACATTTTCGAATGGATGCTGATGAGTTTAGTCTTGTCAAAAGATGGCGAGTCAATATTAAGATTGATCCGTGTATTTTGTTTCTTAGCATTTGAGCAGATAGATCTAAAATAAAAGGAATATGAATATCTCATTTTTGAAATAGAAGCTTCAATTATCTTGAACCGAGACGATGTGTGAATTTGGGAGCGGCAATCCCAATATTCCATTTTATCTATATGATGTACTAACCGAAAACAATCCCCAGTACACACATCAACATCTCGTCTCATCTGAGCAAACAAACAACGGACAAGAAAGCTAAGCCAAGACAACAAAAAAGAACTTGAGAATGAGACAACACAAAAATAAGCAATCTCCCCCTAGACAACAAACAATTCCGCACGATCAACCTCCTTCCTGAATTCCGCTCATTAATAAAACCTCCTCACAAAAATGACAGGTGAACAAGAACAAAGCCACTCGGCGAGCGCAAGCAAAGTGAGCGCACACACAAGTAACAGAGACTACTCGACTGGAGTATCCGCGAGTAACTATATAACCCTTCATCCACTCGAAACGTAACCAGCGAAGTAAGCAACCAACCAGCAACAAATCAGAGTACACAGATAAAACAGAGAAAAAGAGACAAAACAATCGCTAGAGAACTATGCCTGATCGCCAACAAGACAAAACAAAGAGACACACAAGAAAAAGAGAAGAGAAGATAGAAAGCAATCCACCGATCCAATGCGTATGTTTGTAAAAGGAAATAATATAGTCAAAGAAACAAGGATTGAGAGGGGTGAGAAAGAGAGCAGACACAATAAAAGAACAAAAAAGGAATACTCCCAATCTTGACCCTCCACAAAGCTTTTTTCCTGACCAAAAACCCAGCATACCACTGACCTCGAATTTGCTCAAGACTCAACATATCCATACTTTGAGTCACACATCTAATAAAACCAATCCAAAAAGAAGAAAACCGCAACAAAAGAGAGCTTCAAAATCACCTTTTATACAGAAACCCTCTTGCCGCAAGGACTTCCAAAGATAATTTGTCCACTCCCTTTGTCAAGTTTCCTCCCATTTTTTTTGTATGAATGCCCTTAATACCACTGCTGTTGCTGGGGACCACCACTCCCAGCTCTCGCAGGGCCAGCTGGACCAGCACCAGAACTACCAGCACCACCAGCAGGAACTCCTTGTCCCCTAGACTGCGAACGTAAGAGCCTATCAGAACCTTGCACGGCGCGAGAAGTATCAGGTGTATCGCGTTGGACTACACGACGTGGTTGAGAAGCGAGGTTTGCGGGGGTTGTTCCCGAGACGCCGGCGCGTGGAGGAAGACCGGAGGTACGTTGAGCTTGTCCAGGTACTGCTTGGGAGGTTGAAGCTTGAGGATTTCCAGGACGTTTGTCGTCTTCTTTCTGGTCTCCTGCGGCGATTTGTTTGCCATCCTGGCCCTTTGTTTGATTCTACAAACAGTCAGCACCAATACACAATACCACGGGAGACGGTAGGGGCAAGTACATATTTGAAGATAGTCCAATCGAAGATGTAATCATATTGGAATCCTTCACGAACAAACAAATCCCTAAACAATTTCCTCAAATACGCATAATCCGGTTTATCATCGAACCTCAAACTCCTCGTATAGTTCAAAAAGATGGCAAATTCATTGGGGAACCCACGACACAAAACCTCCGTACTAGTAGTCATCTTCTTCTCCATAATACGATCGTATTTTTGTTTCTTTGTCGCAGCTTTCAATCCCTGCCATGGCAATGAACCTCTGCAAAAATACATCATCACATAACCTAAACTCTCAAGGTCGTCACGACGGGACTGTTCGACGCCCAAGTGTGTGTTGATGGAAGCGTATCTTGCTGTTCCAGTGAGATTTTTGTTCTCGCGGTAGGGAATGTGGAGATGCGTTTTGGGGTCGCGATATTTTTTGGCGAGTCCAAAGTCGATGACGTTGACTTGATTGCCGCGTTTGCCAATGCCCATAAGAAAGTTGTCAGGTTTGATGTCGCGGTGGATAAAGGATTTAGCATGGATATACTCGATGCGGGAAATCTGCACAGTCAGTTGATATTTCCAAGATATAAAGGATAGGGGAGGGAAGGTACAAGTTGGTCAGCGAGAAGAAGGACTGTTTTCAAAGTGAACTTCCTGTTGCAGAAATTGAATAAATCTTCAAGAGAAGGACCAAGCAAATCAATGACCATGGCATTCTATTCATTAATCCATCATCTTAGAAGGAGCAGGTACATAATCGCACTCAGTACCGAACCAACGAACGAAAGGAATTCCAACACCACCTGCAAGTGCCTAAACCGTCAAAACTTATTCCGTAGAGTAGCATACCTTGTACACTCTTGCTTCGTATTCCAATTGAGGATGCTTTGCTTTTGTGGATTCAAGTTTGATGGCGATTTCTTCTCCCGAGATGATATTAGTACCTACATTGCATTAGAGGATGGTTCAAAGATGTTGAATACCAAGGTAGATATCTCCAAAACTACCGGATCCGATTTTGCGACCGATTCGATACTGAAAGCAAGTTAGCATGTCGAATCTTGATGGGAAAGTGTGGGGGTATGTTACCTTATTGCCCACTCTTAGGTCCATAGTGGCAGTCATATTGACTCGTGCTTCGGCCAGCTTGAACAGCGGCGGTAAGCAAGAGAAAGTATATAAATCAGAGAGGCTGAAGACGACTAACGCGTTCAAGTCAGCAAACGAACACTAAAGACACAAATAAAGAGTGCAAAGAGTGAACAAGTTGTGTGTTTAAGGTGGCTGCTACAAGGTAGTCATAACGCTTCACCTCTGTAGTACAGAATATTCGGAGAGAAGGAGACAGGTGGGGTTGACAAAGGAAGTGGGGGGCAGAGGAATGACGTCGGATTGGACGTACCTGGGGAGCAGTAGCCTTCTTGTTGCCACTACTGATGGGAGGAGACCCAGTCAGGAGTATTTAGTGGTTGTCCGTGATGAAGCGATGCGAGGAAGGGAGAGGGGCTGAGTATTGAGTCTGCAGTCTGGATTGAGACAGACAGCAATCAGTCCGGATGCCCAAAATAGAGCCGGAATTCTTTGTTGGTAGTGGATAATTTGATGAGGATGGAGGGATTAATGGATGAAGAAGGAGGAGGAGGATGGAGAGGATGAAGGAGGAGGGTGGTTGGAGTAGCGGTGTAGTGTGAAGTAAGAAGTAGTGGTGGGTGGTGGGTGGTGGTGATGAAGCCCTGATGATAATAGCCAGCACTCGGGCACGGCAGAGTGTGTAAATTCTCTATGTACATGCAGTGAATCATGAAATGTGTGCGTGTTATGTGTGCAATTTATTTAATTAAATAAGGTCCAGGCTTGGGCCGGCATCGCTGCATAAGGCACACTCTGTGAAACAGCCAATTCTAATCAAGCCTAAATATAAAAAGAAAGCGAAAAAAAATCTCCGGAGTATCGACTCCGAATCAACCAATAGCCCAAATTAAACAAGGTTCACTTCTCAGTCCCGGCTGGACTGTCCCAACCATCCTCAATCCACTCTGTATCTAACGACGGTTTCCGAGCAAGATACGCAACTATCTCTGCAGTTTTGACAACGACGACAACTTTCAGTGATCCATTCTATGGTACGCCGCACTCAAACGAGGTAGACGAGAATGCGCAATTACAGGCGGCGCATTTTAGTATTTGCGCTTCTTCCGTTCCTTCCGGGACAAAGGAACTCCAAAGAAAGGGAGAGAACCACCACCCCACTCTTTTAAACCACACACATCTCATCTATGATGATCTACTGAAAGCCAATTCAAATACGCGATCATCCCCTCACTCTCAACTTTAATTCCCTGTTTTAGAAGGTGCAAGCGAATGTTTGATTTGGCGAAATTCGACAAAGACAAAGAAAGGTTTGCACATGCAACGGCACAATTACCGGTTTGATGATCTGGGTAACACATCTTGCTGCAGACATGTACCCCTTCGCTTGAATCGGTATGTGTTATTCCCTGTACCGAGTCGTTTGTCCAATTGCCACTGTTCTCAGCCAAGCGAGAGAATAGTCGAGACCGTTATTCATCCAAATCATGGGAAATTCAATGCAGGAACACATATCCCCTGGAATAAGTTTAAGCTCTGTTGATCTCACAGAACAACGTGTTTCTAAAGATACACGTGCACTTACATCAGACTATCAGTCACAAGAGCACACACACCTCCACATCCCTTGGCGCGCAATATCACCAAACCTGGGCACAAACTTTAACTAGATAGGTAGTAGATAAGAATAGCTCTAAATCCGTTATATTCCTACATCTTTGCATCCTAGCTAAATGGAGTAATGCTGTTATTCTGCTGTCTCTTTTTCTGGCGTAGTTGTACAGCTCGAGATAACGTCGCTGTAAACAGCCATATTTGCCGATCACCATCCGGAACTTCATCATCCCTTCCGCCTCCCACCCCAATCCCCAATTATCCCTCCTCTCATTTCGACTCTTCATCCCCCCTTCTTTTCTAGCGTAGCATAACCATGGGTCTTTGTGGCTTAACTTCCGAGAAAGCTCCTCCTGCAGGTATCCTTCCAACAATCTCTTTTGTGGATCGCACAGCCTTCTGTCATGAAATCAGAGTCGCTAATACTCGAGTAGTTCGACGAAAAATAGTTATCCTCGGTGATGGTGCTTGCGGTATACTCTCTCTACTTTTACTCGGGGTTTGCAGAAAAGAGGCTGATCGTAGGGAAAACAAGTTTACTGAATGTTTTTACACGAGGATTTTTTCCAGAAGCTTATGAGCCGACCGTTTTTGAAAACTGTAAGTACCCCCTACCTTCTTCCTTGACCACCTGCTCCTCTAATTGGACTGCATTCTCTGTTATTGAAATCTTTCTGCAGTCTCGGCGTTTGCTTGTGGATGCACGACTAACTTGTTGACATAGATGTGCATGACATTTACGTCGATGGACAACACATCATATTATCACTATGGGACACAGCAGGACAAGAAGAATTCGATCGACTAAGAACACTATCTTATGCAGACACCCATGTCATCATGTTATGTTTTGCCGTTGAATCGAAAGATTCGCTTGAAAACGTGCGTGAAAAATGGTACGACGAAATTGCAAGGCATTGTGAAGGTATCCTCACACCAGTCCGCACTCCTCGTGAGAGTAGACGTTGGAAGGGATATGCTAATAGTAGGTGTGAAATTATGTTTGGTGGCCTTGAAGTGCGATTTAAGAGATGATGACCGGACAAAAGAGAGACTTGCTAAATATGGAGAAAAGTGCATTACTTATGAAGAAGGTTTAGCAATGGCAAAACAAATCCGTGCAGTGCGATACTTGGGTACCTTCCATTTCCCTCGTACTCTCTTGCATTAGGTGGTCGAAGGACATACTAATGTGGATAGAATGTTCTGCAAAACATAATCGAGGAGTATTGGAGGCGTTCACGGAGGCTTCACGAGTAAGTTTAACGGCAAGGGCAGTAGGTGGAGATGGACGCGTACCGCACGAAGAGAAAAAGTCTAGTTCATGCGTGATATCATAGTTATACTCGTGGAAGGTCGGCGAATCTAGTCTGGTGGAAGCAGTGAGGGAGAAGGCATGTATGAAGCAAAGGAAGATTTGGTTGGAGTTTGGGACATGGATAATTTATTTGTTGTTTCTTTATTACTAGTCCTGGTATTGGGAGTTTAATTATTTATCTTCGTTCTCCGAATGCTTGTATTGCTCTCGCGTATCCAAACTTTTGATGCCGAGTTGCGATCCTCTGCATAACCGAGGGATCGTCGTTCTTCAACACTCCATCGTCCACGCAAACCTCCAAATTCCACCCATCAATAACTTGTCTTCGATGGCGGATTCAGACTGTATGTCACCCTCAATTATCCTCTTTAACGCTTACAGTTGATGATGACTTCATCTACGAAGACGAGGACGAAGAAGAGCCAGATGTTGACGTAGAAAATGGCTACTACAACGCGAAAGGCACATTCCTGCTTCGCAATCCACTAACTCTCAGCTCTCAAAGAGGAAGATCCAAAAGGCGCTCTCAACGAATTCCGCACCGTCGTCGAAACAGAAGAAGCCACAAAAGGAAAAGGAGACTGGTACATCCCCCTTCCTCACAACACCCCATTCTAATACGTGGAAGGGGGTTTAAATCACTAAAACAAATGGTCAAAATCTGTTTTTCAATAGGCGATACCGAAAATGCATTACGCTACTACAACGAATTACTCACCTACACAACTCGAGCAGTAACTCGCAACTACTCTGAAAAATCAATAAACAACATCTTGGACAAAATCTCATTATCTTCAGACACGGCTTTCATGGAAAAGTTTTATGGAATCACTTTGAAAGCGTTAGAAGAACAACAGAATGAAAGGTTATGGTTGAAAACGAATTTGAAATTGGCAAAGTTGTGGCTTGATAGACAGGAGTATGGTCGTTTGAACAAGATTTTACGGTTATTGCATAAAGCGTGTCAGACTGAGGAGGGTGAGGATGATCAGAGTAAGGGAACGCATTTGTTGGAAGTTTATGCCATTGAAATTCAAATGTATACTGAAACCAAGAATAACAAGAAGTTGAAGGTATGAAGCGACTAGTGGGCTGGACTGATGTATAGGAACTATATAATAAGTGCTTGAGAGTGAAATCTGCAATTCCGCATCCGCGGATTATGGGTGTCATTCGCGAATGTGGTGGCAAGATGCATATGTCAGAGAGTATATCCCCTCCATTACTTTGTTGACGGTAGACGATTATGAAGCTGCTCAGAACGACTTCTTTGAATCGTTCCGGAATTTCGATGAAGCGGGAAGTCTCCAACGGATTCAAGTATTAAAATACTTTGTCCTAGCCAACATGCTCATGGAATCCGAAATCGATCCCTTCTCATCCCAAGAAACAAAGCCGTATACTCCTATTTCAATCGTCATTAATCATAAGATACAAGAATGATCCGCAAATCCAAGCAATGACAAATCTAGTAACAGCCTACCAACAAAAAGACATTCCCTTATTCTCCAAAATCCTCCAACGTGATGCTAAAGATATCCTCTCCGATCCGTTTATACGAACATACATCGATACCATCTTACGATCCATTCGCAATCAAGTCATTATAGCTGTTATTCGTCCCTACAAACGAATTGAATTATCCTTCCTTGCGCAAAAGGTAGGTGTTACGGATGATGAAGTGGAGGAACTCCTGGGACTTCTTATTCTCGATCGCAAGTTGGGACGCAATGGAAAAATTGATAGGGTTAGGAAGTTGTTGGTGTTTGAGGATGTTCTTGGAGAAGAAGATGTGATTGATCGATTTGATGTGTTGGAAAAGTGGGCGAAGAGTGTGGATGATATGTGGGGAAAGGTTGTCAATTCATCCGCTATAGTCGATTGGGGGACTTAAGAAAGGGCAACCGGACGATGGCTACCATAGTGGAGATTTAGTTACCCGTACTAAACGTCTCGAGATAACGAAAGCTAATATAGACATTGTCGAAATGTCTCAATATTGACATCAGTTGTCGTGGATCTCTGAGAAAACGTGAATGCGGGCTACAACAGACCAGTACACGCGTAGACTGAGGTGGCCGTGTAACAGTTGAAATGAGCTTGGCTTTGCTGGAAATGACCAAGGCACAAGGAGTTTTTGTGAATCTAGGAAACGAAATGCCTGCTGGGAAGAAATGCAGGCGATGACGAGGAGTCAAAGTAAGCATCGCAATTCGCTAGATAAACCCGGTTTGACGTTATCGTATATACATAGAGCCATGTACATAGCTATTGCATAAGTAAGTGGTTCATGCGACGGCCATAAGTTGTTGTGGAGATATTCAATATACGGTGCTCAAAAATTTTAGCGATGCTGCTGGAAGCACTTTATGAAGCGTTGCG
>Ga0335073_10008520_pt1 | contig 14396 bp, 13 predicted proteins | sample Lox_Sample_22_FD_207093 | JGI IMG/M metagenome (GOLD analysis project Ga0335073, IMG submission 207093) | Soil microbial communities from Loxahatchee National Wildlife Refuge, Florida, United States - Lox_Sample_2.2 | ecosystem: Environmental > Terrestrial > Soil > Wetlands | place: USA... | reverse complement strand
CAGCAGCATGCCACTTCGGACCACCTTCTTTTGTAGCAGCTCCATTCGAATAGGCTTTTCGAAAAGCCGAATGTGTTCCTGACCCTCCAAGATGCCCTTTGTCTCTCCTGAAGAAACCCTCCATGTAGGGAGGGTCAAACACAACGCAGTCAAAGCTTTCGTTGTCGTAAGGCAGCTCGCGACAGTCAACTCCCGTCTTCAAATCGGATCCGTGAACCTCGTATTCACCTTCAGGAACTTTCTTCCAGAACACTCCCTGGCCCCAAGTGATGTCAGCCACTTTGGATCCCTTCGGAACATGCAACTTGAGAATCATAGGGAAGAGCTCTGCATTCCCTCCTACATGGGCTGATACCAGCACATCCGAAGATGCTTCGCCTCCCTGAACCCTCTTCTCGAAAAGCGGCTCCTCCGGCAATTCAAACAATCGAGGCTGACGGTTCAGCAACATCCTGTACACCCTCCGCTACGTTTATGCTGTAGACGCAAAAGTAGCATACCCTCTACGCTCATTTCAATGAAGAATCCGATAGCGCGAGCGTTCGGCTTGCATGTCAGAGAACTGCGATTGGACAAAGGCATCTCGCAAGAAGAGCTCGCTGATCGCTGCGATCTCCATCGGACATTCATCGGCCGGATCGAGCGTGGTGAAACTAATGTCACTCTGCTCAACATCCACAAGATTGCCAGAGGACTCGGTGTTTCGCCCGCTTCCTTGATGGAAGAAGGCAAGGCTTGAGCTCCAAAGAACCCAAGATCCCACCGGCTCCAGTCGTTCCGGAAAAAACGGAACGAGCGCTCTCTGAAGCACAAGTTAAAGAGAACATCCAGGACCCGAAACATTGGATTCAATACGAGGCTCTTCGAGAGATTATCATGTCGAACGGAAGTTTGCGCGGCATGATCTATGGATACGTCGCAGAAGTTGCCTTCGTGAATGAGTTCCTCGAACCTCTCGGCATCAGAGATCATTTCAAACCTGATGATCATAAGAAGACGAAATCAGATCGCAATTTCATCTACAAAGGCCGGACTTACACCGTCCAGCTAAAATCCGTCCAGACCAACACAATCAAAGAAGTCTCCAAGGGCAGATTCGCGGCAAAGATTCAGAATGACGCTTCTGATCGAAGGAAGATCAAACTGAAAGATGGTTCGACGATGGAGACAACGTGTTATTTGGCCGGCGAGTATGACATTCTTGGCGTAAGCTTGCAGCCGTTCACGGGGAAGTGGCGCTTCGCTTTCAAGAAGAACAAAGACCTGAAACGATCGACATACCGAGGCTACAAACCGAAAGTCCAACGGATGCTCCTGGCCACTCTCGAAGACATTTCTTTCCCATTAACTCCCGACTGGACCGAGGACCTGATGTCGTTGCTGAAAGACAAGGACCTCGGCAAGCCTGTCAAAGGCTAAGCCTATCAGATTCGCCATTTGTTCGCCACCAAAAGCTCTGCACCGGGCGGGTGGACGCGCCTTTACTCTGGGGCGGCCTACGGACGGCTGGCCCGGACTCTCAGTTATGCGGAGGGTGCCCCGTCCTCGGTTTCTGAGGGCGGGTCTTGGGTTTGGGTTCTCTCTAGTCGATCAGCAAATCCATCGGAAGCAAGTGCGTAGTGAGTAGTGAATAGTAGGCGGTGAGTTCAGAGTGTCTCGCGCGGAGACGCCTCCGCGCTCCGCGGGGCTCAGTGCGCCGCCAGCTTTTCGAGACGGTCCAACGTGTCGGGATAGTTGCGCACTAGAAGGACCAGGGCGGCGGCTTGGGGATTCGGTTTGGCGCGGCCTTGCTCCCACTTCTCGAGCGTTCGGACGTTGATGCGCAGCTTGCGCGCAAAGACGGCTCGCGAACAGCGCATCCGCTTGCGTGTGTCGCGGATGAGCCTGGAATTCACAGACGGAAGGGGAGCGGCATCCACGCGGTAGCTGCGGAGGGTCAGCTTTCCCGCGCGATGCTTCCTCATTGCTTCCACGCCTTCGAGCAACTCCGCGAAAATCCTTCTCTTAGCCATTATCGTTTCCTCCTGGCTGCTTCACGAGCGCGGCGTTCGGCTTTGATGGCTCCCTTCAGCAGCTTCTTTTCGTTCGGGGTGAGATCGGCGGCCTCGTTTTTTCCGTAAAGGGTCATCAGCCACATCTGATGTTCCGCAGGAAAATAGCAATAGATGACTCGGAGGCCGCCGCGCCGTCCCTTCCCACGCCGCGTATCGGCCCAGCGAATTTTTCGGAATCCGCCGGTGCCGGGGATGAGATCCCCGGCTTCGGGCTTACGCGACAGTTCTAGTTGAAGCTTCCGATACGCCTCATCATCCAGATATCCAGAGAGACGGCGCGTGAAGGCCGGAGCTTCAAGGAATTCCATTCCCGCTCTCCATACGCCATTGGCGTATGCTTAGTATCATACGCTATCAGCGTACAAAAGAGCAAGACCGGGGGCTGCGGAGCAAGCAGTCAGGGGACGACGTGGATGCAGGCGGGGAGTTTTAGCGACGAGGGCACGATGTATCGTGCCCCTACAAAGGAAATGGCTGAGAGAACCGGCACTCGTCGAGCAACAACTTCATTTTAAGGCTGCCGCGAGGCTGATCCTGGCCTCCTCAAGCGCGGCGATGGCGTCCTCGCGGGTCACGCCGGGAAAGTCTTCGAGAAATTCCGTCAGGCTTCGCTCGTGCTCTAGGTAGTCGGTGAGACACTTGAACGGCACGCGCGTTCCGCGAAAAACTGGCTCCCCGCTGTGAATTCCGGGATTGCGAATGATGACGCTCGATGACATTGCGATAGCCCTCCGTCGTAAAGTTTAGCTCATTATCAATGTTCTCGTGGAGTACGACGAGGCAAATCACGAAGGCATTTTGGCGAGGCAGTCTTCGCAGTAGCCGCCGACTTCGGTGCGCGAGACGGTGACTTTCATTTTGAAGTCCCGGGCGATTTGCTGCTTGAGCTGCTCGTAGAGGCGGCTTTCGAATTCGCGGACTTTGCCGCAGCGGAGGCAGGCGACGTGGATGTGGTCGCGCGGGCCGTGGCTTTCGTAATAATGGCGGTCGCCGCGGAGGTGAAGGAGGTCGAGCTCGTCGATGAGGCCGAGTTTTTTGAGCAGATCGATGGTGCGATAAACAGTGACGAGGTGGACGCCGGAATCGATTTTCTGTGCGCGTTCGAGGATTTGGTCGACGTCGAGGTGCCGCTCGGCGGCGTCCATGACCTCGAGGATGACGCGGCGCTGGCGCGTGAGGCGGATTTTGCGCTGACGGACGGCTTGCTGGAGTTTACCAGTGGTTTCCGCGGTATTGAGGCGCTCGCCAGTGGAAACCCGGTGGGTCGGCGATGCAGACATCTGTCGCCCTCCTGAAGCGCGCGGTGCGGTTAAGAATGGCTGATGCGCCGCAAAATGTCATTGTACATAACGATGGCGAAGATGACCAAGAGGAAGACGAGGCCGACTTGAACGAAGCGCTCCTTGAAGCTGAGGCTGAGGTCGCGGCGCATGACGCCTTCGATGGCGAGAAGCAAAATGTTGCCGCCGTCGAGAATGGGGATCGGCAAGAGATTGAGGATGCCAAGGTTGATGCTGATGAGAACCATTAGGGAGATGACGTCGAGCGGGCCGCGGCGGACGGCTTGGCTGGCCATGTGGGAAATGCCGACCGGGCCTTGAAGCTGCTTGATGGAGACGCGGCCGCTGAAGAGCTTGCCGACGACGTCGACGGTTTGGCCGATGGTGTCGGCGGTCTCGGAACCGGCGAATTTTACGCTTTCGCTAAAGGCGACGTGCTTGTAGGCGATTTCGTCGCGGCGGGCAACGCCGATTTGGAAGACATTTTCCCCGTTATCGGCGGCGCCTCTTTTGGGAGTCACCGTCAGTTGGACGGATTTGCCGCTGCGATTCACCTGCAAAGTTATGGGCTGGCCGTTCGAGGACTGCGTGGCCTCCATGAACTGTTCCCAGTATCGGATTGGCTTGCCGTTCACGGCAGTAATTACGTCGCCTTCGCGAAGTCCGGCGCGGTCCGCGGGAGTGCCGGGAGCGACTTGATCGATGATGGGACGAATGGGCGCATAACCGAGAATCTGGCTGGGGTCGGAGGTGTTCCTTACGGGAACTTCGATGGATTGGCGGGCGCCGTCGTTCTCGACTTCCATTTTCACAGTGGACGAGGGGACAACGTTTTTGAGAGCAAGCAGCGCCTGTTCCCAATTCGGGGTCGAGACACCGTTGATTGAGAGGATGGTGTCGCCGATTTTCAGAGGGCTTGTGGCGCCGCTGGAAGACGGAGGCAAGCCTGTCACGCGCACCGGCGCATTTAGGTAGGCGGGATAAGGGACACCGGCGATGGCGAAGAGGCCGATGAGTAGGAAAATCGGGAAGATCAAATTGACGAGCGGGCCCGCAAAGGAAATGATAGCGCGCTTCCAGCGGGACTTGCTCATTAGCTCATCGGGCGCGCCGGTGGGCGGTTTATCGCCGGCATCGACTTCAGAAAGATCTTGTCCGGCCATGCGGACATAGCCGCCGAGAGGTAGGGCGCTCACGCGATAGTCAGTGGGACCTTTTTTCCAGCCAAAGAGGCGCGGGCCGAAGCCGATGGAGAACACGTCGACACGCACGCCGCACAGCCGCGCGGCGACGAAATGTCCCCATTCGTGAATGAGGACCATGACGCCGAGCACGAGGACGACGCCGACTACGAGATAAACTGCACCCATGTTTCCGCTTTCCCCTTCTTCCGGCTGCTAGGAAACCGCCACAGCCGTTTTCGCCAAATTGTTCACTTCTTCGTTGGCCAGGCGCCGCGATTCCGCGTCGGCCGCCAGCACGTCGTCCATCTTCTCAAAGCGAATGCGCGGCGTGCGAGCCAGGACGCGTTCGATCACTTGCGCAATTCCGGGGAACGGCAAGCGCCGCTCGAGAAACGCCGCCACGGCGATTTCGTCCGCAGCATTCAGCGCACAAGGCATGGCCCCGCCCTTTTTCATCGCTTCGCGAGCCAGACGAAGGCAGGGGAAACGCCGGGTGGAAACTCTCTGGAAATCCAACCGCCGCAGCTTGGGCCAATCCAGGGCTACTTGATTAGACGCAACCCGCTCTGGATAGCTTAACGCATATTGGATGGGCATGCGCATGTCGGTAGGGCCGAGTTGCGCCAAAATCGAACCGTCGACATATTCGACCATGGAATGAATGGTGGATTGCGGATGAATGACGACGTCGATTTGGCTGGGCTGCATGCCGAAGAGCCAGCGCGCCTCGATGACTTCGAAACCCTTGTTCATCATGGTGGCAGAATCGATGGTGATGCGGTTACCCATCTTCCAGTTTGGATGCGCGAGGGCTTGCTCGGGAGTCACATGGCCGAGGTCGGCGAGAGGCGTTTTTCGGAATGGGCCGCCGCTGGCGGTGAGGACGATGCGCTTTACTTCGGCGTGAGTTCCGCCGCGGAGACATTGGTGGACGGCGTTGTGTTCGCTGTCCACTGGAAGCAATTCGTGGCCGGCTTTTTTCGCGGCGGCCATGACCAATTCGCCCGCCGCGACGAGAACTTCTTTATTGGAAAGCGCTACGGTCTTTCCGAGTTTGACGGCTTCGTAGGTGGCTTCGAGGCCGACAACGCCGACAGCGGCGGAAACGACGATGTCCGCTTTCGCGTTTGTTCCCACGGCGAGCATGCCTTCGCGGCCATGATGGATGGCGGGCAAAGGAGAAATTCCCCTCACGCGAAGCATGGAAACCAGTTCGTCAGCTTTTACTTCGTCACCCACGGATACCAATTCGGGTTTGTGGCGAGCAATCTGGCTGCTTAGTTCTTCAAGGTTGCCGCCGGCAGCGAGCGCAGCGATGGCGAATCGCTCGGGCATCGCTTCCACAACGGAGAGACACTGCCTGCCGATGGAACCTGTAGAACCTAAAATGGATAGCTGCTTCAAGGACGAAACTCTTCTCCGCTCCAAACGAATTGGTGGGACAGACTTTCAGTCTGTCACTCGCCTTCGACCTGGTGAGACAATCGTTTTCGTTTGCCTCACACCCCTGAATGGAAGGAACAGTGGACCTACCGATTGGGCAAGTAAATCCAAATCCAATAGTACCAGACAACGGGGATTGCCAAAATCAAGGCATCGATTCGGTCAAGCACGCCGCCATGACCTGGCAGGAGCGAGCCTGAATCTTTGACGCCCGCACTTCGTTTGTAGGCGGATTCGAGGAGATCGCCGGCTTGACCGGCGATGTTGCCAAGAGCAGCCATGAGGAGCAAGTGCGGCAGGGCCACCGTGAGAAATCTGGCGAAAGCGACGGCGACGAGAAGCGCCCCGAAAATGCTCGCGATGGCGCCCTCCCAGGATTTCTTGGGGCTGAGCACAGGCGCGAAGGGGTGCTTTCCGATGGCGCGGCCCACAAAATAAGCGGCTGTGTCCCCGACCCACGTGATGACTAGAGCAAACAACAAGAGTTTGGGCCCGTCCATCCCCAATCCGTGCAGGCGGATCGCAAAGCTTAATGGAAATGCGACCAAGAGCAGGCCGCTGCAACTGATTCCCGCCGCCGGTAATACCTCTACGATGGGCCGTTTGGTTGCGAGAGTGATTGCGGCGATACCAAGCACAAAAATAAAAAATACTTCGGGAATCCCGGGAGGCCGGCGCATGAAGAGCCACACATGCTGGTAGCGAGTCTCCCACAACGACCAATTGCCGAGGTTGTCCGAGGGCATGAAGGAGGGCAGCCATTGGAAATAGACGAGAAGCAACGCGCAGGTCGCGGTCCAAAAACGATAGGCGCGATGGCCAATGGCATCGCCGAGAGCGAAATACTCGAATAAGGCGAGCAAAATAACGAGAGCCGCGCCCAGCGCGACGAATGCAGTGGAACCCCACAAAACCAAGCCGACCACACAAGGAATCAGAACGGCGGCTGTCGCGACGCGCTTCCAGGTCATTGAAGAGGAATCCCCCGACGAATCAACGGTTCCATCTCATCATATCGAGGGGAATAAATCACGGGGGACGGAAAAGATTCGAGGGAAAGAGGGAAGGGGTCATCCTCAGAAGGATGACCCTACGAGTTATTCTATTCGCCGACGACGCGAGCGGGCTTTTCGATGTCGGGCTGGCCTTCGCGGATTCCCCCGTAGCGGCGTTCGCGTTTTTGGTATTCGACGAAGGCTTCGAGAAGGCGGGCGCGGTTGAAATCGGGCCAGAGCGTTTCCGTGACGAATATTTCGGCGTAAGCGATCTGCCAGAGCAAGAAATTGCTGACGCGCATTTCGCCGCTGGTGCGAATCAGCAAATCGGGGTCCGGCAATCCGTTGGTGTACATGTGCCGGGCGAGCGTCTCTTCCGTGATTGGGGAATGGCCCGCGTGCCCATTACGCTCCGCCAGAATCGCGTTGATGGCGTCCACAATTTCCGCGCGACCGCCGTAGTTCAGGGCCACGCAAAGGACCATGCCCTGGTTTCCCGCCGTTCGTTCCATGGCGTCACGCACATCGACTTGCACGCCCTTGGGAAGTTCGTCGGTGCGGCCCAAAAAGCGCATGCGGATATCGTTCTTTTGGAGGAGCGGCATTTCCCGGCGGAGATATTCGCGCAGCAATTGCATGAGGAAGTCGATTTCCGTTTTCGGGCGGCGCCAGTTCTCGACAGAGAATGCGTAAAGCGTGAGGGCCTCGATTTTTAGCCGCGCGCAGGTCTCGATCGTCGAGCGCGCGGTGGCCGTGCCGGAGCGGTGACCGGCAACACGCGGCAGGTGGCGCCGTTGCGCCCAGCGGCCATTGCCGTCCATGATGACGGCGACATGGCGGGGCAGGCGGGCCAAATCGAGCTTTTCGAAGAGCAGAGCCTCCTCGGGCGTCAAAGGACCGAGCGTGCCGGAGGCGGAAACTTGCAGCGTCGTATGTGGTTTAAGGAGCGGCACGGTATTTGTGTGGGTTCTTCTTTATGCCGCAAAGTTAACACACGATTTGGCGGCGGCGCAATGCCATGTTGCCGTGTCAGGCACCACCGCATGGAGGAAAGCCCGAACGGGCGTCAACTCCCAGGCGGCGCGGAAGGAAGGAAGGACGTATAAACGAGTACGAGGGTGAGGATAATCATGGCGATGGCGGTCACCCAAGCGACGATATTAAACGTGAGCGTGTTCACATGCTCGCCCATCAAATCCCGGCGGTTTACGAGGAGCAGAATAAAGATGATCACGATGGGCAGCCAGATGCCGTTGCCAACCTGCGAGAAGATAAAAATCTTCCAGAGCGGAGCGTGGGGAATCAGGATGATTCCGGCGCCGACGGCAATCAAGAGCGTGTAGAGACCGTAAAAGATTTTGGCGTCGTTGAATTTGTGGTCGATTCCGGCTTCAAATCCCAGGCCTTCGCAAATCACGTGCGCCGTGGAAAGCGGCAGGATGGTGGCGGCGAAAAGCGAAGCATTTAGCAAACCAAAGGCAAACGTAAATCCGGCCCACTTCCCTGCCAAGGGGATCAACGCTTTGGCTGCCTCGACGGCATCGCTAATGTTGCGCTGGCCCGAGACGTACAAAGTCGCCGCCGTGGCCACGATGATGAAAAAAACGATGATCATGCAGGTGATGCTCCCGACTAAAACATCGGCACGCGCCTGCGGGTATTGTCTCGGCCCGACTTTTTTCTCGACGAAGCCAGCCTGAAGATAAAAGAATTGCCAGGGTGCAATGGTGGTTCCCACAAGCGCCGTCAACGTGAGCAGGTAGCCCGAATTGAAATGGAGATTGGGGATCACAACGTGCTGCGCCGCCACCAGCCAATTTGGTTTCGCCAAAAGCGCGGAGATGATGTAGGTCACGTAGAAACCGCAGGCAATCAGAAAGATGACCTCGACCTGGCGATACGTCCCCCGCATCACCAAAATCCAGACCAAAATCGCGGCGATGGGCACGGCGATGTAGCGCGAAACGTGAAACATCTCCATGGACGCGGCCACGCCCGCAAACTCCGCGACTACGTTGGCGAGATCGACAAAGAAACCCGTGATCATCACAAAAAACGTGGGGCGAAAACCGAACTCTTCGCGAATCAGGTCGGATAATCCCTTGCCAGTGACGACGCCCATGCGCGCGCACATTTCTTCCGTCACATACAAGGCGATCGTCATGGGAATCAAAGCCCAAAGCAGCGCGTAACCATACTGCGCACCCGCCTGCGAATACACCGCGATGCCGCCGGCGTCGTTGTCGACGTTGGACGTGATCAGCCCCGGCCCGACGACGGCAAGCAGCAAAGTGAGCCTGCGGCGCAAGTCGCGAAACTTATGCTGCAAGTCTTCGCCGCGCGACTGCAGGCCTTCAAAGGTCGATTTGAGACTTTGCCAGTTCATCCGCCGATTCCAGTTGCCGCCTTATTTCTTGACCAGCCGCGAAACCACGTCGTCCACGGTTATCGTTCCGATGGGGCGTTTTTCCTCATCCAAAACCGTGAGCATTCGCAGATTGTATTTGTCGAACAGCTCGAAAACGTCCTTTTCGTCCGCGTCCGCGGCGATGCTCAGAAGGGGTTCACTGCGAAGTTCCTTCATGGTCTGCTCCGGAGCGGCGAGCAGCAATCGCGCGATAGAGACCGTGCCGGAATATTCCGCTTCGGCATCGAGGAGCACGACGGTATCAAGCTGGTCGAGATTCAATTCGAGACTGCGAATCCAGGCGAGCACTTCTTCCCGCCTCGAGGCTTCGCTGACGAAGACAAATTCCGTATTCATCATGCCGCCCGCGGTCGAGGGGTCGAAGGAGAGCAGCTCGCGGACCTCATCGGCTTCCTGCCCGGGCATTTCCTCGAGCAATTCCTCGGACGTTTCTTTCGGAAGATCGGCAAGCAGATCAGCCGCAGCATCGGGGGCCATTTCTTCAAGAATGTCAGCGGCCTTTTCGGGGTCCATTTTTTCGACAATCTGCGTCGTGAGACGTTCGTCGAGTTCGGCGAGGACGGCGGCGGCTGTCTCTTCATCGAGTGACGCGATAATTCCCTGCCGCTCGGCCGCCGAAAGGTCTTCCACAATCTCTGCCAAGTCCGCGGGATGGAGGTCTTCGAGTTTTTCGTGCGTGATGCGCAGCTTGACGCGCCGCAGGGGATCCGACTCGATCAAATTCACGAATTCCCAGCGAATCGCTTTTTGCGGCAATTTCTTTTGCAGCTTGCGAATCATTCCCGGAGAAACAACTCCCTGCAAGAGCCTTCGCACGGCGCCAGGCAGTCCGACATCGACTTGCGTCACCCGCAGCTCGACATTCCCATTGGTGCGCTGCTCCGCGAGGTCCACATCATTCACACGGACGACCTTGCGGCCGCGCGTGTCGATGATTTGCTGGTCGAGCAAATCCTTGCGGACCGCGAGGAGCGCCTCGTTCGGTTCATAAAGCTGCAAAGCGCGCTCGCTCACGTTCAGACGCATGGTTCCTGGAGCAAAGGTAGCGACCTGGTCGTGCCGCGCTACCAGAGGCTGAAAGCGGCCGCGCGTGAGCAAGAAATGGGACAAACGGTTGGGAGCTTGGGCAGGTTCGATAAAAAATTCGCGCACGCGGCCCACGAAATTGCCTTGGGCGTCGTAGGCTTCCGCGCCCATCAGTTCTGTCGCGTAGATTTCCATAAGGTAGCCTCTTAACTGCCGCCAACGAGCTCGAAAGTTCCGAGAGGCATAACGCTGCGTTGCGCCAGCTCGCGAGCGGCAACAAAAAACCCGCGTACCGAAATGACCTCGGCCGCGGGCAAGTGCCTGAGACAAATGGACTTACCGTTAGCCAGGCGCGAACCCTCCCCAGCCTGCCGCCTGCGAAAGGCTTTGCGCCTGGCGGGGCGTGGCCCAATCGCCCTTCCCACGCCCCACCCTTTGATTCCGCATCACGCCGATGCAACTAGGGCCAGGTTCGAGTTCGTTGGACGCGCTCATCGGAAGAGAATTCACCCCAAACGCGGCTGCCTAATACCGTCGCGCATCAAGTACCAGCAAAGCGGAGCAATTTCAGCGCCGTTCCGCAGTTGCAGGTGCAGTGATAAGCCGGGCGAGTTTCAATGTCAAGAAAAGAATGGCCTTGGAGGCGATTTTTTTTGAATTTTTTGGTCCGGGCGGTTATCTGGCGGACTCGAAGACCATGTCTTTAGGTTGTTTGCCCTGGCGTCGGCACTCTTCAATATAGAGCCCAAGATAGGTGTTCACAATATGGTCTCGCACGGAGAAACCAAGTTCTTGCGCGGCGCGGTCAATCGCGGAGGGCGGCCCTTCTAACTCGACGAACGTTCCGATGGGGGTCTCATCCAGCTCGATGAGCAAACCCTTGGCCCAGCTTGAGGCGGCCGGCAGGCGAAACGTGGTGCGGTATTTTTCATAGCGGAACCAGCGTCGCAATCCCAACCCTTCGAATATCTTTGTGAGTACGCCGGCGTCGGATATTTCAAGTTCAATCTCTTCGCGCACTTTGTGGCGATGGCTTTCTTGCGCATTGCCGGATGCCTGGGAGGGGGCGTCCAGCGGCCGCTTGTAGGTCAAAACAAAGCGATGCCGCGCGGCTGCTCGGCTCGCCTTTGATTTGGATTCCGGCGTTTCGGTCCGGATGCGAAGCAGTTGCCCATGTTTTGCGAGGTCACCCTGTGGGGTGTCAAAAATCACGTTCCATTCATGGACGCGGCCGGTTCCGCTGGCGATCGTACGCGCGGCCAGCCGCTTTAGCCGGCGCTTTAGAGCTTTGACGTCGCTGATTTTCAGCTTGATTTCGATTTCCTGCGCCATTGGGGTCCCTGCGTCCGTGTGGCAGGACGACTTTCCGCCACCGCGGACTTCCGCTAGTATAGCGGACGAACGTATTTCACCAGCGCTCAGGGTGCCCCCAGCCAAGTGAGACGGAAAGCCCGGCATCCGCATCGCCTAGCGGACCAGATTTAGAGACGCATGAATCCAGACTTTAAAGCAACCGAGGCAGCATTTTCGAATGAAGCAATCGGCAGTCAGGCACCTTCGCCGCCGCGCGCGCGGCGCGAGCCAGTCGAGACCGTTCTCCACGGTGACCGCCGTGTAGACCACTACGCGTGGCTGCGCCAAAAGGAAAACCCCGAGGTTATTAGCTATCTCGAAGCGGAGAACGATTACACCGACGCGATACTGAAGCCGACCGAATCGTTTCAGGACGCGCTCTACCAGGAAATGCTCGGGCGGATTCTTCAGACGGACCTGACCGTTCCCTACGGGTTGCGCGGGTATCTCTATTTCACCTGCACGGAGCAAGGCAAACAATATCCCATTCATTGCCGGCGTATTGATGCGAGTGGTTCGCTCGACGAAATACTTTTAGACTTGAATCGCCTTGCGGAGGGCCATTCGTTTTTGGGGCTGGGCGCGTTTGAGGTGAGTAGCGACAACCTGTTGCTTGCCTACGCCATCGATGCGACTGGATTCCGGCAATACACGCTGCATATCAAGAATCTGTGGAGCGGCGAGATTCTCCCGGAGGCGATCGAACGCGTCACGAGCGCGGCTTGGGCGGCTGACAGCCGGACGCTCTTCTATACCGTTGAAGACGCAACGACAAAACGGTCTCACCGGTTGTATCGGCACTCGCTCGGCTCGACCGAAGCGGACGTGCTGATTTATGAAGAGGCGGACGAACGCTTTCGCATCGAAATCGAGCGCACCCGCAGCGGCGCTTTTCTGTTGCTCGTGATCGCGAGCCACACGACGAGCGAGGTTCGCTTTCTGCCCGCGGCACAACCCTACGGCGAGTTTCGCGTGATTTCCGCCCGCGAGGCGGAGCACGAGTATTACGTGGACCATCACCCCAATCCGATCACGCGCGAGGAGCGCGGGGCGAATCCTTATGACACGGGCGGCTACTTTTTGATCCGCACCAACTCTGGCGGGCGGACGTTTCGGCTGGTGGCCGCGCCGGTTGGTGATTCGCGACGTGCAAAGTGGAGAGAAATTGTTCCGAATCGTGCAGGCGTAATGCTTGCGGGGCTGGACGTGTTTCGGCGGCACCTGGTGCTCTTCGAACGGGAAGGCGGGCTGCCTTATTTGCGCATCGTGGACCTTAGTGTCGAGGCGCCGGATGCGCTCTCCGCTTCGCACCGGATTGAATTTGCAGAGCCTGCCTACAGCGCTTCACTCGGCGCCAATCCGGAGTTCGATACTTCGTTTGTGCGTTTTCAATACGAATCTTTTGTCACGCCGCGATCTGTATTCGATTACGACGTACATACGCGCGAACGCGTGCTTCGCAAAGAGCAGCCCGTGCTCGGCGGCTACGACGCCGGGCAATATGCGAGCGAGCGGCTGCACGCCACGGCTGCAGATGGGACGCGCGTGCCTATTTCATTGGTCTATCGCCGAGACACGCCGCGCGACGGCTCCGCGCCGCTGTTGCTGTACGGTTATGGAAGCTACGGCCACTCCGTCTCCGTGACGTTCAGTTCGAACCGCGTGAGTCTGCTCGAGCGCGGCGTAATTTATGCCGTCGCGCACGTGCGGGGCGGCGGCGAACTTGGCAAACCGTGGCACGACGCGGGGCGTCTGCGCCAGAAGCGCAATACGTTCACGGATTTTATTGCCGCGGCGGAGCACTTGATTGCGGAACGCTACACGGCTCCGGAAAGGCTCGCCATCGAAGGCGGGAGCGCGGGTGGCCTTTTGATGGGAGCGGTAACGAACCTGCGGCCTGAATTATTTCGCATGGTCATCAGCCATGTGCCGTTCGTCGACGTGCTCAATACCATGCTGGATGCTTCGTTGCCGCTGACCGTGGGCGAATACGAGGAATGGGGCGACCCGCGCATCGCAGAAGATTATTTTTATATGAAGAGTTATTGCCCGTACACGAATCTCGAAGCGAAAGCGTATCCGGCGATGCTTGTGAAGACGGGGTTGAACGACAGCCAGGTTATGTATTGGGAGCCGGCGAAATACGTGGCCAAATTGCGAACGCTGAAGAGCGATGCAAATGCGCTGCTCTTGAAGACGAACATGGGAGCCGGCCATGGCGGCGCATCCGGAAGGTACGATTATTTGCGCGAAATTGCACTGGATTACGCTTTTCTTTTGAATGAACTAGGAATCCGCGAGTGAAGCGTAAACGCAACTCGCCGCAACAGCTCGTGTTTGCACCTCTGACGCCTGAGCGATGAGCGAACCCACCTCACCTTTGATGCAGCAGTACCACGCGATCAAGACGCGCTACCCGCACGCGCTCTTGCTTTTTCGTCTCGGCGATTTTTACGAGCTTTTTTACGAAGATGCCATTTTGGCTTCGCGCGAATTGCAAATCACCCTGACTTCGCGCAACCGTGAGAAAGGCCAGCCGATTCCCATGTGCGGTGTGCCGTATCACGCGGCGGACGGCTACATTGCGCGGCTCATTCGCGGCGGCTTCAAAGTCGCGATTTGCGATCAGATGG
>Ga0335073_10008516_pt1 | contig 14399 bp, 14 predicted proteins | sample Lox_Sample_22_FD_207093 | JGI IMG/M metagenome (GOLD analysis project Ga0335073, IMG submission 207093) | Soil microbial communities from Loxahatchee National Wildlife Refuge, Florida, United States - Lox_Sample_2.2 | ecosystem: Environmental > Terrestrial > Soil > Wetlands | place: USA... | reverse complement strand
AGCCTGGCCACATGGGCCCTGGCCGCCATGTCCGCGATCTTGAACTGAATCGCCTGGTAGTGCCCGAGCTCGTGGCCGAAGGCTGTCCGTTGCGCGGCGTATCGCAGGCACTCATCGACACAGCCCTGCGCCAGGCCTGCAGCCAGCGCGGCGATCGCAACCCGGCCCTCGTCCAGCGTCTGCAGGAACTGGGCGTAACCACGGCCAACGTCGCCAAGCAGGTTCTCGGCCGGAACGCGGCAGCCGGAGAAGGCCAGCTCCCTGGTGTCTGAGCAGCGCCAGCCCACCTTCGAGTACTCAGAGCCAACTGTGAAGCCAGGGGTCCCGGACGGGACCATGATGGCCGAGATCTCCGGTTTAGCGCCGACTCGGCCGGTGATCGCCAGCGCCGTGACGACCGAGGTGATCGACGTCCCGGAGTTGGTGATGAACGCCTTCGAGCCGTCGATCACCCACTCATCCCCATCCAGCTGGGCGGTGGTCCGCATCCCGCCAGGGATGTCCGAGCCGCCGCCGGGCTCAGTCAAGCCGAATGCCGCCAGCCGCTCGCCCTGGCATAGGTCCGGGAGCCAGCGATCCTTCTGCGCCGCTGACCCGAACCGGTAGATCGGCATGGCACCCAGCGCGACCCCGGCTTCCAGCGTGATCGCCACGGACGAATCAACCCTGGCCAGCTCGTGCAGGGCCAGGCAGAAGGCGAAGTAGTCGCCCCCCATGCCGCCGCATTCTTCAGGGAATGGCAAGCCGAACAGGCCCATCTTGCCCATCCGGGAGACGATGTCGTACGGGAACTCGCCTCGCTCGTAAAAATCGCCGATTACCGGCGCTATCACCTCGCGAGCGAAGTCCTCCACAGAGCTGCGGAGCGCCTCCTGCTCCTCATTGAGCGTGAAGCCAACCATGCCTTGGATGCTACCGCCGGCCGGCCCGCCGGCCGGCGCCTCGGGCCAGGTCAGCGCCCCGAGTCAGTGCTCTGGCACCAAAGCCGGGCCCGCGCGCGTTAGTCTCTCGTGCGAGCACTGCGGAGCGGAATGCTGGCCGGGGGGCCGCCGAGGAAGGAGTCCAGGAGGACGTGATGGCGACGCTAACCTGCCCGAACTGCGCTGCCGGGGTGAAGCCCGATGACCTGATCTGCTTCACCTGCGGTGCCAATCTGCCCAGGGCGAGGGTCAGGGACGACGACGCGCCTGCTGCGAACACGGTGATGCAGGAGTACCTGCGGCCAGAGGACCGGGCAAAGGCCATTTCGCCCGCTGTGCTCCGGCTGTCATTTCCGACCGGGAACGTGGACGTCCCGGCTGGCACAACCTTGCTCCTTGGCCGTGATCCAGGCGAATCCCTGGTCGCCGCGGCATTCGCGAGCTATGAGAACGTGTCCAGGCGGCATGCGACGGTCATGATGGACGACGGCGGGCACGCCAGCATCAGGGACGAGGACTCCACCAACGGAACTTTTGTCAATGGCGACCGGGTGCTGCCGGGTATCGCTGTCCGGCTTGCCGATGGGGACATCGTCCGCCTCGCTGCGGACGCAACCGCCGAGGTCGTGCTGCCACGGCAGCAGCCGGACCCGGCCTCGCTGAGCCGTCCGGACCACGAGTAAGACTGCTGGTCAGAGCCCTGGCACGCGCCTTACTCGGTCTCGCTGTACTTGATCTCGCTGGCCGCGAACCACGGATCGGCGGCCCCGTCGGCGCTGAACCAGGGCCGGTACGGGCTTCGCGCAGGCGGCCCGTCGAGTTCGCCCGCCCCGGCGGGAGCTTCCGACCGCCGCCCGCCTGGGCCCGCCGCTGGCGGCCTCGCGGCGTCACCCGGTACGCCCACGACGTCCGCCAGCTCGGCATCATCGCCGGGAGGCACTGCATCCGGCTCGTCGTCGCAGTCCTCGGGATCAACATCGCCGCCGTCCGCCGCCGCGTCGTCTCGCTCCGTGTCGTCCGCGGGACGCCACCACTCCTCGAGCTGCCGCTCGCCGTACTCGGCCTCGGCGCGGTCCGCGGCGGGCCAGGCCGATGGATGACTGCTGGGAAGGCGCGACAGGCGGTGCGCTAAACCTCGGTCTGCGGCAGGCTGATCCTCCTGCGACCGGGCTCGGTCGGCTCGTTCCCAATCAGATCGCGGCATGGAAACGATTGTGGCGTAAGCCCGCGGCTACTTGCCCGCCGTTTGCATTTAACCTTAGCGATGTGAGAACCCTGGGTCCCCCGACCGGGCTGCGCGTGTGATCAATGCCGAACTGAGCTGGCAGCAGGCCGGCGTTACCGCCGCATGTCTTGCCGCCGCCTCGCTAGCACTGCGGAAGCCAGCCAAGCCGAAGCTCACTTCCGTAGCACTCTTCGTCCAGGAAACCGCGCTGGTGTTGGGCCTGTTCGCACTCTGGCAGTACGCCGGGTCGTTCTCGGTGATGGGACCAGGGGGCGCGCTCGGGCGGGCACGGTGGATCTGGCGCTTCGAGCGGGCAGTCCACCTGCCAAGCGAGGCAGCTATCCAGCGCATCTTCCTCCCCCACCCGCTGATCATCCAGTTCTTTAACCTGTACTACGACACGCTCCACTTCGCCGTGCTGATCGCGTGCATGGTGTGGCTGTTCGTCCGGCACCGGAACCAGTACGGCCGGTGGCGCACGACGCTCGTAGCGTTCACCGGGATCTGCCTGCTGGTGCAACTCATCCCGGTCGCCCCGCCCCGGATGATGCCGACCACCGGACTCGTCGACACCGCGGTGAAGTACCACGAATCGGTGTACTCGACCACGGCCGGATTCGACCCGGACCAGCTCTCGGCTATGCCCTCGGTGCATGTCGGATGGGCGCTGCTAGTGGCCATCGCCATCATCGTTACCGCACGGAGCCGCTGGCGCTGGCTGGCAGCGCTCTATCCGGCGATGACGACGCTGGCCGTGATCGTCACCGCCAATCACTTCTGGCTCGACGGCATCGTGGCGGCGCTGATCCTCACGCTCGTACTGCTGGTCCAGGCGCGCGTCCGCCGCCTGCTGACCCGGCGACACGACCAGCAGGCCGCCAGCGACCTGGAGACGCTCCAAGCCGACACTGCCGCCCTGAAATAAGGCCGTCTATGCCGGATCGTCGTCGATGACGATGCCCAGCGCCTCCGCCAGCACGGGCGCCGCCAGCGCGAGCTGCCCCGAGCTGATGATGGCCCCGCGCAATGAGCCGGTGTCAATGATCACGCCCAACTCAGCGCTGCGAAGGTCGGTCTTATCCATCGTCACCTTGCTGAGGTCCACCTCGGTCAGCTGCGAGCCTGGGAACGCGCACCGGGTCAAAGTCGCGCCGGCGAAGTCGACGTTGCGCAGTACGCAATGATCAAAAGTCACGTCCGTCAGCTTGGACGCCCTGAAATTGACGGAGTCGAGCTTGCAGCCGCTGAAGACAACGCCGCGCAGCTCGGCGCCGAACACCTGAACACCCGCCAGCGCTGACCCGAGCATCGTTACCTCGTGCCAGCTGCTCTCGGCGAGATTGGTGCCAGTGATCCGCAAATCGCGCGCCCAGACGTCGCGCAGGCCGGCCCGCTGCAAGCTGCCGCCAGTAATCGACGCCTGCCGGAACGCGCACTCCAGGAAGCGGCTGCCAGGCGCTCGCGGGCTGTCGAAATCTGACCGCTCGAACAGCACCGTGTCGAAGTCATTTCCGGAGTCAAGCTCGCCCTCATGCCGGATCAGTGCGCTGGCGTACGGCAGATCAGGAAGGTCGGGCAGCTTCATTGCTCCTGTCCTACCAGGAACCGCCGTACATCGCGACCTTCTATCGCGAGCGCAGCCTCGACGCGCTCGGGCAGCTCAGTAAAGCGGCTGATGGCTACCTGCCTGTCAGCCCACGCCCAGGTAGCGGCGGCCCGCCCGTCGACCAGTGCAAACGGCCGGAACAGGCCGTTGACCGTCACAACCTCGCGACGCTCGCCCAGAATCGGACCCCGGTCCGCCCAGCCAAGCAGCACCGGATCGTAGGCGCCGAGCAGTTTCGGCGGTGGCAGGTCCGCAGCAGGCGGCAGGTCCCCGGCGGGCGCTGCGGTTGCCAGCTCCGCCAGGCCATCTGACCGGTCGCGGAGCTCGGGCGCGATCGCAGTCAGGCCGCGGCGAACCTGGCCCAGCGGCAGGCCAGCCCACTTGGCCAGATCGCCGTCGGAGGCCGGCCCGTGCCCCGCCAGGTATCGCCGCGCGAGCTCGGCTAGTGCGACGTCGTGGTCCACCGAACGTGGCGGCTTGCCCAGCCAGTCCGCCGCGAGCACGATCGCGTGCTGGGCACCGATCATGGGCCCGCGCACTGCGATCCCGCGCAAGCTGGCGAGCGTGATCAGGTGGAGCGGGAGGTTGTCGGCCGTCGGCAGCCCGGCCGATGCAAGCATGTCGCGCAGCTGAAACCTCGTCAGCGGCCCGCTTGCGGTCAGCGCCGCCTCGATGACGGCCACGCCCTTGTCCGCATCGGAAGCAGTCAGGCCGCCTCGGGATAGCACGCGGCCGACGGCGGCATGCAACTGCGGCCGCACAGTCAGCGGGTGCAGCCACCAGTAGTCCTCAGTGCAGACCAGGTGCAGCGTCCCCCGGTTCAGCCAGGTGATGAGCAGGGACCGGTCGTCAGTCAGCGCCCGGTCGACGTCATCGGCCGTCAGGCCAGCCGTGCGGGAGCGAATCGCAAGCCTCGCCCCCCGCCCGTCCTGCCCCTGGATCGCCAGCAGCCGTGCTGCAACTTCAACTGGGCTGTGCGCGGGCTCACCAGCCAGCAGTTGAGCCGTGAATCTGGCGGCCTGGACCTGCCTAGTGGCGATCTCGCCAGCGCACACCAACGCCTCTACCTCCCCGGAACTCCGGACTTCATCATCACAGTTCGGGGGGACCCCCCGACAACCCTCCGAACCCGCCGACAACCCCCGAGTCCAAAAAGTAAAGCACACACTTGACTATTAGTTTGCTGAGCGGCATACTCAAGCACATGCTTAACCAAGCAGCCGATCTGGACCGGGTGTTCCAGGCGCTCGCCGACCCAGGCCGACGGCTGATGGTGGAGCGGCTCAGCCAGGGCCCGGCCTCGGTGAGCGAGCTCGCAAGCCCGCTCCACATTTCCCTGGCGGCTGTTGTTCAGCACGTGCAGGTCCTCGAGGCCAGCGGCCTCGTCCAGTCGCAGAAGATCGGCCGGACGCGGACCTGCAGGATCAACCCGACAGCCCTGCGGGCAGCCGAGAGGTGGATCGCCGAACGGCGCAGCCTCTGGGAACGCCGGCTCGACAGGCTGGGCGGTTTCCTGGCCGACACCGACGACGTTCCACCCGAATCCGGCTAGGCCGGGTACCGATCTGCCACCGCGACCTGAAGAGGAGAATTCCATGACCGAGCGATCAGCCAGCCACGTCACCTTCGTCATTGAGCGCAGTTATCCGTCCGCGCCAGCCAGGGTCTTCGCCGCCTGGGCCAGTTCCGACGCCAAGGACATCTGGATGGACGACCCGGACTTCAAATCCGACGGCAGCGAAAGCGAACTCGACTTCAGGATCGGCGGGCACGAGCGCTTCGGCGGGCTGAGCCCCGAGGGCACGCCGTACCGGTACGACGCCACCTACTACGACATCATCGAGAACGAGCGCATCGTGTACTGCTATGAGATGTACTCCGGAGACGACCGGATGTCGGTGTCAATCACCACGGTCGAGTTCGCCCCAGACGCCGAAGGCACGCGCCTGATCTACACCGAGCAGGGCGCTTTCCTCGACGACATCGACAAGCCTGAGGCACGCGAGGAAGGCACCCGCTGGCTGCTCGACAACCTCGGCAAATACCTGGCTAAGCAGTCCGCCCAGTAACGCACTGCCGGCCGGCTGGCGCTGCCTGCGCATCACCGATCAGCCCTAGGCCAGAGCGTGGATGCGAACTAAGCTTTGTGTTCTCACGTAGACAGGGGCAGGACTCAAAGTAGCGGGCCACCGGGGACGATATGGCAAGCGGCAGATATCCAGGCTCAATGCGAGCGTCGGACAATGACCGGGCGAAGGTGCAGGAAGTCCTGAATGATGCCTTCGCCGAAGGTCGGCTTACCCAGCAAGAGTGGGAGCAGCGCACTAGCGAACTCGGCACTGCGGCGACCTACGCCGATCTGGACCGGCTGACGGCGGACCTGCCGGGGCACTCCCTGCTTCCGCAGAATGCTCCGCTCGCGCTCGTGCCGTCGTCTCCCCGGACCAACGGGTTTGCGGTGGCGTCGCTCGTGTGTGGTATCGGTCAGCTGGTGGCCTTCTGGCCTGCCACCATCCTTGCCATTGTGTTCGGGCACAAAGCGCGCAGAGACATCCGGCGGACCGGCGAGCAAGGCGAAGGTCTCGCTCAGGCCGGGATAATCCTCGGCTATGTCGGTCTAGGACTCAGCCTGCTCCTCGTGCTCATAGTGCTGCTCGGCGTGATTACCATGACGCACTACGCGCCCGTGCATGTGCACATGACGCACGTAACGAACGTGTCGGGCTAGGGTTTCTCGCTGTCCAGAGCGGCCATCTGGGTCGCCTCGTAGCGGTCCCCCGCGACTTCCGAGGTCGGCACGGCAGCCTCGATCGCAGCGAGCTCGTCCGGGCTCAGCGTCAGCTCCAGCGCTGCTAGCGACTCAGCCAGGCGCTCGCGGCGCTTGGTGCCGATCAGCGGGATGATGTCGGTGCCCCGAGACAGCACCCACGCGACCGCGAGCTGCGCCGTGGTTACGCCGCGCTCGTCGGCGACCTGCTCGAGCGCGGTGATGAGTCCGAGGTTTCGCTGCAGGTTCTCGCCCTGGAACCGGGGGAAGCGGACGCGCGGGTCGCCCTCGCCGATCGCGCGCGCAGTGCTGGCACTCAGCAGGCCGCGCGACATGATGCCGTACGCGGTCACGCCGATGCCGAGCTCGCGGACGGTCGGCAGGATGGCGGTCTCGATGCCTCGGCTCATCAGCGAGTACTCGATCTGCAGCCCGCTGACGCGGTGGACCGCATTCGCACGCCTGATCGTTTCTGGCCCCATCTCCGACAGGCCGAGGCACCTGACGTAGCCAGCCGCGATCATCTCGGCGATAGCACCCACCGTCTCTTCGATGGGAACGCGGTGGTCCAGCCTGGCGGGCTGATACAGGTCGACGTAGTCGGTGCCGAGCCTGGTCAAGCTGTAGGCAAGCGAGTTCTTCACCGCAACGGGGCTGGCGTCGTGCCCGACGAAAGCCCCGCTCGGGTCACGCTGGCCGCCGAATTTCACCTGGATGAAGACACTGGACCGGTCGACGCCGCGCAGCGCATCGCGGAGCAGCATCTCGTTGTGACCCATGCCGTAGAAGTCGCCGGTGTCCAGGAGCGTGATCCCGGCATCGAGCGCAGCCCTGATCGTGGCCTTGCTCTCGTCCTCATCGGCCGGGCCGTAGGTGCCCGACATCCCCATCAGGCCGAGGCCGACCCTGGATACCTGCGGTCCGCCGCGGCCCAGCTCAGCCCACTGCACCCGCGCCTCCCGATGTCGACAAGTAGACAGGCTCGCCCTGCACGTAGGTCGCCAGCACCCCCGTGCTGCCGATCTCCCACTTCGGCGCCGCGAACGGGTCACGGTCGAGCACGACGAGGTCGGCCAGCTTCCCCGGCTCGATCGTGCCGGTCTCATCGTCCAGGTGATTCACGTACGCCGACCCGATCGTATAGGCGGCGAGCGCCTCGGCCAGCTCCAGGCGCTGGCCGGGGAGGAACGGCTCGGCCTCCGCCCCGGTCGCGCCCTGCAGCGATCGGTTGACGGCGACATGGATAGCACGCAACGGATTCGCGCTGCTGACCGCCCAGTCGCTGCCGGCGGCAAGCCGCGCGCCGGACCTGAGCAGGTCGCCGAACACGTACTGGCGCGCCGTCCGCTCCGGGCCGATAAACGGGATCGTCAGCTCATCCATCTGCGGCTCATGCGCCGCCCACAGTCCCTGCATGTTCGCCGTCACGTCGAGCTCGGCGAACCTGCGCACGTCATCGGGGTGCACGACCTGCAGGTGCGCGATGTGGTGCCGGTTGTCGGTCCAGCCGTTCGCCGTCCGGGCCGCCTCGATCGCGTTCAGCGCTTCGCGGACCGCACGGTCACCGATCGCGTGCAGATGCACCTGGAAGCCGAGCGCGTCCAGTTGCGTCACGTACCCGAGCAGAGCGCCCGGGTCGACGTAGGACAGGCCGCTGCCGTGCGGATGACAGCCCGTCGGGTCGTGATAAGGCTCAATCATCCCGGCGGTGAAGTTCTCCGCGACGCCGTCCTGCATGATCTTCACGGTGTTGGCGCGGAATCGCGGCCCGCGGCCGCGCTCGCGCCTGGTCAGGATGTCCGATAGCTGGCTGCCATCCCTGGCCCGGTCCCACCACAGCGCACCCTCCACCCGCGCGGTGAGCTGGCCGCTGGCTGCGGCAGCCAGGTACACCGGCAGCGGGTCGGGACTGCCGAGGTAGTCCCCCACAATGGCGTCCTGCCAGGCAGTTATGCCGCGCGCGTGCATGTGCTGCTGCGCGAGCATCAGCCCGGCTAGCCGCTCATCGAAGGTGAGCTCCGGCACGAGATCTCCCACCAGGGTTGCCGCGCCCTCGTGCAGCGTTCCCTGCGGCCCGCCGTCAGCGTCGCGCTCGATCCGGCCGTCGACCGGATCCGGCGTCCGGGCGTCAAGCCCGGCTAGTTCGAGCGCGCGCGTATTCGCCCAGGCGCCATGACCGTCGCGGTTCGATAGGTAGGCCGGGCGTCCGCTGGTGACCCGGTCCAGCGTGTGCCGGTCAGGCGTGCCGCCGGGGAACCACTCCATCCGCCAGCCCGAGCCGGCAATCCACCCGCGCTCAGGGTGCTGCTTGGCATAACCGGCGATCCGAGCTAGTGCGTCGTCCAGACTCGCCGCGCCCATCAGATTGCAGCCGATCATCGTCACGCCGGCGAAGGCAGGGTGGACGTGGGCGTCCTGGAAACCGGGCAGCAGAGCGCGGCCGCGCAAGTCGATGACGTCGGTAGCCGGGCCGATTAGTTCCTGAATGCGGGGATCGCCAGCGTTCCCGATCGCCTCAATCCGCCCGCCGACGACCGCGACCGAACTGGCCGGGCTTCCGTCCTCCGCTGTCGCCGGGACCATCCGCCGGCGGCTCTCGTCGGCCGTGTAGACCGCACCGCCGGCAAAGACCAGCTGCGCCTGCTGGCTCATGCGGATCCGCCTCTCAGTTGCCCCAGGGCTACAGCCCTGAGCCAGCCGCCAGCTCGAATACGGTATAGGGCCGCGACGGGCCGACTTCCTCGATGCTGACCACGGATCCGGGCGGCACGTCCTGCCGGATCCGGGCGGCGAATTCCTCGGCCTGGTCGGCATTGTTGGCCCCGACGACCAGGAAGCGCCAGCGGCGAACCACCGAGAAGCCCTCGGCCTTCAGCCGCGCGGCCAGCGCCACCGAATCACGGTGCGTGGGCAGCTGCACCCGGACCTCGAACAGCGCAATGCCCAGGGCCATGGACTCGCTTGTCTCCTCGGCATCCAGGCGCTTGCGCTCCTTGTCGATCTGAGCGGCAGTGGTCGGCATCGCCACGTCGACCGGCTCCCACTCCTCCTCGATCGGGTGCCAGCGCTCAACGGTGAACGTTGCCGACAGGCCGTGACCGGCCAGGGCATCGGTGACCGACCGCTGGACGGCTACGGCAGCGTCGTACGCGGCCGTGTACAGGAACAGCTCGCTGCCGCCATCGGCACCGACCACTACCTTGCCACCGAGCTTCCGGCGGACCTCGTCCTCGACCTGATGCGCGCTAAGGTGCGCAGCGGCCTTGCCGACCTGCCCGCGCTGCTGGAGCCGGACGGTGACCCGCCAGTCGTTGTCGTCGGTGTCGGCCACACCCGCGGCCGCGTCATTCTGCTCAGTCACGGGCGTGACTCTACCGTCGTTGCTGCGGCTGCGACGCACTGGCCACGGCGAGCACTCGTCCAGGTCTGTTGTCGGCGCGCCCAGTTGTGGGACAGTGCCGCCATGACCATTGCCATGACCTCCAGCGGCGCCGTCGGCGGCGAACAGATCGACGGCGTAACCAGATTCCTCGGCATCCCGTACGCCGCCAGCCCTACCGGCCCGCGGCGGTTCGCCGCGCCCGAGCCACCGGAGCCGTGGGACGGCGTGCGGGAGTGCGTCGCGTTCAGCGCCACGCCGCCGAAGCCCGAGTACGCGCCGCCGTTCGACACGATCCTGGCCGAGCCCAGCATCGCGGGCGACGACTGGCTTAGCCTGAACGTCTGGACGCGGGACCTGGCCGGCGCAGCCCCGGTGATGGTCTGGATACATGGCGGCGGGTTCGCCAACGGCAACTCAGCCGTACCTATGTATGACGGCCACGCCTTCGCGCGGGATGGCGTCGTCCTGGTCACGATCAACTACCGGCTCGGCGTCGACGGATTCGCATACCTGCCGGACGCGCCGGCACCTGTCAATCGCGGCCTGCTCGACCAGGTCGCGGCGCTGGAGTGGGTGAGGGACAACATCGGCGCATTCGGCGGTGATCCGGCCAACGTGACGATCTTCGGTGAGTCCGCGGGCGGGATGAGCGTGACCACGCTGCTCGGCATGCCGCGGGCCCAGGGCCTGTTCGCCAGGGTCATCGCTCAGAGCGGCTCGGCACAGGCCGGGGCCGATCCGCGCGACGCCGCGCTGGTGACCGGCGAGCTCAGCGCCGCGCTCGGCTTCGAGGCCACCGCGGCGAGCCTGGCCGGGCTGGACCTGGACAAGCTGATCCAGGCACAGGCAGCCGTCCGTGACGCGATGGCAGCATCGCCAGACCCGGCTCGGTTCGGACCGACGGTAGTGGCTACCTTGATGGCATTCCTCCCAGTCATCGACGGCGAGGTGCTCCCGCTCCACCCGCTAGGAGCGCTGAAGGCGGGGGTTGGCTCCGATGTCGCGCTGCTGACCGGCACGAACACCGAGGAGTTCCGGCTGTTCTTCGTGCCGACCGGGACAGCCGCCATGGTCACCGACGAGACGCTCCCCGGTTTCCTGGCCGCGCTCGGCATTCAGGCCGACACCGGCGCCGTCTACCGGGCGAACCGGCCCGGCGCTACCGCCGGCGACGTCCTCTGCGCGCTGGTGACCGACCGCTTCTTCCGTAATCCGGCACTCGCCGCAGCCGAAGCGCGGGCGGCCGCTGGCGGGCCGGCCCCCACCTACCTGTACGAGTTCGCCTGGCCCAGCCCGGTCGGAGGCATCGGCGCCGCGCACGCCGTCGAGATCCCGTTCGCGTTCGACAACCTCACCGCCCCTGGTGCCGCGGCCGCCATCGGAACCGAGCCCCCCGCCGTGCTGGCAGCGGAGATGCACGCGGCCTGGATCAGGTTCGCCGCGACCGGCGATCCCGGCTGGCAGCCCTTCGATGCCAGCTATCCGGTGATGATCTTCGGAGCTACACCCGGTAACGCCGCGATCACAATCGACCCGCGGGGCGACGAGCGAACAAGCTGGCCCCGCGGCTGACCGGCGCTCCGCCGCTGGGAACGGCCCGATCAGTTCGCGCTCATCGGGCTGAGGGCACCCGCATCCGGGTTCACCACCCACGACGATCGAAAGCCGCATAAAATCGTCAACGTTGCATGAACCAGACGAACGACAACAGGGTGGCCGGATGGACGACCAGCATGCCGTGATCGCGAGCCTGCGAAACGCAGTCAGTGCGCTTCCAGATGATCTTGCGCTCCGCATGCACCTGGCGAGGCTGCTGCTCACCGCGGGCTACCCAGATGAGGCCGTTACGCACCTAGGCGCCATCCTGCAGGCGGATCCGGCCAACTCGGATGCGCTGACGCTGCTGGCCTCGCGGCACGCCGGAGCCAGTCCAGCGGCCGAGGCTGGCGCTGCGACCGGAGCCAGCGCTGCGACTGCGGCCAGTCCGGCGCCTGCGGCGGGTGCAGCGCCTGCGGCCGGTCAGGCACCAGCAGGACCCGCCCAGCCGGCAGTACCGCGCCAGCCCGACGCATTCGACTGGGCTGAGGCGGAAGCCGAACTCAGCGACGTCCTGCCGCCCATGTTCATCACGCCTGAGGGCGCCAGTGCCGACGGCGAAAGCGGCCGGCCGGCGAGCGCCTTCGATGCTGAACGGCCGGGCCTGGTGCTCGCTGACGTCGCCGGGATGGCCGAGGTCAAGGCGCGGCTGGAGGCCGCCTTTCTCGCCCCGATGCGCAACCCCGAGTTGCGCAAGCTTTATGGCAAGAGCCTGCGTGGCGGCCTGCTGTTGTACGGGCCGCCCGGCTGCGGCAAGACCTTCATCGCTCGCGCCGTGGCCGGCGAACTCGGGGCCAGGTTCATGGCCGTCTCCTTCGCCGATGTCGTGGACATGTACGTCGGCTCCAGCGAGCGCAACATCCACGAGATCTTCGAAACCGCCCGCGAGAACTCGCCGTGCGTGATCTTCCTGGACGAGGTCGACGCGATCGGCCAGAAGCGCAGCCAGCTTCGCAGCACGCCAATGCGCAGTGCCGTCAACCAGCTGCTGCTCGAGCTCGATGACGTCACCAACGGCAACGACGGCGTCTTCGTACTCGCCGCTACGAACCACCCGTGGGACATCGACAGTGCGCTGCGCCGCCCGGGCAGGCTGGACCGGACGCTCCTGGTGCTGCCGCCCGATCAGGAGGCCAGGGCAGCGGTGTTCCGCTACCACCTCCGGGACCGGCCGGTGGCGGGCATCCAGCTTGCGGCCCTCGCGGGCAGGACAGATGGCTATTCCGCGGCCGACATCGCCCATATCTGCGAGAGCGCGGCCGAACTGGCCTTGCTCGACTCCGCCAGAACCGGCCAGGTGCGGATGATCGGGCAGGATGACCTGCTGGCGGCGGTCGGCCAGGTGCGCCCGTCGCTCGGCCCGTGGTTCGAGTCCGCCAGGAACGTGGCCCTGTTCGCGAATGACGGCGGCAGCTATGACGACCTGGCCGCCTACCTGAAAAAGCGGAAGATGCTGTGACCGGGCCCGGCCGGATCCCCGGCTGCCAGACCCCCGGATGACCAGCGAGCAGGGCGTGGAGCTGAATCGGGCAAGCCTGATGATCGAGCTTGGCCGCCACGGCGAAGCCGCCCGGCTGCTGTCGGCTGTCCTGGCTGCGGATCCGGAGAGCAGCCGCGGCTGGTGCCTGCTGTCCCGCGCGCATCTGGGTAACGGCGAACTGGCCGCCGCCGTCAGCGCGGGCAATCGCGCGAGTGCACTTGATCCGACTAGCGACTGGCCACACCGCCTGGTCAGCACCGCCCTGATCAGCCTTGACCGGTCAGGCGATGCAGTTGCAGCGGCGCTCCAGGCCCGCCGCCTCGGGCCGCATTTCTGGCGATCCCACGTATGCCTCGCTCAGGCCGCCACGGCCGATGGTCGGTTCGAGCTGGCCACTGAGGCCGCACAGGCCGCGCTTGCACTGGCGCCTGAGCAGGCCGATGTGCACGTCACGGCTGGGAAGGTCGCGCTGAGCTGCGGGGATGTCACCGAAGCCCGGCTGCGCCAGGAGGCGGCACTCGCCATCGACCCTAGCCACAGCGGCGCGCTGAACGAGCTTGGCCGCGTCAGCCTCCGCTCGCGAGACGCGGCCGCCGCGGCACAGCACTTCCTGCGCGCCGCGAGCATCTCTCCGCAAAACGGCGTATTCGGCCGTAACTCCGAGCTGGCTGTCCGGCGTCTGGCGCTGCGCGCCGTCGGAGGGATCCTGCTGGCACTGGCGTTGCTTGCCGCCATCGCCGCCCTCACGGCAGCGGGCCACCCGGCAATCGCCGCGGGGCTCGGGCTCACTGAGGCGCCACTCGCAGTCTGGATTGCCGTCCGAATCCGGGCGGTGCCCAAGCCTGCCCGCCGCCACCTGCCGCGCCTGCTCGCCGGCCGGTGGCGGCTGGCCTGGCCCCTCACCCCGATCGCGATGACGCGTGCCGCTGCCTTTGATCGCGGCCAGAAGAACCCCGAATGCCCCCAGGACGGGAACGCGGCGGCTGTCGGCTCATGCCGCTAGGCCGACCGCGGTCCCTGGGCACACTGACCTGACCCTCTGGCCAGGCCGGCCCGCCCGATCGACTTCTATGTCGTCTGTGCCTCCACAACCGGCAGCGATCAGGCGGCGCACTCTCGGCAGACCGGCTGGCCGCTACTGCTGTCGGCAAGCTGGCTGCGGTGATGCACAAGGAAGCAGCTCGAGCAGGTGAACTCATCCGCCTGGCGCGGGATCACCCGGAACGAAAGCTCCTCGTTAGAAAGGTCAGCACCGGGAAGTTCAAGCGACTCAGCGATGTCGTCGGGATCGATGTCAATCGCCGTCGAGGACTTGTCCATGCGCCGGGCCTGCAACTCCTGCAGGCTGTCCTCGGTAACGTCGTCCTCTGTCTTCCTCGGGCTGTCGTAGTCGGTAGCCATCTCGGCCCTTACCCCTCCATCT
>Ga0335073_10008515_pt1 | contig 14400 bp, 17 predicted proteins | sample Lox_Sample_22_FD_207093 | JGI IMG/M metagenome (GOLD analysis project Ga0335073, IMG submission 207093) | Soil microbial communities from Loxahatchee National Wildlife Refuge, Florida, United States - Lox_Sample_2.2 | ecosystem: Environmental > Terrestrial > Soil > Wetlands | place: USA... | reverse complement strand
TAGTAGTGTTCAAGTTGTCGAGATTAATAAGTCGTATAACCTTGAAGTAGTATTGGTGTAGGAAGTATTTCTGTGCCCCCGGTCAAATTAGTCTATCTGCCCGTGGCACAGTCACTACCAGTGGGCCAACATTACACACTACTAGCACTAGTACTATCTACATTCAGATACGACGATTCTCTTCATAGTACTAATATCCGCAGACTTGGAAGTCCGGATTGAACAATACTAATACTTCAATGAATTGAATTCTCGGAGATAATTCACGACTTGAAATTGAGACACCTTGAACCGGTAAAGCTATTCCAACCCACAAAAAAACTGCAGTGATGCTGGTAGAGCTTGAAAATACCACTGGCGGTGCCGTCGCGCAGCTATAGATTGTACTACACGGGGTCGAGTTTTAGGAAACCCAAATTACAACTCGAACTTTCAGTGTTACCAGTTATTAATAGCCCACGGTCAAAGGACTGCAGTGGGAGATAATGATTTTAGCTGTCGCACTGTCGCACTGTCGCATTAGTACAAGACTAGCACGCTCGCTGCTCTAGGTCATTTCGAATTTGGTGAGCCCGATGGGCCAGAGCGTACTTACACGTGATTGCCGATCAACACGCCCACTGGTTACAGCCTGCGGCGCCGAACTGCGTGATATACAGCAAGCGACCTGATCGTCAGCAGCGCACCTGTCATTGTCACCCATCCGAGTACCTCCTTGACTTAACCAATTCACTTCTTTCGAATTTGTTCTCTACCGTGCAAAGAAAACAACATGGCATCTGGCTTCTCCGTTGCATCGGAATTGTCTGACCCTTGATGAAGGCGTACGCTGACCCGACTTTAGACCTGCCTGGCAACAGCTCCAAAAGTACAAGTCGTCTGCGCCCTCAATTGTCGTTAAGGATCTGTTCTCGAGCGACAAAGACCGATTCTTCAAATTCTCTCGCAAATTCGATGGCAAAGACGGAGGGATCTTGTTCGATTACTCCAAAAACATTGTGGACGACCAGTCCTATGAACTTCTTCTCCAGCTTGCAACGCAGGCCAATGTCTTCGGCCTTCGGGATCGATTATTTGCCGGAGAGCACATCAACATCACTGAAGACAGGTAAATATAGATCTTTATCAAGATAACAGAGTATTTTAGGGCCGTTTTCCATCCAGCTTTGCGGAATGTTACCGGGGCTCCGATGAAGGTTGATGGAAAAGATGTATGGCCAGAGGTAAAAAGTGTCCTCGAGCACATGAAAGAATTCTCCGAGGCGGTACGATCTGGCCAATGGACCGGATACAGCGGCAAGCCGATCAAAACCATTGTCAATATCGGAATTGGGGGCAGCGACCTTGGTCCGGTGATGGTCACCGAAGCTCTCAAGCCATATGGCCGGCCAGATTTCACATTGTTTTTCGTGTCCAACATCGATGGGACTCATATCGCAGAAGCACTCAAACACTCCGATCCGAGTACCACTCTCTTCCTCATTGCCAGCAAAACATTTACAACCGCCGAGACGTGCACCAATGCGGCGACAGCGAAAGACTGGTTTCTCAAGACGGCGAAAGATGAGGCTCACATTGCTAAACATTTCGTGGCCCTTTCCACCAACGAAGAAGAGGTCACGAAGTTTGGGATTGATGCCAGAAATATGTTCGGGTTCGAGTCTTGGGTTGGCGGTCGATACAGTGTCTGGTCTGCTATTGGACTTTCTGTGTGCATTTACGTTGGGTTCGATAACTTCTGGCAATTCCTTAGCGGCGCCCATGCGATGGATGAACATTTCAAACAAGCTCCTGCTGAAAAGAATATCCCATTGCTCGGAGGTCTCCTGAATGTCTGGTATGGCGACTTCTTCGGCGCGGAAACCCACCTGATTGCACCGTACTTCTAAATCTCTTCCCGTCTAATCAAGTAGATACGATCAATATCTTCACAGGTTTCCGGCATACCTCCAACAGCTCTTCATGGAGTCCAACGGTAAATCTGTGTCCCGTACCGGAGCCACTCTTGGGTAATATCCTCCCATCTCACACGATCGCGGCCCTGGTGTTAATCACCTCATAGGTACAATTCAGGGGCTATCATATTTGGAGAACCAGGGACCAATAGTCAACATTCTTTCTTCCAATTGCTCCACCAAGGAACAAAACTCATTCCCGCTGTACGTCCTTACCGTCATTTGTAGTCTGATGTCTTAGGACTTTATCTTGCCTATCGAAACTCATAACCCTGTCGCAGATGGGCTTCATCATCGGTGTGATTCAAGTATTTGCTAGACTAACTGCAAGAATGCTGGCATCCAATTTCCTCGCGCAGACCGAAGCTCTTATGGTTGGAAAGTCAGCGGAAGAGGTCAAAGCAGAGGGCGCCGAGCCTTCAATTATTCCTGCCAAAGTTTTCCGCGGCAATCGGCCTACTACGTCTATTCTAGCCCAAAAGATCACTCCAGCTTCCCTTGGTTCATTGATTGCGTATTACGAATGGGTAACTTTCGTGGAGGGCGCAATTTGGAACATCAATTCCTTCGATCAAGAAGGAGTTCAATTAGGCAAAGTCCTTGCCAAAGGTGATTTACCATTTTGTGGATTTGGTTAACATTCGCAGCCATTTTAGCCGACTTGAGTCCATCATCTACGTCCTCTGCAAAGCATGATGGATCCACATCCGCGCTCGTCAGCGCCTTCAAGAAAGGCAACCTTGATTGAATGATGCTTTGACCTCGCTTGTTGAAAATTGCTCTTTTATTTCATAGATGTGTTTATCATTCGCTTAGCTCAAATGATTTAGATCAGAACACACACAATTGGAAGTTGCTAAACGGCATTGCGCCTACTGAATCATGCTTTTTCAACATCTGTTGCCAATGGAGATTATTACGACAATCCGTCACTTAGCCTTACTATATTGGAAATTCCTATGTGGATTTCTTTTCTTATTTGTATATATACAAATTAAAGGGTCTCTGAAACTACGAGAAGGTCCACACGCTTGGTCACATGTGTCTGATGCGAAGCTATGAATGACCTGCCTGTCACTGCTGTGACATTGAAGATCGGAAATGGATGAAGTTTGAAGGAACAACCCTTGGATGATAAAACCCAACGTCGCCACCGTTATAGTAACAAACTGTTTTCGGTCATGAGAGGCGCACTGATATTTTGGCCTCGTACGACGCGGCTGCTGCTCGCTCCGCTGGAACGGTAGCTGTGTGCAAAGGGCGGCGAAGCCGCTCTTTCGCCGGTGATGGATGATACTCGGGAGTGTCGTCGATCGACTTGAGCTTGCGCGGTTTGTTGACGGAACCGTCTGGCACCCAAGAACATTAAGGCGGCATAGGCAATTGCCGCAGCTGCAGCACCTGCGCCGATGGCAGCTTGTTTGCCTGTTGGAGTTGATGTCGATGAAGTGTCTGAAGGTTGAAGGCTGTCAAGGGAACCGCCGTTGGGTCCGGTGTTCGAGAGATCAGTAGTTCCATCCTGGTTGGGAGTGCCTGCAGAGGAACCCCCAGCACTACTACTGGTCGTATCCGCGAGTAACGGGATTGTTGGATCAATCAACACAACCAGCTGCTGTGCCGTTGGATCAGTTTGAGAATACAGCAAAGAGTTGGTTGCCAGTATCTGAACTTGCAAACTGTCGACTTGATCTGACGGAATCCATAGCAGTGCAACGGTGGCGGTGTATTGAGATGTTGAATAAGGCTGCAAACTTTGGACGGTGACGTCTGAAGTTGGGATTTGGAGGGCGTAAGAGTTTGCGATGGGAAGAACTTCGAAGATCTGAGCGACCGTGACGGAGTGTTGAACCACGAAAGGGTAATTGAGAGGTTCCAAGAACCCGATTCTGACCAGGGTACTGTTGGCTGGAGTGTCCGGGATTCCGTCTGCAGGAGTGATAATTTTTGGAGTACTGGGGGCGACTGTGGAAGTTGCAGACGGCGCCGGGTCCGTCGCAGTGACAAGAGCAGAGGATGTGGACGGGCTTGTCGAGGCAATCACTAGTGCGGTGGGGAGCCATCCGCTCGAAGTACTAGAAGTGACGGTGGTCGCTGTGGGAATGGTATCATCGGTTCCGGCCGTTCCATTGCCAAATTGCACGCTGAGTGTAGGCGTAGTCAATGCGCCGGTGGAGGTGGCTTGTGTCGTCCCGTTGATTTGACCGATAGCATCAGCTATACCCGAGGTAGTAACTTCAGTGGCAGTGGCTGTCTGAGAGGCCGTTTGAGTTCCAGTATCGCCGGCAGAGGTGGTGGTAACGATATCGCCAGAGGTCGAATTTCCGGTCCCCGTCGGTAGTGACAACCCTGTTTGCACGCCCGTTGGCAGAGAAGAATCTGTCGTAGTATTGAGTGGTAGCACGAGGTCGGTTCTGGTGGGCTGATTAGTGCCTGTCGTTGGTCCATCCGATGTAGTTCCGTCTGGGGTTGTTGTTGGGGTTGTTGTTGTGATAGTCGGTGACAGCCCTCCACCTTGCGTTGTCTGAGTGACTCCCTGTCCGAGAGTAATGGAATCTGTTGGTGAAGAAGTGTCGGCAGTGCTGGTAGGATCAAATGTTCCTGTAGGAGCGAAACCTGAGTCCGTCGATGACGCTGTCGTGTCCGTCGCGCTAGAGGTAGAATCAAACGTGTCGCTGGAGGTGGTGGTTGGATCTGAAGTCGCACCAAACGCATTGTCAGATGTAGTGGTTGGATCTGAAGATGTCGCTGTAGGGCTTGTGCCGAATAGTCCCGATGTGATGCTTTCCAAATTGTCTGACAGGGAGGAAGTGATCGAGCCCAGGTCGGAGGTGACGCCTCCAAGGATATTCCCCAGTGCACCTGACGTTGATGAGGTACTTTGAGTCGAGGTGGTTGTTGTCGAAGGGTTCGAAGTAGAGTCAGAGTCTGTTTGATTGGATGAATTGGAGGTCGACTGACTGGTTGTTCCTGTTGAGCTCTCTGTCCCTGTTGGAGTTGTACTAGATCCGGTGGGGCTTGTGGTGGTAGTGGCACCTAAGGAGCAAGTTAGTTACTGTCACTGGACGGTAGGGACGCTACTTGTCGTATCACTTGCCTGAAGAAACGGAGGAAGATCTGCGAGTGCTGTGTTGATGCCGCTCGTGGTGTCATTTAGGACCTGACTGACTATGGTTTGAAGAGGAGAAGTTGACGTACTGGACGAGGTCGAAAATGTATCTGTTGTACTTGCCGTCCCGGTCGACGTGCTGTTTGATGTATCGACAGGTGGATCTGCAGATGTGTTGGTCGAAGGGTCAGTCGTGGTAGCAGAGGGACTGCCGGTAGGTGTCGCGGCAGTATCGGTAGTGGGGTCGGTTGTGTCCGTGGAGGATGGGCTCGTTGGAGTTGGTCCTGACAAGTCGGTCGACGAAGACGTATCTGTGGACGTATCCGTGAACGTATCCGTAGGGATTTGATTAGAATCATCCCCGAATACATTCCCTGTTGGACTATTCGTGGGTGTCTGTGTCAAAGTGTCTGTCGTTGATGTAGGATTGTCCGCAGTCGACTGTGGGACGTTGAAATCATTGTTCTGATTAGAATCGGTAGGGGTATCGGTTGGGGTGTCTGTGGAAGCATCATTGAACGAACTTGTGGGGTCGTCGGACGAGGGGGTAGAGGGAGGACTATCCGAGGACGAATCGTCAAAGGCATGATCGTTCGATGTTATATCAGTAGTTGTTCCATTCGAAAACTGTCTCCGATAGTGCCTCCGGCCAGCCAGAAGTCCCCGTGCTTTATGTCGGCCTCGGTTTGGGAAGTGAGCTTGAGCATCAACTTGGAAAGCCGTCAACAACGCCAGGAGCGCGCACACTGTGAGGAGGCAATAGAGACGATGCGGCCGCAGTATTGTGCGTATATGCATCCTGTCTCACGCCCTTCGCGGCTGTTTCCTGTCAGAACGTCGAGACAGATGGGAGGGAAGTCAAACCTCACTTTGATTTACTGGGCCTCTACCGTTTGTTAGTCCGGCGTTGAGGAAGTCTGGAGGATCAAGTCGGAGAATTGCAGCTCTGGGTACCGGTCTCGAGAATGCCTGAAGAATGGAAAGACGGCGACCGTTGTGAACAAAGGAGGGGACTGGAATGCGGAACGTCGAGGAACGAGTGGACGCCGATTGGGGGGATTGGGTTATCTTGAAGAGCGAAAGACTGCAGGGAAAGAGCGACTTCAAGCAAAGGAACGGACGTGCAAAAACTTCAAAATGACCGAGGAGAATATTCTTTCAAAATGACAGGACGAACGAATGTGGGCTGCAGTCGACTGAGCGAAGCAGGAGGAGAAGTTAAAGGGCAATGGTGAGGAAGGAGGGTAGCGGAGAGGGGCTTTGAGCAGAAAATGCAGGCTCCCTCGACGGCTGAGTTACAACGAGTAATTGAAAAGACAGGGAGGAGGGGCCCCCGTGTACACCCTACATACGGAACACACTGCTTAGTCGGAAATGAGCATTCATTCGTGCCAGCGGCGCCACATTTTTACCTATGCATGCATACATGTGGGTGGGTGCAGCCAAATCTCCTCTTTCCCTCTCTCGAAATTGTTCTAATTTTAAAAACAGGAATTCAGGGGTAAGCCACCGTGTTTTGCTTACATTTGTGAACCAATCAAACACTCCAATTCACGCTCACGCCGCGCGCCATTTCCCAGGCACGCATGGGCCCCCCTTGCGAAACAGAGAAACGGAAAGGGTCTCAATATTTCCTTTACGTCTCTTTCTTCTCAAAGAGCTTATTGTAAATGGGGTCAATCTCGATATTCACGCTCCACAAAAATAGGATGTTCTCAGACTCTTCGTACACTGAGCACAGAAAGAATCGGACTCTGCCCTTTGGTAAGCGAACGTCACGTGCTTAACTTTAAAATTAAATACCAGGACGGAGGCTAAAGCACGTCGTTCTACGAATCGAATATACGGAACCGTCATTTGATTTTGAAAAATTCCACCAATTGTGACATCCGAAACTCTAAATTCCCATTCTCAAGCATCCGAAAACTTTCGGTAGTACTTTGAACGTGCTGCTTTCTGAACTATATTCACCAACAAATACGCCGTAGATCCGATGAATCGAAAGGCAGCTAGCCCTGCGATCGCCCAGAGAAGGACTAGAGATACAATTAGCAAGCACTTCCTCGAATTCGTCAGAATCCTCACATTTCAAATACCCATTGGTCCCTTCGAGTCCCGTTGAGTAAACTTCCGTAAGAGCCATTCCAAGCGTCGCGTTGGATACAATCCAGATCAGCACGAGTCGCGTTCTGATCTCGCGGTAATAATCCTCTTTCAGGGTGTTTTCATTTACTGGCTTCTGTGGAATTGGCCGCCGTTCACGTACATTCGCTAGGGCATCGTCGTATCCCGCATCAATATCCAGTTGCTCAGTGGGAACTTCGACTTCCACAATATCTCCCTTCTCTCCCTTTCCAGCAGAGACCGCCGCCCCCAACTCGGTGTGAATGACATTGTCCCCTTTGGTGCCCCAAGACACATCATGTCTAGGTGTTAACGAGGACATTCCTAAGCCGGGAGGGGGCCACATACGTGTTACAGAAAGCGTAGATTTGCAGAGTACAGACAAACGACGGTAGGAGCAGCGTGAATTGCAGAAAACTCGACAACATATGCCAGGGATCCAGGTAAAGGATCGACGACAGCAAATACAGTCCTGCAGTAGACATCAATGCCAAAACCACATCCGCAAACACATTATTCCCCAAAAGGAATCCCTGGCCGGACACCGTGGCTTCAACACTTCGGACGGTGAGATAGATGGTCGCAAACAGAGTGTATGCCATGATCAGACTAAAGCCGCACATGCTGATGGTAAACAACAAGCGCGCTCTGTGCATTTAGCATTGCCAAAATCAGGATCAGTCACCCCTGAGGCCGGTTGCCCATAGATAGGATGAACTGCGACGTGATCAAAAGGACGCAGAGATATCTCAACAAAGTGAAGATTCTGTTCGCCCATCCTCCACCGAAGGGGTCTACTGACGGATCCGCTAACGATGAACAGACAAAATAGAATGTGAGATAAAAGTTTGCCTGCATTGTTAGCAGGTATAACTGGATTGGAAGAAAAACCAAGGAGAAAAAACTGAAGGCTAGCATGATAAATTGATAGAGGAATTCAATGTGCAGTGCGACTTTTCGCCAAACTGAATGATCTGTTGCCCAGATCTGAGTGAAGTGAGTTTGCGCATACACCGCCGCAAAAAAGGCACCGTTGAGCCATCGTCGACGTTGACTAACGAGCTCCGGCACGGCATCTGGAGGTGAAGGTTAGCCTACGGGAGGATCGTAAAGGTCGAACCTGGGACGTCTGTTTCTCCTGTTGCGGAGCGTACATACTCGAGAATCCATTTTTCGTTTCTCTTGGCAACCAATTCCCAACATAGGATACGGTCCTCTGCGAGATACATGTTTGCAGTGAATACACCTTTTGTTTATGAGTGTCGTTATATATAAGGGGCACAATACCAGCCTCCTTGCCGTGCAATTTTTCTCCTTTGAAGTATGAACTCAATGGCCCCTTGCCCTCACTGTCGTTTTTCAAGGCAATGTAACGATAGGCGGAAAAGGCTCCTGGAAGTACTGAGATGTATCCAAATACGCTTTCAGTAGGCTTGTCCAAGATGTTTGACATCTAGGTAGTAGAGTGTCAATCTCTGGAAGGAAAAGAACTACCTTGTATTCAAAGTTCTGTGCCGCCACGAGAGGATTCAGAAGTGCCCTCCAAGCTCTGCCTTTCATTGCTTTGATCTCTCCACAAGCGCCTCCGACACTCGAGTTATGGTCAAATGCTTTCCATAGATGATAGATTGATTTGCCACCAGGTCGCGTCCCCACATCTAGCAAGACACACACATTGGGGTTGAGAAGCGGCGAGAATGCATTGAAGAACCATCGATGGCTGTTCAGTTTCTTGGCATTCTTCTCCTTCAGACAGAACAAGACTTGCACTGGCACCATCCCCTTTTCAGCTCCTTGAAAACGAAGATCAGGGTCAACGGAGATTTGCGTGGTATACTTTGTCGTTAGTGATTCCAAGCGCAAAGGTGGTTACCTCGTATATATGGGCCTTGACTTCCTTTCCGTTGACAAGGTTCTTGGCAATTCCATCCTGATAGACGCCCATCGCAACAAGAACATCGAGGACACGAGGGTGAATATCTCTACGGCCGTCGGCCACGATGCAGACTACGACCTTTTGCCATCCATCCTTTCCCCATACTCTGCTTCTGGATCGGGAACAGAGATGTGCGATATTGCGCATGATCCCATGCATCGTTCTCGTAAAGAGGATTTCGTCCTCGTTGAACATGGTGACCGTGATGAAGAGTTGTGTTTCTCGGCCAAAGAGAGCTGGTCGTAAAGTGTAACCGTCACTGACAAAGTCATCTGGATCACAGGTTGCTGCCGTATATCTCATGTGGGTGAATTCGGAATCACGTCGTGGAAGGAAGCTGGTGAGTTTGCTGGGAACGGGACTATCCAGAACAAGGTTTCCTTGAACCAACTGCACTTGTTTCTTGGTCATGGCCTTTAGGCGACGTGGCTGCGGTTGAGTTGGTGCGGGACCGTAATGTCTGGTATCTTCGAGCTTCTCGAGTGTTTCTTGATCGTACTCGTCCTGATCCTCCTCAGACGGCACATCTGATCTGGCAAACGTATTTCTGGATTCGGTTCGAGCGGCGTCCAATCCGGCAATATAGCCAAAATCGGCCATGTCGTCTATGTCGTCGTGGGATTCGTACGGATCTAGCTCATAATCCTCGTCACCGTCTACATCGCTGTCGTACGTCTCGAAGTTTTCACTCTGAGGCTCGTGATTGGAGTTGGTTGCACTGGTTACCGGGGAAATGGAGCGAAGGTCAGGGAAGACGGGTGGGGGAGGCAATTTTCGCGGTGATATCGACGAGAAGCGTGCCGGAGTGGATGTTCGAGAGGAGGGTCTATGTATGGAGCCGTTTGGCGTGTGCTCGAAATAGCGCGGGCTGTATGGCGTGCCGAAGGGATTTGGAGGTTCTGTGGATTGCGTGGCTGTCCTTGGAGGAGTTGCTGGATTGGAGCGGAAGGATGGGGCGGGGCTGGCAGACATGGGTCGTTCATAGAGACGATAAACCCTTTGGGGGGTCGCTGGAAGGGCTATGGGTATTTCTGCTCAAAAGAATTGCATCAGCAAAACGCCAGTCCGTGATTCTAGGGAGGATATCTACCAGGAGGATTGATAGGTGAATCTACCCCCGCAACGCTCGGGCTTCGAAAGGGGTTCTGATCGTCATCTTCCATCATGCCCGAATACGACATTGCTGTTCAGGGTCGCTGCTGCTGAGAGTTGAGTATTCTCAATCCTCGTAAAAAGAGTGTAGGCCTTCAGAAGGGAGGGAATACTAGTATAAGTAGTTTATGCAAAGTTCAGAAATTCCCGTGTGTGAGTCGGGTGTGTGACATGGCACATTCAAACAAACAACAAACGGCCGTTGCCGCGCCAACTATGGGCACCTTCACAATCTGAGTTCCCGGCTATGGCAAGATGGGTTAGGGGATGATGTCGGCGCTCTCAAGTGGCACCACACCCACTAGAGTGATTGCATCTGGTGCAGCCCAGGTTTTTATTAATATTAAAATCAAGGCCTCCAAGAACTAAAATCGTCCTTTTTTACAAGTTATACCTCGAGGATTCATTGAAGACGCAAAAGATTGAGACCCAGCCATGTCCTGGAAGCTCACCAAGAGTATCCTCCTCCCATACATATTTTTCTCCTTTCCCCGTATATTTCAGTGTTTTGGTTGCTGACCGGGATTCCTTCCGAGTAGAATTGAAAGAGACGACTCTCGGGTCCTCTTCCCCTGCAGTCACCACCAAACAGTCCAGCGGCACCATCACAAGTCCCAGCGGCAGCGGATCTACCGCAGACAAGTCGTCCTCGTCATCCTTAACATCTACATCAAACACAAACCCTACGTCTGATTCGACCCTCAAACCTGGCCGCCTCACTGTTCAGATCTACGAAGCCAAGGGCTTGACTCTGCCCCCCGGCATCAATCGGCCAACCGAACGACCACCCTCTTCTTCATCCGCCTCCGGCCGAGGCCACGACAGGGCCAAACCCTCTCGGTCGCATCTGGCTCTACCCTATATCGTCTTGGAATTCGACAAAAACGAGGTGCTTCTCGAAACAAACTATGGCGAACTGTCAGCACCAGTCTGGGGACGTGTCCAAGATTTGTATTGTCCTCCTTGAGCAAGACTCTCTTCGTTTTCTCAGTAAAATACTAACTGTTCTTTGACAGTGACGTGTCACGGCCATCGCAACTTTCCGCACATATATATCTCCGGGCGCTTCCGCAGTCGCGTTCATCTTCCTCCAATGATATCTATTTGGGAGGAATCAAGGTCAATCCTGTATTCGATGAGAAGGTGACTTTATCTTCCCTTTCATAGCTAAATTTCGTAGACTGTTATGAGCGAATGGGTCCCTCTAACCGGAGGTACCGGATCTCTGCAGATTCGTGTGTCATACAAGCCTAATCAGGTTCACCCCACTACTCTCTTATCCAAACTCACTCTACTCTAGAACCAAGCCCTTACAATCGATGCGTTTGACCTACTCAAAGTAGTTGGGAAGGGTTCATTCGGAAAGGTTTTCTTTACCTGTCAGGCGATAGACTCATTGCCCTAGGTGATGCAGGTGCGCAAACGCGATACATCTCGAATATATGCACTCAAGACAATTCGAAAGGCTCACATTGTCTCACGATCCGAAGTCACTCATACCCTTGCAGAGCGTACTGTCCTCGCCCAAGTCAACAATCCTTTTATCGTCAATCTCAAATTCTCCTTTCAATCTCCTGAGAAATTATATCTTGTCCTCGCTTTCGTCAACGGGGGAGAGCTGTTCCATCACCTGCAGAAAGAGGGACGTTTCAGCATAGAAAGAGCAAGATTTTATGCCGCCGAGTTGCTGTGTGCTCTCGAATGTCTGCACGGCTTGGACGTCATTTACAGGTAATCTGATTTCCATATGGTCAGTCTAACATGGAACAGAGATCTCAAACCCGAGAATATAATGCTAGACTTTACCGGTCATATCGCTCTTTGTGATTTTGGACTGTGCAAGCTAAATATGACTGAATCAGATAAGACAAATAGTACTACCTTCCGCGCGCCCTGATCCTCAGCTAATACGTTTAGCCTTCTGCGGAACCCCAGAGTACCTTGCGCCGGAACTTCTCCACGGCAAAGGATACACAAAGACGGTAGATTGGTGGACGTTAGGGGTGTTGCTCTACGAAATGCTCTGTGGACTTCCACCCTTCTATGACGAAAATGTCAATATCATGTATCACAAGATACTCTACGATCCTCTGCGATTCCCGGACGATATAGATCCAAAAGCAAAAAGTCTGCTAACAGCTGTATCTTCCCCAAAAAAAATTAAAAGAAAAGAAAATACCGTCGCTAACGGATTTAGTTGCTGAACCGAGAGCCGGAGAAACGATTAGGGAACACCGGCGCCCAGGAAATCAAGTCGCATCCCTTCTTCGCCAGCATAGACTGGAAGAAATTGATGGCAAAGAGAATACAGCCTCCATTCAAACCTTCAGTAGTAAGGCCTAGTTGAGTTGCATTACTAAAAATTTCCCAGGACTCGGCTATCGACACCTCCAATTTCGATCAAGAGTTCACGTCTGAGGCTCCAGCCGATAGCGTTGTCGATGATTCCCAACTGTCAGAGACAGTTCAACTGCAATTTCAAGGCTGGTCATACAAAGGAGGAAGTGCGAATGGTGTTAGAGCAAGCATAAATGACGGACCGTCAAGTATCATTGGTTAGAATCCAGTACAGCTGAAAGATATAGATAGGTCCGTGCTTTTTGTTTACTAGGTTGGATGAACTACATTGTTTTTGACTTTTTTTTTTTTTTTTTTTTTTTTTTTTTTATCGGTTAAAAGGAATGGATTTTTGGAGGCGTAACTCAATAATTTGGTATTTTATCTGTCGGAAATGCCTCTGCCCATTCCATTAACCCACCCTTAATATCCTTGACGTCCACAAAAGGATGTTCTAATTTTTGCATCCGTTCGACGACAACCTGTGAGTCATTTCCAAACCTACAAACGACAAAGACAGGTCTATCTCGAGGAATTCCGGCAAGACTCGAGATTGGGTCGTCCGTAAACTCAGTGAATGGAATATCTAAATTTTGTTAACGGACAATACATATGTCATTACTTGTGGCATCTGGAAGGCTGCAGATGCCAAATTGTGTCCGATCACGAACATCAATGAGAACATGTTCATTCTCTTTCAGTCTCGAGTATTCCTATGATTCAGCCTCATTTTGGACGTGCAAGGATACCTGGACCGTGACCCGGTCGCGGATAGCAGGGGGGTTGGCTCGTAAACAGATGGCGCTGTAGTCGCTATTCTGAATACTCTCAGATGTGATCCGTGGTTTCGTGCCGCATGCTATGCAATCCGTCTTCCGAGGTCGAAGCCGGAAAGTTCTCCACTGCGGAGAATCAAAGGCTCCAAAGATGGTCATGCTTGGATGATACTCATCATTCGTTCGGGCTGAACCAGACTCCTTGATATGAAGTATTACCTTCATAGCTTCCATAGCTTGCATTAATCCAATTAATCCGACGACTCAATATCAGTCAGATGAAGACAATCGATGGCGCTACCAGGCCCCAAGATGCCACCTTCACCACAAGTGAGGACTGACTCTGGTGGAGGCGGATTAGGAAAAATGCAGCGGTAGCACGGTCCGTCCTTATAATTGAAGACTGTGATCTGACCTTCGGTCCCGAGTGCTGAACCTGATATCAAGGTTTTGGACAGAACCACGGTAGCGTCCGATAGGAGATAGCGACTGGATGGCGTGTCTGTGCAATCTACGATGACATCGTAATCGTTAAGTATCTGAATAGCATTTTGCGACGTGATTCCAAACTCATGGCATTTGATGTCAACATAAGGATTTAGTCTGTGAGTTAGATTCATAGTCGCTCGAGAATACTGTTTGAGGGTTCTCTGTGCAGATAGAACTTTCAACTCACCAACACTGACACTGCGATGCAACACTTGTCGGTGTAGATTAGATATATCAACTCTGTCTGCATCTGCAATCCCTACTGTCCCTACCCTGTTAACGACGTATTTCGGTGACGAGTTTTTACCGACTCCTGCTGCCACCAGGTACAACAGGACAGGACAGCCAAGTCCACCTGCTCCGACTACTAGCACCGAAGACTGTTTCAAAGCGAGCTGTCCAGTAAGACCGACTTGGGGCATGATCATTTGTCTTCCATAGCGGACATACTCTTCGAGCTCAAGGGGGAGATTTCTGTTGTGCTTGACCTGTGTTCTCGAGTTCTCCTTGAGCTGACACCGCAGA
>Ga0335073_10008514_pt1 | contig 14400 bp, 11 predicted proteins | sample Lox_Sample_22_FD_207093 | JGI IMG/M metagenome (GOLD analysis project Ga0335073, IMG submission 207093) | Soil microbial communities from Loxahatchee National Wildlife Refuge, Florida, United States - Lox_Sample_2.2 | ecosystem: Environmental > Terrestrial > Soil > Wetlands | place: USA... | reverse complement strand
CGCGCGGCACATCGACGGCAGCCAGCGAGGCCATGGCCCCGGTCGCGGTGACAATGGCGCGGTCGCTTCCGGACGAGAGCGCGACCGTCATGCCCGTCGCCAGGTCCGGCCGGACGATGACGTTCCCGGTACCGACGCCCTCGGCGGCGAGCTGAGCCATCATGAACTCGCCGGCCGGGTCCGCGCCGACAACGGCGACTATCGATACCCGGAGCCCGAGCCGCGCGGCGGCTACCGCGGTAATCGCCGCGGAACCTCCCACCACCAGCGAGATGCTGCCGACGAGCTTCTCCTGCTGGCCGAACTGCGGCACCACATCGTCGCCGAGCACGAGGACATCCGGGTTGCAGTCGCCGACAACTAGCAGATCAAGCTGCGCGTGCTGTTTCATGGTCGCTCCGACTTACGCATGTGGGAGCGTGCATAAGTCTCCAGGATCATGGCGGACACGACCAGCTCAGTCACGCGACCATCACCCGTACCCCGGCGTCGGCGAACCGGCCGGCCGCGTCTTCCGCCAGGCCCGTGTCGGTCACCAGGACGTCGATATCGGCAGCCGCGCAGATGCGGGCGAAAGCCCTGCGACCTACCTTCGAGCTGTCTGCAACCACCACGACCTGGCTGGCCTGGCTCGCCATCAGCTGATTGATGCTGGCTTCACCTTCGTGTTGCGCCATGGCGCCTGCTGCCGGGTCGATGGCATCGACGCCGAGGAAGGCGATATCGATGCTGACCCGCTCCAGCACGCCGGTGGCGAGCGGTCCGGTCAGCTCATACGACTGCGGTCGGGCGACACCTCCCGACACGACGATTTTGATGTGCTGCCGGACGGCCAGCTCGGTGGCGATGTTCAGGGCATTGGTGACGACTGTTGCGGCCGGCGCGCCGGCGGCGGAGGTCAGGTCCGTGCGCACCGCCAGTGCCCTCGCCACTTCTGTCGTGGTAGTACCGCCGTTGAGACCGACGACCTGGCCAGGCTGGACGAGCCCGGCAGCCATGACGCCGATCCGCTGCTTCTCCGACGGATGGCGCTCGGATTTGTACCGCAGCGGCAGGTCGTAAGTGATGCTCTGGGCGACCGCTCCGCCGCGGATCCGCGCCAGCATCTGCTGGCTAGCCAGATCATCGAAGTCGCGCCGGATGGTTGCTGTCGAAACGCCCAGTACCGCGGCGGCGTGCTCCACTTGCAGCTGGCCCTCGGCAGCGAGCAGCTCGAGCAGCTGATTCCAGCGGCTGTACCGGCTCACACCAGATTCCCTGCATCCGCGCGGAGCACGCCGAGCAAGTGCGTTACCTCGGCAGCGACGGCGTCGCGGCCCGCGCTCAGGTAACGACGCGGGTCGGTCATCGCGGCGTCGCCCGCCAGGCAGTTCCGGACCGCTGCAGTAAAGACTTTGTTGAGCTGGGTTGCCATGTTGATCTTGGTGAGCCCGGCTGCCACGGCGGCGCTCAGGGCATCATCCGGTACGCCAGAAGAGCCGTGCAGCACCAGCGGCACTGGCACCGCCGCACGAATGCGCCGGACCAGGGCGAGATCGAGGACTGCGTCCCTTGTCTGCATAGCGTGCGAGCTGCCGACCGCCACCGCCAGCGCGTCGACGCCAGTCTCCTTGACGAACTCTGCTGCCTGCGCCGGGTCGGTCCGGGCACCCGCAGCATGCACGCCATCCTTACCGCCAATCTCCCCGAGCTCGGCCTCCACGAAGACTCCCTGGTCATGACACCAAGCCGTCATGTCAGCGGTGACGCGCACGTTGTCGGCGTACGGCAGGACTGAGGCGTCATACATTACCGAGCCGAACCCGAGCGCAGCGGCTTCGCGAACCAGCTCACCGCTGGTCGCATGGTCGAGGTGCACGGCAACCGGCACCGCGGCAGCACGCGCTGCCGCGAGGACAGCGGTACCGATGGGGGCGAGTGAGCCGTGGTATGCCACGCAGTTCTCGCTGATCTGCAGCACGACGCCAGCGCCCGCGGCCTCGGCCCCGGCGATGATTCCCTCGGCGTGCTCGAGCCCGATGACGTTGACTGCAGCGAGCCCGCGGCCTGCAGTGCAGGCCGCGCCGACGAGCTCGGCCGCTCCGGTCAATGGCATTTCGACCGCTCCCAGCTCGTCACCTGCACGGCCGCGAGAGCTCGCTCGTAGGCCTCGGGAGCGAATTCGCCAGCTACCGCAGCAGCCGCTGCCGCAGCTCCCAGCGCCGCCGCCCGGCGGGCGCGGTCGGCCCATGGGGTGCCTGCCGCCAGTCCCTGCGCAAGCGCGGCAGCGGCTGCATCGCCTGCGCCGGTCGGGTTCCCGCTGACCGGCTGCGGCCTGGCAACCCAGCCACCTTCGCCGGTGATGGCCAGCAGTCCGTCGGCGCCCAGCGTCACAACCACGGCGCCGGCGCCCTGGTTCCGCAGATCCTCGGCCGCGGCGCAGACCGCCGGCCACGACACTGCTTCGCGCTCCTCTGATTCCCCGGCTGTGGTTGCAGTCGCCCCGTCGCGCAGCAGGTGACCGGTCATCGCTTCCAGCTCCGGCAGGTTGGGCTTGACGATGGCCGGGCCGGCCGCGACGCCGAGCCGCAGTGCCTCACCGGACGTGTCAAGCAGGGCCGGAATGCCAGCCTGCGCCGCCACCGCGATCAGGTCGGCGTACGTGCTGGCCGGGAGGCCAGGCGGCAAGCTGCCCGACAGCACCACGGCCGAACTGCGGGGCAGCGCGCGCGCAAAGAGCTCCGTGAAAGCCGCGTATTCCGCCTCAGTTACCAGCGGTCCGGGCTCGTTGAACATCGCCGTCTGCGCCCGGTCGCTGTCCACGATCGCGAACGTCCGCCGGGTGTCTCCGGAGATCTCGGCGAAGACTGCCGGGAGGTCAGCCGTGCCGAGAGCGGATCGTAGCTCGTTCCCGGTATGACCTCCGGCAAGACCCGCCAGCAGTACGTCTGCGCCCAGCGCCTGCAGCACCCGGGCCACGTTGAGGCCCTTGCCTCCTGGCCTGGCGTGTACCGCGTCCGGCCGGTTCACCCCGGCCCATTCGACCTGACCGAGCCGGTGCGTGACGTCCAGCGCGGGGTTGAGTGCGACGACGAGGATCACGGCAGTCAGCGCGGCAGCAGAATGACCGACCTGGTCAGGTTCCTGGGCCGGTCAGGATCGAACCCGCGGGCGCGCCCGATGGCCGCAGCCACCCGGTGCACGCGGACTAGTTCGGCGAGCGGCATCTCCACAGCCTCGGGTGGCTGCCAGACCAGCCCGCCTGCCGCCTCGACCTCGCCGGTGAGGCCGTCCGGGGCAGGGCCGAACAACCAGACGACACGGCCAGGTCCGGCCACCGCGATCGGCCCGTGCCGGTACTCCATCGCCGGGTAGGACTCGGTCCACAGGCCCGCGGCCTCGCGCAGCTTCAGCGCGGCCTCTTGAGCTAGGCCATAGGTCCAGCCAGTGCCAAGAAAGGTGAACTGTTCCGCGCCAAGCAGCTCAGCCGGCAATTCATCGGTGAGCACCGCCTGCGCTGCCTCGGCCATCGGAGCGATATCCACGCCGAGGTGCGCGAGCAGCAGCGTCAGCTCACTCGTCGCGAACCGGGTCTGTACCACCGACTGCTCGTCGGCGAAATCAAGGGCGATGACCTTGTCCGCTGCCGTCGCGACCGGACTCGAGCTATCAGCGGTGATCACGACCGTCCGGACGCGGCCCTTCAGCCGGGCCAGGAGTTCCAGGATCTCGGTCGTCGTCCCTGATCGCGACAGCGCGAGCACCCGGTCGTACCGGCGCCCGGCTGGCATCTCCGAGGCCGCGAACGCGTCGGTCTCGCCGAGGCCGGCCGCCTCGCGCGCAGCCGCGTAGGACTGCGCGATGAACCATGACGTCCCGCAGCCGACCACGGCAACCCGTTCATCGCGAGCCGGCAGCTTTGCGCCCGCATCGCCCGCTAGCCCGGCCGCCCGCAGCCAGCAGTCTGGCTGCGACGCGATCTCTTCCTCAGTATTGCCAGGGAAGACCTCGCTGCCAGCGAAGACCTCGCTACCGGGAAGATCCTCGCCGCCGGCGAACACTTCCGCCCCCTCCGCCACGCTCACTCCTTCAGCTCGCCTTCCTGTCGCTGTCTACTCAGATGCCCGTGAGTCCGGTTGCCGCCGCCGAGCGGACGAAATACCGCTGGGCGGCGAAGAACACGATCATTATCGGGATCAGGCTCATCACGTTGCCGGCCATCAGCAGCGTCCACTCGGTGGAATGCGCGCTCTGGAACGTCGCCAGACCTAGCGGCAGCGTCATCTGGTTGGTCTGGTTGACCGCGATCAGCGGCCAGAGGAAGTTGTTCCACGAGTCCAGGAATGTGAGTGCCGCCAGGGTGGATAGAGCCGGGCCGGCGAGCGGCAGAACGATCCGCCAGAACACAACGAGCCGGTTGGCGCCGTCGACTCTGGCCGCCTCCTCGTATTCGATCGGCAGCGTGCGGAAGAACTGGCGCAGGAAGAAGACACCGAAGGCGGTAGCGGCGTTCGGCACGATGAGCGCGCCGATGTGGTTAAGCCCGAACTCGCCGACCACGTAGATGCCGAGCCACTTGGTGATGATGTACTGCGGGATCATCGTCACCTGGAACGGCACCATCAGCGTCGTCATCATAAGGGCGAAAAGCAGACCGCGGCCGAGGAAGCGGTAACGGGCGAAGGCGTAACCCGCTAGTGAGCACATCACCACGTTGGCCACGACGGTGGTGACGGCCACGACCGCGCTGTTGATGAAGAACCGGCCGAATGGCGCCGCCTGCAGTGCCTGCGTGTAGTTGCTGAAGTCGAGATGGTGCGGCGTGAGGATCGGCGGGAAGCGCAGCGCCTCGGCGGGAGTCTCGATCGAGGTGATGACCAGCCAGAAGAACGGGAAGATCAGCACGATCGTCGCCGGGACCAGCACGAGGTGCCACGGGCTGAACGGCAGCCGCACACGGTGACGGCCAGGCAACGCCGCTGGCGTCACGGGCGCGGCGGTCGTGGCCGCGGTGATCGGGGCTGCCATGGCTAGGACCGGTAGTGAACGAGGCGGCGCCCGACCCGGAACTGGATCGCGGTGAACACGATGATGATGACGAACAGGAAGTACGCGATCGCGGAGGCGTAGCCGAAGTTGAAGTTCGCGCCGCCGAAGGCCTGCTGATACAAGTAGTAAACGAGCACCGTGGTCGAGTTCAGCGGGCCCCCCTGAGTGCTCAGGTAGACCTCGTCAAACAACTGCAGAGCGTTGATCGTGAGCCAGACAACCAGGAACAGCGAAGCCGGGCTCAGCAGCGGCAGGGTGATCCGCCTGAAGGTCGCCCACCGTCCGGCACCGTCGATCGCGGCCGCTTCGGTCAGCGCCTGCGGGATGCCCTGCAGCGCCGCCAGGTAGACCACGACGGCGAACCCGGTCCAGCCCCAGATTGTCATGATCACGATGACGTACAGCGCCTCGGACGTCGAGCTCAGGAACTGCTGCTGCGGGATGCCGACGAGGTGGAACAGGTAGTTGACGATGCCGTACGACGGGTCGAACAGCCAGATGAAGACCAGGGCCTCGCTGATAGTGGAGATGGCCATCGTCGCGTAGGCCGCGGTCCGGTAGACCGAGATGAACCGGATTTTCCTGTTCATCGCCACGGCGAGGAAGATGCCGACCAGCATCGTGCCGGGAACGAACAGTGCGGTGTAGACGATGGTGTGCCCGATCGCCTGGGCGATCACCGGATCGTGCAGCATCTGCCGGTAGTTAGCGAGGCCGACGAACGGGGTGTTCGGCGAGAACAGGTTGTTCCGCTGGAACGACATGACCGCAGACCAGACGATCGGCACGACACCGAACAGCATGATCAGCACGACGGCGGGCGTTACGAACGCCCAGCCGGCGGCCTGCTCACGGGCCTTGGGCCTGGCCGGCCGGCCGGGTTGTCGCCTGCGCCCGGGCTGCGCCCGGCGCTCCAGCACTGCTCGAACTGCCACGTCAGGAACTCGAGCCGCTCGCCAGGGCCTGGTTTACCTGCTGTGCGGCGCTGGCCAGGGCGGCCTGCGGCTGCGTCTTGCCGAGAAGGACAGACACGATCATCTGGCCCAGGATTGTCGAGACCTTGGGATAGGTCGGCAGCTGCGGCCGGGCCTGCTTAACGTTGCCGAGGTTGGTGATGAAAGTGTCGACGCCCGGAAGCGCCTGGTCCATCTTCTGCTCGAAGCCAGGCGAGTTTTCCACCGACTGCCGGATCGGCAGGTCGCCGGTGTGCAGCGAGAAGTAAGTAGCTTGCGGCGTCGCCGTCAGCCAGAGCAAGAAGCTCTCTGCTGCCGCGACTCGCTTTGATCCGTTGTTGAAGATCACCCAGTTGTCCGGGCCGGAGATAGTCTGATGCCCGCCATTGGTGCCGGGGTACGACGGCATGATCTGCACGCCATACTTCACCGCCGGGAATCCGGACAGGTCCCACGGCCCGGTCACCAGCATTCCGATCTTGCCCGAGTTGAACAGATTGGCGTACTCGGAATCGGTGGGGTCCAGGTACATGGACTTGTCCGTCACGGCCATAGTCCGCAGTGTGTCGAGTGACTGAAGCCCGGCAGGCGAGTCGAATGCCGCTTTGGTGTTGCTGGCATTCAGGATCTCTCCGCCGGCTTCCCAGAGCAGTGCCTCCCAGTGCCAGACCGTGTCCTCACTGCCGGGCGTCACGTAAGCGGTGCCGAACTGCTTCTTCGCCGGAACCGTGAGCACCTTCGCGTCGGCGATGAACTGGTCCCAGGTCCAGTTCGGGCCCGGTGGTTGCAGCCCGGCCGCGGCGAACAGCGTCTTGTTGTAGACGACCGCGAGGTTGTCGACCAGCGCGGGGATGCCGATGACTTTGCCGTTCACCGTGGCGACGTCACGCTCGCCGACCCAGAAGTCGGACCAGTCGACACCGGGCCGCTGGACCACCTTGGTCAGGTTGACGACCTCCGGGATCTGAGCGACGTTCGGCGCCCACGAGCCGTAGACATAGGCGATGTCCGGCTGGCTGCCGCCTTTGACGGCGGTCAGCAGCTTCGGCAGCGAGTCGTCGTTGTCGACGTACAAGCTTGTGACCTTCTCGGCCGGGTGCTTGGCGTTCCATTCCGCGAGCAGGTGGGCGAATGCCTTGCCCTCGGCGCCGGTATAGCCCTCCCAGATCTGCAGGCCGCCGGCGGTGGAGTTGGGGGTTCCTGTTCCGCACGCGGCGAGGCCGCACACGAGGAGTGCCGAAGCTGCAACTGCGCTGAGCCAGTGACCCTTCATTGCCCGACCTCTTCGTGATGAGATGCGACGAAGTACGCGCAGTTCTGAACGACGAATCATGCGCGCTGCAAACGTGTTTCCGACATCATTGCTCATCAGGACTGACCGGTGTCAATGCCTTAGCCCGCTAAATCCCACTTGGCTAGCACCGGATCCGCCCGCAGCAATGCTCGCTCTTGCTCAATTGACAGCTGAATGCAACACTGGCGAGCTGTGATCACAGTCGCGTTCATCGGCGCAGGCAGCATTGAATTCACCCGCAACGTCGTCACCGACCTGTGCAGCTACCCCGAGCTAGCCGGGCAAGACCTGCGTCTGGCCTTGCACGACATCAGCCCGGAGCGGCTCGAGTTCGCAAAAGCGCTCACCCGCAGGCTGGTCGCGCAGACGGGAGCGAACGCGACGGTGACCGCCTCATTGCAGCGCGGTCCGGCCCTGGACGGCGCTCAGTACGTGATCAACGAGGTCCAGGTCGGCGGGTACGCGGCGACGCGCACCGACTTCGAGATCCCGGCGCGCTACGGCGTCCGCCAGACCATCGGCGACACCCTGGGCATCGGCGGAATCTTCCGCGGCCTGCGCACGATCCCGGTCGTCACCGCTCTGGCGAGCGACATGGTGCGCTACTGCCCCGACGCGTATCTGCTCAACTACTCCAACCCGATGGCGATGCTGCCGTGGGCGGTCTACGCGGGCACGGACTTCCGCAACGTGTTCGGGCTTTGCCACTCGGTCCGTGACACTCACGCGTTCCTGGCGGGCCTGGTCGGCGCGGATCCAGCCAGCGTCCGGTTCGTCACGGCCGGTTTCAACCATCAGGCGTTCGTGCTGCGCTTCGAGCAGGACGGCGTCTCGCTGTATCCGAGGCTTGCCGAGGTGATCGACGCCTCACCCGAGCTGCAGCGCCGGGTCAGGGTCGAGCTGTACCGGCGGTTCGGTTACTTCCCGACTGAATCGAGCGAGCACTCGGCCGAGTACGTGCCGTGGTTCATGCGGCACGATGACCAGGTCGACCAGTACCGCATCTTCGTCGGCGACTACCTGGCCCGGTCGCAGGAGAACCTGGCTGAGCTGGCCGCGCTGCAGGGTCAGCTGACCGCGGGCACCGACCTTGAGCTGGATCCCGCGGATGAACTCGCCTCGCAGTTCATCCACTCGGTCGAGACCGGCACCGAGCGCGAGATCTACGTGAACGTACGCAACGGCGGCCTCATCTCCAGCCTGCCCGACGACTGCTGCGTCGAGGTTCCCTGCCAGCTATCGGCAGGCTCCGCGAAGCCAGTGAGCGTAGGGGCGCTGCCGCCGCAGCTGGCCGCGCTGAACCGGACCTTCCTCAACGTCGTCGAGCTGACCGTCGCCGCGGCGCTATCCGGTAACCGCGAGCACGTCTATCAGGCGGCGCTACTCGACCCCAACACCGCGGCGACTCTCACCGTCAGCCAGACCGTCGCGATGGTCGACGAACTGCTGACCGCGCATGCCCGGTTGCTGCCGGCCGGCCTCCGGTCGGGAGAAAAGGCATGAAGACGACGCGACCGGTAGTCCTCATGGCGACTGTCGCCGTCGCATTCTCGTGGCCGGGAACGTGGTCGTCCGGGCTAGCCGCAACCCGACCAGCGGCGATACAGCCGCCCACAGCGCATGGGCAGCTCCGCATTGCCGGGCGGCTGCGCGACGGCAGCACGGTCCGGGCAGCCGGCCTGGACTGGAGTGCAGGCCTGCTGCCGCGCGGAGACAAGCTGCTCAGCTTCGAGGTCGGGTACACGTGGCAGTCCTGCGCAGCGAAATGCAGGACTGCGGCCGACTCGACGGTGACGCCCTTCGCTGCCCGTAGTTACATTGCCGGGCACGCCGACACTGGCAGGCGGCTGCGCCTCACTGAGACCGCGACTGAAGTCGTCGAGACCAATCCCGCTACGTTTGCTTTCAAAGTCATCCACGCCTCGGTCAGCACTACGGCGGCTGCAGCCGTTGGCGCCTACCCGGCAGGCGCAGCGCCGGTAACCGAGTTCGTGAACGGCACTCCCGAGCGCCGGACGGCGTCCGATGCGGAGTACTTCCAGGTCGACTCGCCGCATTACAACGCTGCTGACGGCATCCCGGTACAGCAGTACCGGATCGACGAAGGCACCTGGCGTCGCTTGCCGGCGAGCCGAGTCTTTTACACCGGCAAACTAGTGACCGGCACGCACCGGGTGCAGGTGCGCACGGCTGACCCGGCCGGGTCCAGTACGGCCACGTTCCGGTGGCAGGTAGTTCCGATGCCCCGGCCAGTAGCGTGCCGGCCCCGCCACGGACGGCCTTGCTGGTATCCGCCGCACCTCGATTCCGCCGCCAAGCCGATGCGCTGGGACTGGCAGATCGGGCGCGTCACGCCGCTGCAGCGAACCGGGCAGCGCGCCGTCGACATCTACGATGTCGACGGATTCCTGACCACCAGGGCGCAGGTGCATGCCATTCACACCCGGTGGCAGGCGGCGACGCTGCCGCATCCGAAGCTGATCTGCTACATCGACATGGCCTGGGAGGACTACCGGCCCGACGCGAGCCCGGGCCAGGTGTTCCCGGCGGACACGCTCGGCAATATCTACTACGGCTATCCGGAGGAGCGCTGGGTTGACTTCCGCCAGCTGGACGCGCTCAAGCCGATGCTGGACGAACGGCTGCGGATGTGCGCGCGCAAGGGCTTCGACGCCGTCGAACTGGATGACATCGACAGCTTCGACCCGCCGTCGACGACCGGTTTCCATCTCACGCCGGGCGACGCCCAGAACTTCCTGGCTTACGCCTTCAACGAGATTCACCGGCTCGGCATGACCGGACTGTGGAAGAACTCGCCGTATCTGAGCTGGTGGGGCCGCAACTACGCGGACGGCGCAATCGTAGAGGAGTGCTACCTGTACCGCCAGTGCACGGCGGCATCGCTGCGCGGCAGCAAGCAGTACGGCATAACCTGCACGGCCCTGGCAGGCCGTGAGCCGTGCGGCTGGGACGACTTCACCACCGACCGCACGCGCCTGCAGCCGACCGGAAAGTGGGTTGGCGAAGCGGAGTACTCGGCGGACAAGTACGTCTGTAACCCGGGTCAGCACTGCTCTGGGAGGCGAAGCTTCGCCGCTTTCTGCCGCAATGTGTACTCGCCAGCCTGGGGCTTCGCGGCAGTCAAGTTCGACGTGGACCTCGACGGCAGGCTCTTCTACCCGTGTCCGTCCGGAACATGATCGCCAGGCTGTTTTCCGGATAATTTGGCCAGCAATCGGGACAGTAGGTACGTTCACTGAGGTGAGCGGCAGTTCGGATGACAGCAGCTGGTGGGACTCGCTGTACCGCCCGGAGCCTCCGGCGGGCCAGGTCCCGCCGGTGGCCGAGGACCAGCCACCGCTGGGCAGGCACTCCAGGCGGGGCTCTAAGCGGCGAAAGCTTCCGTATGTGCTGGTCGCCGTGCTGGTCGTGGCGGCCGGCGTCGGCGCGGCGCTGGTGCTGCCGGGACGCGGGTCCACGCAGACCACCGGCTTCCTGCCGACGGGTTCAACCCCTGGCCAGGACGCGCAGCAGACTGCCCGGGCCTTCCTCCGCGCCTGGGAGGCAGGGCACCTTCAGCAAGCGGCGAACTACACTAATCGCCCGGCGGAGGCCAGGGCTGCCCTTACGGCTTACCGGACGTACCTCCACCTCGGGAAACTCACCGGTACCGCGGGGCCGGCAAGGGCGATCTCGCCGGGCTCGGCGAACCCTCGGGAGGAGGTCAGCTACGCCGCGAGCGCCAGCGTCGCCGCGCCGTATGGCACCGCCCTCGTCAGCGGGACGTGGAGCTACCACGCATCACTGGTGACCTATCTGGGAAAGCAGTCCCGGTACTGGTACGTCGCCTGGGCTCCCGATGACCTGGCTCCTAACCTCACCTCGACCGCTCACCTCACTGCCGTCCCGGTCGCCCCGCGTGTTACCTCGGTCACTGACGCCAGCGGCAACGATCTCACCAGTTACGGGGACGCGGGGCTGGACAATATCGCGGCCGGCCTGGAGACAGGCGCTCCCCCCGGCTACGGATCGCCGGGCCTGGACGTCGAGATTCAGACCAGGACAGGCAAGCGCCTTGCCCGCACCAAGGCAGTTGTGGTCGCCCCGAAGAACGTCTCCGGATTCGCCACCACCATCGACGCGGCCGCGGAGCAGGATGCCCGGTCGGCGGTCGCCGCGCACAAGGACAGCTCGATGGTCGTCATTCAGCCGTCGACCGGCAAGATCCTGGCCGTCGCCAACAATGCCGGTTTCAACGACTTCGCGCTCACCGCGAGAGTGGCACCTGGCTCGACGATGAAGACCGTCACCTCGACTGCGCTGTTTAACCAGGGAGTGCTCACCCCGGAAAGCCCCGTCGAGTGCCCGAAGGCTTTCACGATTCAGGGAATCACCTACCACAACGACAAGGGCGAATCCGAGCCGGCCTCGACGCCGTTCATCACCGACTTTGCCCAGTCCTGCAACAACGCTTTCAGCACGCAGTGGGAGCACCTGACCGGCGGTCGCCTGGCTGAGACTGCCAAGAGGTACTACGGCCTGGACCAGAACTGGGACATCGGCATCGGCACGGAATCTGCGAGCTACTTCAACGCGCCGCCGTCAGCTTCCGGCTCCGAGCTGGCCCAGGAGGCCTTCGGCGAGGGAGAACTGACCGCCTCACCGCTGGCGATGGCGTCGATTGCTGCCACCATCGACAGCGGCAGGTTCCGCCAGCCGCACCTTGCACCGGGTGGCACGCTGGTCACCGCGAAGCCGCTGCCCGCTCAGACCGACGCCTGGATGAAAGAGATGATGCGGGCTGTAGTCACCAGCGGCACGGCCGCCACGGTCGGGTTTGGCCCGGACGTGTATGCCAAGACCGGCACGGCCGATATCGACGGCCAGGGCCAGCCCAACAGCTGGCTGATCGCCTTCGAGCCATCCCGCGATGTCGCGGTCGCCTGCCTGGTGGTCAACGCCGGTTACGGCGCGCAAGTCGCTGGCCCGGAAGTCAGGGCCTTTCTCGACAGCTACTGACTCAACAGCTACTAATTCCGGCATGTTACTGGCAGGTAGGACTGGGCAGGATCGTGGGAGCAATCGACGATCGGACAGGCCATGACTGCTCAACAGCAAGATCGTGTCCGGGATATCAGCGAACGAGAGTCGCGCCAGGTAGCGGAAGAAGCCCGCGAGGTAACGTGGCGCCGGCCAAGTTTCGGCAAGCAGCTATTCCTCGGTGATTTCCGGCTTGATCTGATCTATCCTCATCCGCGCCAGACGGAGGAAGCGCGCAGGCGGGGCGAGGAGTTCTGCGGCCGAATGCGGCAATTCTGCGATACCTCAGTCGATGGCGCGCAGATCGAACGCGAAGCACTCGTACCTGACGAGGTTGTCAAGGGCCTGGCGGCTCTTGGCGCGTTCGGCATGAAGATCGCTCCTGAGTACGGGGGACTGGGGCTGTCGAACCTGTACTACAACCGCGCCCTCGTGATCGCAGCGTCAGCCTCGCCGGCTGTGGCTGCGATGCTGTCCGCGCACCAGTCGATCGGCGTGCCGCAGCCGCTCGCGCTGTTCGGGACGGACGAGCAGAAAGCGCAGTACCTGCCGCGCTGTGCGCGCGGCGAGATTAGTGCGTTCCTGCTGACCGAACCCGATGTCGGATCTGACCCGGCACGGCTGAGCATGACCGCAACCCCGTCGCCGGACGGTTCCGGGTACGTGCTCGACGGCGTGAAGCTGTGGACAACCAACGGCGTGGTTGCTGACCTGCTAGTGGTGATGGCCCGGGTGCCGGAAATCGACGGCCACCGCGGCGGGATCACTGCTTTCGTCGTCGAAGCTGGTGCCGCGGGCATCACCGTAGAGCGGCGGAATGCGTTCATGGGCCTGCGTGGCCTGGAAAACGGCGTGACGCGCTTCCGCAACGTCTGGGTCCCGGTCACTGACCGGATCGGGACCGAAGGCCAGGGCCTGAAGATCGCGCTCACCACGCTGAACACAGGCCGGTTGTCACTGCCCAGCAGCTGCCTGACGGGCGCAAAGCTCGCGACCAAGTTCGCCAGGGAGTGGTCGAAGGAGCGAGTGCAGTGGGGTCGCCCTGTCGGTGAGCACGAGGCAGTCGCCAAGAAGCTTTCTTTCATCACCGCGACCACGTACGCCATCGAGGCTGTCGCCGAGCTGTCCAGTCAGCTCGCCGACGACAAGCAGAACGACATCCGCATCGAGGCGGCGCTCGCCAAGCTCTACTGCTCCGAAATGGGCAGCAAGATCGTCGACGAGCTCGTTCAGGTCCGCGGCGGCCGCGGCTATGAGACAGCCGAGTCCCTGGCCGCGCGCGGTGAACGCGGTGTGCCCGCCGAGCAGATGCTCAGGGACATGCGGATCAACCGGATCTTCGAAGGTTCCTCGGAAATAATGCGGCTGTTCATCGCACGCGAGGCGACGGACGCTCATCTGTCTGCGGCCGGCGAGCTGATCGACCCGCGACTGCCGCGGGCGCAGCGTGCCCGCGCCGCGGCGAAGGCCGGGGAGTTCTATGCCAAGTGGCTGCCTACGCTACTGACTGGTGACGGTCAGAAGCCGAGTTCCTTCAGCGAGTTCGGCCGGCTCGCGCCGCACCTGCGGTATGTGGAGCGTGCGAGCCGGAAACTAGCCAGGTCGACGTTCTACGCGATGGCCCGGTGGCAAGGACGCCTCGAGCGCAAGCAGGGCTTCCTCGGCCGGATCGTGGACATCGGCGCCGAGCTCTTCGCGATCAGCGTTACCTGTGTCCGGGCGCAGATGGACTACGACGACGACGCCGGCAATGAACGCGGCGCGACCGCGCACGAACTCGCCGACTTGTTCTGCACCCAGGCCCGGCTGCGAGCCGAGGAGTTGTTCGGCCAGCTCTGGAGCAACACTGACGCGGCCGACGCCAAGGCTGCCAAGCAGATACTCCGCGGGAGTTACACCTGGCTGGAAGACGGCGTCATTGACCCGTCGATACCGGGGCCATGGATCGCCCAAACCAAGCCCGGGCCGTCCGAAGCGAAGAACGTGCACCGCACCATCGGCTGACTGCTGGCGAAGATAAATGGCGGGATTAGCGGGCAAAGAAATGCGGGCCGATCCACGCCCGTGCGACGCAGTTGCCGAACC
>Ga0335073_10008513_pt1 | contig 14401 bp, 13 predicted proteins | sample Lox_Sample_22_FD_207093 | JGI IMG/M metagenome (GOLD analysis project Ga0335073, IMG submission 207093) | Soil microbial communities from Loxahatchee National Wildlife Refuge, Florida, United States - Lox_Sample_2.2 | ecosystem: Environmental > Terrestrial > Soil > Wetlands | place: USA... | reverse complement strand
GGGGCCGAAGGAGTTCGTGGACATCCAGGCGAACAACACGACGGTCCCGAGCCGGGCGCATTTCCGCGAGCGTGGACCGAAGGATGCGCCGGTGCTGCTGTTGCTGCACGGTTCGAACGCGTCGTTCCTGACGTGGGAGCCGTGGTCGAAGATCCTGTCCGACAAATATCATGTGATCGCGCTGGATCTGCCCGGGCATGGCCTCACCGGCGCGGTGCCGGGGCATCAATATTCGCAAATGGAAGGCTTCGTCTACGCCTTCGCGCAGGCCGAGCATCTCGACCATTTCGCGCTTGCCGGCAATTCGATGGGCGGCGGCGTCGCGGCGCGTTATGCGGAGGAGCACCCTGATCAGGTGACCAAGCTGATCCTGGTCGATGCGGGCGGCATGCCGTCCAAGCAAGGCAGCAACATCCCGCTGGCGTTCAAGCTGGCGCGGATTCCGGTGCTAAATCTCATCCTGCTGTACATCACGCCGCGCTCGCTGGTGACCGAGGGTTTGAACGACGCCATCGTCAATAAGAGCATCATCACCGACAAGATGATCGATTCCTATTGGGACTTCGCGCGCATGGAAGGCACGCGGCAGGCGACGTTGGAGCGCTTCCAGCTCGACTACGACAATGCGGTGGCGCGCGACATCGCCAAGATCAAGGCGCCGACGCTCATCCTCTGGGGCGCCGACGATCACCTGATCCCGGTGGAGGCGGCGCATGCGTTCAGCGCCGCGATTCCCGGCTCGAAGCTGATCATTTATCCCGCCACCGGGCACATCCCGATGGAGGAGCGGGCCGATCAGTCGGCGGCGGATGTGCGGGCATTCCTGCAGTAGTTGAGCGAAACCAGTAAGCAGGCGTTAAGAGAAAACGCTCACAACTATTGCTTGCAAATGCGGTTTTTAGTCAACCTTGCGACAAGCTTGGTTGAATAACCGAGGGGCCTGCCACGCAGCACCCCGGCAAGCATGCAGGCCTAACAAGGCGAACGGCGCAGCACCCCCCGGCACTGCGCCGTTCGTTTTTTTGGCTACTCAGCCCGCCGTCACGAAGGTTTCGAGCGCGGTCGCCACCGCGCCCATCAGCGACGACCAGTCGCCGAACTTTTCCGGGCTGAAGACGCGCGTGTCGCGGTACCAGGGATATTCCTCGGTGCCGAGCTGCGGCCAAGTGCGGCCGGCGGTCATGAACCAGGTCTCGGTGCCTACGCTCGCGGCCACGGCGGCCGCGGCGGTCGGCGCAGAGATGACGAGGTCGAGCGCGGAAGAGAGCGCGGCAGCGCCGTCGATATCGTCCTTGAGGTTTAGGCCTTCGATCGTATGGATCGGCACGCCGTGCTGCGCGATCGCCCGCGCGAGTTCGTCCGCGACGTCGCCATATTGGACGTTGACGAACGTCACGCCGGGGACCTTGAGGATGGGGCCCCACATGTCGAGCGCGGAATAATATTTGTGGCGCTTGGCGGCGAGCATCATCGAGCGCCAGCAGATGCCGATCTTGGGACCGCGGCCGAGCGCGTCGAGCTGCGCGCGATAGGCGGCGGCGCGTTCGCCATCCGCCGTCAGAAGCGTCTTGCGCGGGAAGTCCGACACCTGTTTGCGCAACAGCGTCAGCGCGCTGCCCATCGGCACCTGATAGTCCGGCTCGCCGGCCCAGGGCACGAGGCGCAGTTCGCGATTGTGATCCTTGTCGATCAGGCGACGGTCGTCATGGGCGCCGACCTCCGCATCCGGGAAGGAACGCGCGAACAACGGCACGAGGCGCGGATCGACCGCGATCTGCAGCTTGCCTTCCGGACCCACGGCTTTCGCGAGATCCGGCAGGATGTTGGCGAACATGAATTCGTCGCCCAGGCCCTGCTCGGCGACGGCGAGGATGCGTTTTCCCGCTAGCGGCTCGCCCCGCCATTGCGGCGCCTTCACGAGGCTCTGCACATAGGCGCGGAATTGCGGATCGTTGCGGACTTCGTATTCCTTGAAGCCCTCTTCTAGCTTGCCCATGCCGATGAGGCAGACGGCGCGCGAATGCCTGGCTTCGATGGCGTCGACCGGATCGACGGCGAGCGCCATGGCGCGGTCGTAAGCGGCCAGCGACTCTTCCATGCGGCCGAGATGGGCGTAAGCGAAGCCGAGATTGTGCCAAGGGCGCGCGAAATCGGGCTCGAGCCGGATCGCCTCTTCGTAGAAGACGAGGCTTTCCTCGGCGCGGCCGTCCTCGGCCAGCACCGTCGCCAGCGAATTCCACAGCATGGACTGATCGGGCATGCGGTAGATGGCGGCGCGCAAGGTCTCGATCGCGATGGAGGAGCGGCCCTGGTCGCACTGCACCGTGCCGAGATTGTTGTAGCCCAGCGGCGAGTCCGGGCAGGCGGCGATGTAGAGGTTGAACATCTTGGCCGCGGCATCGACCATTTTCAGGTTCCAGGCGGTCAGGCCGAGGTTAAGCAGAAGCTCCGGATCGGCGGGGTCGAGGGCATGCGCGCGCTCATAGGTCACCAGCGCCTTGTGCATGTGGCCCATGCGCTCCAGCGCCATGGCGAGCACATGATAGGCCTTCGGGTTCGTCTCGTCCTCGGCGGTGGCTTCGAGCGCCAACTGGCCCGCGCGCACGATGTCGCCGCGCCGCCACGCCTTGATCGCGCGGCGCACCAAGCCATTGGATTTCTTGCGCGCGAGGGCCGCGCTGAGCTCTTCCTCCAGCGCTTCGAGACGGGCGAGCGCCTGGGCGTGCGCGCCGCGGCCGGCGGCCTCGTCGAGCTTGCGGGCGAGAGCGGATTTGGACATGCGAAGACCCCTTCGAACACCCCATCAAAGCGCGCACATGCTGAATTTTGGGTAAATCGGAGCCCGCGATCCGCAAGGTTTTTATTAACCCAACAGCGCTAGCGTTCCTCCCGACGAAGGGAGTTTCGCCATGCCGCTCAAACTGTCGCTGAAGCCGGGCGAGAAATTCGTGCTGAACGGCGCGGTGATGACCAATGGCGACAAGCGCGCCAGCCTCGTCATCCAGAACAAGGCCTCGCTGCTGCGCGAGAAGGACATCATCCAGCGCGAGGACGCCAATACGCCGGCGCGGCGCATCTATTTCCCCATCATGATGATGTATCTGGAGCCCGAGGACACCGAGGAGCTCTACACCGAATTCGCGCTGCGCATGACCGAGTTCATGGGCGCCATCCACAATCGCGACGCGCTGATGACCTGCGTGGAGATCAGCGGGCTGGTGATGAACGGCGCCTATTACAAGGCGCTCGTCGCCTGCCGCAAATTATACGACTTCGAAAGGGAACGCCTCTCCTATGACGCACCGAGCCTATCAGACGACGCAGCAGATCACCGAATCTCCGCGTGACAGCGAGTACCGGCTCTTCGGCCAGGTCACCGGCGCGCTGATCGATGCCCGCGACGCGGGCGTCCAGGGCGGCCCCTTGGCGGAAGCCATCGACTGGAACCGCCGCCTGTGGCGCACGCTGGCCAGCGACTGCATGGACGAGCGCAACCAGCTGCCCAAGGAAGTGCGCGCGCAGATCGTGTCGCTGTCCTTGTGGGTGTCGAAATACTCCAAGCAGGTGACGCGCCAGGGCGCGCCGATGCAGCCGCTCATCGAGATCAACCGCACGATCATGCAGGGCCTGTCGGGCGCTGCCTAACGTTCGTCACTTCGCGTCGAGCAAGCCCCACATGAAGTCGGCGCGGTCGTAGCCGGTCAGCCAATCCGGATTCACCTGGCCGATGGGCGCGCGCTTCAGCGCCGCGTAGTTGCCCTGCCCGTTTTTGTCGAACGACGCGGTGGCGTGGCAGGTGATGCAGGAGATATGCGGGATCGGAATCCCGTGATTGATCCGCTCCACCACGGAATTGCCCAGGATCAGAGGCTTTCCCGTCTTGGTGACGTAATGCGTCTGCGTGCCCTTGAGGCAGTAGTTGTTCCAGACGGGGTCGAGGCCGGCCGAGGCGAAGAGCGCTGCGAGCGCCTTGGTCTTCGCGCAAGGCCCGTAGTCGCTGTTCGTCGTCGCGGCGGGCGCGATATCGGCCTTCACCGCGCCGAAGGAATCGTGGCAGCCGATGATGTCGCAGCGGCCGGGATTGCTGCGATGCTCGACCGTGAACCACAGCCAGTCGGGGAGCGCCTTGCTCTGGATCGAAACGCCGACGAGCGCGAATTCGCGCGCCTGCCCGCCGCCGAGGCTGGCGGTGTTGGTGTAGAACGCCGCGCGCACCTGCGCGACGGTCTTGTAGGCGGGCTGCCAGCGCATCAGGTCGTCGACCGGCACCCAATCGGCCTTGGCGATGACGGAGCCCATCGGCAGCACGATGGGCTTGCCGGTCGCATAGGCCGCGACGAGGCCTTTCACCGTGTTGAAGTTGTTCGCCGTCAGCGTGTCGTAGACGGGGCGGTTGTGGCGCACCTCCTCGCCGATGCACCCATCGGCGGGGAAGTTGCCGGCGGCAGCGTCCTGCGGCTTGGCGCAGGAAGAGGCCGGAGCCACCATCAGACGGCCGGGATGCGGCGCGCTCGCCGAACCGCCCAGGCTCTTGGTCAATAGCTTGGGCGCGTTCGTGACCGGCCAATGCGGGCTCGCGCCGTAGATGTCGTCGTCCGAGGCCCAGGTCTCGTATTGCACCGCCTTCGCGCTTTGGGCCGGCGTGACCATCTGCACGAAGACATGCCACGCCGCTTTGTCGGGCGAATCCGCGAATGCGTGGCTCGCCAACAGAAGCGGAATGAGAAGAAGCGCACGCCGCTTCATGGCAGCACGAAGGACGCCGCGACCGCCGCGATGAGGAAGCGCACGAGATAGCCCACGCTATGCGCGAAGGTCACGGCGGGATCGATGCGCACCCACAACCCGTTGGTGATGCAGACGACCAGCGGCCCCGCCGCCCAGGCGATGGCGGCCAGGATCAGATCGGCCTTCAGCCCATGCGTTCCAGTGATGGCGCAGAGCGCGATGACGCCGGCCGCCGTGATGAATCCGATGATGGTGGAATAGAGGATGGGCTTGGTCTCATCCGCCTTGGTCGCGCGCGGCCACCACGTCTCCGGATAGGTCTTGTAGCGGCTGGAAAACAGCACGCCCATGAACAGCCAGTCGGTGAAGCTCGATACGAGACCGGCCGCCAGCACGGCCACGATCGCTTGCCAGCTCAAGACTAAAGCCCCCCGCGAATATCGGGGGCAGTCTACTGTAACCCTCGTGGTAGACAAACTGCCGGAAAATGAAGAGAATTCGGCCATGGTCACGTTTAAGATCGAGCCCGACAGCATCGGTTTCCACGCTTGGAGCCCAGAGCTTCCCGGCTGCCATTCGCATGGTGCTGACCGCGCCGAGGCTTTGGTCAATCTCAAGGATGCCGTGCGGCTTTATCTCGATGACGTGATGGAAGAGTCGCTTCTTCCCACCGGCGGCAAACGCGTCGCCACGCCGAAGCGCAAGACCAAGGCGCGCGCCGGGTGACGCCGCGTGAGCTGCGCCGGATTCTCGAGCAGAACGGTTTCGTTTTCACGCGCCAATCCGGCAGTCACGCGATCTTCAAGCATTCCGTATCGAAGCGCCGCGTCGTGCTGCCGATCCACAGCCGCGACATCCCGACCGGAACGTTGCACGCGATTCTGAAAGACGCGGGCCTCAGGCCGCCGAAAGCCTGAGGTCTACTTCGGGACCACGTCGAAGGCGATGGTGGTGCGGGCGGTTTTGTCGTGGAACGGGACCGTGCCGTGCCAGGTGTAGGACGGGAACAGGACCAGGGTTCCGGGCCTGGGCTTCACGGTGCGGCGGATCGGATCCTTCAGCCCCATCTCGATATGAGGCTCGCCGAACTTGATCCAGCCTTGCTTGGCGGTCTCGTCCGCCGCCGCTTCGGGGACCGACACGTAATAGGCCGAGCTGATCCAGCCGCGCGGATGGACATGGTTGGTGTGGAAGCCGCAATCGTAGAGCCGCGACGACCAGGAGTCGGTGTAGCGGAAATCGTCGCGCTTGTATTTCAGCAGCGGATGGGTCTCGTCCGCTTTCATGCGGGAGATGTAGATCGCCACCGCCTTGTCGATCTGGGCGCGGAGCTTGTCTACCGGGTCGTGGCCCGCGCGGAAGAGGTTGTCGAGCGTCTGCGTGCCGCCGCGAAGCGTTTGATCGAGGAACTCGCGCTTGTCGGTATGCAGCCGGTCGAGATAGGCGTTGAGTTCGTGGTTGAAGCTCTCCATGTCGGAGAAGCCTTCCGGCGGATCGAGCTCGAAGACCTGGACCTGGCTCGCATAGTCGTTGATCGAAGCCTCGCGCGGATCGCCCAGCGCGCGCAGCGCCAGGCCCCATAGGGCAAGATAGGTCTGATGATCGGGCTCGCGGCGCAGGCCTTCCTCGGCGACGTCGCGGGCGCGTTCGACCTCGCCGGCGCGCAGCAAGGTCGAGAGCGCATTGATGCGGGTGCCGACATTCTCCGGCTCCATCGCCAACGCCTTCTCGTGCTGGCGCACCGCCTCGTCGAGACGGCCAAGCGACATCAGCGCCAGGCCCATGCCGTCCTGCGCGCTGACGCTTCCGGGCGACAGATGGGCGGCGCGCGCGAAATTCTCCAGCGCCTCTTCGTGACGGTCCGCGCGGTAGAGCAGATCCGCCTTGCCCAGAGGCAGCGAGGCGAAATCGGGCAAGAGCGCCATCGCCTCGTCATAGGATTTGAGGAATTCGTCGCCACGGTCGAGGCGGTAGAGAAGCTGGTTGAGTTCGCGATGGGCGAGAATGTCCGCCGGATCGCGGGCGACGGCGAGGCGATAGGCGTCGATAGCGTCGCCGCCGCGGCGAAGCTGCTGCAAAGTGGCGGCGCGGTTGTAATCGACGAGCTTCATGTCCGGGACCAGCGCCTTGGCCTCGTCGAGCGCTTCAAGCGCTTCCTCGTGGCGGCGCTGCTTCTTGAGCGCGATGCCGAGATTGTGCTTCAGCGCGGCCGTCTGGCGCGGATTGGGCGAGCCCTGCGCGAGCGCCTGGCGCATGATCGCCTCGGCCTCGGGCGCGCGGTCGAGATCGAGCAGCACGCCGGCGAGACACTGCTTGGCGATCTGCAAGCCGGGCTGGACGTGCAGCATGGAGCGGAACGTCCGTTCCGCCTCGGCGAGCTGACCGGCCGCCTGCTGCGCCTGGCCGAGCGACAACATCGCCTCGAGATAATTGGGCTTGAGCCGCACCGCCTCGCGATGGGCGGCAATGGCTTCGTCGTGGCGGCGCTGCCCCTGCAGCAGATTGCCGAGATTGTGATGGACATGCGGCTGGCGGGGATTGGCGGCGAGCGAGCGGCGATAGAGCGCCTCGGCTTCCGCCACATGGCCTTGGCCGCGGCGGATGAGACCCAGCAATTGCAGCGCGTCCGCATTTTCGGGATCGGCGGTGAGCACGATGTTCAGCCGCTCCTCCGCCAGGCCCGGCTGGTTGCCGTTCAGGAGGGTGAGGGCGTCACGGACCAGGCCGTTGAGGTCTTTGGCAGGCGTTGCGGCATCGCTCATGGGGCGAGCTTATCGCGCAAGCGCCGCCGCCGCACAATCATTGCAAATGAGAGGCTTAACGCCCGAACTACCGGGCCAAAACCCGCGAGATCTCGCCCTGGAACCAGGCGATGCCCTGCTCATGCTTGGGCGAGAGCCGCCCCACCGTATAGAGCCCGGCATCGAGATTGCGCTGCACCGCCTCGCAGATCGACTTGTCCTCCGCGGTGGTGATCTCCGAGGCCGCGATGGAGCGCTCCATCTCGTTCCTGGGGATGCCGTCCTGGAAGAAATAGAGATAGTCGAGCCGGGTGGTGTGGGCATCGATGGGCCACATCCGCTCCATCAAGACGCCGTCGGCATAGACGTTCACGCCCAGGCACGGCCAGGCCCAGGCCCACAGTCCGGCGACGGGCGAGCCGTCGCGCGGGGGCGCCTGGTGGAAGATCACGGGCGCAGAGACATCGACCTCGTATTTCGCCGCGTCGACGGCGGAGTTGAGGAACGGATGCACCAGCGGGATGTGATAGCCCTCGAGATAGTTCTCGACATAGGTTTTCCAGTTGCAGGCGATGTCGTGCTTGGTGTGATGCATCAGCCGGAAGTTCTCCAGCGGATAATCGCGCGTGCGCCTGTCGAGCGGCGCGACGGTCTGCGACAGCGGCGGCGCGTCCTTGTCCATATTGACGAAGACGAAGCCACGCCAGCTTTCGCAGCGCACGGGCAGAAGCGCGTAGTCGCGCACGTCGAAATCGCTCGCGGGGCCGAAGTCGCGCGCAGAGGCCAGGCGGCCGTCCAGCGCGTAGCGCCAGCCATGGTAGCGGCAGACCAGAGCGCCCTCGCATTTGCCCGCGCCGTCGTCGGCAAGCGGGCCGGCGCGGTGACGGCAGACATTGTGGAAGGCGCGGATCTGATTGTCCGTACCCCGCACGACGACGATGGGATAGCCGGCCGCCGCGGCGGCGACATAGCTTCCCGGCTCCGTCAGCTGGCCCTCATGGGCGAAGAGAAGCCAGGAGCGCGCGAAGACCCGCGCGCGTTCCTGTTCGTAAATGCCCGTGTCGCGATAGAACGAGGCGGGCAAGGTTTCCTGAGCGGTTTGCTGCATGGCGCGGATTTTACCCCAAGCCAGCGGCCTTGCGAAGCCACCCGCCGCCGCCTACCCTTCCCATACCGCTATTCCGAAACGAGAGACCGATGACTGCCCAGCGCTTCGAAGGCACCGCCAAATATATCGCCACGGACGATCTCAGGATCGCGGTTAACGCCGCCATCGCATTGCAACGCCCATTGCTGATCAAGGGCGAGCCGGGCACGGGCAAGACCGAGCTCGCGTTCCAGGTGGCGGACGCGCTGAAGGCCCCGCTCATCACCTGGCACGTCAAGTCCACCACCAAGGCGCAGCAGGGTCTCTACGAATACGACGCCGTGACGCGGCTGCGCGACAGCCAGCTTGGCGATCCGCGGGTGAAGGACGTCAAGAACTACATCAAGAAGGGCAAGCTCTGGGACGCGTTCGAGATGGAGGGCCGCCCGATCCTGCTCATCGACGAGATCGACAAGGCCGATATCGAATTCCCCAACGACCTTCTGCTCGAGCTCGACCGGATGGAGTTCTTCGTCTACGAGACCGGCGAGACGATCAAGGCCAAGATCCGCCCGATCGTGATGATCACCTCCAACAACGAGAAGGAGCTGCCGGACGCGTTCCTGCGCCGCTGCTTCTTCCATTACATCAAATTCCCCGACCGCGAGACGATGCAGCAGATCGTCGACGTGCACTATCCGGACATCAAACAAAAGTTGGTGGCCGAGGCGCTGAACGTCTTCTACCAGATCCGCGACGTGCCGGGCCTGAAGAAGAAGCCGTCGACATCCGAATTGCTGGACTGGCTGAAGCTGCTGCTGAACGAGGACATTTCGCCGGAGATGCTGCGCGAGAAGGATCCGACCAAGCTGATCCCGCCGCTCCACGGCGCGCTGCTCAAGAACGAGCAGGACGTGCATCTCTTCGAACGGCTGGCCTTCCTGGCGCGGCGCGAGACGCGGGCGTAGAGCGGTTCCAGGAAAAGTGTGCAGCGGTTGGTACGCTGCTGCTACCAACTCCGTCCGGAACCGCGACAAAACAAAAGGCGCCTTAGATTCGCCGCATCGCGCTTCCAGGCTTTGGATGAGGGATCGCGAAGGGGGATCGCATGCGTCATCTCGTTTTTCTCGCCGCGCTGGCTTGCGCCGGCGCCGGGTTGGCCGACACGCCGGCGGCGATAGAGCCGGACGACGACAAGCCCATCCCACGCAGCATCTTCCTGGTCGACGACAAGGGCGACGCGACGCATCTGGAAACGGGCTGGATCTGCCCGGCCGTCTTCGGCGACTACCGGCGCGCCAATCTGCACAACTACAATGCCTATGGCTTGGACGTCCCCTGCGGCTATGCCTCGACGGACAGCACCATCACGCTCTATCTGACCAAGAATAGCGGCGGCGACCTCAAGGGCGAATTCGAGTCCGCCAAGGATGCGCTCGTCCATCGCGCCACGGACGCCGCGCCGCTGGCGGATGCCGATCAGACGACCTTCCCGTCCGACCGCGACTGGCTGCACGCGATCTATTCCAGCCACAACGGCGCGATGCGCGACGGCGTCTGGTATGCGTGGTATGGCGATTGGGAATTCGAGATCCGCGCCACCTATCCCGCGCAGAGCACCGCGGCGATGTTCGCGATGTTGGCGCAGATGACGCAAGCCGCCCGCGCCACGGGCGATCATCTCGCCCGCTGCGCGAAATCGGCGACGCCGCTTCGCGACGGCGCGCTGGTCACCGACAAGGACCGGCTGATGCAGCTCTCGGTCCTAGGCAGCATCATGAGCATGGCGCAGCTCGCGTCCGACCCGAAGGCGGACCCGGCGAGCCACAAGGTCGCCACCCTGGCGCCGGCCGAATGGTGTGCGGAAGCCGCCGTGCCGAATGTCGAAGCGCCCGTCCTCATGCTCCACGCGCTCGACGCCAATGGCGCCGGTCTGCCGCTCGACCGGGCGATGCTGATGACCTATGAGGACGCACCGGTGCTCGAAAGCGCCGCCGACCCCGAAATCGCACTGGTGCTGTCGGAGATGCACAAAAACGGACCGCCGCTTTACGTCGTGAGCCGGAAGAATGGCGATACCTTCATCGTCCACAGATTCTATGACGGCCGGCCTGACGGCGCCGCGCTGGCGCAGATCTTCGCCGATCTCCAAGCCGGCAAGGCGCGGGTCTATATGTCGTTCGATCCCAAGACCAAGAACGTCAACATCGTGATGCCGCCCAAGGGCTGACGATGCCGTTCGACACCCTGCACATTGCCTATCCCGACGCGATCGCGGGCGTGGACGGCAATGGTATGCGCTGGACCGACGGCACGCATATGGCCATCGGCGCGCCGAGCCCGAGCCTGGATCAGGCCCTCGCCCATGCCACCATCGCGGATATCTTCCGCCAGGCCTATCCGGCGGGCGCGCCGCTCACACCACCGGCGAAGGATTTCGATCCCGGCCGGTTCCGTGACCGCGCCGTCTTCGGCAAGCTCTATGGCGATTGCCGCAGGGGCGAAGTGAAACTCGTCTCCGTGACGTGGCTTGGCCATGCGGTAGAAATCGCGCCGCGCGCGGCCGGTGCCTTGCGCGAAGTCTCCGCGGAGATCGACGCGCTGCCGCCGCAGATCAAGCGCGCCGCCTGGCCCGTCGCCGGGACCTATGCTTGCCGCGGCGTGGCGGACAAGGGCCAGCCCTCGATGCATGCTTACGGCGCGGCCATCGACCTCAATCTCGCTTATTCGCAGTACTGGCTATGGGACCGGCAGAAGGGCCGATTCCGCTGGGACAACCGGATGCCAGCCGCCATCGTCGCCGCCTTCGAGCGCCATGGATTCATCTGGGGCGGGCGCTGGTATCATTACGACACCATGCATTTCGAGTACCGGCCGGAACTGTTGGTGCGGCCTTGAAATTGCGCCATACTGGCTCCAAAGCCATCGACGAGACGCATCATGTTCTTCCAATTCTTCGACGAGCTTCGCGCCGCGCGCGTGCCGGTGACGCTGAAGGAGTATCTGGCGCTGATGGAGGCGCTGGACAAGGACGTGATCGATCTCAAGATCGACGAGTTCTACTATCTCGCCCGCGCCGCTTTGGTGAAGGACGAGCGCAATCTCGACAAGTTCGACCAGGTGTTCGGCCATGTCTTCAAGGGGCTCGAGGGCGTGGACGCATCGCTGCTCGCGCGGATACCTGAAGAGTGGCTGAAGGCGCTGACCGAGAAATATCTCACCGAGGAAGAGAAGAAGCAGATCGAGGCGCTCGGCGGCTGGGACAGACTGATGGAGACGCTCAAACAGCGGCTCGAGGAGCAGAAGAAGCGCCACGAGGGCGGGTCGAAGATGATCGGCTCGGGCGGCACCTCGCCGTTCGGCAATTCCGGCTACAATCCCGAGGGCGTGCGCATCGGACAGGACAAGTCGCGCCACGGCAAGGCCGTGAAGGTCTGGGACAAGCGCGAATACAAGAATCTCGACGATTCCGTGGAGCTCGGCACCCGCAACATCAAGGTGGCGCTGCGCCGCTTGCGCAAATGGGCGCGCCAGGGCGCGGACACCGAGCTCGACATCGACGGTACGATCCACGACACCGCGAACAAGGGCTATCTCGACCTGCGCCTGATCCCGGAGCGGCACAACACGGTGAAGGTCCTGCTGTTCTTCGACATCGGCGGCTCGATGGACGCCTACATCAAGCTTTGCGAGGAGCTGTTCAGCGCCGCGAAGACCGAGTTCAAGCACATGGAGTTCTTCTATTTCCACAACTGCCTCTATGAGAGCGTGTGGAAGGACAATCGCCGCCGCCACAACGAGAAGACCAACACCTGGGACGTGCTGCACAAATTCCCGCACGACTACAAAGTCATCTTCGTGGGCGATGCGACGATGAGCCCTTACGAGATTTCCTATCCCGGCGGGTCGGTGGAGCATTGGAACGAGGAGCCGGGCGCCATCTGGCTCGACCGCGTGACGGAGATCTACGAGCACTGCGTGTGGCTGAACCCCGTGGCGCAGAAGCATTGGGAATACACGCCCTCCATCGGCCTCATCGGCCAGATCATGGGCGAGCGCATGTTCCCGCTCACGCTGGGCGGGCTCGACGCGGCGATGCGGGAGCTGAACCGGTGAAGCCAGCCGCGGATTGCGGCAATATGAGCGAGCTGCGCGCGGAGATCGACCGGGTCGACCGCGCGGTGGTCACGCTGCTCGCCGAACGCCAGAGCTATATCGAGCGCGCCGCGGTGCTGAAGCCGAGCCGCGACGTGGTGCATGACGACGCGCGCATCGCGGACGTCATATCCAAGGTGCTCGCCGAGGCGGCCAAGGCGGGCCTGCGCGCGGAGATCGCCGAACCCGTCTGGCGTGTCCTGATCGCGCGCTCCATCGCGCATGAGTTCGAAACCTTCGACAAGGTCCGATGAAAGCCGAAGCCAGCGTCCGCGATGCGACCAAAGCCGACCATGCGGCCGTGCAAGTCACGCTTGCCCGCGCGTTCCTGGACGATCCCGTCTTCGCCTATTTCCTGCCCGACGAGACGACGCGGCTGAAGCGGCTCGAGAGCATCATGGGCATCTTGTTCAAGCTCGGCCTGCCGCATGGCGCCTGCTACACGACCGCGGGATATGAGTCCGTCACGCTGTGGCGGCCGCCGAATGAGTGGGACGTGCCGTTCTGGGCCTATATCGTCAACGGGCCGGCCCTGATCGCAGCCTTCGGAACCGCGCTGCCGCGCGTGCTGAACACGATGGGCATGATGGAGAAGGTCCATCCGCACAAGCCGCATTGGTATCTGCAGACCATCGGCACCGATCCGCAATTCCAAGGTAAGGGCTATGGCGGCGTCATCATGCGCCAGACCTTGGCGACGGCGGACGCGGCGCACATGCCCTGCTATCTGGAATCGAGCAAGGACACGAACCTGCCGATCTATCGCAGCTTCGGCTTCGAGGTGACGGGCGAGATGCAGATCCCGGGCGGCCCGAAGATCTGGCCGATGTGGCGCGAGGCGCGGTGAGGGCGCAGCCCTCGAAGCAGCCAACGCTTGCGCGTCATCGTTCGCAAATCCTCTGGTGCTCGCAACGTGCGAACCAGCCATTCCGCCAAGGACGCAGCGGCGAACGCGTCACGCGGTGACGGGCGTCGCTTCCGCCACCGCGCCCGCGAGCGCCGCGGCCATGAGATCGAAGCTTGCATGGCCTTCGGCGATGCAAGCCTTGCGGGGAAAGCCGAAGTAAGCCTCGGGGCCGCCGGCTTGCGCGAAACTCGTCACACCCCGCCGCATCGCGTCTGTCAGGCTGGCGGGATTGTCCGCGAGAGCCCGCCTCGCCTCTTCGTTCACGAGATCGGGGCGGGCGGCCATGACGAGGCTGGTCTCGAATTGCCCGGCATGACAGGCGCCGGACTGGAATTCGGCCGTCAAGGTCTGGGCCAGCTTGCGGCGCGTGAAATCCGCGAATGCCACGGGCAAGCCAAGCCCCGCGATCTCGGCAGCCGCCTCCCGCAACATCGCCACATTCGCCGGATCGAAATGGCTGTTGGCAAGAGCCAGACACGCGAAGCCCTGCGCCTTCAGGCTGCGTGCGATGTCGATCAAAAGCGCCCTGGCCGTCGGCGCGGAAATCGTCACGGTGCCCGGAAACGCTTTCGCGAATTCCGCCGGCATATAGGCGAGCGGCGGCAACATCACGGCCGCGTAACCAGCCGCCTCCAGCAGCGGCAAGGCGCGCCGCGCCATGCCTTCGCTGATGATCACGTCGGTGCTGAGCGGCAGATGCGGGCCGTGCGCTTCCGTGGCGCCGCAGGGCAGAATCGCGACCGCCTTTCTTCTAGAGGCGAGCGCGTCGCGGATGGCGGGCCA
>Ga0335073_10008512_pt1 | contig 14401 bp, 9 predicted proteins | sample Lox_Sample_22_FD_207093 | JGI IMG/M metagenome (GOLD analysis project Ga0335073, IMG submission 207093) | Soil microbial communities from Loxahatchee National Wildlife Refuge, Florida, United States - Lox_Sample_2.2 | ecosystem: Environmental > Terrestrial > Soil > Wetlands | place: USA: Florida... | reverse complement strand
CGATGTCTATTAACCTTTATCTCATCTTTACGCTCTCTTAAACCTGCACGCACGCCTATTTCGGCTTTTCTCGGCGCGGGCGTGGAACAATCCCTTTGGCCTACTAACCTAATGCGGACGGGCAGTCTTGCTTATTTTTGCGATTGACAGTTTCGCAGTTTTCGTCGTATTGCTCGATTCGTTCGACATGCCGGTGCACGAGCAACGTTTAGGGGACCTTGCTCTAGTCGCGCTACCGATCTCTTTATTCGGCTGCACGATTCGAGCCTTTAACACGGTTGGAGGTTTAGGGTTTTGATGAGAAGTTTACGCTTGGGGTTAACCATCGCTCTGCTGATCGCATTACCTGCGCTCGGGCGAGCGCAGTCGACTGATCGCAGCGAGATGGATCAGTGGGTGAAGGATACGGCCAATCAGGGCACGGTGCCGACGAGTGGTACGGTTACGATGTCCAACTGGCAGCAATACAAACAGTTCATGCCACTCGGCATGCAGAAGCTGTTCGAGGGTACTTACTTTTGGAAGATGCCGCCGGATGTGCAGATAAATATCGCACCGGCCAAATATGATTTTCTGCCGCAAACCTGGATCTCAGCAACCGAACAGTATGGTTCGCAGACCTCGGTGAAGGTCCTACCCAACGGCCATTATGAGATCGAGAATTATCATGGCGGGACGCCCTTCCCGAATCCGCAGGACCCCTATAAGGGATGGAAGATCCTGGCGAACGTCTTTTGGGCGTATCAACCGTCGGTGGTCGTGAAGACACCGGACAACTACGGTTCCGTTTGGGCGGTAGATCGTTATGGTAACGTCAATGTCACGACGCTCGATCTAGTTTATCGCTGGAGCGATTTCATCACCGACCCGGGTTTCCCCAAGACCATGGATTACGCTCCTGGCACCTGGTACACGGAATGGGGTATGGAGGAGACGCCCGAGCAGGCGCGCTATACCGCATCTCTGCAACTGTTCTACGTTGACCAAGAGGCGCATCCTTTCCCTGACACGTTCGTATTCGTGCCCGCGCTGCGCCGTTCGCTGCGCCTGTCAAGCACGGCACGCTGCTCACCGGTGTATGGGTTCGACTGGACCTATGACGACGCGAAGACTAACGGGTTCAACGGTAATACGGCAGTTTACAACGGCGACTTTCTCGGTGACCGCGAGATCTTGACGCTGGCTCACTTCAACAACAATGGCGGTAAATTCCCGGACAATTATGATATGCCGCTCGGCTTCCCGAAGCCTTCGTGGGGCAATTGGGAGATCCGTCATATGGCGGTGGACGACGTCCATCGTATCCCGAGCGAGGCCGCCGGCTACTGCTATTCCAGCCGGATCATTTATGCGGATAAGGAACACTGGAACGGCGACTGGGTCGACCTCTACGACTCTAACCGCAAGCTGTGGAAGTCAATCGCCTATTACAATGGCGCCGGCGTGATACCCGGACTTGGGCAGTCATGGACCACCGTTTCGTCGATGGCCATGGACTTCCAAAACAGCCATGAGACGATTTGGTCTGATTACGGCAACCCGAAACAGACTGGTTTCTATTTCGATCACAATGCTCCGGCGCAGTATCTTGACGGCGTCAAGTACGGCAGTCCGGGCGGCTTGATGATGATCGAACGTTAACTCGTTGCTGAACCGGCAGTAAGACGAAGGGCGCAGTCATAACGGCTGCGCCCTTTCCATTATCTTTCTCGCGCGAGTGGCCTTTGGCGACAGCCCGCTGGTTGTAAGTCCCTAGTATTTTCCTTCGACCAGGACGCCTGCAGCGCGTAACTCCTCGATCTCTTTGGCGCTGCGTCCCAGCAGATGGCTGAGAACCTCGCCATTGTGTTGTCCTAGAGTTGCGGCTTCGAGCGGCAGGGCCTGGGGAAATTCCGAGAACTTAAGCGGCATCCCTGGAACCTCGAATTTCCCAGCGATCGGGTCTTCAATTGTGCGCACCGTGCCGCGCGCCCGCAGATGGGGGTGGTTAACGGTCTCCTCGATCGAGAGTACCGGAGCCGCCGGAACGCCATGCTTATGCATGTGCTCGACTGCACTATCGCGATCGGCGAAGGTTGCGAGCCAGTCCTCAATAATTTTGATCAGTTCGGCGCGGCGCCCGAGCCGAGCAGGATCGGTCGCGAAGTCCGGATCGGTTACCAGTTCAGGCCGCCCCATCGCAGCACATAGGTCCTTCCAGTGATGGAGGAACGCCATGATCACGACCCATCCGCCGTTTGCCTTGAAGACTCCGGCAGGCGCGATGTAGTTGAGATGCGGTCCCTGGCGGCTCGGCTTCAATTGGCCATTGCTACCGCTGTATTGATGCACGCTCACCTCGTGGCAATGGTAGTAGACGTCGAGCAGGCCGACGTCGAGATGCTGACCCTTGCCGGTGCGATCGCGATAGCGGAGCGCGGCGAGAATCGCCAGCGCGCCATGCACGCCCGTGTTGACGTCGCCGACCGCAACGAGAGGGATATAAGGAGTACCGCCGGCCTCGCCGATCATAGAGGTAACGCCAGAATAGGCCTGAGCGATGAAATCGTAGCCGGGCAAATGTGAGAGCGGTCCGCTCTGACCCAACGCCGAAATGGAGCAGAGGATGATGTCTTGGCGCATTTCGCGCAGCCGCGCATAGCCGAGGCCCATCTCGGCCATGGTGCCCGGCTTGAAATTTTCAACCACCACATCAACTTTGGGGACAAGGGCGGTGACCAACGCCATCCCGCGGGGGTCGCGGAGGTTGACGCACACACTCTTTTTGCCGCGATTCTGCTGGATGTAATAGAGGCTACGTTCGTTGCGCAGCTTGGACATCCCGCGCACCATGTCACCTGACGGCGCACTCTCGACCTTGATTACCTCGGCGCCCATCTCGGCGAGCATCCGCGTACAACTCGGGCCTGCGAGCGCACGTGAGAGGTCTAAGACCCGGATTCCAGACAAGGCATGTTCCATTGCACCGGCCATACTTAACTCCTTTTTTCCGCTGTGCAGCGAAGGAAGCGGTTAGTAGAACACGGCAGCCTCGTAATGCTCAATCGCACGGCGTCGGCGATTGTTGAGGCGCCTCGGTTCAGGCAATGGCGGTTGCGGTCCGCTGAGGTTTCTTCAGCCTGAACACCAACGCGAAGGCGATTAGATTAAGGGCGGCGCTCAGCTCGAAGGCCAAGCTGTAACTGTGCCTGAGATCGTATATGTAGCCGGCGATTAGCGGTCCGAAAGCGGCGGGCGAGCCCGCAACGGCAAAGATAAATCCGACGATGGCACCGACCGCAATCCGGCCAAAGAAATCGCCGATGAGGGCTGGGAATAAAGCCGTCACGCCGCCATAGGAGAAACCGAACAGAGCCGCCGCAGGATATAGCAGAGCCAGGCCGGTGCTGAAGGTGAAACCTGTGAAGGCCAGTGCCTGGAGCATCAGGCAGCCGCCGAGGGCCGGTACTCTGCCGATGCGATCGGAGATAGCGCCAATCGACAGTCGTCCGGCAAATCCAGCGAAGCCGATGACGCTGATCGACATCGCAGCGCGAAAATGAGAAATACCGAGATCGACCGCGAATGGAACGATATGAACCATTGGCATGAACGCGACGAGCCAGGTCAGAGTGAAGATAATGTTTAGCAGCCAGAAAGTCGTGGTGCGCTTGGCCTCGTGGAGAGTCCAGTTATCGGCGGCCGAGAACTTTATGGAAGCCTCGTCACTCTGAGGGTCCGAAGGTGATCCGCCGTCCGGCAGCAGTCCCATGTTTTCGGGGTCGCGGACGATGAAGGCCGCGCAGGCACCCACTGCCGATATCACGAGCAAACCAAGAATCAGATAAGCGCCACGCCATCCGTAAACGGCGATCAAACCGGTTGTTATGGGCGGGAAAATAAACGTGCCGAAACTCGCGCCGCTCGACGCGATACTCAGGGCCAAGCCGCGCTTACGCATGAACCATCGCACCACAGTAGCGTTGCAGGGGACGTAAGCCGCGCTCATACCGGCCGCGGCGATCAGTCCCAGCGCGAGGTAAAGCTGCCAAAGGAGATAGGAACGGCTTACAAGCATCAAGCCCGCTCCGAGCAGGCATCCGCCGGAAATGAGCACGATACGCGGGCCGAAGCGGTCGGTCAGGCGGCCGCTCACCATGCCTAGTGCGCTATAGACAAAAACGTAGAGCGAAAAGGGCAATGAAAGACTGGCGCGATTCCAGCCGGTGTCGGCTGAGATGAAAGGCATGAAGACGCCAAAGCTGAATTGGATGCCGTAGGCGACGCACAGAATTGTGAAGGCGCAAATGACTACGACCCAGCCATAGAAAAAGCGTGGTGTGGCGATTCTCGCGGTGGCAGCCGGGAGAACTTCAGGCGCACGAGATGGACTGCTCAACGAGGCTGTTCCTAACGCTTGGGTAATTTAGGCTGGAAGACGTTACTGTCCCGGAGGGGATTGGATCTTTTCATCTAGCCGACCGAGCTGTTACAGTGCAAATCGCTTAGCGGCTCCCGGCAAAGCACCTTTTTCGTCAACCCTGAAGCGATGCAGAACGAAGGTAATTGCACAAAAAATTGACAGATTGCGGGACCTATTTCAAAGGAACCTGGGCCAGGTAATCGCTAAACCCAGTGTACTTGGCAGCCTTGCGAGGCAACAGGAAGTCAGCGAAAGGATAGTCGCCATCGTCCGGTAGATAGTCGAAGTTAAAGCCGTCAGCAAACATACCACCGAAATAAGCCGCGACAGGGTCGACGATTTCACGGCCTCTTCCTGTCGGGTCGCCGATCATCTCAGTGGTCTCGTGCTCAATCGCGCGGGTCATCCACCAGAAGCCGCCGCCATTGATCGACGCGACGCAGGCGTAAGGCCCGCTAGAGTCGATCCAATGGAAAGACGGATATGCTTGGCCGTTGAACCAGACGCATTGGTTCTTAATAAAGACGCGCAAACCCCGTTGCGTAGCGCCAAATCCGACGATGCTAAAACCTCGTTTTGAATTGTAGTACTGCCCGACAGCCGCTAACTGGTTGGAGAGCGCTTGCTCGGCAAACGCATAATTCTGCGGACCCCATTCTTCGGTTCCGTTGGAGTAGGGCGTAGATAGGTCAATCAGCTTAATATAAATCGGTTTAGCATATGCTTTGACGCTGAAAAGTAAAATCGAAAGCGAAATGATTGCCAATCGGGACATAAGACCTTCGTGCCTCATTAGTCGCGAATAAAGATAATTAAAAGCTAATGTGACTCGAGATCACTACTAACGCAATGAGATTTGATTCAATTAGGTTGTTTAAGAGATGTATTAAAAAATAAATTATGTTTAATCACCTCTAAATTGTCAGTAACGGCAATAGCCGAAAAGGAGAGTGGTAGGCAAAAGACGAAGAAAGAAGGGTAAGACTGATCGGATGAGACGGAGCAGACTGCAGCGCATCACTGCGGGCGGGCATTCGCGCTCCATCGGGACGCTGCGTTGAAGGCCCTGCGAGCCGACGCGCTCATGGGCCATCGGACCGTCACGGAGGGTGAGTTAACCCCGGCATGCGTTGGATGGACTTAACATGGGTTATTGGTCCAGCCTCGCGCCCAAGGACATAGTGGCGGCGCTGGCTGAAAGCGAGGCGGTACGCACCGGCGGTTGCGCCAGCATTGCGTGATCGGAGCGCGCATCGACGTGCGCACACGCCAGGGCATCTGCTGTGAAGCGTGAGGCCGCCGACGGAGGTCGCGTCCGAGAACGCCGGGACTTGACCAATTTCTATTCAGCTTGACTAAAGACCGGAAACCCGAGGATTTATGATTGTCCGAGCACATGCTCGATCAACTCAATGTTAATAGTCAGACATTCCTGAATACTAAGTTGGCTGAGACCTTAATCTTGTCGCGCAGAACCAGAAATTTAGCTCATAGCTAGCACCCGATTGACTGATGTTATCGGGCAGCGGAAGTATGGTTCGTCAGGGCGCGGTATCACTCTCTAGCCAGTCAAAAGATCTTTCGCGCGGCTCCAGTTGGGACGGTACAACTGATGGGCTAGCGGACGCTTGAGCTCGATAACGGTTCATCGACAAAGCCTTCGAGCGCATTACAAGGTACTCGCTGGCGGAGTCGCTAGGAGACAACATGACAATGGCAAGGCTTATGCTCGGGCTCCTAGTCGGGACGTTGGTGCTAACTAGTTCATCTTTCTCACTTGCTGCTGATATCGAAGGAATGGTACTGGACGCGCGGTGTAAACCCGTTCCTGTGGCTCATGTGTTGGTAGAAGGTCTGACCGGCAAAATTCTTGGCGGCGCTTCGACAAACTTGCAGGGGGATTACCAGATAAAGGGCCTCTCAGCAGGTACGTACGATTATGTGCTTGATGCGTCAGGGACGAGCTTCAGAGGTGGCAGTACAACTTCGTCTCTAAACGACAAAGGTCTCAGGATCGACTGGAAAGTATCGCCAACCGATCTAGCCGTTGCCGTGACAGGTGAGAAAACCGACAAAAGGCTTATAGCATGCGCTCCATCTGCGGCTTCGCCCGGCACTGTAGGTGCAGCGGCGATAGGCGGCGCGGCTCTAGTTGCAGGCGGGGTGATTGGCGGATACGGAGCGGCAGGCGGCTTTCCGGGAGCCAACTCAAACGGCAGCAACTCTTCTGGTTCGCAGCCTCCCGGGAGCGCATCGCAATGACGGGAGGCAAAGGTGACAAATAATCTCTAAGCCAAACGTCAATTAGCCTTGCCAGATTGATTGCACCTGAAACGGCGACTACTCAATCCTTTGATCTTCGGTTGTTCGGTTCTTCGCCATGAACGAGGTTACTTGAAGCGAACGGCGAAGCGCATTGGCCGTTTCTGAGTCGCCGTCTGCAGCATCGAGCCTCTCCCCTTAGAGTTAACCTCTATCCGTTAAACGAGTTCATGTTGAGTCTACCTCATCACTTGACTGCTCAAGTTCCAGCCTCTTCAGCGACTCACTCCCTGTTGGCAAAGCCGTTCCCTGATGACTGGGAAGCTGGTGCACAAGTTGATCTCGGCCAGATTTGCCGGGCAATTCGCAAGCACACCCTGTTGCTGTTGTCTATTGCGGCGTGTGTGGTGGCCTTGGTTGGCCTCCACGACTTGCTGGCTACGCCACTTTACACGGCGCATGCGAAGATTTTGATTCAGACCAGCGCTCTTCGAGTCTTTCAAAATTCAACTGATTCAAGCGGCCTGGCAGACAGTTCGGAACCCCCTCCCGATCTCAACACAGAGTATGAACTCCTAAGATCGCGAACGTTGGCAGTGGCGGTGGCGAAGGCGGAGGATCTTGCTGATAACTCTCTGTTTAACTCAAATTCGGGGATCAGAGGCGATCTCTTAAGTGCAGTACGTGTCTTCGAAGGTAAAGATGATAGGAACTCCGACAGTTCTGCAGAAGTCTCACCTGCGCTTGTAGATCATTATTTAGCATCGCTGACAATCTCACCTGTGGAGAACACACGGCTGGTCGATGCAGCGTTTACATCGCCGGATGCGCAATTGTCGGCGAGGATCGTTAACGCTCACATTCATCAATACATCAATCAGGGAATTCAGCTGGAATCTGCTGCAAGCGATCAGGCACAGCAGTTCTTGCAGGACAAGCTCGCGGTCTTGAAGCGACAGGTTGAAGATTCCGAAGCAGCATTAAACCGCTACCAGCGCGACAAGGGAATAGTACCGGGCCTCATTTCGCTCGACGGCAAGGAAGACGCTCTTTTGAGCCGACTCGACCGCTTAAACGATCAAGCGGAAGCAGCTCACCTGAAGACCGTCGATCTCGAAGCCGATGTCGATCTAATCAACCAAGGCCGGGCTTCTTCGCTACCAACGGTGCTTAACAATCCGAGTATTCAAGCGCTTCAACAAAAGCTCAATGATCTCGACGCTCATCACGCATCGTTGGCGGAGGTTTACAGACCTGATTATCCGGAATTGGCGCGTCTCAACGCAGAAATCGACAGTACACGAAACGACTTGAAGCAAGCGGTGGAGAACATCCTAGCCAGCACCAAAGTCGAATACGTGGAAGCGGCAAGCGATGAGCAAAACCTAGATCGCGAACTGGCAACCCAGAAGGCCTATGCTTTAGAACTCGACGATGATGCGGTCAAGTACAATATCCTTGCACGCGAAGCCGAGACCAATCATCAGCTCTATCAAGCTGTTCTCAAGCGGATGAAAGACGTCGAGGTAACTCAGGACCTGCACGCTTCGCGAGTCTCGATCGTCGATCTTGCGACGCCGCCGCTAGCCGCTTCCAGTCCCAAGACGTTTCGCGATCTCACCGCGGCTCTTTTGGTTGGATTACTAGGCGGTATTGTTGCAGCTCTATTCTTAGAGCAGCAGGACCAATCTCTCAAGAATGCTGAAGAGGTTGAGGCCTTTCTTCAAGTTCCCACGCTGAGTGTAATTCCAATTTTCCATCGGAACACCGACAGCGGTTACCGTGGTCTGGAAAAGCCTCGGACGGAACTGCCTGCCTTGCCCACCGAATATGGCTATGAGCTCGCCGTATCGTATAACACCAGCTCAGCGACGGGCGAAGCTTACAGAATTCTTCGCACGGCCTTGCTGCTTTCGCGCGCCGGGGCACCGCCGAAGACGATCTTAGTGACCAGCGCGTTACCTGAAGAGGGTAAAACCTCGACTGCTACCAACCTGGCAGTCGCTCTTGCGAAGACGGGGCGGAAAGTCCTGCTGATAGACGGAGACCTCAGGCGGCCAAGTTGTCACAAGATGCTCGCCGTCGCAAATCATCTAGGGCTCACGGAAGTCCTGACCGGTATCTGCCCGCTCGACGGTCTAATTAATAACACTGCGATTGAAAATCTGTATTTGCTCAGTTCGGGCAAAATCCCGCCAAATCCAAGTGAATTGCTTGGCTCCAGTAAGATGCTTGAACTGCTAGCTGAGCTGCAAGAGCGCTTTGACTTTCTGGTGATCGACTCGCCTCCTATAATCCCTGTCACCGACGCCATACTCCTCGCAACCAAAGTGGATGGAGTGATCGTGATCGCGGCTAAGCAATCACATCGCGGGCAAGTGAAGCTCGCAATGTCCCGGCTTGTTCAGGTCAATGCACACATATTTGGCGTAGTTTTAAACAAGACTGAGTGGGCCAGCGGTCCGTATTACCGTTACTATTTCTGAACACCCTATAGCGAATAAGGCGTGAGGCGTTTGACGGTAGCCAGTTTAGATGGCGGGCGGTCGTGGAGAACCGCTTGGCTTACTTTCGATAACACAATGACGGGGGTTATCGTCCTTCTGCTGTTTGGGTGCCCCTTCGCTTTTGGAGCGGTCCACCGATGGGCATACACAGTCGTCGAGGTCGCTATTCTTTCATTGGTAGCTACGTGGCTGGCGCTGTCAATCACCAGCGCTGGCGGCATTGAAAGCAAATGCGCCTATCATGGCATTGGCGGTCTCCTTGGGGCTGCTGTCAGCTTTCTGGCCGTGGCTGGATTGCAGCTCATTCCGATACCAATGCGACTGTTGCGAGTTATTTCTCCGCAAGCCTACGCACTCTACTCCCGGGCGAATGACGTCCCAGGATATACGGATTCCCGCGACCCGAGTTCTGCATACATCAGAACAAGAATAAGTGAACACGGCAGGCAAGGCGTTCATGACGCGCCGGCAGCGAATGATCTGGTGACCAAAGAGTCTTTAAATGAAGGGAACGTAACTCTATTCACCTTGCTTCCGCGGCGTGAGCTGTGGCGGCCGATATCAGTTGCTCAGTCGCTGACAACATCTGCCTTACTTGAAGCGATCGTTTACACGGCCTTCTTCTTTATGATCCTTACTTACCGTTTTGATCTTGGGGCTGTGGGAGAAGCGAGGTTTGTGAGGATTGTCGTCGTTGCGTTGACGGTCTGCGGCGTGCTCCTTGCTGTGACCGGAATCGCAGAGCAGGCATTCTGGAATGGAAAGATACTTTGGTTCTTCGTGCCCGAAGATTGGGGCACTCCGCGTTATGCGTCTTTTCCAAGGGCCAGTGGACCCTTTGTCGATCCAGACCACTTCGCGAACTACCTTGGGATGATTTTTCCGTTGGCGGCGGGATGTAGTTTATTCGGACTACCGAGAACTTATGCAACGCAGCGTAACGATACCAGGCTCGTGATACGTCTCTGGTTCGGATTCGCCTCCTTCGTAATTCTTGCGGCAATTGCGCTCAGCTTCTCACGTGCGTTATGGCTGCTCACTGGATTGGGCATCATAGCCTTATGTTGGTTCAGGGCGTATGTAATACCGTTGTCCGCATGCCGTTCGACACTCCGCAGTAGTAACGGCAAGAATGGCGCGACGGTCGTGAGAGTCAAAGGACTGTGGGCGACCGTCGCCTCATTGATGGTCGGCCTGCTGATTTTAATCTCTGTGAGTACTTTTCTCGGCAGATCCCGCGATAGCGCGTTAGCCCTACGGCTGGGACAAACCGTAAGCGATACAGACTTCGGTATCGGAGTCCGTCCCGTGCTTTGGAGAGCGTCGAACCGCATATTCAAAGACTACCTACTGACGGGAGCCGGTTTAGGGACCTGGGCTGAAATCTTCCCGCATTATGAAGCAGCACCGCGGCTGGAGATGGCCTTCCATCAAGCCCACAACGACTATTTGCAGATGGTCGCCGAGGTTGGGATTCCAGGTTTGATCACATTGATGTGCGTGATCTTATGGCTCGGATCTTGGAGTCGACAAGTTGGTCGCGTGTCATTCAATCAGCGGCTCTTCCTATTGTCACTGAGTATCTCGATAGCTGTTATGTTGTTGCATGAGACCGTTGATTTCGCCATGCATATCCCAGCGAATGCGTTTGTGTTTGTGCTTTTGCTAGCGCTCGCTGTCCGTACTCTGGCTCGATCAAATCCTCATGACGGCTCGCGGGAGACAAGTGTTTGGTGGCTTTATTCAGTCGGTCAGTGCGCCTTGGTGGTCGGCATCTGGGTGTTGCTGGCATATCTCGCGATTAGAAAGCAAAACGTCGGATATCCGGCTGATATCCAGCCCCCGACGAACTTAAAGGCCGCGAACGAATTGATTTCTCAACATCCAGCTAGCGCATCGGCCTATATGGAGCGCTTCACTCTATCGGGCGCGAGGAATTGGCCGGTAGCTGATGTTCGCGATCTAGAGAGTGCCGTTTGGCTGGATCCAACCAATGCATATAGTCGCGATTTATACGCTGCGGCACTCGAAGAAGAAGGAGCGATGCAGGAATCGTCGCATGAGATCACCGTATCGCTGTACAACGCGCCGGATATCGCTTCGCACTTTTACTTGGCACCGGCGTCGTTAAAAGGGATGAGAAGTGACCAGAGAGAGGCAGTCGAAGAAGGCCTCGTCCAGGCTATTGCTTCACGAGAGCGCGGAGCGGTTGCGGCCTTGGCTCAGATACACGAGACACTGGGTGATTTCAGTCAAGAGGCTGCGCTCTACGACTCGGCGGCGGCGGCCAGCCGAAGCAGTGACCAGCGGACGCAGTACTACGATCTGGCGGGGCAAATCTGGATCAAAGCCGGGCGAGCTGGGGATGCAGTGAAGGATTTACGCAGGGCAGTGGCAATTGATTCACCCGGAAATCACGCCTACGCCGATCTGATCAACGCGGAAGTGTCGGCGAAAGAAAGCTTCGCCTCAATCAGTGCAACGATAGAGTCGGCAGTTAATCGAGGTGCGAACGCACAACCATTGTGGACGGAATTGGCTTTCTCCTATCAGAACTCCGGCGACAGAGTCAGTGCTGAGAAAGCCTGGCTTAACGCACTGAAGATCGGTCCTTCGTATGACCTGCTGATAAAAATCGGACGTTTTTATTTGACGGCCGAGCGTTTCGATCTTGCGGCTGCGATGTTTCAGCGGGCGCTTGAAATGGCTCCCGACTCCGGGGCTGCTTATTGCGGTTTAGGAGCCTCTGATGAGGGGGCGTATGAGTATTTTCAAGCTGAGCAGGCATATGGGAAAGCTGCTCAGCTAGTCCCAGCAGATTGCCTGGCGGAATACGAGGCCTTCCAAAAGAGAATGATGCTCGCCGGCCAGATAAAATAATTCAGAGCGCAAGCATGCGTGATAACGAAGCGGTGGCACTCGCAGGCGGCATGGACAGGCGATTGAAGGACGAAGAGAGTACCGGCCCAAGCCGATGTGCAAGTTGATGGACGACCGCCGCTCCTATAGCACTTTATGGAAATCTACTTCCGATCCCGCCTTCGAAGACGTTCGTGATCTTTCTAGAATAACAGGGAAAGATGGTTCGGGATTGTCTTGAATCATGAGACTCGCACTTGATGGCCGAGGCGTAGCAATACCGAACAGTCGACTTCGCCGCGAAGCGTCTGAACGCGTGTTGAAGTGTTAGTGATGGCGCCGCTCCAGACCATTGATTTGCGATGCATGAAAGAAACGAAGCTCGCCAGTGAAGAATGAGCCTGCAATCCGTAACGTCAATTACTGGAAGAAATGGCTCATCGCTGACGGGTGGGCGGTTGCTCGCGCGCAACACAATCTTGAGCATCACCGGGGAAGTTGCTCCACTTGCGTTGGGCCTGATCGCGATTCCAATTCTCGTACGTCAACTCGGCGCGGATCGTTACGGCATCCTAACTTTATCATATCTTGTGGTTGGCTACCTGAGCCTTTTCGATCTCGGGCTTGGCCGCGCGGCTACCCAGCAAATTGCCGATGCGATAGGCACCGATGAAACCGAGCGCATCCCCGCTATTTTCTGGACCTCGCTGTTTGCAATGTTCGGTCTAGGTCTATGTGCAGCAGCAATAGTAACGGGAATGTCTCACTGGTTGGTCTATCGACTTCTCAGCATTGCTCCGGAGATGCGAGTTGAATCGGTCGAAGTTTTCCTTGTTTTGGGCGCAGTATTACCCTTCATATTGAGCGGCGCTTGTGTGACGGGCACTCTGGCCGCCTACCAACGTTTCGATCTTACGACTGCTGTCGGAGCTTCAACGGGTGCCTATTCGTTTCTAGGGCCGCTGGCCGTTTTGGTCTTCACACACAAGCTTGTTTGGATCATTCTGGTTCTTGCCACGGGTAGGTTGGCCGCTTGGGTCGCAGGGCTGACCCTGTGCTTGCGACTTGTCCCCGGGCTTACAACAAACATTTGGCCGGAGCGCGGATCCCTGAAGCGGCTGCTATCGTTTGGTGGCTGGATAACGATAACTGGTCTTACCAGCCCGCTGATGGTTAGCTTCGACCGTTTCGTAATCGGCTCGATGTTGTCGATTTCGGCAGTGTCCTATTACTCGGTGCCATATCAGATCGTCAACAAACTACCGATATTACCCGGAGCAATGTCCGGCGTCCTCTTTCCCGCATTCTCGGCGACTGCGCGCGCTGATTCGAAACGCGCTTCGATTTTATTCGAAAGCACATGCCGATACGCTCTACTCGTCTTGTTCCCCGGTGTGTTGGTCCTCTTTTTCTTTGCGCCCGAAATATTATCTATCTTTTTTGGCCACACTTTTGCGCAACAAGGCACCACAGCTATGCGCTGGTTATTGATCGGAGTGCTCATGAACGGCCTGGCCTTCATACCGTATAGTCTCGTGCAGGCAGCAAACCGGCCGGACCTAACCGCTAAGTTTCATCTGGCAGAAGTTCCACTATACTTCACCGCGCTCTTAATCCTTCTGCCGCGATTCGGCGTCAGCGGAGTTGCGGCTGCATGGACGTTACGTGTCTCCGTCGATGCGGCCGCACTGTTTTATGCCTCGGTGACCATCTTGCCCAGTACCAAACGCGTCATCGGCCAGATAGCATGTTTCACTATAAGCGCCGCAGTCGTTATCGCATTGGGCGACGCCTTAGGGGCGCTTGATCTCCGAATAATGTGTGCCCTGGCCGTTTTTCTAGTGTACATGGTCATAGGCTGGTTTCGTGTGTTGAATTTGGCCGACCGCGCGATGATTGTCCGCAGACTGACTGGTCTAGCGGCCCAAGCTTATGCTCTCAAGCCCGCGGCGTAGGTAACGAATCGGCGAAAGGCGACGATTTAGCCAGACGGCTGGATCCGTTCTCGCGTGTTCTAAATGGCAATGTCAGTCGAACCGATGATTACGACAGTGATCCCGACATATCGCCGGCCGGAACTGCTGAAACGTGCGATTCGGAGCGTACTCGACCAGACCTATTCTAACTTTAAGCTCTGCGTCTACGACAATGCATCTAACGACGAGACGGGCCGGCTAGTGAATGCAATCGCCTCGCGAGACTCTCGTGTTCATTACTATTGTCATAAGGAGAATATCGGATCGCAAGAGAACTTTCACTTCGGCTTATCCCGGGTCGATACCGCATTCTTCAATCTGCTTAGTGACGACGATTTTCTGTTACCGGGGTTTTTCGATAGCGCGCTAACTGCTCTGGTTAACAGTCCCGAAGC
>Ga0335073_10008511_pt1 | contig 14402 bp, 15 predicted proteins | sample Lox_Sample_22_FD_207093 | JGI IMG/M metagenome (GOLD analysis project Ga0335073, IMG submission 207093) | Soil microbial communities from Loxahatchee National Wildlife Refuge, Florida, United States - Lox_Sample_2.2 | ecosystem: Environmental > Terrestrial > Soil > Wetlands | place: USA... | reverse complement strand
TCGATTACTGGGTGGGCAAGGGCGCGCAGCCTTCGGATCGCGTGCGCACGCTCGTCGCCTCGTACCGGAAGCAGGCGACCGCCTGAGGCGGGCGTCGCGCACGGGACTGCGGTAAGCCTGATTGGCCCCGCCGGTGCGCTGGGTGGAGCTCGGCAGGATCGGAGCTCCCTTCGGTCTGGCGGGGTGGGTCCACGTGGCCTCCTACACGGAGCCGCCGGAAGCGCTGCTCGAGTACCCCGAGTGGGCACTGCGGCCGGAAGGCGGTGAGCGCAAGCGGCACCGTCTCGTCGAGGGACGGTTGCAGGGCGAGAGGCTGGTCGTGCGTCTCGAAGGCGTCGAGAGCCGGGATGGCGCGGCGCTTCTGACCGGGGCGTGGGTCGAGGTCGAGCGGGCGGAGTTACCGCCGACGGGTGATCGCGAGTACTACCGCGCGGACCTGATCGGGCTCGAGGTCACGAATCTGGAGGGAATCGCGCTGGGCCGCGTCGCGTATTTCATCGACGCGCCGACGGGAGCCGTGATGGTGGTGGCAGATCGCGCGGACACGGGGACGGACGCGGCGTCTCGCAGGGAGCACTGGGTTTTGGCGGATCCGTCGCACTTGAGGCGGGTGGATCTTGCCGCGGGCCTGATCCTGGTGGATTGGCCGGCGGAGCTCGAATAGGCGGCGCCATGAAGATCGAGGTCGTCACGCTCTTCCCGGAGATGATCTGCGGGGCGTTGCGTTATGGGATCCTCGGACGGGCGCTGGCGCGGGGACTGCTGACGGTCGGCACGGAGGATCCCCGGGCTCACACGAGGGATGTGCATCGCACGGTGGACGACCGGCCGTACGGCGGCGGCCCCGGCATGGTGCTGAAGCCGGAGCCGATGCTCGCGGCGATTCGCGCGGCGCAGGCGCGGCTGCCCGAGGGGAGCCCCCGGGTGTGCCTGTCGGCGCAGGGCGAGCCCTTGAGCCAGGTCGTGGCGCAGGAGCTGTCCGGACTTCCAGGGCTGCTGCTCGTCGCCGGCCGCTACGAGGGGCTGGACGAGCGTGTGGTCGACCTCGGCATCGACCGGGAGGTCTCGGTCGGCGACTACGTGCTCTCGGGCGGAGAGCTGCCGGCGTTGACGGTGATCGATGCTGTGGCGAGGCTTCTCCCGGGTGCGCTCGGCGACGAGCGCTCGAGTGGGGCCGACTCTTTTTCGAATGGGCTCCTCGATTGGCCGCATTACACGCGGCCGGAGGTGTTCGAGGGCAGGACGGTGCCGGCGGTGCTATTGTCGGGCAATCACGCCGACATCGGCCGCTGGCGACTGCAGCAGGCGCTGGCGCGTACCTGGCTGCGGCGACCGGATCTGATCGCGCGCCATGGGCTGACGCCCGAGGCGCAGCGTTTACTGAGCGAATTTCTCGCCGCAGGGGCGGCGCGAGACGAAAGATCGAGGATGCGAAAATGAGCAAGATCGTCCAACAACTCGAGAAAGAGCGCATGACCCGCGAGGTCCCGGATTTCAAGCCGGGCGACACGGTGATCGTGCAGGTGAAGGTCGTCGAAGGCGACCGCGAGCGCATTCAGGCCTATGAGGGCGTAGTGATCGCGCGCAGCAACCGCGGTCTCAATTCCTCCTTCACGGTCCGCAAGGTCTCGCACGGGGAAGGCGTGGAGCGCGTCTTCCAGACTTACAGTCCCGCCATCAGCGACATCACGGTCAAGCGGCGCGGTAACGTTCGCCGCGCGAAGCTTTACTATCTGCGCGACCTGTCCGGCAAGGCGGCGAGGATCGAGGAAAAGATCTGAGGGCGAGGGGTTCGCTCCGTGAGCCCCGTCAGTCCCGCGCGCAGCGCATGAAAACGACTTTGCAGGCGATCCTGCTCGGAATTTGGCGCGGCCTGGATGGGCTGCGCAAAGTCCTGCACCTCCTGCTGCTCGTCGTCATCTTCGGCGTCATCATCTGGGCGCTGAGCTCGTCGGCGCCGACCGTCCCGGCCCGCGCTGCGCTGGTCGTCAAGCCCGAGGGGCAGCTCGTCGAGCAGCTGAGTGGCGATGCCGTCCAGCGTGCGATCCAGAACGCGCAAGGGGAGCAGCGTCAGGAGACGCTGCTGTGGGACCTGGTCGAGGCCATCCGCGGCGCTGCGACGGACGACCGCATCCGGGTCCTGGTGCTCGACCTCGACAAGATGGAGGGCGCCGGCCAGCCGGAGCTCGAGGAGCTTGCCAGCGCCATCGGCGCGTTCCGCGCCAGCGGCAAGCCCGTCATCGCCTTCGGCACGACATACGATCAGGACCAGTATTACCTCGCGGCTCAGGCCGACAAGGTCTATCTCGATCCCACCGGCTTCGTGATGATCGAGGGCTACAGCCGCTATTCCCTCTACTTCAAGGGACTGCTGCAGAAGCTCGGCGTCGACGTGAATGTCTTTCGCGTCGGCACGTTCAAGAGCGCCGTGGAGATATTCACGCGCAACGACATGTCGCCGGCCGACAAGCAGCAGAGCCAGGACTATCTCGGTGTTCTCTGGTCGACCTATCAGAAGGCAGTCACGAGCGCGCGCAAGCTCCCGGCCGGCGCCATCGAGAGTTACGTCGACTCCCTCCCGCAGACCGTGAGCGCGGCGAATGGGGATGCGGCGCAAGTGGCCTTGCAGGCGCGGCTCGTGACCGGGCTCGCCAACAAGCTGCAGGTGCGGCAAGAGCTGGTCCGCCTCGTCGGCGAGGACCGGTCGACCGGCTCCTTCAACCAGATTTCCGCGGAAGACTACGCGCGGCTGGTTGATTCACGTAAAAAGCTCCACGACGGCAACGGTAATGCGCGCATCGGCGTCATCGTTGCTTCCGGGGACATCGACGACGGCAAAGCGCCCCCAGGGACCATCGGCGGCGATTCGCTGTCGGAGCTGATCCGCCAGGCACGTGTGGACAGGGACATCAAGGCCGTCGTCTTGCGCGTGGACAGTCCGGGTGGCAGCGTTGCGGCCTCGGAAGAGATCTATCAGGAGCTGCAGGCGCTGCGCGCCGCGGGCAAGCCGCTCGTGGTCTCGATGGGAGATCTCGCGGCCTCGGGCGGCTACTACATCTCGGCGCCCGCCAACCAGATCTGGGCGAGCCCGGCGACGCTCACGGGCTCGATCGGCATCTTCGCCATCATCCCGAACATCAGCCAGACGCTGAGCAAGGTCGGCGTCAGCAGCGATGGCCTGGGCACGACTCCGCTCGCCGGCGCGCTCACGATCGACCGCCCCCTCAGCCCCGAAATCAGCGGCCTCCTGCAGTCACAGGTCGACCGCGGCTACCAGGAGTTCCTGGACCGCGTGGCGGAGGGGCGCCGCGAGACTCCGCAGCAGATCGATGCGATCGCGCAGGGACGGGTGTGGGCCGGCGCGGATGCGCGGCGGCTCGGGCTCGTGGACCGCCTGGGAACGCTGGAGGATGCGGTGAAGGCGGCGGCGCGCCTCGCGAAGGTGACGCAATACCAGGTGGAGTTCGTGCAACCGCACTTTTCCTGGGCGGAGCAGGTGTTCGAGCAGGCGCAGTCGCGCGCCGCGGCCTCGGCAGTAGGGCTCTTCCATGCCGATGCGCAGTCGCTCGGGCTGCTGCAGATGGCGGATCACCTCGACCCCGTCGCCCGCGGCCTCGAGCAGCTGACACGCTTCAGCGTGCCGGGGCACCTCTACTCGTACTGCTTCTGCGGCAACAATTGAAGGCTAAAGGCTTTTCCAGTCCAGGATGACCTTGCCCGAATGGCCCGAGCCCATGATGCTGAAGGCTTGGGAATACTCCTGCACCGGCAGGTGATGGGTGATGATGGGCTCGAGCCTCAGGCCGCTCTGCAACAGGCTCGCCATTTTGTACCAGGTCTCGAACATCTCCCGGCCATAGATGCCCTTCAGCGTCAGGCCCTTGAAGATGACCTGGTTCCAGTCGATGGCCGTCTCCTCCGGCGGGATGCCGAGGATCGCGACCGAGCCGCCGTGGTGCATGGTGCGCAGCAGATCGCGGAAGGCGGCGGCGTTGCCTGACATCTCGAGGCCTACGTCGAACCCCTCCTGCATGCCGAGATCCTTCATCGTCTGATCGAGAGACTCCCGCTGCACGTTGACGGCGCGGGTGGCACCCATTTTTCTTGCGAGCTCCAGCCGATAGTCGTTGACGTCCGTGATCACCACGTGGCGTGCCCCGACGAAACGGGCGATCGCAACGGCCATGATGCCTATGGGACCGGCGCCCGTGATCAATACGTCCTCGCCCACCATGTTGAAGGCGAGGGCGGTGTGCGTCGCATTGCCAAACGGGTCCAGGATCGAGGCGACATCGTCGCTGATCGAGTCCGTGAGCTTGAAGGCGTTGTCGGCGGGAATGGCCAGATATTGCGCGAACGCCCCGGGTCGGTTGACACCCACGCCCACCGTGTTGCGGCAGAGGTGGCGGCGTCCCGCGCGGCAGTTGCGGCAGTAGCCGCAGGTGATGTGGCCCTCGCCAGAGACGCGGTCCCCGGCCTTGAAGCCCCGTACCTCGGAGCCGACCTCGACGACATGACCGGAGTACTCGTGGCCGACGGCCATCGGCACCGGGATCGTCTTGCGCGCCCAGGCATCCCAGTTGTAAATGTGCATGTCGGTGCCGCAGATCGCGGTCTTGCCGATCTCGATCAGCACGTCGTTGTGGCCGACCTTGGGCTCCGGCACCTCGTCCAGCCAGATGCCGGGTGCCGCTTCTTTCTTGACCAGTGCTTTCACTCGATGACTCCCAGTTCCCGCCCCACGGCCGCGAACGCCTCGATGGCCTTCTCCAGCTGCTCGCGGCTCAGCGCCGCCGACATCTGCGTGCGAATGCGCGCCTGACCCTTGGGCACCACGGGATAGGAGAAACCGATGACATACACGCCGCGCTTTAGCAGGCGGTCTGCCATCCGCCCGGCGAGGGCCGCATCGCCCAGCATCACCGGGATGATGGGATGCTCGCCCGGCTTGAGGTCGAAGCCAAGCCTGGTGAGTCCCGCGCGGAAGTACCGCGCATTCTCATGGAGCTGGGTGCGCAGCTCCGGCGAGTGCTCGAGCAGATCGATGACCCGCAGTCCCACCGCGGCGACCACCGGAGGAATGCTGTTGGAGAAGAGATAGGGGCGCGAGCGCTGCCGCAGCCACTCGACGACCTCTTTGCGTGATGCGACATAGCCGCCGCTGGCGCCGCCCAACGCTTTGCCGAGGGTGCCAGTCAGGATGTCGATTCGCGAGGCGACCCCGCAGTGCTCCGGCGTGCCGCGGCCGCCCGGCCCCATGAAGCCGGTGGCGTGGGAGTCATCGACCATCACCAGGGCGTCGTAGCGGTCCGCCAGATCACAGATGGCCGGCAGATTAGCGATGGTGCCGTCCATCGAGAACACGCCGTCGGTGGCGATGAGCCGCGTCCGCGCGCCGCTCGCCTGCTTGAGGCACTCCTCGAGCTCAGTCATGTTGTTGTTGGCGTACCGGTACCGCTGCGCCTTGCAGAGGCGGATGCCATCGATGATGCTGGCGTGATTGAGCGCATCGGAGATGATCGCATCGCGCTCATCGAGGAGCGTCTCGAAGAGCCCGCCGTTGGCATCGAAGCAGGAGGAGTAGAGGATGGCGTCCTCGGTGCCGAGGAAGCGGCTCAAAGCCTCCTCGAGCTGCTTGTGCACCGTCTGCGTGCCGCAGATGAAGCGCACCGATGCCATCCCGAAGCCGAACCGGTCGATCCCCCGGTGGGCCGCCTCCCGCACCGCGGGATGGTTGGCGAGACCCAGGTAGTTGTTCGCGCAGAGGTTCACGACCTCGCGCTCACCCGTGCGGACCGTGCCTCCCTGCGGCCCCGCGAGCACGCGCTCGCTCTTGTAGAGACCCTGTTCCCTGAGTCCTGCGATTTCCGAGCGCAGGCGCTCGAGAAGGCTTGGCATCATGCCGCGGAATTATACCTACTTCCCGGCGTCCCCGGCGTCAATGACGGGCACGGCGGCCTTGCCGGCAACGTATCGCGGCAGCACCCCGTTCCACTTGGATGCCTCATACCAGCGAATGTATGCGGGATTCTGCCGCAGCGCGTCGCTGACCAGCTCGATGGCCTTGGCTTCGCCTTGCGCCGCGGCGATTTGCGCCTTGGCTCGGGCCTCGGCCAGCACCACGGCCTGCTGACCTTCGTATTGCCTCTGCAGCACTTCGTTGCCGGCCCGCACGGCCGCGGCCTTGGCGCTCATCGCCGCCTCCACCGATTGCGTGAATGAGCTGGAATACTCGATCCCGGTCAATTGGACATTGATGACCTGAATGCCAAAGAGCCGCTGCAGGTCGGCCGCGATCGCCGTCTGCATGGCATCCGCGATCTGCGCGCGCTTGTCGGAGACAGTGAGCGTGTTGTATCGGGCGAACACGGCTTGGGCATCGTTGCGCACCACCGGAAGGACGGTGAAGTCGATATCCTGGGCGCCTGTCCGGCCGACGTCGTAGAGCATGTGGTACGCATCCGAGGGCGGGACCACGTAAATCACGCTGACCAGGATGCTGACCGACTGGTTGTCATTGGTGTAGACAGCCATCGGCGGCAGGGAATACACGGATTGGCTCACCTGCAACTGGTCCACGGACTCCATGAACGGCATCTTGAGGTGCAGCCCCGGGCCGAGCGGCTGGCGTTCCATCACGGTGCCTCCGAGCCAGCGTGTGAAAGCCACGTTGGCCGGCGGTACCACGAACCAGGAGCTGGATAACAGCACGATCGCGATGATGGCGATAATGGCCACGAAGCCGGATCGGCGGGCGAATCCGAGACCGGGGGCGCCGTTGCGGTCAAATGGAGGAGCCATGAAGGACCTCTGGAACGGAGTCTGCTCTGGGGCGAACTCTAACCCAAACCCGCAACAATCGCAGTATTACACCGCTGCAGGCCCAGGAAAATCACGCCACGATGACCGTAGGTCAGTCAGGCTGCTCGAGCAGAAGCCTTCCGTTCGCTTCCCGGGCCGCGTACGTGCGCAGCGGCTCGTAGGCAGGCGGCGTCAGCGCCTCACCCGTGCGCAGGCAGAATCGCGCGCCGTGCCGCGGACAGATGATCTGGCAGGACTCGACCTCGGCGCCTTCCAGGGGCTCGCCGTCGTGGGTGCAGCGGTCTTCGACGGCGTAGAGGTCATTGCCACAGCGCACGACCACGACTGCGAGGCCGTCGATCTCGACGGAGAGGGGCGCGGCCTCGGAAAGATCCGCCGCGCTGCCTACATCGACCCAGGACATATGTGTTCAGTACATCCCTGTCTGCAGCCGTGCCTCCTCGGACATCATGCTCTGGTTCCAGGGAGGATCGAAGGTCAGCTCGACGCGCGCTTCGCGCACGGTGGGAATGCGCTCGATCTTGTCCTTCACGTCGTCTACCAGGATGTCGCCCATGCCGCAGCCCGGGGCGGTGAGGGTGAGATGCACCTCGACCGTGCGCGTGCCGTCCTCGTTGGGCTGCACGGTGCAGTCGTACACCAGGCCGAGGTCCACGATGTTGATGGGGATCTCGGGGTCGTAGCAGGTGCGCATCTGCGCCCAGGCCAGCTCGCGCACGTGGTCTTCGGTGGCGTTGGGAGGCAACTCCGGGGCCTTCACGGGCTCCTTGCCGATGGCGCCGGCATCCTCGCCGGAGATACGGAAAAGGTTGCCCTCCATATAGACGGTGAAGCTGCCGCCGAGGGCCTGCGTGATGTAGCCGGATTGGCCCGGTTTGAGATTGACCTCGACGCCCGCGGGGACGATCACCGCCTTGACCTCGCGGTTGACGACGAAGGGCTCGTTCTCGTGACTGCGCATGTCTCACTCCGTGGAGACGGTCGACGCGCTACGCTCCAGCGCGGCGTTGAGGGTATGCCAGCAGAGGCTCGCGCACTTGACGCGCGCGGGGAACTCCCGCACTCCAGACAGGGCGGCGAGCTTTCCGAGCGACGCGTCGGGCACCGCGTCCTGCTGGGTCAAAAGCGAGTGGATGCGACCGTACAGCGACTGCACGGTTGCCCTGTCCTTGCCCTTCACGGCTTCGGTCATCAGCGACGCGGAAGCCGTCGAGATCGCGCAGCCCTTGCCCTCGAAGCGGATGTCCTCGATGCGGTCATCCTGCAGGCGCAGCGACACCGTAAGTCGATCGCCGCAGAGCGGGTTGTGCCCCTCGGCGTGAGTATCGCAGGGCTCGATTCGACCGAAATTCCGTGGGCGCCTGTTGTGGTCCAGGATGACGTCGCGGTAGAGTTCCTTGAGGTCCATTACGAAAACACCTCGCGCGCCTTGCCCAGGGCTGCGACCAGGCTCGCCACCTCGGCCTCCGTGTTGTAGCAGCCGAAGGACGCGCGCGCCGTCGCCGGTATGTTGAAGAACGTCATCACGGGCATCGCGCAGTGGTGCCCGGTGCGCACCGCGACGCCCTCCGCATCCAGGATCGTGCCGAGATCGTGCGGATGGACACCCGTCATGGTGAAGGAGAGCACCGCCGCCTTGTGGTGCGCGGTGCCGATGATCTCGATGCCGGGAATGCGCTCCAGCTCCCGCGTGGCGTGCTCGAGCAGCCGATGCTCGTGCGCGGCGATCGCTTCCAGGCCCAGGCTCTCCACATAGTCCATCGCGGCGGCGAGCCCGACGGCCCCGGAAATGTTGGGCGTGCCGGCCTCGAACTTCCACGGCAGCTCGTTGTAGGTCGTCTTGTCGAAAGAGACCGTCAGGATCATGTCGCCGCCGCCCTGCCACGGCGGCATGGCGGCGAGCAGCTCCTGCCGGCCGTAGAGCACGCCGATTCCGGTCGGGCCGTAGAGCTTGTGGCCCGAGAAGGCGTAGAAGTCGCAGCCGAGCGCGCGTACATCGACGGCAGAGTGAGGGACGGCCTGGGCGCCATCGACCAGCACGACCGCGCCATGTGCGTGCGCGGCGTCGATCATGCGCTTCACCGGCAAAATGGTGCCGAGTGCGTTGGCGACATGTGCGATCGCGACGAGGCGCGTGCGCGGCGAAAGCATCGCCAGGAACCGATCGAGCTCGACCTCGCCGCGGCGGTTGATGGGCGCAACCTTCAGCGCGCAGCCGGTCTGGTCGCGGACCATCTGCCAGGGAACGATGTTGGCGTGATGCTCCAGGCCGGTGATCAGGATCTCATCCCCCGGTCCGAAGCGCGGGCGCGCGTAGGACTGGGCGACGAGGTTGATGCCCTCGGTGGTGCCCCGGACGAAGATGATCTCCTTGGTCGAGTCCGCGTTGATGAACCGGCGCACGCGCTCACGTGCGCCTTCATACGCCTCCGTTGCGGCCTGACTCAGCGCATGAACGCCGCGGTGTACGTTGGCATGACAGTGCGTCTCGTATCTTTCTACTGCGCGCAGCACCGGCAGCGGACGCTGTGCGGACGCGGCGCTGTCGAGATACACCAGCGGCCGGCCGTTGATCGACCGCTCGAGAATGGGGAAGTCGCGTCGCACGCGCTCGACATCGAGCGCTGCTGCAGGCGCCATACGGGTAGCCGTCACAGCCATCAGAGCAGCTCCTTCAACGAGGCGGCGTCGGCCATCTGGCCGGCGAGCTCGTGCTCGATATGCCGCCTGAGGTCGGGTATTTCAATCTTCGACACCACATCCTCGAGGAATGCCCACTTGAGGAGCCGCTGCGCCACCTCGGGAGACAAGCCGCGGGAGAGGAGGTAGAAGAGCATGTCGTCATCCAGCTTCCCGGCGGTCGCGCCGTGGCTGCAGCGGACGTCGTCCGTGTAGATCTCCAGCTGCGGACGTACGTCGATCTCCGCCTCCGGGCCCGCAAGCAGGCCGCGAAGTGACTGCCGCGAATCGGTTCCAGCGGCGGCTTTGCGGACGGCGATCTTGCCGTTGAACGCGACGCGGGCGCGTCCCGAGGCGATGCCGCGGAAAGTCTGCTCGGTGCGAGCGCGCGGCGCGATGTGTTCCACCAGCGCGAAATTGTCCTGCACCTGCTGGCGGTCGCCGAGCGCGGCTACCGACAGAGCGAGCTCCGCCCCGGGCCCCGCCATCCGCACGTGAGTCGTGGATCGGGCCGAAAGGGCACCGGTGTTGACGGCCAACAAGCGATAGCGGGCATCCGCGGCCAGCACGGCGGACAAGGTGTCGACCCAGGTTGCGCGTGCGCCCGCCTGCTGCAGGCGGTAATGCGTCAGGTGCGCCCCGCTCCCGATGTCGACGTTCACCGCGCTGTTGACGAAGCTGGCGCCGCCGGGGGCGCTGATGTGTCGCTCGATGAGGACGAGGCGCGCGGCAGGGTCCAGGTTGACCTGCACACGTGGATACGATGTACCCGTGTCGGCGCCACCCAGGGCAAGGAATATGAGCTCGACTGCCGCGGGCTTTCCAGGCGTGTTGCTGACGTGGATCGCAGCCGTATCGGTGGCGAACGCCTCGTTGAGCAGTGCCAGGCGCGCCTCGGGCAAGGTGCTCAAGGCGGGCAGGGCGGCCGGCAGCCGACGCACCGTCAGACCTGCCTGCTCTTGCGATGAAGACAGCGCCGGCGCAAAGGCTCCGTCCACGAACGCATACCGTGCGAAGCCCTCCAGCCTGCCCGGCAGATCGGCTTCGGATGGTTGCGGTAGAGCCGCCATTGCGGTCGCGACCGGCCCAAACCGCGCCCGCTCCAGCGGCCGCAGGTTGGTGTAGCGCCAGTTCTCGTCCCGCGTCACGGGCAGCCCGCGCGCGGCCAGCGCCTGAATCGCTTCGTGCCGCCGCTCGGAGCTCACGACGCCGGCAGGCAGCGACTCGCGAATCGCGGCGTACTCGTCCAGAACGCGCTTGGAGAGGGCTGGAGTCATGCCGCCTCGCCGCTCACCCAGTCGTAGCCGCGCCGCTCGAGCTCGAGCGCGAGAGACTTGTCGCCGCTGCGCGCGATGCGTCCCTTCACCAGCACATGGACGTGATCCGGGACGATGTGGTCGAGCAGCCGCTGATAGTGAGTCACGAGCACCAGCGAGCGCTCCGGCGAGCGCAGGGTGTTGACGCCGTGGGCAACGACCTTCAGCGCGTCGATGTCGAGACCCGAGTCGGTCTCATCCAGGATCGCGAGCCGTGGCTCGAGGACCAGCATCTGCAGGACCTCGTTGCGCTTCTTCTCGCCGCCCGAGAAGCCTTCGTTGACTCCGCGGGAGAGCATGCTTTCCTCCATGCGCATCAGCCGCATCTTGTCCTTCACCAGCGCCAGGAACTCGAACGCATCGACCTCGTCGAGTCCGCGGTGCTTGCGTGCGGCGTTCACCGCCGCCTTGAGCAGATACACGTTGTTGACGCCCGGAATCTCCACCGGATACTGGAAGCCCAGGAACACGCCCTCGCGCGCCCGCTCCTCGGGCGCGAGCGCGAGCAGGTCGCGGCCCTGGAAGGTCACTGAGCCGGCGGTGATCTCGTACCCCGGCCGTCCCGCCAGCACGTTCGCGAGCGTGCTCTTGCCGGAGCCATTGGGTCCCATGACGGCATGCACCTCGCCGGTCGGAACCGAAAGCGTCAGTCCTTTGAGGATCTCCTTGCCGTCCACCGTAACGTGGAGGTCGTCGATTTTCAGCATGTCGCTCACTTTCTAACCCACCGCGCCTTCGAGGCTCACGGCCAGGAGGTTCTGCGCCTCGACCGCGAACTCCATCGGGAGCTCCTTGAAAACGGACTTGCAGAAGCCGCTGACGATCAGGTTGACGGCATCCTCCGGCGCAATGCCGCGCGAGAGGCAGTAGAAGAGCTCGTCCTCGCTGATCTTCGAGGTGCTCGCCTCATGCTCCACGGTTGCCGAGGGGTTTTTGACCTCGACGTAAGGGAAGGTGTGCGCGCCGCACCTGCCGCCCATGAGGAGCGAGTCGCACTGCGTGAAATTGCGCGCGCCGTGGGCGCTCGGCAGGATCTTCACCAGGCCGCGGTAGGTGTTCTGTCCGTGGCCTGCGGAGATGCCCTTGGAGATGATGGTGCTGTGCGTGTCCCGGCCGATGTGGATCATCTTCGTGCCGGTATCCGCCTGCTGGCGGTTGTTGACCGTAGCGACGGAGTAGAACTCGCCGCTCGAGCCGTCACCGCGCAGCACGCAGCTCGGATACTTCCAGGTGATCGCCGATCCCGTCTCCACCTGGGTCCAGGAGATGTGGGAGTTCCTGCCCCGGCATTCGCCACGCTTGGTGACGAAGTTGTAAATGCCGCCTTTGCCCTCGGCATCGCCCGGATACCAGTTCTGCACCGTGGAGTACTTGATGAAGGCTTCGTCCAGGGCGATGAGCTCCACTACCGCGGCGTGGAGCTGATTCTCGTCACGCATGGGTGCACTGCAGCCCTCAAGGTATGACACGTACGCACCCTCATCCGCGATGATCAGTGTGCGCTCGAACTGCCCCGTCTTCGCAGCGTTGATGCGGAAGTACGTCGACAGCTCCATCGGGCAGCGCACGCCCTTCGGCACGTAGACGAAGGAGCCGTCGGAGAACACTGCGGAGTTCAACGACGCGAAGAAGTTGTCCGTGTAGGGAACGACGCTGCCGAGATACCGCTCGAGGAGCTGCGGATGCTTCTGCACCGCCTCCGAGAACGGGCAGAAAATCACACCGGCCTCGTTGAGGCGCTCCTTGAAGGTGGTCGCGACGGAGACGCTGTCGAACACGGCATCCACCGCCACGCCGGCGAGGCGGGCGCGCTCGTGCAGCGGTACTCCGATCTTCTCGTAAGTCTCGAGGAGCTTCGGATCGACCTCGGCGAGGCTCTTCGGTCCGTCCTTCTTCGCCTTCGGCGCGGAGTAGTAGGAGATCGCCTGATAGTCGATCGGCGGGTAGGCGGTGTGCGACCAGTGCGGCTCACTCATCGTGAGCCAGTGCCGTAGCGCCTTCAGGCGCCACTCCGTGAGGAAGGCCGGCTCGCCCTTCTTGCGGGAGATGAGCCGCACCACGTCCTCGTCCAGCCCCGGGGGGACCGTATCGGCGTCGATGTCGGTGATGAACCCGTGCTTGTAGCCGCGGGCGATCAGGCTTTCCAGCTGTTTTGCGGACTCACTCATAGTTCGGTTCAGGAGCGTACGGGCGCGCGCGAGGCGGCCGCCTTCATGTCGCGCTCGAGGGCCGGCAGCGTCACCTGCGTGGGATCGATGCCGGCAAGCTGAGCGAGGCTGACGTCATACAGTGAGCGCCGGATGGCGAGGTTCAGCCGCTGCCACACCCGTCCCACCCGGCAGGTCTCCTCGATATCGCACTGGCCCGCCCCAGCCGAGCAGTCCGTGAGCGCCACGGGCCCCTCCATGGCATCGAGAATGGCGGCGGCGCTGATCTCGGTCGCGGGCCGGGCGAGCTGGTAGCCGCCGTGCAGTCCCAGAGTCGAGGCCACGAGGCCGGCCCGCTGCAACTGCTTCAGCAGCTTGCTCACCGTCGGCGCCGCAATGTGGGACTGCTCCGCCAGCGCTGCGGCGGTCTGTACGCGGGTCGGCTGCTCGGCGAGCACCGCGAGGAGCACGGTGGCGTAGTCTGTGAGTCGGCTGATACGGACCATAGGTGTGAGCCCAAGAGGGGTCTGCAAAGTAGGACTATTTTAGTACTGATTGCCCAAGGAGCCAAGCGCCGCCTCATGGGCTGCTGTAGCCTGCGCAGCCACGACACCATCGGTTGCCTTGCGCTGCAGCGCTATTTGGTATCCTTGCGACTTCCATTCACGCGAACGACCGGGGGCGGACGTCGGCGGCACGTTTGACGTGCGCTCGGCCGGCCCCGCCATTGCTGGAGGAAATAACGATGAACCGCAATGAGCTCGCCCGCATCGCCCAAGCCATGGTCGCCAAGGGCAAGGGGCTCCTGGCCGCGGATGAGAGCGGTGGCACCATTCGTAAGCGCTTCGACGCCATCCGCCTCGACTCCACCGAGGAGCACCGCCGCAGCTACCGGGAGATGCTCTTCACCGCCCCGGGTGCCGCGGAAGCCATCAGCGGCGTCATCCTCTACGACGAGACCATCCGGCAGAAGACGGGCGATGGCGTACCGTTCCCGCAGTATCTGACGCAGCATGGGATGATCCCCGGCATCAAGGTCGACCTCGGCGCGAAGCCCCTTGCCGGCTTCCCCGGCGACACCATCACGGAGGGGCTCGACGGCCTGCGCGAGCGGTTCGTCGAGTACCGCTCGCTCGGGGCACGCTTCTCGAAATGGCGTGCGGTCATCGACATCGGCGACGGCATTCCGAGCCCGTTCGCCATCGAGGCCAACGCACACGCGCTTGCCCGTTATGCAGCGCTGGCTCAGGAAAACGATATCGTACCGATCGTGGAGCCGGAAGTGCTCATGGATGGGGCGCACTCGATCGACCGCTGCGAGGAAGTGACCAACGCCACGCTGAACGCCGTTTTCGACCAGCTCTTCGCGCATCGCATCTATCTCGAGGGCATGGTCCTCAAGCCCAACATGGTCATCTCCGGCAAGAAAGCCTCGAAT
>Ga0335073_10008510_pt1 | contig 14402 bp, 16 predicted proteins | sample Lox_Sample_22_FD_207093 | JGI IMG/M metagenome (GOLD analysis project Ga0335073, IMG submission 207093) | Soil microbial communities from Loxahatchee National Wildlife Refuge, Florida, United States - Lox_Sample_2.2 | ecosystem: Environmental > Terrestrial > Soil > Wetlands | place: USA... | reverse complement strand
GCGGGCTCGGCCCGGCCGCCGCTCCGGTATCGAACCCGATCTCCTCGACCACCGTCCAGGGAGCTCCCGAGACCGCGGACCAGTCGAACTCCGGCCAACAGTGCCTGACGACCGGGGTCGGATGCCCTGCCTCCGCGGGACCCGCGAGCGTTCGGGGGCTTCTCGGCGAGTTCGCCGTGGCCGGGGTCATCGTCGTCGTCCTCGCCGTGATCGCGATCACCCTCATCGCCGAACGCCGTCGCGTGCCGCCGCCGGTCTATCCGAACGCGACCCTCTACCCGCCCGGCGCCCGCGCGTCGATCCCGAGGACCGGCACGCCCGAGGCGCCGGCCGATGTCCCCGCCGAGGACGATCCTCTCGACCATCTTTGGTAGGTCGGTCGCTCCGGGCCGGGCCGCCGGACTCGGCCGGAGCCCACCGATCCTGCGCGCCTAGGTCGGGGCGCGGGCCCGCGGCGACGAGGGGGATACCACGGGGTATCGGAGAAGGGCGGCGATCCCCCCGAACGCTTTCTGCAGCATCTCCCCCTCCTCGCTCTCGGTCGAGATGAGGCGAACCTGGGCTCCCGAGGCCGCCGCCCGGCGGAAGAGGCTCTCGACATAATCCTCCGTCGAGGCTTCGGTGAGGGTCCGTTGCTGGCAATTCGGGCACGGGCCGTCGAGCAGCTTGTCGACCTCGGCGTCCGGCAGGGTTCGGACGAACTCCTTCCCGCACGCGGTGCACCGGAAGGTGACCCGCTGCTGGCGCAGTCCCTCGGAGATCAGCAGGGTGTCGATCGCCCCGAGCTCGAGGGCGTGGTTGACATCGTTCGGTCCGTACGCCGCGAGGCCGGTCTCCGCTTTCCGGATCTCGTTCAGGAGGCGCTGGACGACCTTCTTCTCCTCCGTGATCTCGAGTCCGTGGAGGGTCTGGGTCGCCTTCTCGACCAGCTCCTTCAGGCCGTACTCGTCGGTGTAGCCGGTATCGAACAGCGGTTGGACGACCTTCTGCTGCAGTTCGTAGTGCAGGTAGGCCTCCTTGTAGAAGTATTCCTTTGTCGCGCCCGGCCCGCCGAGCAGGATCCCCTTGATCGTGTCCTTGCGCGGCAGGTAGAGCTCGTTCGCCATCTCGCCGACCTTGACGAAGAACTCGTGGGCCGCGTGCTCGATCAGGCGCTCGAACCGGTGCGCCGACTGCCCTCCGCGGCCGTGCTTGCTCGGGACGAGCGACTGCTTGTTCCGCAGCACCTCGACCCGCTTGCCGCGCAGGAGGCCGAGCGTCGCCTCCGCCCGGTCCATCACGATGAGACCCCAGGTGTCCGGCTCGTGGACCATCGCGAGCAGCGGGTCGAGGAAGAACGTCGAATCGCACCGGTAGAGGTAGGTGTTGAGCGGCTCGGGCGGCTCGACGATGAAGGTGACGGGCTCGGACTTGTCGGCGCCGATCGCCTTGCTCCCCACGAAGAACGCGACCCCGTTCGCCGGCGGCTCCTTGAACTGGCGCACGCGGCCCATGAGCGACTCGATCGCCCACATCACGTTCTTGCGGGTCGTGCGGCTCTTGATGTTGGAGCTCTGCGCGTACTCGTTCCGCAGGTAGGCCATGACGTCCGAGACCTGCTTGCCCGGCGAAACGTAGAGCGAGATGAGCTCGGTCGCGCGACCCTTGCACGCGGCGATCTCGTCGAGCTTGCGCTGGAACGAGTACCGGGCGAGCTGCAGGTCGGCCGCGGGGACGCTCATGCGCCCTCGCCTACGCGACGGGGTCTAAATCTCTCGGGGGGGGCCCTTGGGAGCGCGTCGGCCGCCCCCGGGCGGCGACGCCCGTCCCCCGGGCGGCGGAGTCAGAGCAGCTTACGGATGTGCTCGTCGATGACCTCTTCGGGGTAAGCCCCGACGATCCGGTCGACGAGCTTTCCCTGCTTGTAGAACAGGAGGGTCGGGATGCTCATGATCCCGAGGGCACCGGCCTTCTCCCCGTTGTCGTCGGAGTTCATCTTCCCGAAGGCGACCTTGCCCTTGTACCGCTCGCTGAGGCGGTCGACGATCGGGGAGACCATCCGGCACGGTCCGCACCAGGGGGCCCACACGTCGATGACGACCGCGCCGTTCTCCTGGGCGAATTTGTCGTAATTGCTCCCGCCGACCTCCTGTACCGACATAACGAGCGTCTCCAACTCCCTCGAACCTCCCGCCCTATAAAGTTCCTCACTTTCGCCGACTTCAGCGGGCGACGGCGAGGGACCCCGCCGGCGCCGTTCGGCCACGGTTTTCCACCCGCTGCCGAACAGATTTAGTAGCGTCGAGCCCTTGCCGGTGCGTGGCATTATCTCCCGGATCGGGAGGCGCGCGCGATCCTCGGCCCGGGCCCGGAGCCTTGGTCGGCGACGCCGTTCCCTATGTCGATCGGACCGGCCCCCGGCCGGCCGTCGTCTCTCCTGCGGCGCGCAACGCGATCCGGCACCGGATGCTCCTCTTCCGACAGGCGTCGCTCGACCGGATCGGGCGTCTCACGGACGCGACGCCCGCGGAGCTGCAACGGTTCCGGCGCGAGCTCAAGGAGAGCGCGCTCCCGGACCTCCTGTTGCAACGGGGGGCCGGCGTCGCGTTCACGCGCGAACTGCCCCAGGGCGCGCTCCTCTACCTCATCGTCCGCGCCGCGCGCCCCCGGCGCGTCGTCGAGACGGGAGTGCGCCCCGGCTACTCGACGGCCTGGATCCTCGCCGCCCTCGATGCGAACGGGGCGGGGGAGTTGACGTCCCTGGGGCCGGGCCCGACGAACGGCCGGTCGACGGGGGTCCGGGACGTGGGCGTGGGCCAGTTCGTCGCGCCGTCGCTGCGTTCGCGCTGGACGCTCGCCCTCGGGAACTCCGAGGAGCGATTGCGGGAGATCCTGGCCCACTCCTCCGGGGTCGACCTCTTCTTCTACGACAACGGACCCGACGTTGCGCGCGCCCGCTTCGAGCTGCGGGCCGCGTGGGAGGCGCTCTCGGGTCCCGGCATCCTCCTGGCCCACCACGTCGACGCGAACACGGCCTGGAGCGACTTCTGCCGGGCGCAGGGCGTCCCGCCCCAGCTCCTCGACCCCGGTCCGCCGCCGCTGGGGGCGCTGCGGCTCCGCCGGTAGGTCGGGACCGGCCGCGCGGTCAGCGCTCGAGCTCTTCGACCAGGTGGATCGTCGCCGGCAGGATCAGCTTCTCGATCGCGGTGCGGACCGCCCGCTCGCTGCCCGGGAGGGCGTAGACCGGCTTTCCGTGCAGCACGAAGAGCGACGCCCGGCTGATCATCGCGAGCGGCCCCACCTCGGCGAAGCTCAACGACCGGTAGAGCTCGCCGAACCCCTCGAGCTTGCGGCCGCCCATCGCCTCGAGCGCGTTGACCGTCAGGTCCCGGGAACTCGCCCCCGTCCCACCGACCGTGATCACGCCTTCGACCGACGGCTCGGCGAGCCAGGGCTCGAGCTTCTCCCGCACGTCGGCGATCGAGTTCGCCACGAGGGCGTAGTGCAGGACCTTGTGGCCAGCTTTCGCCACGAGGTCGCGCGCGAGATGGCCGGACGGGTCGTCGCTCTCGGTATGCGTGTCCGAGACCGAGAGGACGGCGAACCCCAGGACGCGTTCTCCTCCGAGGTGGTGGCGGCTCGCGGCGTTCGTGGGAGCGTGCGATTCGGTCATGGTGCCTCTCTCCCGCTCTTTCGCTTCGTTTCCACGCGGACCGGGCCGAGCGAAGTCGTCGGATAGAGGCCCCGCGCATCCTTCTCGAGGTACTTGACCATGTCCCATACGGTCAGGAGCGCCACGCTCGCGCCCACGAGCGCTTCCATCTCGACCCCGGTGCGGTCGACGGTGCTCGCCTCGGCGCGGACCCGGACCCCTCGCGTCGAGACGCGCAGGGTCACGCCGCTATGGGTCAGCGCGACCGAGTGACAGTGGGGGATCAGCTCGGGCGTGCGCTTCATCGCGAGAAGCCCCGCGAGCTCCCCGACCGCGATCGGATCGCCCTTCTCGACCCCGTGACGCCGGATGGCGCGGCGCGTGGCGGCGCGCAGGGCGATCTCTCCCACGGCCACGGCCCGTCGGTGGACCCGGGGCTTCTCGCCCACATCGCGTTGCTGGACCATCGCTCCCCTCACGCGCCGGCCGGGCGCCCCGCCGCGAGATGGGCGAGGACCGCCTCGAGCTGGATCCGGTCCGACGCTCCCTGGGCGAGCCGGAAGTCGACCTCGCCCAGGTACTCGAGCAGCCGGACCTTCTCCCGTGCCGGCAGCACGGCCTCGGAGATATCGGGCAGGTAACTGTGGATGGCGCGCAGGATCTCCTCCCCGGAGGCGCCGCGGTCGGTGAAGAGCCGGTAAAGCCGGTCGCGGGCCTCGAGGAAGCTACCGGTCAGGGCGGCGCCGAGCATCCCCTCGACCTCGCGGCGGAGCGGCACCGTCGCGTACTCCTTGACGGTCTCCGCCGTCACGGAGTCGGCGCGCGTCGCGGTGAGCTGGAGGAGGTTGATCGCCCGACGCATGTCGCCCGAGCTGGCGGCGAGGATCGTCTCCATCGCTTCGGCGGAGACCTTCTTGCCTTCCCCTTTGGCGACCCGTTCGACCTGCTGGCGGACCGCGTCGGTCGTGTACGCCCGGAACCGGAAGACCGCGCATCGGGACTGGATCGGGTCGATGATCCGGGAGGAGTAGTTGCACGAGAGGACGAACCGGCACGAGCCCGAGTACCGCTCCATCATGCGGCGCAGCGACGCCTGCGCCTCCGAGGTCAGGTTGTCCGCTTCGTCGAGGAAGAGGATCTTGAACCCCACGGTGCCGAACGGCGAGGTGCGGGCGTACTCCTTCATCGTCGTGCGGACCGTGTCGATCCCCCGCTGGTCGCTGGCGTTCAGCTCGAGGAAGTTCTGCCGCCACTCCGCGCCGAACAGGTCCCGTGCGAGCGCGAGGGCCGCGGTCGTCTTGCCGGTACCCGGGGGTCCCGCGAACAAGAGGTGGGGCATCGACCGGTGTTCCGCGTAGGACCGCAGGAGCGGGACGATCGCCTCGTGGCCGACCATCTCGGCGAGGGACGTCGGGCGGTACTTCTCGACCCAGACCGCCTCGCCGGTTTTCTCCGCCATTCCGCTCCCACGGCCGCTTTGCGGGCCGCCTACTTACGGTTTCCCGCGACCGCGGCGGTGCGGTCCGGACCCGTCTCGGCTGCGAGGCGGCGCACCAGCTCCCGCTCGTCCGTCCGGTGCCGGCGCAGCGATTCTGCAAAGACCCGCCCGTACTGGCCGAGCGCCTGACGGTGACCTCCGTGGTCCTCGTGTTCCACGATCGAGAAGAACCACTCGAGCTGTTCGACCGAGGTCCGGAACCACACGTGGTCGGCCGCGAGGATCCGAACGAGGGTCGCGTCGTCGGAAGTCCGGGGGCGGAGCGCGGCGAGGAGCGGGTCCTCGAGCCGGCCGTGGAGACCGACCGCGGTGACGACGACCTCGACCCACCGTCGTATCTCCTCGAGAGGGTACTCCTCGAGGAGAACCAGCCGATAGCTCGCCGATTCGAACCACTCGACGAGGCGGTCGAACTCCGCGGGGGGCCGCCGTAAGTCGACGGTCGGCCGGGGGAAGGTCATCGCACCGAACGGGAGCGCACGGGGAAATCGATTGCCCCGGCCGGGACACCCGCTCGGTGCTCACCGCTCGTGAGCGGCGCCGGTGCGCTCCGACCTTGATAGAGAACCTCTTCCTCTCCTCCGATGAACGCGCTGACGTACCGCCCCGCGACCGAGTCCGCCGTATTGAGCCGAACGAACGGGATCACCACCCAGCCCCTGCGGACCGACCCGTCCCTCCGCGGCGGGTCGAGCACGGGAGAAGGCGGACGAGGGCGCTCGCACCGCCCCACCGAGGAACTGGTCCGGGGATTCTGAACCCTCCGGGTGGAGCGACAAATACGAGGGGAGTCTGTCCTGCGCGTGTCGCACTGGCCAGCGAATCTGCGCGAGGGTCTCGAGACGATCCACGGCGCCCGGATCTATTGGAAGAGCGTCGGGGAGCCCGGGCCGGCGGGAACCGTCGTAGTACTGCACGGCGGGCCCGGAGCGACCCATGACTACCTCCTTCCGTTCGTCGACCTCGCGCCCTTGGGCTTCCGGGTGGTCTTCTACGACCAGGTAGGGTGCGGACGCTCCGACCTCGCCCCGCATCCGCGGGACTACACCGTAGCGCGGGACGTGGCCGACCTCGAGGAGCTTCGCCGCGCGTTGGCCCTCGGTCCCATCCACCTCGTCGGTTCGAGCTACGGCGGCCTGCTCGCGATCGCCTACGCCCTCGCTCACCCGGCGCATCTCAAGACCCTGGTGAGCGCGAGCGGACTCGCGGACGTCCCGCTCACCGTGCGCGAGATGCAGCGGTTGAAACGGGAGCTCCCTCCCGCGATCCGGGACGTGCTCGAGCGCCACGAAGCGCGGGGAGAGTACCAGCACCCCGACTACCTCGCCGCCGTCCAGGAGTACTACCGACGGCACTTGTGCCGCCTTTGGCCGTGGCCCGAGGAGTTCACCTACTCTCTCGAGCACCTCAGCCTCCCGAAGTACGGTACCATGAACGGCCCGAACGAGTTCACCATCCTCGGGACGATCCGCGACTTCGACGTCACGGACCGCCTCGGGGAGATCCGACTCCCGACCCTCGTCACGGCGGGCCGGTACGACGAGATCACCCCCACCGTCGCCCGGTCGATTCACGACCACATCGCCGGGTCCGAGCTCGCCCTCTTTGAGGAGAGCTCCCACGTCGCGTTCTGGGAGGAACGGGAGCGGTACCTGCGGACGGTGGGGGACTTCCTTCGGCGGTACCCGTAACCGGTTGTCCCGGGGGGTCTTCGGACGCGGGGCTCACATCGCCGACGGCGGGACGGGGGACCGGAGCGCGGGGCCCCCGGCCCGTCGGTCCAGGGTTCGTCCGAGTCGATAGAGAAGATAGGCAAAGACGGCGCTCACGCCCAGGATCCCCGGGATGCTGAACTCGAGGATCCCGTCAAAGACGAAGAGGATCGACATCATCCCGACCGCGAAGTAGTACTTGGACCGGTCGAGGTCGACCTGGCCCACGCGACGGAGCACGACGCCGAGGGCGGCAAGGTCCGCGACGACCAGGACCGCGGCCGCCGCCAAGGCCGGCAGGGCCCGGGATCCGGCGAGGAGGAGGACCGCGAACCATGCATCGAATCCGAGCGTCCCCGCGAGCACGAGCCCGAGCTTCCCGAGGCGTCGCGCTCCCGGCCGCACCGAGAGGAGGTCCGCCGGGACCCACACGGCGAGCGCGAGGAGCACCGCGACCACCGCGAGGAAGAACCCGAGGGCGCCCGGCGTGGGGCCGTGACCGACGACGAGGGAGAAGAGGACCACCACGAAGAGATAGACGAAGGCGACCAGCCCCACGAGCCCCCGGTCGAGCCATCGGGCGTCCTTCGCCTCCGGATACCAGAGCTGGGTGAGCAGGATCGGCAGCGCGATCGAGTACGTGGCGTGGAACACCGTGAGGCCGAGGGCCCAGAGCCAGTTCACTCCGAACAGGTGGCCGTACGACCCCAGGACTCCCACCGGGGCGCCCGAAGTCTCGAAGAACGTGTGGACGGCGAGCCCCTCCTCGGCGATGCCGTAGGCCGCGCCGAGCAGGAGGATCGACGCCCATCCCTTGCGGAAGTACACGGCAAACTCGCGGATGAGCAGCGCCCCGGTGCCGTACAGGCCCACGATCCCGAGGAACTGGATCGCGAAGAGCGGAGGGTCGAAGAAGAGCGTGGTGATCGGGGTGGAACCGGTCAGGAGCTCGGGGATCGACGGGGCGAGGAGCAGGAGGGCGAGGACCGGCCATCGCGGTCGGACGAGCAGTCGCACGGACGGGTGTCGGCGGAGCCCCTACATGAAACGTCGGTCGGAGGCCGCCTCGCGCGGGTTATATCGGGTCCCGACCTCGGTCCGACCCGAACGCCATGCGAGAGCTCCTGGCCCACGTGCAGTTCCGCGGGACGATCCGCGAACGCTCGGTCGAGCCGTACCTGCGGCTCCTGAAAGCGCTCCGCTCCCGCCGCCGCGTCCGCGGAGTGCTCCTTGACCTTTCGAGCGGGGGCGGGGAATCGATCGCCTCGCTCGACTTCTACCTCGGGGTGAAGCGCCTCAATCAGGTGAAGCCGGTCTTCGTGTCGATCGGCTCGGTCGGAGCCTCGGGCGCGTACATGGCCGCGCTCGGGGGGCGGAAGGTTTTCGCCTACCCCGAATCGACGGTCGGCTCCATCGGGGTCATCTACGCTCACTTCGCGGTCCGGGAGCTGGCGCGCCGCCTCGGGATCTCGGTCGAGCTCCTGCACGCCGGGGTCCACAAGGACGCGTTCCAGGGGTACCGGCCCCTGACCGAGGAGGAACGCGCGAAGCTCCAGGCGATCACGCAGGAATCCTACGAAGGGTTCGTCGAGCTCGTGGCGCGCGAACGCCACCGGCCGGTCGACGAGATCCGTGCGCTCGCCACCGGAGAGTTCTGGACCGGACAGCGGGCCCTCCAGCTCGGGCTCGTCGATGCGCTCGCGGACCGAGAGGCCGTGCTCGAGGAGCTCGCGGCCGCGACCGGGGTCCCTTCGCGCAAGACGGTCCGGGTCGCGCCCCCGAGGGCGCTGATCGACCGGATCCTCAACGGCGGGTCGAACAGCGTCGGCGGGGGGCTCTTCGGGCGGTTCCACGACGCGCTCGAGGACTCGGTCTTCGACCTCGGCGGTTTCTCGCTGCGCCGATGAGCTCTCGGCCCCCGTGAGGCATTAAATAGGGCCGCTACGGTCGGAGGGGTGCGATGCCCGAACAGAAACAGCGGGGATTCTCGAGCGCGGCGGGGCTCATCCAGTACTACGACATGGAAGAGACCCGGGCGCTGAAGATCAACCCGTACATCGTCATCGGCCTCGGACTCGGGGCGGCGGTGTTCGTTTCGATCCTGAACTGGCGTCCGATCTAGCGCCCCTACGCCGGGACCATCGGCCGCGGGGGAGCCGCGGGGCCCTGACCCGGGAGGAATCTTCCTTCCCGGCTTCGTCCCAGAAGGAAGACCTTCGAATCCGGTGATTCGTCGAGGACGAGGTAGCCGGTCCGCCGCGCGAGCCGGTGCGCGAAGGCGCCGATCTCCCCGTGCGTCGGCACGTGGTCCCGACCGAGGCGCTGGCGGGACTTTCCCATGTAGACGTAGCCCTTCGGTTCGATGAAGTCCGGACGCGCGAGCTCGTCGAGCGAGGCATAGTCGTCGACCCAGCCGAGGTTCCACCCCTTGACGAGCGTGTGCCGGACGACCCGGCGCGTCTTCAGGTCCCGCACGATCGAGAGCGACTCCCGCAACCGCGCGAACGCGTCCTCGTACGCGGGCAGGGTCAGGCGGCGGAACACCTCGGGGTTCGGCCCCGTGACGGAGACGTAGAGCTGGGTCGGCAGCGGGTCGAGCGCGCGCAGCGCATCGGGGTTCGTTCCGTTCGTCACGAGAAAGGTCGTGATCCCCCGCTCGTGGCAGAGCGCGAGGAACCGGTTCATCTTCGGGTAGAGGGTCGGCTCGCCGGTCAGGCTGATCGCGATGTGCTTCGGTCGCTGGGACTCCTCCCAGCGTCCGAGCTCGACCGCGGGGTCCCCCTTGAATCCCGAGAGGATCCGCCGCTGGGCGTCGATCGACCGGTCGAGGAGCGATTCCGGGTCGTCGTACTCGGGCATCACGGCGTCGTTCTCCCATCCCTGGTTGCGCCAGCAGAAGCGGCAGTGGAGGTTGCACGAGTCGATCGCGGGGGACATCTGAAGGCAGCGGTGGCTCTCGATCCCGTAGAACTGGCCCTTGTAGCAGTCGCGGCCCCGCACGATGGACTCGCGGGTCCAGTAGCACATCTTGACGGCGCTGTGCTTGCCCACGAGCTGGTAGCCCTGGCCCGCGAGCTCGTTCGAGAGGTCCTGGTCGCCCATCGACGGGCCTCTCGACCGAGGTTCGACCCATAAGGTTTTGGAAAGTGCCCGGCTCGGCGACCCCTCTCGGGGAGGGAGCGTCGGTGGACCGCAACGTACGTTGGCTCGGCTTCGGCGCGGTCGTCCGCGCCACCGGGGTGAGCCTGGTCCTGCCGTTCCTCGTCCTCTACCTTCGGAACGTCCTCGACGTGGGGTACGCCGAGATCGGCCTCCTGGTCGCCCTCACGGGCGTGACTCCGCTGCTGATCGTCCCGTTCTCGGGACTCCTCACCGACCGCATCGGGCGGCGCCGGGTGTTCCTCTCGGCCCTGGTCGCGGAGGCCGCGTCGATCCTCGGGCTCTCGGAGGCGATGCGCGGGCACACGCTCGTGGGCGTTCTCGTCCTCGCCACCGCCGTCCAGGTCGTCGGGACGATCGCCGGCCCGGCGATCTCCGCGTACGTCGCGGATTTCGCGCAGGGGTCGGACCGGACGATGGGCTACACGTGGGTCCGGATCGGCTGGAACGTCGGGTTCACGGTCGGGGTGTTCGCCGGCGGAGTGCTCATCGGCTTCGTGGGGTTCGTCGAGGTCGCGCTCGTCGCGGGCGCCGTGCTGCTCGTCTCGACCGGGTTCCTCGCGCTCTTTCTCGACCCGTCCCCGTACGACCTCCGACGGGCCGATACTTCGTCGCCGGCCGGCCCGGGAGCGGGCGGGCCCCGCGGCGGGTCGATCCGGGGCAGCCTGAAGCTTCTCGCCCGCGACCGCCCCTTCCTCGCGATGTGCGGGGCCGTGGCCCTCGCCGAGCTCACCGTCGGGCAGTGGGGGACGATCTTCCCGCTCTACGTCAACACCGTCCTCGGCATCCCGTATGCGATCCTCGGGGCCGGACTCGCCCTGAACGGCCTCGTGGTCGTCTTCGGACAGGCGCCGATCACGCAGGCGTCCCTCGGCCACCGGCACACCTCGCTCTTCCTGCTCGGCCTGGTCGGTTACGCCGCCGGGTTCCTCCTGTTCGGGGTCGTCGGGGAGTGGTCGCTGGCCCTCGTCCCGATGTTCTTCGTGGTCGTGTTCGTCCTCACGATCGGCGAGAACCTCGGGTCGATCCCGAGCAACACGTTGCCCTCGAACCTCGCGCCCCCCACCGAGATCGGGGCCTACAACGGGGTCTTCTTCGCGATCGTCGGGCTCGGGCAGCTCCTGGCCCCCGCCCTGGGAGGGGCCGTGATCGCGGCCAGCACGAGCCCCCTCGTGGTCTGGTCGATCCTCGTCGCCCCGTCCCTGCCGGCCGGTGCGATCCTCGCGCTCTACGTCACGCCGCGCTTGCGCGCCGACGCCAACCGGGCCTGATCGGTCGGGCCGAAGCGAGGGCTACGTGAACTCTTCCCGCTCGAAGAACACGAGGCCCCCGAGCGTGGTCAGGACGAAGTAGCCGAGCATCACGGCGATCCCCTCGAAGTAGGTCGGATTGTAGGTCGTTCCGGTGAACGGATTGTGCACGACGTGCGCCGGCACTCCCGTGAGCGGGTAGGCGATCACCTGGTTCGCGTACGACAGGAGGAACCACGGTTCCGTCCCGGTGAGACCGATCACGACATCCTGGATGATCGTGAACCCGAAAAGGAACATCACCGCGACGACCAGCACCGCGTAGAGGCTCGTCTTGAACAACGAGCTGAACAGGAAGACGAAGCCCATGAGCGCGAGCAGGTACAGAAGGGCCAGTGCGATCGAGGCCAGGAGCTGACCGACATCGTTGAAGGCGCCCCCTCCGAGATAGTAGACCGCATTGCCGAGGACGATCGCCAGATAGACGAGGATCGAGACGATCGACGCCATCAGGACCGCGAGGTACTTGCCCGCGTAGACGGTCATCCGCTTCACGGGCAGGCCCATCAGGAAGTAGCCGGTCTTGTTCTGGAACTCGCCCGCGATCGCATCGCCCCCGAAGATGATCCCGGCGAACAGGATGAGGAACGTCGCTCCGCCCGCCCACAGGCCGCCGTAGAAGTTGTTGGCGTTGTCGATCAGACCGGCGGGCCGGAAGTAGGCGACGAGCGTCGTGAGGATCGCTCCGACGACCGCGACGATCGAGATCATGAGGACGAACCGGCGCGAGCGCAGGTAATCGCGGAACTGGTACCGGGAGAGGACCACGGCCTGGCGCCAGGTCCCGGGAACGGAACCGAGGGTGCCGTCCGGACCGGGAAGCGTGCTCCCCGTGCCGGCCGCGGCGGGGAGGGAGACGCTCATGCATCCCCCACGGAGATCTCCCGCAGGTAGACCTCCTCGAGCGCGCTCCGCGATTCCCGGAAGTTGACGAGGCCGAGCTCGAGGGCCGCGAGTTTCTGGAGCAGGCGCGCCTGCTCGGCCGGGCCCCCTTTGACCTGGAGCGTCACCCGCTTCGGGTCGAGACGCGACCACCCCGCGACCTCGGGCAGCGAGGCGATCGGACCGGCGAGCGTCGGGTCGTCGACCGGTGTGACGAACTCGGCCTCGACCGCCCGGACGCCGCCGCCGAGCCGGCTCGCCACGTTCGCGAGCTGGTCGTAGAACAGTAGCTTCCCCCGGTCGATGAGCGCGACCTCGTCGCACACGTCGACGACCTCGCTCAGGATGTGGCTGCTCATGAAGATCAGACGCCGCTCGTGCTTGAGCCCCCGGACGATGTTCCGCACCTCGGCCATCCCGCGGGGGTCGAGGCCGGTGCTCGGCTCGTCGAGGATCACGACCTCGGGGTCGGAGAGGAGCGAGGCCGCGATGTTCACGCGCTGCTTCATCCCCTTCGAAAAGCGGCCGACCTTCTGGTCGACCCACTCGGACATCTTGACCTCCTCCACGACCTCGGCGGTCCGCGAGCGGATCTCCTCGGGCCGCATCCCGCGCAGCGCCCCGCTCATCTCGAGCGCCTCGCGCGGGGTCAGGGACGGATAGATCTCCGGGGTCTCGATCAGGTCGCCGCAGACGGAGAGCGCCCGCTTCCGGTCCTTCTGGACCGAAACGCCGTTGATGAACGTCTCGCCCTCGGAGGGGAAGATCAGGTCGGTGAACATCTTCAGCGTCGTCGTCTTGCCGGCGCCGTTCGGTCCGAGGAACCCGACGCACTTCGCCCCGTCCAATTTGAGATTCAGATGATCGAGCGCGGTGAAGCCGCCGAACCGCTTCGTCAGCCCGACCGCTTCGAGACTCGGAGCCATGGCGTCTTCCGCCCGACGGTTGCCACGGAGGTTGAAAACCCTTCGGTACGGGTGAGCGACCGTCGCACGGGCCGGACCGCGCGGCGACGAAGTCCCGCCCCGGAGGGACGAAGGCCCTATCCGGCCGCCCCGGGGGCCGGACTCTCGTTCTGCATCAGCGCGAGGTAGGCGTCCTCGAGGACGAGCGACGCGCTCTGGTATGAGAGGACGGGACCGAGGCCCACGAGTCCGCGCAGGATCTCCGCCCTCGCCGAAACGGAACCGTCGAACGCGATGCGGAACCTCCGTTCCCCGACGACGCGGACCTCCCCGACCACCGAGCCGAGGGCCTGGATCCGGTCGATGGGCATCGGGGTGGCGAATTCGACCTCCACCGCGCGGGTGCGGAAGCGGGTCGCGACGTTCTCGACCGAGTCGCGCAGAAGGATCTGCCCTTCGTTGATGAAGATCACGTGGTCGCAGATCTCGGTGACCTCCTGCATCAGATGCGAGCTCATGAGGATCAGGTGGTCCTTCTTGAGCACGTTCAGAAGATTGCGGATGAGGATCCGTTCCTTCGGGTCGAGGCCGCTCGTCGGTTCGTCGAGGATGATCACGCGCGGGTCCCGGACGAGCGAGGCGGCGATCGAGACGCGCTGGCGTTGACCCTTCGACAGTCGGCCGCAACGGGCGTTGAGCGGCGGGAGCTCGAGCTTGGCGTTGAGCTCGTCGATCTCCCGTCCGATGCCCGCGGAGCGGCCCCCCCGGAACTCCGCGACCATCTCGATCGCCTCCGCGACGGTCTGCGACGGATACGGTTCGGGGCTCTCGATGATCGCTCCGACGTCGGCGAGCGCCTCCTTACGGTGCTCGATCACGTTGACGCCGTTGATCCTCGCGGTACCGGCCGAAGGCCGGAGGAGCCCCGTGAGGAGCTTGAGGGTCGTCGTCTTGCCGGCGCCGTTCGGGCCGAGGTACCCGATCGCCCCCGACCCCTCGTAGCGGAAGGTCGCCTCCTGGAGGGCCGGACGGCCCCGCAGGAAGTTCTTCGAGAGGCCCTGCACCTCGATGCTCGCGTCGGTCATCCCTTGAGCTCCTTGTAATGGTAGATCACGACGCTCAGGACCAGGGCGATGACGAAGTAGACCAGCATGATCACGATCCCTTCCCAGACGTATGGGGTCCAGGTGTGGAAGGTGAGTCCCCGCCGGCCCATCCCTTGGGTCACGGTCAGGTGGGGTTGGCTCTCAAAGACCAGGGCCACCGCCTGGCCCGCGTACAGGATGGAGAACCAGGGTTCGACCG
>Ga0335073_10008509_pt1 | contig 14402 bp, 11 predicted proteins | sample Lox_Sample_22_FD_207093 | JGI IMG/M metagenome (GOLD analysis project Ga0335073, IMG submission 207093) | Soil microbial communities from Loxahatchee National Wildlife Refuge, Florida, United States - Lox_Sample_2.2 | ecosystem: Environmental > Terrestrial > Soil > Wetlands | place: USA... | reverse complement strand
ATGATCATGTCGATGATGCTGCCCATCGTGCAGCTGGTGATCCTTGGGCACGCGTACGGCGGGCATATCCAGGGCGCCAAGGTTGCGGTGGTGGATCACGATCACGGACCGCAGGCGGTGAAGGTGCGCGAGGCTTTCGATTCGGTGGCGGCAAACATCGCGACATTCAAAACCATCAATTACGAAGATGAGACGCAGGCGAAAGAAGATGTGCGCACCGGCAAGGTGGATGCCGCGGTGATCATTCCCGCGCAGTATTCGCGGCGAGTGTATGCGCAGGATGCGCCGAAGATCGGGTTGGTAGTCGACAATTCTGACCAGGTGATGAGCGGGAGCATCGAGAGCGAGATGCAGTCGCTGGTGGATGCTCTGAATCAGCCTGTGATCCAGGATCGAGTTGTGAAAACAATAGCCCTTCAGATCGTGGAGCTGTATCCCTACGTCGAGTACATGAAGTACCTGCTGTCGGGCTCGATTGCGCTGGCGATGTACATCTCGGTGATGATCGGCGGCGGAATGCTGTATATCGACGACAAGGCGCGCGGCGTGCATGAGGGATACCTGGTAACGCCGATCAGCAAGCTGGAACTGGTGATGGGGCTGAACGTGGCCGGCGCGGTGAAGGCGGTGCTGTCGGGCATTTCGATTACAGTGATCGGATCGCTAATGGCCGGTCTAGGTGCGATCTTCCGGCCCGGCGCCGATATCAACCTGCTCCTGCTTATTCTGGGGACGTCGCTGGCCTTCAACGGAATGATGTTCCTGATGATGGTGAGGGTGGATGATCCGCTGGTGCCGCGCGCGATGTTCGGCGTGCTGAACACGCTGCTTTTCTTCCCCTCGGGCGCGATCTCACCGGTGGCGGCTTTTCCGAAGTGGCTGCGCGGAATTGCGATTGTCGATCCGTTTACATACGCCATTCACGGCTTCAAGGCAATTCTGCTGAAAGATGGCGGATTCGTGGCGATACGAGGCGACCTCTTGTACCTCTTCTTGTTTGGCATCGGGACGCTGCTGGTGGCGACGCCGTTATTCAAGAGGACGCTGTAGGCGAGGAACAGGGATTGGGGACCAGGGAATAGGGATTAGAAATCAGGTTTCCGGCGGCGAGAAAGTTAGTCCGGAATACGACGAGGCGGCTTACTCCTTGTGGGAGGGTGAGCCGCCTTGGCGTTTTGGAGAATAGCTTTCAGATCGTATTGCGGACGATGCTGCGCGACTGTTTCAAAACAGGACGATTGTCCCCCAAAGGTACTGTTACCATCCACTCTTGTGGGAATTGATCGCGTCAGAACCTCGGGTAACATCGAAATAACGGAAGAATCCCATGAGTGCTCATGTTGCACCTGCGACTGCAAATGACGCGATAGCCCGCCGCATTGCGGAAGTGACAATGCCAACTGGCCCCGAAGAGAAAGTGGCCAAAAGAGTTCCCCTCACGTGGGAAGAAGAGGAACTTGCGTTCTACGAGCCAAAGCGCTCCGTTGCTGTTGAGATCAAGCGGAAAGCGGATGCACGGGAAGCCTTGCTTCAGCACCAGAGTCCTTACCAGTGGAATGCGCTCTGCGAAGTGATCAAGATTCGTTGCGAGAGCATCAACTCCAAGGCTCACCGGACGGTTCTGCGCACCATGGCAACCGACCGGAATCGCTTCGAGGTTCGGCGCGAAGATGATGAGGGCTTTGCGGTACAGTTCGATCCTGAGAAGAGGAAGGTCACGTTCTCGGGCAAGCCACTGGGCTACGATCGCGATCACGAGCTGGTCGTTCAGTCCCAAGACAATGTGGATACGACCGCGTGGTTTTCATCGACGACTCTGACGACCGAACAGACCGACGATTTGTCGAAGGCGATGATCTCGGTACTGATGCGGTTTCAGCAATAGTCACAGATTTCAGTCTTCAGTTCTCAGTTTTTCAGCTCATCCCTGCGGGATCAGAAGCCAGCGCATCGGCATCCGTGATCGCCAGTATGCTTTTCGGGCGGCAACCCTATCGCCTACAATGATTTCTGAGATCATGGAAGAGGACCCCATGCCGCTGTCTGGTGAAGCCATTCGATTGATGAACTACATTGATGACGTTGCGGTGACGCTGCGTCGCATTCTGGCGCTTGTGCCCACACTCCCGGCCGAAGAACGAGTCCGAATCGCCGAGCATCTGGAGCAGGCGAAGCCGAATGCCGAGGACGTAGCCAGAGCCCTGAACGCGAAGTAATCCCAAGCCAATGCAAGTTGCAATTATTGGAGCCGGGCCACTGGGTCGGCGGCTCGCGCTGGCGTGCATGCGCGCCGGATTTACTGTGCGGCTCGAAGACGTGATGCCGGCTAATCTGCATCACGCCCAGGAGTATCTGCGCCAGCAGTTGGGTCCGTCGGCGATGCCGAGCGTAGGTTTTGTATCGACGATCGAAGAAGCGGTACGCGAGGCGGACCTCGCCATTGATTGCGTCCCGGATGAGCTGGAATCGAAGCTGGAGATTTTCTGCCTGCTCGATCGGATGGCGCCTCCACGAACTGTGCTGATGACGCCGACGAGGAATCTGTCGATTGCCGATCTCGCGTCTTGCACCTATCGCGCGGAGCAGTGCGTGGCGATCGTTGCCGATACGCGGGAGCTGGCTCTTGAGACGGACAGCGAATTGAGCCAGACCCACAGCCGCGCAGAGATCCTGTTGCGAATCCCGCCGCAGGCGAGCGAGACGACGCTTGAATCGGCGCGGAAGTTTTGGGAAGGCCTGGGGTTGTCGCCGCGCTTCGAGATCGATCAGGCGGCGTAAGATGCGGCACGCAATCTATTGCCCGAGGATCTGCTCGTAATACTTCACATACTTGGGAAGCACCAGCGAGGCACAGAAGCGTTTCTGCGCATCCTTGCGGGCGGCGTCGCGCATCGCTTCGAAGCGAGTGCGGTCCCTCAGCAGGCTCACGATGCCTGCCGCCATCTCGTCGACGGCGCCGACTGGGAACAGCAGGCCGGTTAGGCCGTCCTCAATCAGCTCGGGTACGCCGCCTACGCGGGTCGCGATTGCAGGCACCTTGCAGGCCATCGCTTCCAGTGCGGCGAGGCCGAAGGATTCGAGCGAACTGGGCATGATCATGAGGTCGGCCAAGGGAAGAAGCTCGTTCACGCGATCCTGCTTGCCGAGGAAGTGAACGCGATCGTTGATTTTCAGATCGTGAGCGAGGTACTCAGCTGCGGACCGGTCGGGACCGTCTCCGACGAGAATCAACTGAGCTGGCATTTCATGGACCACGCGCGAAAACACCTTCACGACGTCGACGACGCGCTTTACGGGACGGAAGTTTGATAGATGGATGAAGATGGCCTCGTCCGGTTGCGCAAATTCAGCGCGCGCCCTTTTGCGCTGTTCGTCATCCGTGATGGGAGTATAGACATCGCAATTGACGAAGTTCGGAATGACCTCGATGGGACGGGAGATTCCGAAATCGGCGACGGTCTTGTCCTTCAAGTAGGTAGAAATGCTGGTGACGCCGTCGCTTTCCTGGATGGAATAGCGGGTGATTGGCAAATAGCTGCGATCGAGGCCGACGAGGGTGATGTCGGTGCCATGCAGGGTTGTGACGAACGGCAAGCGTCGCCCGCGGGCAGCAAGCATTTGGCGCGCGAGCAGGGCGCTTACCGAATGCGGAATGGCGTAGTGGACGTGGAGAAGATCGAGATTGCAGAACTCCGCCACTTCGGCCATGCGCGAGGCCAGAGCCAAGTCGTATGGGGGAAATTCAAACAGCGGATAGCTGGAGACAGGGACTTCGTGATAAAAAATGCCGCCGTCGCGGCCGGTAAGCCGGAACGGTTGGGAATAGGAGATGAAGTGGACTTCGTGACCCGCTGCGGCAAGTTCAATACCGAGCTCGGTGGCGACAACTCCCGAGCCTCCGTAAGTGGGATAACAGGTGATGCCAATCCGCATTCGGCCGCCTTGTGCTCTTTCGACGACGATGATGAGAAAAAAAGCATAAATCTGCCAAATGGCAGGGTTATCCCATTTTCCAAAAGTTGTACGAGGTACCAAGTTCCATATTCAATCCTATAAGATGCCCAATTCGGTTGCAGGACGCTATTTCTGTCCCATAGATCGCCCCAGTCTTCGGCCTAGCATACGGTCACTTGTTACTGATTAGTGACTACCCCGGGGCTCAGTGAACACCAGCCTATTCGGACAACCGGAGACCGCAGGCACTTCCTTGCGTTGGATCTGGCCATTTGAGAATTCGCCTCTGATAAGAGGGTACTTCCCGGGATCAGAGCCGACGCACTCTCGCGGAACATCTCGGCCGGCCGGATGTAGCGCCGCAAAACACGACGCGAACGGTGCCGCGTGGTCTTAGCTATGGCGCGTGCCATAGAGCATGGACCGCAGCAGTTGTGTGGCCAAAGCGCTGGCAGCGATACCAAAGATCAGTCCGATCAGTGCCGGACGCAGCCCCTCGAAGAAAACAAGTCGCAGGAGATGTGATCGCTGCGCGCCCACGGCGATACGAAGACCGATATCCGGTGTCCGCTGCGTGGTCAGGTAGGAGAGCACTCCATATAGGCCGACGGCCGCCAAAAGAAGCGCCAGGGTGGCAAAGGCCAACACCAGAGTGGCTGCGAAACCCTGACTCGCCGAAGTTTTGCCCAGAATCTGGTCCATGGTCAGCGCGTTATAAACAGGTAGCTCCGGCTCGAGCGCCGAGAAATTCCGAACTGTCGTAGTCATCCTGCGATGATTATCTGCTTCTCGGAAGGAATCTTTTTCAGGGCCGCCTCATTGATCTTCAAGTGAGCCATCGCCATCTCCGGAGGCATGCGGCTGATCCAGTTATTAAGGGAGAAATCGATGACGCGCGGCGCTTTGAACATCTCAAGGAACAGAACATCGGTGTTTCCGGTGTTCTCGATGTAGTGTCCGGCTACCTGGGGAACGAACCCGACATCGTTTGCGTTGAAATCCATGGTCCGCGCTTTTCCGTCGGTCATCACAATGGTCATTCTGCCTGAGCCCTTCAGCCAGAACTGCCATTCGGAGGCGTTGGGGTGCCAATGAAGTTCGCGCATCGCGCCCGGCTTTAGTCGAACGATGCCGGAGGCGATGCTGGTGCTTACCGCGAAATTGGTTGAGTCAATGATGCGAATCTCTCCCCCCGCATTCTTGATTGTTGGCGGCATCGAGCCGGTCTTGAACGTGTATTGCTGCTGTGCGGCGACTTTCGGTCCTCCAATGGCAGCGCGGTCTGCTGCCAGGGATCCAGGTAAATTCGCTGAGAACATGTAGAGCTGCTTCCTGGGCAGCTTCGTGATGTCGCTCGAGGCGAGCCGGGTATTCTTCTGAAGTACCTCGGGCGGAACATGCGCGACGAATTCGGAGAGCAGGAAGGTGTTGTCCTCCGAAAACAGGCCCTCGCTGAAGACCAGCAGGAACTGGCAACCGTCGGGTCCCAGCCCCTGGATGGAATGGGGATACCCGGCTGGAAAGAACCAGAGATCCCCTTCGTTGACGTCGTCGAGGAACATGGTTCCATCGGGATTCATCACGCTTACACGGGCACTTCCATACTCCATGTAGGCCCATTCGTCTGCGGTGTGCCAGTGGAGTTCCCGGAAGCTTCCGGCGGTCAGCCGCATGTTTACGCCGGCAAGCTGGGTCGAAGATGGCAACTCGCGCTGAGTCACCTGGTGCGTCCAGCCTCCTTCTTCTACGCGTTTGCGTGCGAGGTCGAAGGAATACCAAACCGGTCCAATATCGCCGTGGTCAGTGGCCGGAGGCGCATTGGTGTTTGGGTTAAGCGCGAGCACGGGCCGGTTTTCAGGGCCGGGATCACTGGACGGGTGATTCGATTCTGGCTTGGTTGCCGGGGATTGTTGTGCAGCTGCCGGGACGGTTGCCAGCGCAAGACTCGCCAACGTGGTTGATCCTGCGCTCAGAAAATCTCGCCGCGACACATTTATCCGCTGCGCATCCTGGAAACTCATCGCTTTGCACCTCACTGTTGGTGTGGGCGGGCAAGATCGGCAAACGAAATCAGGCCGAGGCCGCCGTACTCCTTGATTGCCATCAGAGCATTTCGCTCGATCTCGCGTGACTCCAGCAGGCGCGTGTTGACCCTGGCGAGTTGCTCGTCCCGGTAGCCGGGATGAGACACAAACTCAAAGGTTCCCTCCGGCATTCCGTTAATGAGCGCATTCACGGTGGAGATGGTCACGCTGCCGGTGGCCAGTACGCCAACTGCGCCGTCGGTGGTGACGAAGCCCTCTTCGGCGACGATGCGGCGGAACTTGGACTCGAAGCGGCGCAGGAAGATCACCTCAGCGCGGCGCAGTTCCGGCGCATCCGCTGTCGCGTTCAGACTCCAGATCGGCTCGAACGGATTGCGAATCGCATGAATCCCGGCAGCCTTTGCCGCCTGCAAGACCGGCCGGAGAATCGAGGGATACATGTGCAGGTGCTTATGCGTGTCGACATGCGTCAGACGCAGTCCATAGCTCTGAAGCAGGGCGATCTGTGCGGCAGCTTCGGTCTCGATCTCGGAACTGCGGATGCGGAAACTGACCAGCCGCTTGATGAAAGCACCGAGGGTAGGATGGAAAGCGCCTGTGCCTCGATCGACAAGCGATGGAATGTTGCGGGGCTCCGAGACCGGAAAGCCGTCAACCAGGACGACGTGACAACCAACGCCCAGGGTCGGCATGGCCAAAGCCATATCGATGGCCTCTTCGGTCGCCGCAGCGCGCGCCATCATCGTCGCGCTGGTGAGGATCTCGGCAGCGTGAAGCTCAAGAATCGCCCGATTGACTCCGGGCGCTAGCCCGAAATCGTCGGCATTCACGATAAGAGAGGGCACGAGAATTAGCTTATCAATCCCCGACGAAAATGGGAGCCGCGTAGGAGGCAGGTGGCTGGTATCATTGAGGAAGTCCGTCTCTGTGGGCGGTTAGCTCAGTTGGTTAGAGCGCCTGCCTTACAAGCAGGAAGTCGGGGGTTCGAGTCCCTCACTGCCCACCACTCCTCCTTACTGTACCCCTGCAGCGGATTGGCCTCCGAGCAATTCAAATCGAAAAGATGACTGAACCCGGTAGCCCGTTCGCGCGGGAAGTGACAAGTCGTCATAGTTCAAGGCTGCCAGCCTCCGCCAAGTGCACCATAGAGTTGGACAAGACTAAGCGCCTCGTCTTGCTGAGCGGTTACAAGGTTCAATTCAGCCGTATAAAGGTTGGAGTCTGTTGTGAGCACTTCGAGATAGGCTGTTGAGCCGCCTTGATAGCGAATTCTTGCGAGTCGTGTCGCGTCCTGCGCGGCCGCGACGAGTTTTTCCTGCTCCTCGCGATTCGCACGCTGCTTATTCGAAGCGATCAATGCGTTCGAAACATCGCGGAACGCGCCCGCGATGGTCTTCTGATAATTCAGCACCATCTCTTGCTTAGTCGCTTCGGAGAGCTGAAGCTGTCCACGGAGTTTTCCGCCTTCGAAGATCGGCTGCGTCAGCGATCCGATGCCGTAGATCGTCTTGCCTGCGATATCAAAGAGGCTCGACAGACTGTCGCCTCCTACGCCTCCCGAACCACTGATCGTCAGATTCGGAAAGAACTGCGCGCGAGCGACTCCAATCTGCGCGTTGGCAGCGACCAGCTGTGCTTCGGATTCCTGAATGTCGGGACGTCTCTCCAAGAGCTGGGAAGGCATCCCCACCGGAAGGTTCTGCGGTGGAGGTGTTAGCGCATTGGGGTCCTGGTGCGTGATCGGCCCCGGATTCTCCCCTATCAGAAATGCCAGTGCATTTTCCTGCTGCTGAATCTGCTCCTCAAGTTGAGGAATCTGAGAAGACGCTGTATAGAGCAGTTGTTCTGACTCACGAACATCCGAGAGCGGCACCGAGCCACCGCTTTCAAGCGTCCTGGTCAGGTCGACTGAACTCTGGCGAACTTTCAGGGTTTCTCTGGTAATTTCCAGTTGTCTATCGAGCGCGCGAAGCTGCAGATAATCCGTTGCAACCTGCTGCACCAGGGTCATCTGAACGGCTCGGCGAGCCCATGACTGGGCGAGCAACTGCGCGCGTGCGGCTTCAGTCTGCCTGCGATAAAGGCCCCAGAAATCCGGCGTCCAGGATGCCGATAAGCTGAGTGAACCTTCGACTAGCGGGCTTGGGATTTGGGTTCCCAAAGAGCTGGGTAAGGTCGCGCCGATGCCGGTGCCGCCGACCGTCACGGCTGGAAATTCCTGCGATCGCGTGATTCGTACCTGCGCCTGCTGCTCCACGATGTGTTGCGCTGCGATACGCAGATCGTAGTTATTGGCGAGGGCCTTGCGAATCAGGTCCTGCAGTTCCGGCTCCTGGTAAACCTTCGACCACTCTTCGTCGCCCAGCGAACTCTTGGCGTCCGATGAGACAGGTGCATTGTCTGCGCCGCGAAACGCAGCCGGAGCCGTGTAGTTGGGGCGAACATATTTCGGGCCGACGTTGCATCCGGCAAGAAGAGTGATCGCTGCCGTAATGGTGGCGGCTGCGATTCGTGAAGAAGAAATAAGGCGCGTCATGCTTCACCCCTATCCGCGTGGGCGAGCACAACCGTTTCTTTCGGATCTGTTGCGGGCCCGCAAAGGCCGTGACCGGAATCCATCGTGGTACCCGTACCGCCCCGAACAAAGCGGTGAGACAAGTACTCGACCACAGCGAAGGTAACTGGAATGAAGATCAGACCCAGAGCTGTAGAGAGCGTCATTCCGCCGACTACGACCGTCCCGAGAATCCGCCGCGATGCCGCGCCCGAGCCGGTCGCTGCCCATAGCGGCAAGCAGCCAACAATGAAAGCCAGAGCGGTCATTACGATCGGCCGGAGGCGCAGGCGCGCAGCGTTGAGAGCCGCTTCACAGATGCTTTCTCCTCTTTCGTAATTGAGTTTGGCAAATTCGACGATCAGAATCGCATTCTTTGCGGAAAGGCCGACCAGCATCACCAGACCGATGGTGGCAAAGATGTCGTTCTCGAAAGCACGTGCGTGCAACGCAACATACGCACCCAGGATCGCGACTGGCGTGCTGAGCAAAACACTGAACGGAAGAGTCCAACTTTCATAGAGAGCGGCGAGAATCAGGAACACAAAGATAATTGAGAGACCAAAAACCGCCCAGGACGGTATGCCTTTCTCAGCCATCTGCTCCTGATACGACATGCCCGAATAATCGAAACCAGCACTTGGCGGCATGGTTTGGTGAAAGACCTCCTCAAGTGCCTTCCTCACCTGGCCTGAGCTATAGCCGGGAGCCCCAGTGATGTTGATCTGCGCCGCGTTGAATTCATTGAATCGATAGATGAACTCGGGACCGGTGACCTGCTTGACGTTGACGAGCGAACTGAGCGGGACCTGGCTGCCATTGGCACTACGCACGTAAAACTGGCCGATATCGGAGATGTTGGTGCGCGATGTTCCTTCGGCCTCCACGTAGGTCTGCCACTGTCGACCAAAGCGGTTGAAATAGTTCACGAGATAACCGCCCATAAATGTCTGCATGGTCGTGTAAATATTCGACAAGTCGACCTGCTGTTCCATGGCTTTTTCTTTGTCGACATCCGCATAGAGTTGCGGCACCGCAGGCTGATACGAGGGAATCGCGGCTGCAATTTCGGGTCGCTTGGATATAGCGCCAAGAAACGCAAAGACATTCTTCGTCAGAACCGTCGGATCATCGCCGCCTGAGCGATCTTCAAGAATCATGGTTACGCCGCCGGATGTCCCAATGCCGGGAATCGAAGGCGGCGGGAATGCGAATGCAATTCCGTCAGGGTCGGCACCGAGCTTCTTTTGAATATTGCTTTGCAGGTATTGAAGCTGCTGATCCTTCGTCTTGCGCGCTTCCCATGGTTTCAGATTGACGAAGAAGAATCCTGCATTCGTGCTCTGCACCTGGGTCAGCAGCGAAAAATCTGTAACCGCAATTACGCCTTCAACCCCGGGAGTCTTGAGAAGCGCGTCTGTAATCTTCTGTTCAGCTGCGTCGGTCCGCTGAGCGGATGCTCCGTCGGGCAACTGCAAGGCGAGAAACATATAGCCCTGGTCCTCTGTGGGGAGAAATCCTCCCGGCAGGGTGCTGCCGAGATAGACAGCCAGTCCCGTGACCAGAAAAAGGGTGACCATCGCAAGAGCCGACTTATGAATCAGAACCCGCGAAGTGCCGATAAAGTTGTCGGTTGCGCGACGGAAGAAGCGGTTGAAGAGATTGAAGCCCAAACCGAGCGGTCCTCGCTTACGACCTTCATCCTTTGGCTTCAGTAGCAACGAGGCAAGCGCGGGAGATAGTGTGAGCGCATTAAATGCCGAGATCAATACAGAGATTGCGATCGTAACGGCAAACTGCTGATAGAGCCGGCCGGTGATTCCCGGAATTGCGGCCGTTGGAATGAACACGGCTGCAAGGATGAGCGCGATCGCCACCACGGGTCCGCCGACTTCTTCCATTGCCTTTTCCGTCGCGGCCTTTGGATCCAGGCCCTCCTCGATGTGATGCTCGACGGCCTCGACAACGATAATCGCATCGTCAACCACAAGGCCGATGGCGAGCACGAGTCCGAATAAAGAAAGTGTGTTGATCGAAAAGCCAAGAGCAGGGAAGATGATGAACGTTCCAATTAAGGAGACGGGTACGGCGAGGAGCGGAATGAGTGTGGCGCGCCAGCCCTGCAGAAAGATAAACACCACAATCACCACGAGCCCGAGAGCCTCAAGCAGCGTGTAAACGATCTCGCGGATTCCGGAGGTGACTGCCTTTGTCGTATCCAGCGGGATGCTGTAGGTGATGTTCGAGGGGAAGGTCGCGGATAGTTCCTTCATCCGCTGCGTAACTGCCTGCGCAGTTTCGACTGCATTGGAGCCCGGAAGCTGATAGATCGCCATTACGCCTGCGGGCGCCTGGTTATAACGGGCTGAGATCGTGTAGGCCTGATCGCCCAGCTCGATTCGAGCAACGTCGCGCAAATGTAGAATTGAGCCGTCCGGGTTGGCACGAAGGATGATGTTGCCGAATTCCTCAGGTGTCACAAGGCGGCCCTGCGTGCGCACGGTATAGGTGAATTGCTGTCCGTGCGGAATAGGCTCTCCGCCGATTTGGCCTGCGGGGTTTACGTTGTTTTGCGTTTGGATGGCAGCGATCACTTCCGGCGCGGTAACGCCCAGCTTCGCGAGCTTGTCCGGCTGAACCCACACACGAAGCGCATACTGACCACCGAACACCTGCACACGCGACACACCCTTGACGCGCGCGAGTTGATCCTGAAGGTTGATGATCGCGTAGTTGGTCAGAAAGTCCTGGCTTAACGTGCCATCTGGCGAATTAACGGCGACCAGCATGAGCGGGGAAGTCAGCGCTTTTTGGACGGTGAGTCCGGCGGTTGTGACCTGCGGTGGCAACTGCGACTGGGCCTGATCCACGCGCAACTGCGCAAGTACCTGATCGATGTTTGGATCGGTCTTGACGTCGAAGTCGACAAAGATCTGATCCACTCCGTTGTTGGCGCTCACGGAGTTCATGTAGATCATGTTGTCGACTCCGTTCATCTGCTGCTCAAGGGGAGTCGATACTGCCTGCGCAACTGTCTTGGCATCGGCGCCGGGATAAGTCGCGGTGACGAGAATCTCGGGAGGAACAATATTTGGAAACTGTGAGATTGGGAGCTGAACCATCGATACCGCGCCGATGATCACAGTAAGAATGGCGATAACAATGGCCACAATGGGCCTGCGAATGAAAAATTTGGACATCGTTTTACCGCCCGGTGGTCTGCGAGGACTTAGAATTGTCGACGGAAGAGTGATCTTGAGTAATCTGCGGATTGACCGGCGCGCCTTCGCGGAGCTTCTGGAGGTTGTCGGTGATCACAAGGGAACCGCTGGCGAGACCACCGTTGATTACCCAGCTGTTTCCGTACTCCGGGCCCAGCGTGACGTTGTTGACGTGGACCGTATGATTTGCTGCGACCGTATAAACCTGCCGCTGGCCTTGAAACTCCGAAACCGCAACCTGGGGCACCAGCACTGCGTCATGCCGGATTTCCGTTTCCGCGCGCACACGTGCAAACTGCCCGGGCCTGAGAACATTGCCGGGATTTGGAAAAGCTGCGGCGATCCTGATTGCTCCTGTCTGCGCGTTGAGTTGACGATCGACGAACTCGATATGTCCTTTGTACGGATAGACCTGTCCATTGGCCAGTGTCAGCGTGAGAGGAATTCTGGAACTTCCCTGAAGCAGGTCTCTGCCACCGCTGCGTGCGCGTTGCACGAGTGCAAGATACTCCGCGTCGCTGATCGAAAAATAAACCTTGATCGGATCCAGTTGCGATACTGAGGTAAGCACGGACTGCGTGCTGACCAGGTTTCCCACCTGGGTCGTCGCCTGCCCGGCAACGCCCGTAATCAGCGATCGGACCTCGGTAAAGCCGAGGTTCAAATTCGCTGTCTCCACCGCCGCCTGAGCAGTTTCCACTGCCGCCTGAGCCTGTGCCTTCTGCTGGACCTCGTTGTCGAGCTGACTCCTCGCGATTGCGCGCGCTTCGGCGAGTGGAGTGTCGCGATTAACATTGATTGTTGCCAGCGCGAGTTGGGCTTGTGCTTGCCCAAGTTGTCCCTCCGCTTGATGCAGGGCCGCCTCGAACGGACGAGGATCAATCTCGAAAAGAACCTGGCCCTTTTCAACCTGCGCACCTTCGCGGTAGTTCTGGCGGACCAAATACCCGTTGGCCTGCGGTTGAATCTGGGCGTTCACATAGCCGTCAAGTGTCCCTACCCACTCGCCCGTCAGTGGTACATCGGTGCGCTCGGCCTTCACAACCGTAACTGGCATTGGCCCCCGGGCAGCAGATTTAGCGGAAACCGTCTTGCTGGCACACCCCGTGAGCATTGCGCTTGCGATGATCAGTACTCCGGCAGACGCCCCGAGCAGTGCGAAGTTGTTGGTGACGGTTGTTCTGAGATTTGATTTTGGGTACACGACCTTCTCATCTCCATTGGGCTTGAGATCTTCAACAGCGGTTCGATTGTTGGCTTTTGGGGAAGCCGAGGTCTAACAACGTTCTATAGAGATGTAGTTTGCGCGATCCCAGATTCAAGAAATGCGCGCCGCCGTCGACCGCCAGACCGACCGCAGAGAAGAGTGGAGATAATCCCATCTTCGAGCTTTCCAATATCCGCCAACCTACAGGGTGGTCATGCGCTTTGGAATTCGCTCGAAGGACCTCGAATTACGCAGCGGTAAAATCACTCGACTCATGAACCCCTCGGGGCGTATACGTTGCGCACCGACCGCCTGCATTTCTGGCATCGGTGAAAGGGAGGTTGAGTGCGTGTTAGGAGAACAAATTGGCATCACCAAAGGCAAGAGACTCGTAAGGAGAGTACTTTCCACCGATCCACCCACGGTGGAAGTCTCTTTCGAAGACAGTGGAACTCTGTGCGGAGTCGCAGTGAGCGGTATGGGTACCTACACCTCTACTGTCGCTGCAGACGGATTCCTGCACGGCACCGGCCAGGGGATGGAGATGACAGCCGATGGCGAGGCTGTCACCTGGACAGGAACTGGCGTGGGAAAGTTCGGGCCTGGAGGCTCGGTTAGCTATCGGGGCATGCTTTTCTTCCGGACTGCTTCGCAAAAGCTCGCTCGCCTGAACAACACCTGTGTCGCTTTTGAATATGACGTAGATTCATCCGGCGGCACTGTGTCGAAGATGTGGGAATGGAAATAGGAATCAGAATTTACTTGCGCTCGCCACCCTTGATCGTGCGCATCCGGCAAGGGTGGGGACGCGCAGCCCCATTTTCATAGGTGTTTGCCTATTCTTGACTGCCGACTGGTCACGCCAGGCTTTGCAAGCAATGAGCGCATATATTCTTGCCAGAACTTCGATCGGCTCTTCTGAAGTCAGCGTAGGCAAATGGCCCCCGCCCCGCCCAACAGGGTGAAAGCGGGACCGTGCTTAACAGTTCACTTTTTTGCGAGAGACTCTGTCTGAGCTGGCGGGTTCGGCGTTTGGCCCTGCCGAGCATCGAGGATTAGTAGAGCGCCTAGAACACCGGCGAACATGATATCGAGAATTCCGGTCCCCGTTAAACCCCTCGAAATTGAGTAAAAAAGACCTAGAAACATAGCACTCCTATTTTCTGCACGTGGACCTCTTATCGGCACATTCCTGAAGAGTGTGCAACGAACTGGGCCTCGATCGAGTGACGAAGGAAACCCGGAGCACGCGCTATCCTACTGCAATGTCCGGTCGCCAAGGAATCAATAAGCCTCCCAAGAAGAAGCGCAAACCCGCCCCCTACCCCTTCATCCTTGAAGCTCTGGCTCCGCTTGAGCCAGAAGTCAGACCCATGTTCTCTGGCTTTGCTGTCTATGCAGGCGACAGAATCCTGGTAATG